>Ga0233425_10001146_pt1 | contig 61897 bp, 59 predicted proteins | sample Watercolumn_Towu_2_FD_181712 | JGI IMG/M metagenome (GOLD analysis project Ga0233425, IMG submission 181712) | Freshwater microbial communities from Lake Towuti, South Sulawesi, Indonesia - Watercolumn_Towuti2014_140_MG | ecosystem: Environmental > Aquatic > Freshwater > Lake | place...
CTAAAACATTTGATGTAATTTTAAACAGTTATTTAAAAAGGGAGGAAATCCTATGGCCCGTGGCGACCAGTTAGGCAGGCAGTGGCGGATTATCCAGACCTTACTCACCTCCAAGACAGGCAAATCAGCCGCCGACCTGGCCTCTGAGCTGGAAGCCAATCCCCGGACGGTCTACCGGGACCTGGAGGCCCTGCAAGTGGCCGGTTTTCCCATCTACACCGACCGGGTGGACGGCAAAAACCTCTGGTCCCTGCTGGACACCATGAAGCACCACATCCCCATCCCCTTCAACCTGATGGAACTGATGGCCCTCTACTTCAGCCGGGACATGATGAAGGTCTTCAAGGACACCGCCTTTTACGACAACCTGGAATCCCTCTTTAACAAGATCAAGACCACCCTGCCCAAGGAATCCCTCGGTTTCCTGGAAAAAACCCAGCAGGTCCTGCACATGGGGATCAAGCCCTATAAGGACTATGGCCGGTTCAGGGAGATCATCAATCGCTCTTGCAGCGCGACGGCCCAGAAAAAATCCGTCGAGATGGTTTATTTCACCATGAGCCGGAAGAAAGAATCCCGGCGCAAGGTAGACCCTTACCGGATCTGGTTTTTCAACGGTACTTTTTACCTGATCGGTTTCTGCCATGTGCGGAATGAGGTTCGCATCTTTGCCCTGGACCGGATCAAGATGCTCCACCAGACCAAGGACTCCTTTGAAATTGCCGATTCGTTCGATATAGACGAATTCCTGGGTGCAAGTTTCGGGGTTTACCAGGGTGAGCCCACCCAGGTGAAGATCCGGTTTTCATCCGAAGTGGCCGGCTACATCCGGGAAAAGATCTGGCATGAGAGCCAGAAGCTGGAGCCGCAGGAGGACGGTTCTTTGATCTTTGAGGCGGTGGTGGCCGGGACCGACGAGATCAAATACTGGATCCTGGGCTGGGGGTCTCATGCTCATGTGCTGGAACCGGAAAGCCTGAAGGAAGAAATTGTTACCGAGACCATGGCCACTTTGAATTTATACCAGAAGAGAATGAAGTTCAGTGAGCCAACGTTTAATTACGAGGAAACCGGATCTATATCCTAATAGCTGGGGTAACGCCTTACAAAAGGGGAAAGGGGCAGGTTGTCGAGCTATAGAGGATAAAACATTTGTTTTTTCCGCAAAATTTTTATATAATAAAAATGGCTTAATATCAAGGAGTTATAATAGCCAAAATCAATTAGGTTTTTTTCCTCACTAGGCTCCGCCGGTAAATTCTTCCAATTTGTAAAAAATAACTCCCTTGACTTAATTGTACCATATCCTATAATGATCATATCAGTATATAATAACATATAATAATTAATCATAGGGAGTGTGGGGAAAATGGTAAAAAAAGTTTCGGCTCTAAAGGCCCGACAAAATCTTGGCCGGATTATGGATGAAGTTTCTTTAGGGGGGGATGATTATATTATTGAACGGGGAGGCCGGCCCCTGGTCGCTATCGTTAGGATAGAAAAATACCAGCAGATAAAAGATAACCGGAAGACGGCCCTCCAGTCGCTGGGCAGAATTTGGGAAAAAATGAAAGATGAGGAACCGGCGATCATTGAAAAAACGATTAAGGAGGCTTCAGAGGAAGCGAGACGCGTATGACCAGGCTTGTCTTGGATACCAATGTCTTCGTCAGCGCCATTCTTAATCCCCGGGGAAAACCCGCTTTTATATTAAAACTGGCACTTAAAGGTGTGGTTGAATTAATAATTTCCCGGGCAATGATTGAGGAAATGAACAAAGTTTTGCATTATCCCAAGCTACTAAAATTATTAAAAAAGAACAAGGTGTCCTTAGAAGATGTTGAGGGCTTTATTAATAACATAGACACGATAGCCGAGATTACAAAAGGAGAATTGGTTTTAGAGGTGATCAAAGATGATCCCACCGATAATATAATCCTGACTTGTGCGGTAGAAGGAGGAGCGGATTTCATTATTTCCGGCGATTCTCACCTATTGAAGCTGGCCAAGTTTGAAGAGATTGAGATCGTGGCTCCTGCGACTTTTCTTGAATTAGCAAATATTAAATATGAGAAATAAGATTGTTGCCATTTACGCCCGTGTATCCACAGATAAGCAAAAAAAGGTACAATTCGGGATTAAGCCGTCATGTCCCGTCAGGGACGTGACACCACCAAAGATGAAAAAAGGACTTAGGCTCGGATTCTATTTTCGTAGTAAAGGTTTTATGAAAAACGGGATTGCCGTCTTTCATTATAAGCCCATACTAGGCGATTTTAACGCCTTCTTCATTATGGATGGAGAAAGCAATACAGCCGGCCAGCTTGGATTTCCCTTTGGGCGGCCCTATCCCGCAGGCCTTGCAAAACCCCGGAGAGAGGCCCTAGTCTTTGAGAAATATTATATGCCAGCTCGTAGTTAATTAATTTCCTCCTTGATTTTTGTAGCCGGATAAGATAATGATTTCTCAGTAAGAAGGGTTTTGGCTTCTTCATATTCAATTCCTTTCCGCTTCATTTTAAAACCTTTAGCCCAAGTTTCCCTTTTAGAAAGGATAACAATAATGGCTTATAAACTTTTGATCGGGGTATTCGGCTTCTTAATAGCCATCGGTTGTGCTGGAGATCCCAAACAGTTCCAAATGCGTGAAGGAACGGAAACAGCAGCCACCAAAACGGTTGAACTGCCTAAAGGAACCCTTCTCGGCGGGGCCTCTACCGAACAGGCCGGTACCCTGGCTCAGATGTTTGTCGATTCTCATAATATGGCTATGCATCAATTCGGCAAAGTCCTCCAAAATCAAGAAAGCTTGAAAGAAACGCAACAATCTCTACAGGAAACCTTCAAAAAAGCCGCCCAAGGCATGGAAGAGTCCAATCAAAAAATATTGGATCAGGGTCAAAAAAATCTGGAGACAGCCCAAAAGACCCTCCAACTGCTGGAACAGCTTTCCCAAAAACAGGGTACAGGAGAGCTAACCTTATTCTTTCAGGCCGGAGAAACTAAACTTTCGGAAAAATCTTTGGAATACGAACGGCTGGTTCGCTTTGTTGATTTCCTGGCCAGGGAAAGTAAAGGCCGAAAGATCTTATTTGTCAGTATCGGCAGTTCCTCGGCTGTCGGTAAAAAAACCTGGAATCTGAAGCTGGCCCAGATGCGTGCCGAATATCCCAAAGCGATTATTGACAAGTATCTGATCAATGTTCCTCATGAGTTTTTTAGAGTGTATGGGACCGGAGATATGTACAGCCCCAAAGGCATCTCCAAAAAAGAAAGAGAACGGTATCAACACACCAGATTGATCGCCCTGTTCGATGAAAGTCAGACCCCGGCCTTGCCGGAGGCACCCCCCAAAAAATAGCCGGCTAATTGGATTGGACGGTAAAACAAAAGAGGGGGAAGGCCATCGATACGCGTATTAAGGAGGCGCTCTTCAAAAAAGTCGAGGAAGAACCCTTTGCCAAAAAGTTCGGGTTAAAACTCCTTGATCTGGAAGAGGGCTACTCCAAGGTAACGATGACCTTTACCCCGGATATGGAAAATATCTTCAGCATGGCCCATGGAGGAGCCATCTTCGCCTTGATTGATGAGGCCTTTCAAACGGCCTGTAATGCCTATGGAACCATAGCCGTGGCTTTGAATATCCATGTCACGTACGTTTCTTCTCCACTCCCCGGAAGCCAATTAATCTCTGAGGCTAAAGAGTTCAGCCGGACCAAAAAAACAGCCAATTATGATATTAAAGTGACCGATGAACAGGGAAATCTGATCGCCACCTGCCAGGCCCTGGCCTTTCGCCTGGGGAAACCACTGCCTTTCCTGAAATCGTTAGACTGAGAATATCCCACTTTATCCTTGACTCTTATTATTCCCTATTTTAAACTCGCCGGACTTGAAAGGAATCTTACCGTAATCAGGAGATTCAATATAAAATCTAAGAAAGAAGCAAGTTATGGACTATTCTAAATTCCCTCTGATTCACGGCTATGCCAATCAAACCCTAACCATTGATGTCGGCAAAGGCGATATTTTAATTGATAAACTCGATCCAAAGGTACGAGACTTTTTTATCGGTGGTCGCGGGCTGGGACTCTATTTCCTTTATCGAAGGATCTCCCCAACGACAACGGCCTATGATCCGGAGAATCCCCTGATCCTGTCTCCCGGACCTTTGGGAGGCATCCCCCAGTTTCCCGGGACCAGCAAATGTATGGCCATATCGCTTTCGCCGATCACCCATATTCCAGGGGTTTCCAACTTTGGCGGCCATTTCGGGGCTTATCTTAAATATGCCGGTTTTGATGCCTTGGAAATAACCGGAAAGGCCGAAGAGGGTTTAATGATCATCATAAACGGATTCAAAGGTGAGATCACCCTGAAGCCGGCTTCGGTGGTCGATCAGGTTTTTGATTTAGAAAAAAACCTGGTTGATCACTTTATAGGCCAGGGCTACGGGAAAAAGGACCTAGTTTTCCTGACGACCGGCATGGGGGCCGCCGGAACAACCTACGGATGCATCAACAGCCATTATTATGATCCCACTAAACCGGTAGACGGCAGCAGAGGTCTCTTTCGGACCAAACAGGCCGGTCGGACCGGTTTGGGCTCGGTGATGATGGATAAAAAAATCCGGGCCATTGTCGTCCTGGCTGAATATCCCCATGGTGACAATCCCTACGGGGCCCATGATTGGAGTAGGGTCAAAAAGGCCGGCGTCTCCCTCCATAACGTGGTCAAAGCGGTTGATCCCCATTCCCTGCAAATGTATCGCAAGGGCTCGGCCGGTCTGATCTCCTTTATGAATCAGGAGGCCTTTCAGTCCTTGCCGGTCAAAAATTACCAGCTTGGTTCGGATCCCCGGGCCGGGCAGATCTGCGGTACCGTCTATGCGGAGAAACTCTTTGAACACAAAGGGGTGGATGGGTGTTTTCCGGGATGCAATCTGCGGTGTACCAAAGGAGGCTGGGTGAATCTGACTACCGGCCCTCGAAAAGGGCAGGTCTGGGTGGACGGTCCGGAATATGAAACCGCCGCCGGATTCGGTTCCAATCTGGGGATGTGGAACCCTGAATTCGTCATGGAGGCCAATTGGCACTGCGATAATTATGGTATTGATACCATAACCTTGGCGGTGTTAATGGCCTTTATCATGGAATGCTATCAACGAGGTTTTCTGACCAAGGAAGATACCGATGGGTTTGAGCTGCATTTCGGCGATGAAAAAGCTGCTCTGGCCTTTATCCATCAGGTGGCCCATGGTCAGACTGAATTGGCTCAAAGGGCCGGTCGGGGAATGATTGAATTGATAAATTGGGTGGCCGAAAAATATGCCCAAAGATCGGGAAAACCGGCTCCGCTCGAAGAATTGGGAAAGTTTGCCATGCATACCAAGGGACTGCCCTTCTCCCTGTACCGCACCCACCGCTCCTTATCCATGCAGGGTTCCTATGCGGCGGCCAGCGATATCGGCGCCCATCACGCCGCGGCCTGGCTGATCAAAGTAGACCTCTTAGGAGCTTTCCCCACCCTGGAAGCCAAAGCCAGGGCCTTGATCACCTACCCCCGGGTCCGTTTAGGGAACGACAATCTCGGGCTATGTAAACTCCCCTGGGTGGACGTCTTCAACCCTGATTCGGAAAAACAGAAAGATAAGGATAAATTTATCAATCCCGCCTCCCAGGAATTATATGCCGAATTTTACAACGGTATGCTGGGAACCGATATGACCTGGGAAAAAATCTTTGAACAGACCGACCGGGATATCAACCTTCAGAGAATCATGAATGCCTTGGTTTATGGAAAGAAGACCGGAGAATACGATTGGATACCCGACCGGGCTATTGGACCCACAGACGAAGAACTCTACCAGGCTGAAGCCGATTATAATGATCAGGAGTTAAGTAAATATTTGAATAAGACCCTTTCCGAGATCACGGCTATGGCCCCTGCCGAAAAACGGCCGCTACTTATGCAATTCAGGAAGGAACAATTAGGCAACCTGATTAAAGCCTATTATCAAGAGCGGGGTTGGACCAACGCGGGAATCCCCAAGATCGAAACCTTAAAACAGATCGGCTTATGGGATTTTCTGAAAGAGGAGACCAAGGACAGAATTAGGCAAATATTGGACACCAATTAAAATCGTTTGGTTAATCCGAAAATAGGCTTCGGAGCCTTCTGAGCCTATTTTCATGTTTGGTGGTGCCACGCCCCGAAAAACGGGGCATGACGGCTTAATCTTCAAATTTTCCGTGCCGGCCGGCTCCATCGGCAAAGCGGCCGGCCCCGGCCAAGGTCTCACCGCTGGCGATCGTTTCGATACCTAAGCGAAACTCGTTTTTCATAGCCTCGGACAAAGAAAGATCCTCCTGCTCATAGGTAGATCTGCGATCGTTGCGCAGACAATGTTGCGGGAAGCGGGCGATCGATTCGGCCAGATCTTCCGCCACCATCCTGGAAGTCCCCGGTTCCACCAGACGATTGGCCAATCCCATACGCAGGGCCTCTTCGGCCCCAACAGGTCGACCGGTCAGGATCATATCCAGGGCCTGGGAAAGACCGATCAGGCGCGGTAGTCGAATAGTTCCACCGTCAATCAAAGGGACTCCCCAACGGCGGCAAAAGACTCCCAAGACGGCATCCCTTTCCACCACCCGCAAATCGCACCACAAGGCCAATTCCAATCCCCCGGCCACGGCATACCCGGCTACGGCGGCGATAACCGGTTTACTTAAAAACATCCGGGATGGTCCCATAGGCCCGTGGCCGTCTTCGGAACGCCGATTCGGTGTTCCCTGACTGATCGCCTTCAAATCCGCCCCGGCGCAAAAGCAGCCGCCCGCCCCGAAGAGAACAGACACCCGGGCTTCTTCATCATCTTCAAAGGATTGAAAGGCCTGAACCAAGGCTTCCGCCGTTGGACCGTCCACGGCGTTCTTGACCTCGGGCCGATTGAGAATGATGGTGGTCACCGCACCCTTCTTTGCCGTAAGGACTGACATGTTTCCCTCTTTTAAATGGAAGATTTATTTTGCAGGGCTCTGGGCACTGGAAAAAGCCCAAACTCCTAAAATGATCAGGTTTATTGGTGAGATTACTGATAAAATCCCATACAGGATAGGGTTCTTGCCGTGCTTGGCGGCAATCTTTCCGAAACAAAGGGCTACATAAAATAAAACCAGGGTTAAGATGATCCATCCATAGGTCTCCATCTCATGCTCCTTTCATCGGTTGTTGGTTGGAATATTTTGAGGGTAATTGTGCCTCGAAACTCCCTTTAATTTTTAACTCTCCATGTTGGTCTTTTGCGGCCAGTGAACAAACGATTCTATTATCGGATTCTTTTTTCTCTATTACTTTTCCGCTAATTGTAATGATATCCCCAGGTCGGGTGATCCCAATAAATCGGGCCTTGATTTTTTTTAAGCAAAAATTGGGTATCCAGTTAGTAACCGCCTCTCCCATAAAGCCCATAATCAACATGCCGTGGGCGATGACTCCACCTAATCCGGCTGCCTCTCCTACGGAAGGATCAATATGGATTGGGTTGAAATCCCCGGAGGCGCCGGCATACCTGACCAATTGGTCGATATCTATCGGTTCCTTGGTTAAAGGGGGCATCGGTTCCCCCACTGTTAGGTCTTCAAAACAGATGATTGGAGGCATACTATTCTCAGCGATCACTCAAATTCTGGCAACATTGTATTACAAAATATTCTAAACCAACATTTCAAGCGGAGTTATGAAGCGAAATAGACCCTTTTCCTGTTCAGGGACCCTTGGATATCTGTTTCTCCAGAATGGTCGATCGGCCGATTAAAACCTTTTCTCCTTCCTGATTAGTTATCGTCGTTTCTAAAAAGGCGAACTGCATCGCTCCCATTTTCCCGCCCTTGGAATAGATGTCGGCCACATCAATAGTGACCCGGAGCCTATCCCCAGGAGAGATGACTTGGAAATATTCGTATTCTTGCTCAGCATGAAGAACCCGCAAGGGGTCGGCGCCTAAAGACTCACAGAGTTCATGAAACCCAGGACCTCCGCAAAGGTTTATGGAGGTTGCAAAAGTCGGAGGGGCGATAATGTCGGGATAGCCTGCTTCTTGCGCAGCGGCGGTTTCCCGATAGATAGGGTTGGGATCCTTAATGGCATCGGCCAGTTCTCGTATCTTGGCCCGATCTATGACATAAAAAAAATCAGCTAACCGTTTCCCTTTCCTGGACAGATCCATAGGATGCTCTTTTCCCCATTATATCTTAAGCCAAAAACTCCACCAATTTCTCATTGACGAGACTTGAAATTCTCATTATTATTTCGGCTATTTTAAAGTAGATAGTTATCATTATCAGACTCCCGGAATAGGGTCAAGTCTTTTAGAAAAGGTCAAAGAGAACAACCATTGTGACTGAGAATTCCAAAAATCCGTATTTCGAGGCCTTTTTTAAACCCCAAGGCATTGCCTTGATCGGGGCCTCGGCCAATCCTCATAAGTGGGGCTTTCGGGTTTTGACCAATATGGTCGCCGGTGGCTATAAGGGTCTTATCTGTCCGATTAATCCCAAGGGAGGGACCTTGTTGGGGCTTCGGGTCCATCCTTCCCTAAAAATGATCCCGAGCTTGGTAAATTTGGCTGTTATAACCATTCCGGCCCCTCAGGTACCAAAGGCCCTTGAAGAATGTGCTGAAAAAGGGATTCGCTCGATTGTGGTCATCACCTCCGGATTTTCCGAAACAGGATCTGCCGGACGGTCCCTTGAAAATAAAATCAGGGCGCTGGCTAGGGAGAGAGGTTTGCATTTTATCGGACCCAATACTATGGGTATCTTTTGTGCCGAATCAAAGCTGCACGCCTTAATGCCTCCTCTTCAGCCCTTGCCTGGCGGGGTCTCCTATGTCTCTCAAAGCGGCAACGTAGGAGTTCAGATGTTGGCCTGGGGCAAGGAACGTGGGGTGGGTTTTTCCAAGTTCGTCTCCAGCGGAAATGAAGGAGATCTTCAATGTGAAGATTATCTGGAGTATTTCTCCGAAGATCCGGAAACAAAAATCCTACTGGCCTATATCGAAGGGTTGGAAAAGGGGCGCAGATTTTTAGAGATCGCTCGGAAGGCTACTCGATCAAAGCCCTTAATCCTTTTTAAAAGCGGAAAAAGCGAGGCCGGCAGTAAAGCGGCCCTTTCTCATTCCGGGGCCTTAGCCGGCCAATACCGCCTCTATCAGGCGGCTTTTCAACAGGCCGGGGTTATCGAAGCCGAGACCTCCGACAATTTATTGGATTACACGGCCGCTTTCCTCCATTATCCTCTTCCCAAGGGAAATAGAATGGCCATTCTAACCCGTGGAGGGGGCTGGGGTGTCATTGCGGCTGATGCCTGTCGGGAATGGGGCTTGGAACTTGCCCCCTTGTCCGACCGTGTGATCAAGAAGCTGGATAAAGTCCTTCCTTCCTATTGGAGTCGGGGAAATCCTCTGGATATGGCCGCCACCTTAAATACGGATGCCTTTCCTATTTGTCTGGAGGCCGTGGTTAAAGAAAAGACGGTGGACGGGATCATCGCCCTCGGTGTGGAATTTGGGAAAAGGACCTCTCAGATGGTCGAGCGTTTAAAAGAGATGAATCTTTTGGGAGGCATCGATATTGGCAAAGCTCCGGATGAGCACCGGGACATTCAACTGATTATGGAGCTGATGGCCGTTCATAAGAAACCGATAGTCATGGTCAGTGGCCTGAGCACCTTTACGAAGAGTTATGCTTCGGCCCAGCGGAAAACCGTATTATTTCCCACTCCTGAACGGGCCGCCCGGGCTATGGGCAAGCTTTGGCAATACAGTCGCTATCTTCAAAGTAAGGGGAAATCCTGATCATGTCCAGGGTAATGGTTCATCCGGCCGATTATACCCATGTCGAGCAGGCGGTTGAGAAGGCCTTTGAACTCTTTCCCCTAGAGCTTGCCGGGAAAAAAATTTTGATAAAGCCGAATGTTCTTCGGGGTTCGGATATGAAAGAAGGCATTACCACCCATCCGGCGGTTTTACGGGCCGTCGTGGCCAAGGTGGAATCTCTAAGGCCCGCTTCTATTATCGTTGGAGATAATCCCGGGATTTTCAGCTATGGAGAAAACGAGGCCAGCTTCCAAAAAACGGGTCTGATGGAAGCAGCCTTGGGCTATTACCAAAACATTGGAAACGAATCTCAATCAGTAGCGTTCAATCCCGAATTCATAGCCAGAGTCAGTCTCTCCCGGGCGGTTCTGGAGGCGGATATCATCATCAGTCTGCCGAAGTTTAAAACCCATGGTCTGACCATCCTGACCGGGGCCATTAAAAACAGCTACGGCTTTTTGCCCGGCGCCCAAAAAGCCAAACTGCATAAGGCCGCCGGCAGTCCCCAACGTTTCCAGGAATTGATTGTGGACGTTTTTCGACTTCGCCCTCCGGATCTTTTTATCTTGGATGCGGTGGTCGGTATGGAAGGGAATGGACCGGCTTCTCCGGATCTTCGAGATATCGGTTTAATTATGGCTTCCGACAATGCCGTGGCCCTCGATGCCGTAATGGCCACGATGATAGGAATGGAACCGGGCCTGCTGCTCTTCCTTCAAGAGGCCAAGGAGAAGGGTTTGGGAGATTATGATCTGACCACTATTGAAATTATCGGACAGATAAAGCTATTGCCTGATTTTAAACTGCCCCCCTTGAGCGGGGAAGCCATTTCAAACAATACGGCTATTCGGGATTTCATGGATAGCCGGACCCGTCTGCGGCCCCAGGTCGATCCGGCCCCATGCACCTCTTGCGGAACCTGCATTGAGCATTGCCCGGTAACGGCCTTGTCTTTAAACGAGGACAACCTTCCCGAGGTCGATGCCGATACCTGCATTACCTGCTTTTGCTGTCAGGAATTGTGCCCCGAAAAGGCCATTACCTTAAAATAAAATTCCCCTGTCCCTCCATTGAGAGACAGGGGATTCGATTGGCAAAAACCAAATAACTCTCAGCTTAAAAACCTTCTCCAAATAGCTTCTCTGGCTTCTGACAGCTAAAAGTCCTCTGCTTTATTATTTTACTTCTTCAAAGTCGGCATCCACCACATCGTCATCGGCCTTTTTGCCGGCTGAGGGTCCGGCTCCGGCCTGGGCACCCGCCCCTGGTCCGGCTCCCGGTCCTTGCTGACTGGCCTGGGAATACATTTTTTCGGCCAATTTATGGGAGGTCTGGGTCAGTTCATCCGACAACCGCTTGATTTCGCCGGCATCGCTGGTTTCCATGGCCTTCTTCAACCGTTCCATGGCCGATTCAATATCCGACTTCAGGGCACTGTCCACCTTGTCCCCTAACTCCTTAACCGTCTTTTCCGTCGAATAGATCAATGTGTCGGCATGGTTACGGGCTTCAGCCAATTCCTTTTTCTTTTTGTCCTCTTCGGCGTGCATCTCAGCGTCCTTGACCAACTTCCTGATTTCTTCTTCGGACAACCCGCTGGAGGCCGTGATCTTTATAGACTGCTCCTTACCGGTACCCAGATCTTTGGCCGACACATGGACGATCCCGTTGGCATCGATATCAAAGGTGACTTCGATTTGCGGCAACCCCCTGGGCGCCGGCGGGATGCCGGTTAATTCAAAACGGCCAAGGGTCTTGTTGTCGGTGGCCATTTCCCGTTCACCCTGAAGGACATGAATGGATACCGCCGGCTGATTGTCAGCAGCCGTCGAAAAAATCTGGCTTTTCCGGGTTGGAATGGTCGTGTTTTTCTCAATTAATTTAGTATGGACACCACCGAGGGTCTCAATGCCCAAAGAAAGAGGCGTTACGTCCAGAAGGAGAACATCTTTTACCTCCCCTTTTAGGACTCCTGCTTGAATAGCCGCTCCAATAGCCACGACCTCATCGGGATTGACCCCTTTATGGGGATCTTTCCCAAAAAGGTCTTTGACCTTTTGCTGGACCTTGGGCATACGGGTCATGCCCCCGACTAAAATGACCTCATTGATCTGATCGGGTGTCAATCCGGCATCCTTCAAAGCGGTGCGACAGGGAGGGATCACCTTTTCGATCAGGTCTTCAACCAGCATTTCCAACTTCGCCCTGGATAATTTCAAGTTTAGGTGTTTGGGACCGCTGGCATCGGCCGTAATAAAGGGGAGATTGATATCCGTTTCCATGGCCGTAGACAATTCCATCTTGGCCTTTTCAGCCGCTTCTTTCAACCGCTGCAGAGCCATCTTGTCGTTTCTCAGATCAATGCCCTGGTCTTTGCGGAATTCAGCAGCCAAATAATCGATGACCCGCAGATCGAAATCTTCTCCACCCAGATGGGTGTCTCCGTTGGTGGACTTGACCTCAAAGACTCCTTCACCGATTTCCAGAATGGAGATGTCAAAAGTCCCGCCCCCCAGGTCAAAGACAGCGATTTTTTCATCTTTTTTCTTATCCAAACCATAGGCCAAGGCGGCTGCCGTCGGTTCGTTAATGATCCGCAGAACATTCAAACCGGCTATCCGGCCGGCATCCTTGGTCGCCTGACGCTGGCTATCGTTAAAATAGGCCGGGACAGTAATGACGGCATCGTTCACCTTTTCGCCAAGGTATTCTTCGGCCGTCTGTTTCATCTTGGTCAGAATCATTGATGAAATCTCGGCTGGACTGTAATCCTTACTGCGGATTTCTATATGGGCATCCCCGTTGGAGGCTTTAACGATTTTATAGGGCAGGATGTGAATATCATCCTGGACCTCTTTGGAATCGTATTTACGTCCGATCAGCCTCTTGACGGCGTAGACCGTGTGAGTCGGGTTGGTGATGGCCTGTCTTTTAGCCACTTGTCCAACCAGACGTTCATTGTTTTCCGTTACGGAGACAACCGAAGGGGTCGTCCGGCTCCCTTCAACATTGGCAATCACCTTCGGATCGCCTCCTTCCATAATAGCCACACATGAATTGGTGGTCCCTAAGTCAATCCCAATTATTTTACTCATCTCTTCCTCCTTGAATTATATAAAACATCCACCCGAAACCAATCCGCCTTTTTATGACAGGGGCTCGGGATCTTCTTCTGAGTTTATTTCCGGCTTTTTTGAAACAATAACCATGGCCGGACGAATCAGGCGGTTATGTAAACGATATCCCTTTTGCAATTGATTGATTACGACATTGGGAGGATTTTGAGTGTCTTCTTGTACCATAACCGCCTCATGGTTGTTGGGGTCAAATTCTTCTCCCAAGGCATCAACCAGAGTTATCCCGTATTTCTCCAAGACGCCCCAGAATCCCTTATGGGTCATCTCGACTCCTTCTAATAGGGCTTTATGATTCCTGGCCTCCCGACCGTGTTCTAAGGCCCGCTCCAAATTATCCAAAACCGGCAGCAGATCTTTGACTAAATTTTCATTGGCAAACTTGTAGGTTTCGCCTTTCTCTTTTTCGGCCCTTTTTTTATAATTTTCCAATTCCGCCGAGAGGCGAAGATAACGATCGTAATGGTCTTTGGCTTCTTTTTCTTTTTCCTGAAACCTTGCCTCCAAATCAGTCGGCTGATCAACCGTTTCCGGTTGTTCCTCGGTCAAAACCGAATTACTGGGTTCGGTTGATTCTTCATTAACTTTAATCTTGGTCAAATGGGTTTCCTTTCTAAAACTGATAAGGCCTTCTTGATCAGATCTTTGATTCCAATATCTGACTGACAACCTTGGCCGTATAGTCTACAATAGGGATCACCCGGTCGTAATTCATCCGGGTCGGGCCGATAACCCCCAAAGTCCCGATGGGATAATCGCCTTTAGTGTACGAGGCGGTGATGACGCTGCACCCCCCCATCTCATTGATTTCGGTTTCCGAACCGATAAATATTTGGATCCCGGTGGCGTTAATACTTTTTTCCAATAAACGAATCAAAATGGTTTTTTCTTCAAAGGCCTTAAAAAGAGTCCTGAGGGTTTCAATCTGACTGAATTCAGGGTATTGCATCAGATTAGTCCGGCCTTCGATATAGACCTCTCCCACTGTTTCTTCCTGAAAGGCCTGATTGGAAATTTTCAGGGCCTTAGTTAAGAGGGCATCAAAATCTTCCTTATCCTTCTTCATCTCTTCCAGGACCTTTTGCTTGAGCTGATCCAGGGTCAGATTGCAAAGCAGTTCGTTGAGATAGTGGGTTAATCGGTCCAGTTCAGACTGGGAAAGATTGTCCTCGATTTCCAGAATCTTATTTTGGACAATTCCCGCCTGGGTAACCAAGACCATCAAAACCAAATTATCCCGAAGCCGGATAAATTCTATATGTTTAAAAACCGTGGCCGAAGATTTAGGCCTGGAGACGATGGCCGCCTGATCGGTCACTACGGCCAGCATCTTGGAGGTCGTTTTCAGAAGATCGTCCACCTCCTGGTTGCTTTCCATCAAATAGTTCTTAATCCTTCTCTTTTCCGACTCAGCCAAGGGACGCAACTCCAGGATTGAGTTAACATAAAAACGCAGCCCCGTTTGAGTAGGTACTCTCCCCGCGGAGATATGGGGCTGGCTGATCAAACCGATCTCCTCCAAATCCGCCATGATATTTCGAATAGTGGCCGAACTGAGATGAATATCACTTTTCTTGGAAATAGCCCGTGAACCTACCGGTCCCGCTGTTTCTATATAATCCCGGATAATAGCATTTAAAACGGACCTGCCCCGGCCGCTTAAGACGATGGTCATATGTTTCTCTTCTTCAGTGTTTCCAAATTTTTAGCTAAATCTAATTACCGGTACTAATTTTGTCAAGCCTAAAGGTTTAAATTTAGGGATGAAGAGGCGATTAAGGCGCTCTGTCCTTGACAAAAATCTGAATTCCCCTTATTCTAAAAAACCGTTAAGGCCAAAGAAACAATTTTTAAAAGGATTGCCCTAAAATGGACGAAAAGAAAACCATATGTCCCTATTGCGGACAAAAAATGAAAAAATGGAAGACCCCCATGGCCTCCACTTGGGGGACAGAATTCCAGTATATCTGTTTTAACGATGAATGCCCTTATTTTGTCCGAGGATGGGACTGGACCATGAAAACCATGAAAGCCAATGCCTCTTATCGCCATCGTTATAATCCGGCAAATGGGGAAGAAGGGCCAGTCCCGGTTTGGTCCTATGATGCCTTAAAGTGCGATATTATTGAGGAATGAGGGTTTAGAATGTTTAAACCTGGTCAAACGGGCCGTAATGATCCATGTCCCTGTGGGAGCGGAAAGAAATTCAAAAAATGTCACCTCGGCCGGGAAGGAGAACTTTTTCTTAGGAAAAATGAGCCCTTACACCATGAGGCCGTTCAACAGATCTGCCGCCTGCCCCAAGTAAAATACGGGCGATCCCAAGATATGATCGAGAACTTGACGAAAGAAGGATATCTGGATGAATCCCTCTCGATTAAGTTCATTGACCTGGAAGCCTATCGTAATTTGGGTGTCGCCGGCCACGAAATCCCAGGCAAAAGCTTAAAGGGGAGTGCCGGAATAATGGTCAATCTTAATAAAACCAGGGAAGTAGACCCCAACCATATTTATCTGGCCATTACTCCAAAAATAGAGGATTCCACCCTCATTCACCAGATTGCCCATGTTTTGGATTATTTAAAAGGTTCCCGGCAGCAGCCGGGGACCTATCAACAATTGGGATTGGAAACCAGTATCCCGGCGGAGCAATTGGACCACACTCAGGAGTTCGGATATTGGTTGGATTTTTTAAAAGACCGCTTTAAGGTGGAATTGGATGCGGAAGATGCCATCGTCTCCTTCCTCTATCAACATCAAATGCTCTTTAAGGCAGAAGACCTTCAAAATCCGGACGCTACAGCCCTTATCTTTCATTCAAAAAAAATCCTCGATTTTATGATCGCCCATCGTGTTGAAATCAATACCTTAATTCAGAATCGAGCCGGTTATATCGGCAAACAAATCTAAAACTAAAGATAAGAATTTAATGACATTCCCCATGAAGGCCCAAGGCCTCAAAGGCTGAGAGGATCTGTTTTTCCAATTTTATCCGTTTCTCCGGTAAAGGGAGGAACTTTAAGTCTGCCTCTCGGGATAGAAGACTGCTCTTCGAGGGGATGGCCTTCAACCCACAATCCAGGGTTTCACCGCTCAGGGTATCGAGGAGCGTGGCATCTTCTCCATTGGTGACGACTGTTAAAGGGATCTGATATTCAGCACAAAGACGGGCCAAGGCCAAGGCGGCCCGTTCCCGGGCCAATATGGATCCCGGACCGCATTTTATTAGAATCAAAGGCCGGCCATTTAAACGGATCGTAAAGGAAACCTTGAGTTGAAAAACCTCCTGGGTTGTAGTCAGTTCAAAAGGGACCTCTTCTTCAATGTCCTCTAATAGATACCCCCCCTCGTTTAATAAAAGGCCCAGAATTTTTTGTCTAATCACTTCTTCCTTGATTGTTTCGCAGGCCGAAGGACTGACTACTCCCTGACGGAATTTATCACCTGGGCATGTGTCGGCCATATTTGCATCTCCTTTTCTTTATCCGCTGAATAAATAAATCCTTCTCTCACTAATAACCCCATCATTTATAGACAGTTTTAGGATCATCCTATTAATATAATCATTATCGGATAGGTTTGCGAGGGCTTTTACCGCCAAAATATTTGGTCAGATTTTTCAATGGGTCGTTGAATCCCGGCTACTCTTTCAGCTTTATTCGAAGGCTTCGCAACCGGTTAATGGCCCCGGCGATTTCAAAAGATCGGGGTTTCACCAGATTGCCGACCTTATAAGGCATCAGGCTGTCCAACCCTTTCTCCTCAACTTCTGCCAGAGCCTTTTCCAACCCTTCCCGGAGATGGGCGCTGCTCTCCAAATGCCTGGAGGCATAGAGGTGAATGATTCGGCCGATGGCCCGAGATTGTCCGGCCTCGATCAATTGCTCGAGGAAAGAAAGATCGATCCCCTGCTCGCCATATATGAGCGTATACAGCCCTTTGGCTTCAATGCGGACGTCCTTATTCCCCCGGCTGGGGTCAAAGCTTTCCGATTTGGGTTGACGGTTAGTGATTTCTCCGAATCGTTCGCCCCCTTCCTGGAGCCGATGGCCCGGAAATCGTTCGGCTATGGCCCGGGCTTTGGAAGTCACTTCGAAAGGGCGGTAATTATTCATCCAGATCACCGTATCGGCTGCTTCAAAATAATCCCCCGAGCCGCCCATGACCAATATAGTGGAGACCCCTTGCTGCTCGTAGAGCTGGCGGACCTTATCAATAAAAGGGGTGATTGGTTCATGGGTCTTTTCAACCAGCTCCTGCATGCGCCGATCCCGGATCATAAAGTTGCTGGCGGAAGTGTCTTCGTCAATGAGCAGGACCCGGGCCCCCATTTCCAGGGCCTCCATAATATTGGCCGCCTGGGAGGTGCTGCCGCTGGCGTTATCGGTGCTGAAGCGAGAGGGTTCTCCCATTAGGGGCAGGGAACGAATAAAGGGGCTGATATTGACTTTTTGCACGCCCCGGCCGTCTTCAGCCCTTATCTTGACAGCCTGGGCATCCGTGACGACATATTCCCTGCCGTCCCCCGGGATGTGGCTGTAAATCCCCAGCTCCAGGGCCTTCAGGAGGGTCGATTTTCCATGGAAGCCGCCGCCGACGATAAGGGTCACCCCTTTGGGCAGGCCTAACCCGTTTATTAAACCCTTGTGGGGAAGGTGGAAGGATAGGGATAATTCCTGAGGGGGATAAAAAGGCACAGCCCCCATAGTTAAAGGCCGGGAGGTGATACCGGTTTCCCGTGGGAGGATGGCCCCCTCGGGAATAAAGGCCACCAGCCCTTTTTCACCGAGGGCTTGGCGCAGCCACTCCTGATCTTCATAGGTATCCACAAACCGCTTGACCTCCAAGCCCATTTGGGGAAACTGAAAAACCCCTTGTTGAATAATCTTAGGCAGGTCTTCAAAAAAAATGGAGACAGCCTCCATACCCTGAATAGCCCGGCCGGCAGCCGGAAGCCCCACAGTCAGACGCAGTTCCAGGGTTTCTCGGTCTATGACTACGGAGGTCCGTTCGAGGATCTCCGCCCCTCCGGCTTCGATAGCCAACTGGCCGCTTTTGCCGGTGCCCCGGTGCTTGGAAGACAGATTTCGAATAGCCAGTTGAACCTGACGGCCGAGAAAATCACCAAAGGCAATTCGGCGGGTTTTTATGGTCCAAAGATCCGAAAAGATGCCCCATTTCTTTAAGGAAATGACGACCCTCAGGCGGGAGGGGGAGGCAAAGGGGTCGGCCTGGACCCGGTCAACGGCCAGCTGGTATTGGGAGAAAAGATATTCCCCCTCAATATCCTGATAGGCCTTGTAGCCTTTGTCATGAATACGAAATAAGGTTTTTTTTAAATCATCGGCTGGTTTCATAACGGTTCCTTTTCAGAACATTTTATGTCTTAGAATCTGGTTTTTAGTATAAAGGGTTATGAAAGGAAAAGGAAAGTTTATTTCTTTGAGAAAATCCTGGAAAAAGTTAACCGCGAACCCCTTGCATTTTTTATTAAGATTAACTATAATTAGAAAAATTTAAAAACGAAAAGAGAGGATCCAGTTATGAAAGATAAATCCGTTTTCAAAATGATAGGGATTGGGATCATCCTGATCTTTATGTTCGCCCTCGTTTCCAGCGAAGTCTGGGCCCGGGCTGGAGGCGGTCGATCCGGGGGCTCCCGGGGCAGCCGTACTTATTCGGCTCCCCGAACCCAATCACCTGGAACAACTCAGATGCAAAGAAGCACACCCGCCCCTTCTCCGGGCTTAATGGGTAATCAAGCCAGACCCTCAACCGGGAGTCCCTTTCTCCGCGGCTTGGCCGGTGGTATCGCCGGTGGCTTCCTGGGCAGTATGTTGTTCAGCGGTCTGAGTCATGGCGGCATGGGCGGCGGCGGAGGCTGGGGCGGCGGTATCGGCGGCTCCGGTTTAGGCTTTTTGGAAATCATTTTAATCGGCGTCTTGATCTTTATCATCTTTCGTTTTATTCGGGGTAGAAAACAGGAAGCGGCCGGCCAATCGGAAGCCTATTATTCTCCTCCTCCTTCTCAACAGCCGGAGACCTATTATCCCAACACCCAGAGTCCGGATCAAGATGTGGAAACCGGGATTTCCTATATCCAGTCCATGGATCGGTCCTTCGATCCCCTGGTTTTTAAAGATTGGGCCCAGGACCTCTTTTTCAAGATTCAGGCCGCCTGGGGTAATCAGGATTTAAGCCCAATCAGTACCTCCTTGACCGAACAGATGAGAGGGGTCTTTTCCCAGGATCTGGACGAACAAAAAGCCGCCAACCGGGTCAACCGTCTTGAGAATATTGCGGTCCGCTCAGTGGATATCACCGAGGCCTGGCAGGAGGAAGGCAAGGACTATATCACCATCCTGTTTTATGCCAATCTTTTGGACTATACGGTGGATAAAACCAGTGGGGCGTTGCTCTCCGGCAGCAAGACCGAGCCGGTCAAATTCAAGGAATTCTGGACTTTCGCCCGTTCGGTGGGAGGCCGAAATCCCTGGCAGTTAAGCGCCATTCAGCAGGAAAATTAGAATCAAAACCAGGGTTCAAGGATTCTAGGATTGAAGCAACCCGAACAAGATCAGGTGCTTCCCGGTAAGGAAAATTATTTTATTTGAAATGGCTTCTCTCTGGCCAAAAAGTCTAGCCGTCGAGAAGCATCCCGGTCCAGGGTTCAGACGCTTGAGCCGCTCGACCTCGTCGAGCTATTGAAGAGGCTCTCATTCGAGAGCCGAATCGTCAAGCTATAAGAAAGGTTCCCTTAAAGGGAACCGGACGGGGTTGCTTCCACGCCTTTCACTTGACTCCTTGAACCCTTGAATCCTTAGACAAATTTTCGTCCTTGTTATTATCCGTAGCACCAGCTTAAGGCGGGTAAGAGATTTAAAATTCATCTTTAAAATCCACGGCCGAACGGAAAAAAAGGCCCGAGACAAAGCTCTCCCGAAAGCGGGGATGGGAAGCTAATTCCAAATATTCCATCTTTCGGCTAATCCGTTCGGCCTCTTTTCTTTTTCGGCGGTTGAGCAGGGCCAGACAGGCCCCCTGGCCGGCCGTGTTCCCCATCACTTTGAAAGCCGCGTCCGGAACCTCGGGAAAAAGGCCTAGGGCCACGGTGTCCTGGGGATTGACATAATTTCCAAAAGCACCGGCCAAGAGGATCCTCTTGATCTTTTCTTCGGCCAGCATGTCCAAAAGCAAGACCGACCCGGCAAAAACAGCTGCCTTGGCCATTTGCACTTCGGCCACATCTTTCTGAGTGATGACGATATCCCGTTCCTGAGCCGTCTCCTTGGCCCAGGCCAGAACGAATTCCCAGCCATCATCCCCTGAGCGCAGCCGGGATGTCCGAATTTCTTTGTTGAAGTGCCCTTTGGCCAGAATGATTCCTCCACGAATCATTTCGGCCAGGGCCGAGATGATTCCAGAACCGCATATCCCGATTGGTTTTTCCTTTCCAATCGTCCTCCAGGTGACCTGGAGGGAATGGGGGTCGATTCGAACCTCTTCAATGGCCCCGGCCGAAGCTCTCATCCCCCAGCGGATATGTCCCCCCTCAAAGGCCGGACCGGCGGCTGTGGAACAGCAGATCATTCGGTTCTTCCAACCGGCCACGATTTCCCCGTTGGTGCCGAGATCCATAAAAAGGGCCGGATCACTGGACTTATGGAGCCCGCAGGCCAGGATTCCGGCGATTGTGTCACTGCCGACAAAACCGGCTTTCAAAGGTAAGAGGTGGACATTTCCGGAGGGATTAATCCCTAATTCAAGGTCGCGGGCCTTGAACTCCTGATGGGTCTGCAAAACAGGGGGAAAAGGTGCCCTGGCCAAATAACGGGTATCCACCCCGAGAAAGAAATGGTGCATGGCCGTATTGCCTACAACCGTTGCTTCCAGAATTTCTTGAGTATCCATTCCCCCCTCTTCAGCGGCTTCTACAATCAATCGATTCAAAGTCTGGATGAGAGTTGAGCGAAGGGTCTCCAGACCGTCCGATTGATTTTGACTAAAAGAAATCCGGCTGATTAGATCATCCCCAAAGGCAACCTGAGGATTCAATCCCGCCCGGACCGAAATTCTTTCCCCCTTTACCAGATTAAAGAGATAAACCACCAAAGTTGTTGTGCCGATATCTATAGCCAGTCCATAACAGTGTTCTTTTTTCCCGGGAACAAGGGTGAGGACCTCTTTCTTGTAGTGGATGAAGGCGGTCAAGCCTTCTGGGCTGCGCAGGGTTTGGGCAAGCTTTTGGAGGATCTGAAGGGAGAGCCCGGTGACTTGTAACCTATATCTGTCTTTCAAGGCCTGGAGAAACCGTTCGTTGTCCGCTCTAACTAACGCCAGCTCAGGATCCGGGACTTCCAGATAATAGGGGCAGATGGCCGGCTGAAGTCTGAGATGAAGTGCCCGGCCGCTGTCGGTGGTCAAGATAACCGGTGCATGCAACTGGCTTTCCGGCAGGATGTGGATATGAGCGGAACAAGATAAAATGGTTTGGCAAGCCAGCCGTAAGCCCTCTTCAACCAGAGGACCTAAAACCTTTCTTTCTCTTTCACTGGGCGGCGGTGTCGGTCCCTGGATATTTTCGATGAGGATTTTGCACTTTCCGCACTTTTTTCGGCCTCCGCATTGGGCCGTCAGGGGAAGACCCAGGGCTTGGGCCAATTGTAAAACAGTCCGGCTGTGGTCCGAATCAATGGACTTTCCCGAGGGGAGAAAGGTGATCAGTGACATGTCTATTTATCTTCTCATTTTTTTCAGCCGTTAAGTTCTAACAGCTCTTTAATCTTACGCACCCCGTCAGCGGCGTCTTTGGCATAGGCCTGGGCCCCGCAGGTCTCGACGACAAACTTATAAGTCAAGGCCGCTCCGCCGCAGATCACCTTAGTCGATTCAGCCAGATCACTGCCCCGAATCACTTTGATCGTTTCCATTACATAGGGGTCGCCTGTTGTTAAGAGGGAAGAAAGTCCGATGACTTGGGCCTTATGCTTCCGGGCCGCTTCCACAAACTGTTGGGGCGTAACATTGACCCCAAGGTCGATGACCTGGAACCCGGAGCTTTCCAAAAGGAGCCTGGCTAAATTTTTGCCGATGTCATGCAGGTCTCCGAAGACCGTACCTAGGACCACGGTGCCCAGGTTGTCCTTGGTCTCTTTTCCGATTAAAGGACGGATAAGTTCCAGGCAGGCCTGCATGGTCTTGGCGGCAATCATCATTTCCGGCACAAATATGGTCCGCTTTTCAAACTGTTCCCCCACCACATTCAGGGCGGGAATGAGGACTTGATCGATTAATCGTTGGGGATCGAACCCGTCATCCAAGACCTTCCGGGTCAGGTTTAGGGCGGTTATTCTTTGACCTTTGGCAACGGCCTCTTGGATCGCTTTTAGATCATCTGGGGGATGTTTCTTAATCCTGACTTTTTCCCTGGATATTTTCTTTGAGCTTTTTCCCAAGGCCGCTAGAAAGGTTTGGCAAAACTGATCCTTCCCCAAGAGAAGATTGGCATTTAACAGAGTTTTTCTGATTGCCTTATCGGTAGGGTCGGCAATAGCACAGGTCAAACCGCAAAAAGCAGCCATGGCCAGGAAAGAAGCATTGAGGGAGGAACGTTCCGGAAGTCCAAAGGAAATATTGGAAAGCCCCAGGGTTTGATTAACGGCCAATTCCTCTTTGATCATTTGTAAAGCCCGTAATGTTTCCAGCCCGGCCTGATGGTCGGCACTAACGGCCATAGCCAGGGGATCAATGATGACATCCTCTGGAGAGATGCCTTCTTTCTGTGCGGCTTCCAAGATCCTCCGGGCAATCTCCAGACGTCCCTCGGCCTTTTCAGGGATCCCTCTCTCATCCATGGTCAGTCCGATCACCGCTGCCCCATAGGCCTTGACCAGCGGCAGAATCTGCTCCAGTTTCTTTCTTTCGCCATTAACGGAGTTGACCAGGGCCTTCCCCTGATAAGAAGCCAGTCCTGCTTCCAGGACCTTGGGCAGGGCCGAATCCAGACAGAGGGGACAGTCGGTTGCCTCCTGAATGGCTTGAATCGCCTCGGTTAGTAAACGGGGTTCATCCAGGCCTGAAAGGCCTACATTGACATCCAGAATGCGGGCGCCTGCCCGGACCTGTTTTTGGGCTTCTTTTTGGACCAGGGTGAAGTCGCCTGTTTCCAGGGAGAAGGCTAATTTTTTTCGTCCCGTAGGATTGATCCGTTCACCAATGACTACCAGGGGATGGGCCGGACCGATCAGAACGGTTTGTTTAAGGCTGGAGAGGCGGGTTTCAATGACAGGGGTTTTCTGCTCCCGAAGCGGCTGGGGAAGAGAAAACGTTACATTTGAAGTTCCTTTTCGAAAGATCCCGTATTCAGCGACTGTTTTCCGGGCCGCTCGGATATTTTCGTCCGGGGTGCCATAGGTCAATCCCACCGTATCAATGGAATAATTCTCCAAAGGATCTCCCTGGTCGATCAGACGGCGGACTTCAGCGGCCACTTCTTCCGAAGTCCCGTTTTTCATCAGCACCGGGCTGATGCGGGCATTAAGGGCCACTTGGGGTCCAAGAATCTGACGGGTGCGGCGCACATCCGAACCAAAACCGATCTCCAAAAATTCCAGGTGACGCACCTTGGCATAGCCGGCAAGGGCCTGGTCTACGGAACCGCAGTGATGAATGCCCAGGGGATGGCAGGCCTCGGCTATCTGATTATCATAGGGCAGGTTGAAGGTTTCATAGATCGGCAGAGAAATCTGTTCCACCGTGCAGTTGGGCAGGACAAAAAAGCGGGGATCGCACATGGGGTAACATCCATGGCCCCGCTGCCGGTGATCTTGTAGATCAGTTGAAACAACTGGATGATGGCAGCCGTGCAGATTTTTAAGAGATGATGACAGAGCGCCGGGTTTTCAAAATAATCAAAATAAAACTGTTCCCCGCGGATCTTCAGGGCCAGGTTCTGCACACCCGTGGTGTTGATGTCGCCTACCACCCGGCCGTATTTTTTTTGAAGGTATTCGATCTGCTTGAGCATCTCGGTCATAGGATAGGAGCGGAGGAGATCCGGCACCTCCAATTTCAGGATGGCTTCTTCGGACAGATTCAAGGGAACGGCCCAGGGCAGGGCCTCTTTCTCAAAAATAATTTCGCAGCCGAAAACAGCCGGCAGCATAACCATCCCGAAGGTAATTAAAGGTTTGGGCTGGGGATGGGGATCACCCAGGCCCACCTCTCCAAAGCGTTCAAAAAGCCGTAGGTCCATTTCCATCCGGGCTTCAACCCGGGTCTCCGGATCAAAGTAATAGGCTCGATCATAGGATATTCCGTAGTGTTTGAACCACCAGTCCGGATAGAAACCTACGCCTAAAGGGATGTGTTCTTTCTTCGTCATGCGCTCCTCTGTTCAATAAATTTACCTTTTCAGAATCCAAATCATATACCAACAGGATTTACAGGATAATCATGATTTTTGGTCCTTCCCGGAAGAAAGGTAAAAAAATATCGTCCTCCGGTCGGAAAGGCTATTCTTATTGAAAGCAAAGAGATGTTTTTCAGACTCATCCGGAGCCTGAAAAATATTTTTAATCCTGTTAATCCTGTCGAATAATTTTTACTTAAGCAGACCCGACCCCAAAAGTCTAATCCAGGTCTAATTTGGCTTTACATTGATTACAGGTCACCACACCCCGAAAAACCTTGTGGCCGCATTGGGGACAATTATAACGGGCTTCTTCATCTGCAATCCATTTTTCCGTCCCCATCTCCCGCCAATAAGGAATGGCCCGCAAAATCACCTTTTTCCCGACGGTCATGGGGAAAGTTTCGATATGCCGGCAGGGAAAATCGGCGCATTGGTGACAGCCCGTGTACCCTTTCTTTTGGGTACAGGCCCTGATCGGGCACTGACGGCAATGGAGAAAGAGGTCGTCGGACAAACAGCCTCGGCAACGGATATCTTCCGGTGTAAGTTGTTCGCTGTTGGGAAGGGTTCCTTTGCCTTGCACATTCCCCTTGTAAAGCTCGGTCAACCGCTCCTTAAATTTCTGATTTTGGTCCCGGTGGGCCATATAGATGGCGCACACCCCGCAATAGAGACCACAGGGGGCCACAAAATCCGGATTGATGGTCATAATACCTCCTGGATGGTCTACCGGTGATTGGACGATTGCCGATCACCCGCCCGGTCAAGACTGAGGCCCTATTAACCTTACCGTTGGGAAATAGGTTTGATATCGAGAAACATCCCTGGTCAATAAATCCAGATCTAGCACGGCGGCTTGGGCGCCGATAAAAAAGTCAGGCAGCGGTGATTGTTTTGGTCCTTTTCGCCTTTTGTATTTAAGATACACTTTTCCCGCCAAAAAAAGGGCCTCTTTGGGAAATTCCAGGATTTGAAAACCGGCCCGGGTGACGGCTGACTCCAAATCTTCTATTAATTTAAATCCGATGGAGATTTCGGCATAAATGATCGAATTAATGTATAAGGAGGTATGGGTACAGTATTCATCCAGTTTATTTTCCGACCAATCGGCCCATTTCGGATCATTGAGAAAAACATCCAGGATGACATTCGAATCAACCAGAATCCCTTTCATTTGCCTCCCCGGGTCAGGGCCATAATTTCATCCGTGGTCATCCTGACGTTGCCCATTCCTCTCAGTTTATTAAACTTGCGAACCCCTTTGTCCCGGCCTTCCCGTTTCACTAAATAAATTCGGTTCTTTTCCTCTAAAAAATCGACTTCAGTGGCAGGAGTAATCTTGAGTTTTTCTCGAACGGCCAGGGGAATGGTAACTTGTCCTTTGGTGGTCACTCTCATCCTAGAGCCTCCGGTAGTAGGTAATACCGGTAATAGTATTACTTGAGTTATTTTTTGTCAAGGACAAATCCTTTTCTTTTTTATCTTTTTTAGTCGGCAATTTCTTGATAGCCTATCTTAAAAGAAAACTATTTGCTTGACAAATGTTTATTATTTTGCCATCCAGTACCGAGTCGAGAAAGGCTCCTTAATCCTTCTAAAAACGCATCCGAGGTTGATTCAGATGAATGTGTCTCAACTCATCAAACCTGCGGTTAAAAATACCCCCGACAAAACAGCCATCATCTTTGAAGAGCGCCGTTATACCTATACTGAACTGGATACCTTAATCAGCAAAGCAGCCGAAGGGTTTACTGCTCTGGGTCTGGAACGGGGAGAAGTCCTTTCTCTTTTTCTGCCCAGCCTTCCGGAATTGATCATCGCTTACCTCGGCACGGTCCGGTCCGGCTTGACGGTTAATGTGATCAATGCCATGCTTAAAGAGCAGGAGGTCGCTCATATCTTAAAGGACTGCCGGTCCAGGGCCATCCTGACCGATGCGTCCAGACTGCCCCTAGTTGACTCCCTGAAACCCGAGCTGCTTGAATTGGAACTGGTCATGCCCTTAAAAGACAAGGACCGGTCGGGCACTGCTTCCTTTGAAACCCTCTTGCGAAAAGGGACCGGCCGGTTTGATCCGCCAGAGACCAAAGGGAGTGACCTCTGTCATCTCATGTATACCTCCGGCACCACCGGAAAACCAAAAGGGGTCATGGCCACCCATCTCAATGTCTGGCATAACGCCAAGCAGTTCGGCAAGGTCCACTTTAAGGAACAAGACACCATCATGGTGGCTACGCCCATCTTTCATTGCTGGGGATTGGTCAATGGGACCTTCGGTATGCTTTCCCAGGGCGGGACGGTGATAACCGTGGAGCGCTTTTTTCCGGAAAAGACCTTGGGGGATATCGAACGATTAAGACCCACCGTCTTTCAGGGGGTCCCGCCCATGTATAATTTACTTTTAAAACAACCTAACCTCCAGGAGCGGGACACCTCCTCGGTCGTCTTTTGTCTCTCCGCCGCCACCAAGATGCCGGAGAGTCTCATTCGCCAGGTGGAGGAACGGCTTCATTGGCGCTATGCCGAGGCCTGGGGCTTGACCGAGGTCTCCTGCGTAGGGACTACCTCGGCCTATACGGAGACCCGAATCGGTTCCTGCGGGAAAGGGATGGATGATGCCCAAATTAAAGTTGTTGATGAACAAGGGGCCGTTTTGCCTTCGGGCCGGCAAGGCGAGTTGTGTGTCCGGGGAACCTGTGTGACCAAAGGGTACCTCGATAAACCGGAAGCCACTCAGGAGGTTTTTGATGCCGGGGGCTGGTTTCATTCCGGGGATATCGCCTATATGGACGAAGACGGCTATGCCTATATCGTCGATCGTAAGAAAGATATGATTAATGTGGGCGGGGAGAAGGTTTTCCCTTCCGAAGTCGAAGATATGATGTTAGCCCATCCCAAAATCAAGGACCTGGTCATTGTCGGGATTCCCAATGACCTTAAGGGGGAAGTCCCCAAGGCCTTTATCCAGCTTAAGGAAGGCGAAGAGGCCACAGCCGAGGAAATTCGCAGCTTCTGTAAAAAACAGATGGCCCCTTACAAGGTGCCTGTGGCTGTCGCCTTTGTGGCCGAAGTCCCCCGGTCTCCGGCTGGCAAGGCCTTAAGGAGATTACTCCGAGATCAGGAATGGCAGAAATAGACCTTTTATGTGCTGAAAGCTGAAAGCTCAAGGCTCAAAGGTAACCCATTTGTTTCGGGCTTCCGGCATTGAACGTTAGTCAATCAACCAAAGGAGAACAATCATGTCCTATAAGCACATCCTCTATGAAGAAAAAGAACGGGTCGGCCTGCTCACTTTGAATCGACCGGAAAAAAGAAATGCCCTGGGCAAGGAGGCCGAACTGGAGATGATGGATTGTTTTCAAAAAGCCGCCGAGGAGAAAAAGGCCCGGGTGATCATCCTCAAGGCCAACGGCCCGATTTTCTGTTCCGGCCATGACCGAATGGAAGTTCTCAATCAGCCCATCGGTAATGTGCGGGAGCTTTTCCAAACCTGCATCGACATGTATGCCCTGATGCGGGCCATCCCCCAGCCGATTATTGCCCAGGTCCACGGCATCGCCATGGCCGGGGGATGTCATTTGGTGGCCGGCTGCGATTTGGTGGTGGCCGCGGAGAAAGGGGCCCAGTTTGCCATGACCGGGGTGAAGATCGGCTATAACTGCTCCACTCCCACCGTTGCCGTCAGTCGGGCCATCGGACAAAAGCGCACCTTGGAAATGCTCTTCACCGGTAATTTTATCAGCGCCCGGCAGGCCCTGGACTGGGGGCTGGTCAACAGGGTGGTTCCGGATGAACACCTGGAGGGAGAAACCTGGAAGCTGGCTAAAGAGATTGCCCAATACAGTTTAAAGGTGCTAGGTATTTCCAAACAACATTTTTACCAGCAGATCGAATTACCGGAACGGCAGGCCTACCATTATGCCAAGGAATTGATGGCTTCTCAGGCCCTTTGGCCCGATGCTGTCGAGGGCTTTACGGCCTCGATTGAAAAACGGGAACCGGTTTGGAAAGAAACTTAGGATTCCCTATCCTGGGGACTTCCGGTTTTCCCAACTTTATTTTAGAAAGCCATTAATAGATCCAGAAGTTTTATCAAGCCTGCCAAGCCCAGTTTCTTGTTGGTTAGAAGAGGAAAGATCAATAAAAAACCCCCGGAAGCGAATCAGCCGGGGTTTTTTTTGGAGGTTTTATAGCGAGGGTTATTTTTTAACCCCTGGATTGTTTTTGGCGTCCCCAACGGGATTTGAACCCGTGTTGCCGGCGTGAAAGGCCGGTGTCCTGGGCCAGGCTAGACGATGGGGACATTCTCGATTGCGGATTGCGGAAAAAATACCGCCTAACTCCATGATCTCTAATCCGAACTCGGAAATCCGAAATCCAAAATCATAATGGTGGGCCGTGCTGGACTCGAACCAGCGACTCTCTGCTTAAAAGGCAGATACTCTACCTCCTGAGTTAACGGCCCGGAATAAAAAGTTTAAATCTATTTTTTTTTGTTGGTTTTGTCAAGAATTTTGTTATACTTTTTCTCTCTTAAAAAAGAGGTCCACCTGTCAGGTCGGATCAAACTGTTTAGATTAATTAATTATTTTAGAAGGAGCGAACCACCATCTTGTTCCCTACTCTTTTCCTTTTAAGAAAAAAAATAATTCCCCTTACTCTAATCGGTTTACTATTGATTCTCAGTTCCGGGTTCGGGTTGAGTGCCGGGGCCCAAGAAAAAATAGCCGCCTATCCCTCCTTGGCAACCCACTATGTCTCCATTAAAGTATTTGATCAGCAGGGGCGATTTGTGGGTCGGATCCTCCCGGAAAAACGCTATTGGGTTCCTATTGACCGTATACCGGCCTTTCTGCAAAAGGCCTTGGTGGCTATCGAAGACGCCCGTTTTTATGAACATAAAGGGATTGATATTCGGGGAATAGCCAGGGCTTTGGTTAAAGATATGGTTAAAGGAAAGATGGCCGAAGGCGGCTCAACGATCACCCAACAATTGATCAAAAATAAATTCTTATCCTCTGAGAAAACCATCGAAAGAAAGGTCAAAGAAGGCCTTCTGGCCATGGAGTATGAGCGGAAATACACCAAAAAGCAGATTCTGGAAATGTATTTTAATGAAGTTTATTTTGGGAATGGGGCCTGGGGAATTGCCCAGGCCGCTCATCTCTATTTCGATAAAAATCCGGAACAATTGAATGAAGCCGAATGTGCTCTGTTGGCCGGAGTTCCCAAGGCCCCGGCCCGATTCAATCCCCTGGGAGATCCGGTTAAAATCACCAATCGGAGAACTCAGGTCCTCCATCGCATGGCCGAACTAAATATGATAACCACCCGGCAGGAAGAGAACCTTAAATCACGTCCGATTTCCGTGATTAAACCGGGGGAAGCCCCCTATTATCTGGCCCATATCCGGAATAAATTGATCGAACGATATGGTCCGGAGGTAATCGAACTAGGCGGTTTGGAAGTCACCACTGCCATGGATTTGACCCTGCAGCGGTTGGCCGAAAAGGTCCTGACTGAAGGGGTCAGAAAAATTTCCCCTCAGTTACAAGGCGCCTTGCTGTGCCTGGACCTTAATACTGGGGATGTCTTAGCGGCAGTAGGTGGGGTGGATTTTAAGCAGAATCCCTATAATCGGGCCTTTTATGCCAAACGGCAACCCGGTTCTTCTATAAAACCATTAATTTATGCCTCCGCTTTGGAAAAAGGCTTCACGGCCGGGACTATTTTGAATGATACGCCGGTAGGTTATAATCGAGGCAATGGTGAAATCTGGAAGCCCTTAAACTATGAGAGAAAACTATATGGTGATCTAACTCTGCGGCAGGCCCTGGCCTATTCCAATAATATCATTACCGTAAAATTATTAGAGACCGTCAGTATTCCCTATTTTGTAAACTTTGCCGGACAGTTAGGGCTTTCTCTCCGTTCCCCCAATGACCTCTCCTTAGCCTTGGGAACCGAAGAGGTTACCTTAAATGATCTGGTCATGGCCTATACCCCTTTAGCCAACGGCGGCCAGAGACCAGAAAATAGAATCATCATCCGTATTTATGATCGTAATCAGAATACCTGGGTCGAAAATCCTCCAGTGGTCAACCCCGCCATATCTCCGGCAACTGCTTATGTCACCACCCAGATGATGAAGGATGTCCTGATTTACGGGACGGCTAAATCCATCCATAATTTCATTCTGGAACGTCCGGCCGCAGGGAAAACCGGCACTACCGATGAATATCGAGATACTTGGTTTATCGGATACACCCCCCAATTAATCACAGGGGTCTGGGTGGGTTATGACAAACCCCGGCCGGGCGGAAAAGGATTCACCGGTGGGGCCATCTGCGCCCCTATTTGGGCCCGCTTTATGCTTTCCGCCTTAAAGGACAAACCGATTATCGATTTTCCCAGGCCGGAGAACGTGGTTACGGCTATCATTGATCCTAAAACAGGCCTTTTAGCTACACCGGATTGTCCCTTAAAACAGGAGGAGGTCTATGTGAAGGGGAGCGAACCAACCGAGTATTGTCCCAAACATGGAGGGAAAAATCTCAAACCCGTGTCTCCCACACCTTTAAATTCAGAAAAGACCAGCGGGCCTCTTGCCAATTAACCTCTCTGAATTTTTCTTGTTTGTCAGTTCCGATCTCGGGGCAAATCGTTCCTTTTCGCTGAAAATACATCCGCAGTAAGGTTGACGATATAGTCCGAGTTCTTTAGATTTCTTAACTCCTTCCGTCCAGCCCGGGCGAAAATCTTGATAGAAGAAATGGATTTGATAACGTTCGGCCACTTCAAACCCCACATCCCTGATCCATTCGTGCTTCTGAAAACGGCTGTAGAGCAAAGTAGTGGTGAAGGAATCCATTTTAAGGTCCTTGGCCAGCCCTGCGGTCGATTCTAAGCGCAGGCGGTAACAGGTCCGGCAACGCTCCGGTCCCCAGGGGCGGGTTTGGTCTAAAAAATCCTCCAGGTTATATTGGTCCGAAAAGATGATCTCCAGATCGCTGAGCCGGGCATAATCCCTTAAGGTCTGAAGACGCTTTTCATACTCCCGGTAAGGGTGGATATTAGGGTTATGGAAATATCCTTGGATTTCGATTTGTTGGTCCCTTAGGTTTTGGAGAGGATAAATCGTGCACGGGGCACAGCAGATGTGGAGGAGGATCTTCATTCTTTGAAGAGATCTGGGTTACGGGGTGCGTGTTTCGAGTCAATCTCCCGTAACCCAAGACGCATGATTAGTTGTTTAAATAGGATTCAAGGGTTTAGGAATTCGAAGGTTCAGCCGCTCGATTTCGTCGAGCTATAGAAAAGGTTCCCTTTCAGGGAACCACAGGATTTTTCTTCCATGTCATTCACTTGAATCCTTGACTCCTCGGCCCCTTGAATCCTTTATTTAAAGAGCTATTTGTTCCGTTCGTCGATGACCCGTTTGGCCTTTCCTTCGCTCCGGGTAATCGTTCCCGGGGCCACCAGGCGGGTTTTGATGCCGATACCGATGACGCCTCTCAGTCGGGCTTCAATGCTCTTTTCCACTTCTTTCATTTTTTCCGCACCGGCCTGATAGATATCGGATTTGGCTTCCACATCTACTTCCAGGGTGTCCAGATATCCTTTTTTCCGGACGATAATGACATACTGGGGTTCAATCCCTTTTTCTTCCAGGAGAACACTCTCAACCTGGGAAGGGAAGACGTTGACTCCGCTGATAATCAGCATGTCGTCCGACCGGCCAAAGACTTTTTCCATTTTAACCAATGTTCGACCACAGACGCATTTTTCATGCTTGATCAAGGTCAGGTCCCTGGTCCGATAGCGGAGAAGGGGCATGGCTCGCCGTTGGATAGCCGTAAAGACCAGCTCTCCTTTGACGCCGTCAGGAAGAACCTCTCCAGTCACGGGATCGATAATCTCAATCATGATGTGATCTTCGTTGACGTGGAGATAACCGTCTTGGGCCTCGCAATCAAAGGCTACCCCCGGTCCCATCATTTCCGTCAACCCATAGGCTTCATGGGCTTTGATGGACATTCGTTCTTCGATCTCCTGACGCATTTCTTTAGTCCACGGTTCAGCCCCGAAGACCCCAACCCGTAGGGGCAGTTTTTTAAAATCCACGCCCATTTGCTGACCTTTTTCGGCGATCGTCAGGGCATAGGACGGGGTGGCAAAAAGAACCGTGGTCCCGAAATCCTGCATAATGGTTATCTGCCGCTCAGTTTGGCCTGAACCGGTCGGGACGACGGTGGCGCCAATTTTATTGGCCCCTTGGTGAAATCCCAAACCCCCGGTGAAGAGGCCCATGCCGTAGGCATTTTGGATGATATCATTAGAACGAATTCCTGCGGCTGTGAGGTTACGGGCCATACAATTGGCCCATTGATCCAGGTCATCGGCCGTATAGGGACCGGTAATCGGCTTCCCGGTCGTTCCGGAGGAGGCATGAACTCGGACCAAGTCCGGTATCGGCACGCCGCAGAGGCCGAAGGGATAATTATCTCGCAGATCGTTTTTAACCGTAAACGGCAGTTTGGCCAAATCTTTGATATCCTTAATGTCGGAAGGTTTAACGCCTAATTCGTCCAGTTTTCGTTTGTAAAAGGGGATTCTTTCATAAACCCAGGCCACGGTCTGCTGCAGTTGAGTTAATTGAAAACGTTTCATTTCGTCATAGGACATGGTCTCGAACTTTTCATCCCAGTACATTTTGGTTTACCTCCTAAGTTTTTCCGCCGGGTTTCTTCCGCTCGCCTAAAGAATTGATTTTTATGAAATCGTTAGCCCTTTGCGGATAATTATGAAATGACTACATTGTAGTTACTATATAACCATTATGGAAAAAAAAAGATCTGTCAAGCCTTTTCTTTAGGGGCCTTAATCTGCCGTCGGCAGGGCTTTTTTCAATAGGTCCAGGTTTTGTTCAAATTCTTTGAATAAATCAGAGGCAAAACGGATACCCTGCTTGGTGAACCCCGTATAGCTGTCCGAAACAACATATTTTCGCAAATCTACATAGTGTTTTCCTTTATATTCTTTGACCGAAAAAAGGATATAGTCGGTTGGGTTGACCTGCATGCGTCCGATTTCACCCGGTTCTTTTTCCATATTTCCCTCCTGTTTCGGATTGCTATTTAAGGACGGTTGAACATTTCTTTTTGAATGGTCCTTACAAATGATATTTCCCCTAACCTTTGGATTTAATTAAATGAGGTCTAGACCTCCTTGTTAAGACTTATTTCCTTAATCTGATTTTTGTCAAGAGAAAAAGAAAGGGTAAAAACAGGGCTCATATCCTTTGAAAAAATCTTGACATCCCCTTGGGGGTATGATAGAAGCGGGAGGACTCTGCAATTAATTTCACAAGTAAAATCCCATTTTTATAGAATCAACGGATCGACTCTTTAAAAGGAGGTGGTGGTATCCGGTTTATCTTAGTTAAGCAAGTCGGCTTCACCCGTTTTAACAAAACAAAGAAAAAATTTTTTTAACAGGAGAGGAGAGGAGAGAGATTATGACCATTTTAGCCTTTGCCCTATTATGTGGCGTTGCCGGGGTCTTGTATGCCCTGGTGACTGCGGCCTGGGTTTCCAAACAGGACGCCGGGTCCCAACGGATGCAGGATATCTCAAATGCAGTTAAAGAAGGGGCCTATGCCTTTCTGGCCCGTGAGTACAAGACCGTGGCCATCGTAGCCGTGGTCTTGCTAATCGTTATTGCCCTCATACCGGCCCTGGGTATCTGGACCGCAATCGGCTTCCTGATTGGGACGGCCGGCTCGGCCTTTGCCGGGTTTGTGGGCATGTTCGTTACGGTTCGGGCCAATGTCCGAACCACTCAGGCCGCCACCAAGGGGATCCAGTCGGCCCTGACCCTTTCCTTTAAGGGCGGTTCAGTCACCGGCATCATGGTGGTCGGATTGGGTATCATTGGTCTAGCCGGATATTTCGCGGTAGCCCGGGCCTATGCCGGAGAAGCCGCTTTCCATGCCCTTATCGGCCTTGGTTTCGGGTGCTCCCTGATGAGCGTTTTTGCCCGTATTGCCGGCGGTATCTACACTAAAGCGGCTGACGTTGGGGCCGACCTGGTCGGTAAGGTCGAGGCCGGTATCCCGGAAGATGACCCCCGCAATCCGGCGGTTATTGCCGACAACGTGGGGGACAATGTCGGTGACTGCGCCGGTATGGCCGCTGATCTTTATGAGACCTATACGGTAACCCTGGTAGCCGCTATGCTTCTGGCCAAGACGATCTTTGGCGCCGACAGCCCCTGGGTGGAATTTCCGCTCCTTCTGGGCGGTGTTTCGATCATCGCCTCCATCATCGGCACCTATTTCGTAAAACTCGGCAAAACCAATTACATCATGGGCGCCCTGTACAAAGGCCTGGCCGTTTCCGGCATCCTGGCGGCGGTTGCCTTTTATTTCGTCACCTCCTGGTTCATGCAAGGGCTCGGAGGCAAAACCGGCGGCTTTACCCCGGGAACCATCTTCGGCACAGCCCTGGTCGGGCTTATCCTGACCGGCCTGATCGTCTGGATCACCGAATATTACACCTCCGGTTCTTTCCGGCCGGTTAAGATCATTGGCCGGGCCAGCCTGACCGGCCACGGCACCAACGTTATTGCCGGTCTGGCCATGAGCATGGAGGCCACGGCCCTGCCCGCTCTGGTTATCGTAGGCGCCATCCTGGCCTCTTTTGGCTTAGGTGGTGGTTTTTCCGGCACAGCCGAAGGTCTGGGTAGCGGTCTTTTCTCCATCGCCCTTTCCGCCGTGGCCATGTTGTCCATGACCGGTATCGTGGTGGCCATCGACTCCTACGGACCGATTACCGATAACGCCGGCGGTATCGCCGAAATGGCTGAGCTTCCGGAAAGCGTCCGGGCCGTGACCGATCCCCTGGACGCCGTCGGGAATACCACCAAGGCCGTTACCAAAGGGTATGCCATCGGTTCCGCCGCCCTGGCCGCCCTGGTACTTTTTGCTGAATATGCCCGTGAATTGGCCAAAACCATGAAAGGGGTCACCTTTGATCTATCTGATCCCTATATTATCGCCGGTCTTTTCATCGGCGGTCTAATCCCCTACTACTACGGGGGCCGGTTGATGCTGGCTGTCGGTAGGGCCGCTGGCGGCGTGGTCGAGGAAGTGCGCCGGCAGTTCCGCGAGATTAAGGGGATCATGGAAGGCACGGGTAAACCGGAATATGGCAAGTGTGTAGATATCGTCACCAAATCGGCCATCAAAGAGATGATGATTCCGGCCTTGATTCCGGTAGTGGCCCCGATCGTAGTCGGTTTTATCCTTGGCCCCAAGGCCCTGGGAGGAGTGCTCATCGGCAGCATCCTGACCGGTCTCTTCCAGGCCATTGCCATGACCTCCGGCGGCGGCGCCTGGGATAATGCCAAGAAGTCCTTTGAAGACGGCGTCACCGATGACAAAGGGGTCCTGCACAAGAAAGGCAGTGACGGTCATAAGGCCTCGGTCACCGGCGATACCGTCGGCGATCCGTACAAGGATACGGCCGGCCCGGCTATCAACCCGATGATCAAGGTTATCAATATCGTGGCCTTGCTGATCGTGCCATTGCTCTAAAGAATATTTAGAGCAATTTTATTGTAAAGAGGGAACGGGGGAGATGCCCCGTTCCCTCTTTTTATTTGGATTTGACTTCATTATTTCCTTTTGTTATCCTTGATAAAATCAGATTTTTAACATTAACCTTCAGTTCCCCTTGGAGCACCGGTTACCCTGAGCAGTCCCAATAGAAGCAATGGGTATAGGTCAAAGACAAGAGAATAAGATGACTCTATCCTGTCGCCTTGTGCCTAATTCCTTAAGAAAAGGAGCGAACCGTGCGTTATCTAAATGAAGTAGATCTCAAAAATAAAAAGGTCTTAATTCGGGTGGACCTGAATGTCCCTCTGGATAAAAATGGCCAAATCACTGATGATAACCGCATTCGGGAAGTTTTGCCGACCATTCGTTATGCCTTGGATGAAAAGGCGACAGTGATCCTTTGTTCCCATATGGGGAAACCAAAAGGAAAAGCTGTTCCGGAGTTAAGTCTGGCTCCGGTGGCCCGCCGACTCAGTCAATTGATTCAAAAAGAGGTTCCTCTGGCCCCTGATTGTGTCGGCCCGGATGTTGATAAGATGATCGAAGAGATGAATCCGGGGGATTTGATCCTTCTGGAGAATCTTCGGTTTCATCCGGAGGAAGAAAAAAATGAGGACCATTTCGGCCGGGCCTTGGCTGAATTGGCTGATGTGTATATCAATGACGCTTTCGCCGTATCCCATCGGAGCCAGGCCTCGGTGGTGGCCGTGACCCGGTTTGCTAAAATCTGTGCCGCCGGATTCCTCCTACAGAAAGAATTAACCTTTTTTGATCAGTCCATGAAAAATCCGGGACGGCCTTTAGTGGCGGTTATCGGCGGGGCCAAGGTCAGCAGCAAATTGGCCGTTTTGGAAAATTTAATGGATCATGTCGATAAAATGATTATCGGCGGAGCCATGGCTAATACCTTTTTAAAAAGTCTGGGCATCGATACCGGAAAATCTCTTATTGAAAATGACCTGGTCCCCATGGCAACGAAGCTGATAGAGAAAGCCAAAAAGCGGGGAGTGAAATTCTATCTGCCGGTGGATTGCATTGCGGCCGCCGCTTTTGACGCCCAATCCGAGAACCGGGCCACCCCTTTGCAGGAAGTGCCTGCTGAATGGCTGGTTCTGGATATCGGTCCGGCCACGGCCCTTCTTTATTCCGAAGTGCTCCAGGATGCCAAAACGATTATCTGGAACGGCCCGTTAGGGGCCTTTGAGATGGAGCCCTTCTCCGGCGGGACTATGGCCATGGTTCACGATCTGGCTGAATCCAAGGCTTTAACCGTTGTCGGCGGGGGGGACACGGATATGGCCGTTCATAAAGCCGGGGCGGCCGCCAGGATTTCTTATATCTCCACCGGCGGGGGGGCTTTCCTGGAATTATTGGAAGGGAAACAGCTTCCGGGAGTATCGGCCCTTGAGCAGTGCTCTTCTAAATGAAATTTTAATTGACCTTTCGAAAGGAAAAATAAAATTGAAACAAAAAGAACGACGACCCTGGATAGGGGGAAACTGGAAGATGTATAAAACCATCCCAGAGGCCCGGAAGACTGTTCGGGAAATAAAAGCCGGGCTGCCCAATAATTTGAAGGCTGAGATTGTCATTGCCCCGCCCTTTACGTCTCTTCAGGCAGTTGGCGGAGAGTTGGGGGACAGTCTCCTACAGTTAGCTGCCCAGAACGTCCACTGGGTTGAAGCCGGGGCCTATACCGGTGAGATCTCCACTTCCATGTTGAAGGATGTGGGTTGCACCTATTGTCTTATCGGGCATTCCGAGCGTAGACAAGTGTTCGGGGAAACGGATGTCCAGGTCCATAAAAAACTCCTGGCCTGTTTGAAAGCCGGTTTAGCACCGGTCCTGTGCATCGGAGAGACCCTGGAAGAACGGGAAGCAGGGCGGGTTGAGGAAGTTATCTCACATCAGCTTAGGGAGGCCGTTCAGGGGCTGTCCGTTGAAGGCGTCTCCCATGGGGTTATCGCCTATGAACCGGTCTGGGCTATTGGCACGGGTCGTTCAGCCACGCCGGAGGCGGCTCAAGAGGTCCATGCTTTTATTCGAACCCTGCTGGAAGAGGGTTTTAATAAAACAGTTGCAATAGAAAAGCGGATTGTGTATGGTGGAAGTGTAACCCCTGAAAATATTCGGGAGTTGTATCTTCAAAAGGATATTGACGGGGCCTTGGTCGGGGGAGCCAGTTTGCACCCTGAGAAATTTTTGGCCCTGATCGCGGAGGTTAATCAGTAGTACATTATGGCAACTTTATTAATTATTATTCATATAGTAGTTTGTGTGGCCCTGATTATGATTGTTCTCTTACAGACCGGCAAAGGGGCCAGTATGGGAGCGGCCTTTGGGGGATCAAGTCAGACTATTTTCGGCAGCAGCGGAGCAACCCCTTTTCTTGCCAAAATAACGACAATCGTCGCCGTGGTTTTTATGATCACTTCTTTGTTTCTGGCCTTTATCCACGGCCCTGGAACCAGCACCTCGGTAGTCGGAAGTTCGAGCGCACCCACTCCTCAGCAGGCTGTCCCGAACCAGGCAGCTCCAACGCAAGCTCCAACCGGTTCACCGGCAGTTCCAACACCGACCAGTCCGGCCAAACCGGTGACGAAATAGAAGTCTTTTCACGCCGAAGTGGTGGAATTGGTAGACACACCATCTTGAGGGGGTGGCGGGTCACGCCCGTGCGGGTTCAAGTCCCGCCTTCGGCACCAGAAATTTTAAGCGGGCAAGTTGTAGCTAACTTGCCCGCTTTTTGTTTTCGGCCGGAGATGAATAAGGTCGTAATTCAGGGTTATTCCATCGGTTGACAATTGATCCAAAAGGTGTATATATTTTTCATAATGAAACCGTTCGTCGTTCTCGGTTCAGCGTTCAGTGAACTGGGTGTTCGTTGTCTTTGTTTATAGATAAAAATATGTTTTAAGGCTAAATCTTTATTTTTATTGATCCAGAATAACCGGACGTTCATTTTCGTCTTTTTTTAAGGAGGCTCGACATGGCCAAGGTTCAGGTCTTTGAAAATAAAGTACCGATCATTGGAATAAATGGAGTCGGTCGCATCGGAAAGCTGACTCTCTGGCATCATTTGTCCCGGAAATATTTCCAGGAGATCGTCATTAATACCGGACGGGAGATCGGTACAGGGTTACAGGCTTTGGCCCAACGCCTCGAGATGGATTCAACCTATGGGCCCCTACACCGGTTTCTCTACGGGATAAAGGCCCAACGGGTGATTGAGATCGTTGATGAAAAGGCCGGGAAGATGCGTATCGACGGGATTCCGGTGACTATTCTCAGAGAGGCGCGGAACCCCGGGGAAATTAAATGGCGGGAGTATGGGGTGGATATGGTTGTGGAGGCCACCGGAAAGTTTAGGGATCCGACTATACCTCCTGATGATCCCAAGGGCTCTATCCGGGGACACTTAGCCGCCGGGGCCAAAATCGTTATTAATTCCTCCCCGTTCAGGATAAAGAATAAGGCCCTGAGGACACCAAGTGATGCGGTCACCCTGATTTATGGGATTAATCATGCCGCCTTTGACCAAAAAATGCATCAGGTCCTCTCGGCGGCTTCCTGCACTACGACAGGATTGGCTCATATGGTCAAACCCCTTCTGGAGAACGAGGCCACCGATAAGATTCTGACTGCTTCCATGTCAACGGTCCATGCCGTCACCAACTCTCAGGCTGTTCTCGATTCCATGCCCAAGGCCGGAGAAAAGGATCTGAGAAAGAACCGAAGCATCTTGAATAATATCATCCTGACCTCCACCAATGCCGCCATGGCCTTGGCTGAGGTCATTCCAGAGGTCCGAAATATTGGCTTTATGGCCGATTCCATTCGGGTGCCGACCAATACCGAATCCCTGATCGTTCTGAATATTACCTTTCAAAGTAAGGTAGACCAGGACGGAACAATCATCAAGCTGGACACGAACACCATCAATCAGATCTATCAGAAAGTCAGTGAACGGGATCCGGAAAAACTTCTGGTCTTCAGCCTGGATCAGAACGTCTCCAGTGATCTAATAGGGATGAATGCCGCTGTGGTCATCGAAGGGGAATTCAATCATACCCGGACATCGTTTATCGATATCGACTGCAAGGGGATTCCTGGGCTGCCTAAACAAGTGCTTCCCTCTCTTCCTCAGAGTACCTTACGGGTCCCGGTGGTCCATGCCAAGATCTTCGGTTGGTATGATAATGAGTATGGGAGTTATACCAACAGATTGGGGGACCTGACGGTCCATGTGCATAAACAAATGGCTTAACCCAGTTAGGAGTTCGGAGTATGGAGTAAAAGATCTTCCAAAATTCGAACTCCCCACTCCAAACTAAAGAATTATGAGATTGGACTCCTGGGCCTCCTTCTCGTGACGGCCCTCGTAGACCGCACCGCTCCACCCGTCTATAGAAACGAAGTCGCCCCCCCGAATGATCCGTCCGTCAACCGTGCTGTACCCCTGGGTTTCATAGACATTTAATTTGGTAAAACCGACTACCCCCACTTTGTTCAGTTGGGGTATGGTTACAGCGGCATGAGAAGTGCTGCCTCCTCTGGCCGTCAAAAGGCCTTCGACCTGGAGGATTATCCCTACGTCTTCGGGAACGGAGTCAGGACGGATAAGGATTAGAGGGGTCTTCGGTTCATTTTGCCGGTAGTGCCGGATTTCCTCTTCCGAATAAACTGCCCTGCCTGAAAGAGCGCCTCCGCTCACTCCGATGCCGTTGCCCAGGAGGGATTCTTTCAAATCCTGAGTCTCTTTAAATATCTCCAGTTTTTTCGTTTCCCGCTGGGCCATGTCCCTGGTCTGCAAGATGTACAACCCTTCCCTGGTTGCTTTTTCGAAGGTGAACTCAATCTCCTGGTGGTTGAATCGTTTCTCGTAAATCAATACTTCGCACAGCCGGACCAGCTGCTGATATATTTCAGGGAAATTGGCCTCCAGAGAGATGCCCGTATCCTTTCGTTCCGTTAGGCGTTGTTTTTCCGAAATGGGATAGGTGGCCACCAGACCGGAAACGATATCATCCCCCTGAACCCCGAAGATGAAATCCCCATAGAGATCAATGTTGGGCGAAGCACTTTTGGGATCTTTGGTGAAGATGACCCCTGATCCTGATTGATCATTCAAGTTTCCGAAGATCATCGTCTGGATGATCACGGCCGTCCCCCACTCATCGGAAAGGTGCATTTGGTGCCGGTAAAGGCTGGCTTGTTTCGAATTCCAGGAAGCGATGACCTGGAGAATGGCATCCTGCAGTTGATCCCAGGGATTGTCCGGTACCTGGATCTCTCGTTCTTCCAAGGCATTTCGGTAGGCCAGAGCGACTAGACGCATCTGTTCCGGAGCGAACTGGATTTTTCGGCTGACCCTATACTCCTGTTTGAAGGATTCGATCAAAGAATCGAAAAAATTCCGGTCCAGTCCGCGCATCATTCCATAGCTTTGCAGGAATCGGCGGTAGGAGTCCCAGGCAGCCCAGGCGAACTCCGGGTTTCGGCTCAGGCCCTCGGCTATTTCCGTGTTGATGCCCACATTGAGGATGGATTGCATCATCCCCGGCAGCGAGATCGTCGCCCCGCTACGGACACTTAACAGAAGCGGATTTCGCGGGTTTCCGAATTTTCTGCCCAAGACCCGCTCCAAACGGCGGATTTCCTTGTTGACCCGTCCGATAAGGTCTTCGAAGATATGCTGATACCCCAAAAGGGCGTCGATCCGGCGAAAGACTTCGGTGGTCAAAATGAACCCCGGCGGAATGGGAAAGCCCATGGCGGCCAGTTCTTTTAAGAAATAGCCCTTGTTGCCGATAAGGATCTGATTGTCCAGTCTCTTGCTGCGCTGATACAAGGGAGTGATGGTCATTTCCGGGTCATAGGCCATGACGATAGTCAGAATCTGCTTGTTCTTTTTGAACCGTTCCAGTTCGGCTTGAAGGGTGCGCAGGATACTGTTGACGAAATTGTCCAATACCTGGAGTCCGAAGGCCGAGGAGATGGTCGAGCGGATGAAATTTTCGGAATATTGATAAAAGATTTCTTCCTCCGTGGCGGAAGCCGACTTTTCGATCAGCTGGGGGCCATTTTCTTTAAGGATCTGTTTGATGATAATGGGGAGGTTCGGGCGATGGATATCGATATAATATTCCCGGATGATGTCCTGAATCCCTTTGGCGATGAACTGGAAAATATCGATATACTGATCGACCGAAAAAATTTTAATTTCCAGGGCGTTGCTGACATACTTCATCTTGGCTGTCAGACCTTCGATGGCCACCCCTTCCAGATCAAGGGCCTTAACATAAAGCCAGAGGTAGCGATGGATTCTTTTTAAGGTGCTTTTGGTAATGAAGGTCAAATGGAGGGACTGGACTAATTCCTCAAAAAGGACTGTGGCCAGGCTCTCCAAGCGCAGAGAAAGTCCCAGGGCCTCAAATTTTTTTTCCCGGTAGGTGCCGTACATGGAGGGGATCCCCGCGGCGATATGCCTCTTACGGTAAATATTCTCCACATACTCGGTTTTTCCCGAATAGAGGATCTGGCCTTTCAACTGGGCCAGAAAGTCCAGGATAATGGATAGACATTTATCCTGTTTTTTTCCATGAAGATGGCGTTTGAGGGCCTGTACTTTGACCGGATCAAAAAGATAAGAGCTTTCCAAGTCCTTGAGAATTTCAACATGCCGGGGATGATATTTTTTATAGAGCAGTTGATAAAAGCGGATCAGCAACCGGGCCCGTTCTCGATCATTACTCGAGACCCCGCTTACGGATTGAATTTCTTTGGTGGTCCTGGGGCCGTCCCAATCCAAGAAATCCTGCAGGTGACCACGATTTTTTTCCAAAAGGGTTTTGAATATTTTGAAAAGTCCCTCTTTTTCTTTGGAAGACTCCGGGATCTGCTCAAAGACTTCATCAGGCAGGTGATCCCGCAAGAGGGCCTTATTCCCCGAGGCCCAATAAAGGAAGGCATTTTCCAAGAAGGTGACCAGTAGGCTGTTGCTTTCCACATGTGACTGCTTGCGTAGAAAATGAACCACCGGATCTTGACGAAAGGTGATCTCGTCGACCTCGGTAGAGATTTCCCGCAGTTCTCCCTCGGCGCCGATTTCACTGAAATAGATGGGAAAGAGCTTCAGTAGTTGTTTTACCAGGTTGTAGGAGGGAGTGATCTTGGCGTTGAGCAGGGCCGAGATATTTTTTTGAAGCAAATCCGTGTCCCGGACAAAGACACCGCCTAGTTTCAGGTCGATAATAAGGGCTGAAAGCAGTCTTTTGGTCCAGCGCGGTTTCAGGGCAATGATTTCCAGCCAGGAGCGGATATTCTCGATATGGGCCGGGTTTACCTTGATCTGCCATTCCGTGGTGGAGCCGGCCAGTTGAGGCCGCTGAAAGCCGAAGGAGATGAGTTCTTCAATAAAGGTGTCGACCAGGGAGTGGATATTGAGATTGAAGACTTCCTTGGCCAAAGTGGTTATGCAGTTCAAAATGGTGCTGCGGTATTGAGTACAGGTGGAGCACCGTTTAAGGAGATCAAAAACTTTGGAAATAAAGGCGGAGAGGTTCTCGGCAGGCTCGGCTCTGAGAACGAGGGACAGGCAACGGTTGATTTCGATCAGTGCCCGGCCATGAATATCCGAGAGAGCCGAGACATTAATGATATGAAAGAGGAAGTCGAGCTTAAGGAGAAATTCCCGACCCGAGAAAACCGGAGCTTTTTCCAATTCGTCGGCTACCAGGAGATAGCCCTCAACAATCTGCAGATAGTCCGGAAGCCGAAGATAAGCATCTGCCCGGCCGTCCGTATTTGTAACAGGTTCTGAGGGGAGAGATTCCAGTTTCTGAAGCAAATCGGCAATGGAGCGGTGGCCCAGAGGTTTTACGATGGACCCATAATGGAAAATCTCCATTGCTCCTTCCCCTTCCTGGTTGAACCATTCCATCGGATCAGGCTGGTCAAGCCAGAAGAGGTAGGTGGCCCGAAAGACCTGATGCAGAAATTGAGTCAGCCGATCCGTATCCAGTGGAGCGCCAGAGTCGTTGGCCGTTTGAAGAAGTTTTTTCCCATAGGATGAACCTTTGCGGAAGAGGAAAATCTCCTTTTGAGAGAAATCAATCAGGAAATCAAAGAGGCCTGGGAAGAGGGCCATATTCCGGGGGAGCCATTCATTGCTTTTGGAAAGAATCAGGTTGAGAAAATCAAAGAGGTACCGGATAGCATTCTCCCTGGTATCTTCTCTGGCCGTAGAGCGAATGAGATCAAAATAGATCCCTACCAAAGTTTCCAGGGATTCTAAACCTTTACTGTGCCGGTTAAAATCATAAAAATCGCCGATGGAAAGGGTGCGTAACTGTTTAAGGACATGCTCCCAATTGACAAAGGGGTGGTTCATCTCGGTCAGGAGGTCCTGGGTCCTTTTAAAGACCCCATAGTGCTCCTGGGCAATATTGAGGAGAAGCTGGTATTTCTCCGGTATTTCCACTGTTGCGGCCGTTCGTTCCAGGTTGACCTGGAGGGCCGAAGAAATAAAGGGTGCTGCTTTTTGTTTTTTCACCGAATGCCCTGAACAGGTTGCTGAAAAAGGCCCATCTGCTTCGTTGCCCTCATTTCTCGTCATTGCGACGTACTTCTATGTACGCCTCATTCCTCGAAATTTTGGGCGCCTTGTATCTGTGCCTTTTTGAGCAACCTGTAATAAAGGTTTAAAAATTTTTTTATCTCATTACAAATGACAACAACTCCAACATGCGGTTGGAGAAACCCCACTCGTTATCGTACCAGGAGAGGACCTTGACTATTTTCCCTCCGATAACATTGGTATTGGGGAGATCGACAATGGATGAGTGGGGATTTCCATTGAAATCATGGGAAACCAATTCTTCATCGGTACAAAAGAGGATGCCTTTCAGCGGCCCGGCAGCATATTCCCGGAATTTGGCATTAACTTCATCTTTATTGGTTGATTTAAGCAGAGTAGCCGTAAAATCGACCAGGGAAACATTGGGGACCGGTACGCGTATGGCGATGCCGTCCAGTCTTCCTTTCATTTCCGGAATGACTTCTGAAATGGCCTTGGCCGCTCCGGTCGTGGTCGGGATCATCGAAAGGGCGGCTGCGCGGGACCTGCGTAGATCTTTGTGCGGCTCATCCTGGACCACCTGATCGTTGGTATAGGCATGGACCGTGGTCATCAACCCATATTCCACCCCGAACTCTTTATGCAGTATCTTGACGATCGGTGCCAGGCAGTTGGTCGTACAAGACCCCATGGAGATAACATGATGTTTCGTCCTATCGTATTCCTCCTGATTGATGCCGAACACGACCGTCACATCCGGGTTTTTAGCCGGTGCGGAAATGACCACTTTCCTGGTCCCGGCCATTAAATGTTTTTCCGCCCCTTCCCGATCGGTAAAGCGACCGGTGCTCTCCAAAACCACATCCACCCCCAGGGCCTTCCAGGGCAGGGCGGCCGGATCTTTCTGGGTAAAGGTCTTCAATTCCCGACCATTGATCAGGATAGAGCCGCCTGTAGCCTTTACTTCAGCATCCAAGATCCCATGCACAGAATCATATTTCAAGAGGTGGGCCATTGTCTTGGCATCGGTCAGATCATTAACGGCAACGAAATCCACCTCATTACTTTTTAATCCGGCTCGAAAAACCAACCGACCGATCCTTCCAAATCCATTTATGGCGACTTTGACGGACATGGCTACCTCCTTTTATACCGTTTAGGGTTCAAGGATTCAGGAGATCGAAGATTGAATCTCCTTGGGACGAATTACGGGGTTTCTTCTTAAGTTAGTTTAAAGTGATTAAAAAGGAAAGTCAAGTGACGGAGAGGGGGAGACGCTCTATTGGATGATGAATAAAAAAAATTTCTGAAAGGAAAACGATCGGGTATGATTCTCCTCTATGGGGAGAAGTAAAGGGAATCTCCCTCCCCGAAAAGCCTTTTCTCGGGTGTGCCCACAGGGAGGGAGAGAAGGGATAATTAAAAATGTCCTCGAAATCCCATTAAGATAATATGTCCGGTCAGATGTCCCTTCATGGATTCATCTCCGGTAGCCGGCAAATTGGCTAATTTCCATTCCCCCAGGTCACGATATTCGTAGGCTAATTCAATGATGACTCTTTCATGAAGGGCCCAATTCATCCCTATACCAACCAGCCAGCCCAAGTTGTCGGTGGTGGTGGTTTGCCATTTTTGATTCCAGGTGGCGTCAGCGGAATAGGTCTGGGTCCCTTTGGATTCATTCCTCGAATAACCTAATCCAGCGGTCAAATAGGGGTTCACACAGGGATGGACCCTAAAATCGTAATACCCTTTGAAGAAAAAGGACGAATTGTTGACCTCGATGTCGTTGGTGCTAATTCCCCCGCTTAAATAGTGATTATTATGGAACCCTAATTTGGATTGCATCGAGGCTTCAAGTTCCAGGCGGAGGCTTTTTAGGGGACGATAACCCAGAGCGAATGCCCCGATCATGGCGTTCGCTGTGCTGTCCTGATTGGCCATCCCCGTTGCCCTGGGGTTGACGGCGGTGACCGAACCCTGGTTGGCGAATAAGACAATGCCGCCTTTTACGGTCGTATAGAATTTATAATCCTTGATGAAGTCATCACCGGCCGAGGCCTGGGAGATGCCGACCAAAAGACCGGCAAAGACCACAACTATAAAAAACATTTTACCGTTCCAATTTCGTCTCATTGCTTTTCCTCCCTAAGATTATAAAATGTTTGGTTAATGTCCTAAATTCCAAACTAAAGTTCTAAGTTCTAATTAGTTAAATAGTAAATCTGTCCAATTATTTAACAGAAAAAGTTAAAGAGATCAATTATTTTTCTTAGATAGGTGATTGTTTGGGAAATGGATTGGTAAAAAACTGCTCAAACCGGGATCGGGGCGATAACCTGGGAAGAAACGAACATCCAGGTAACCAGAGCGGCATTGACCAGGGCGCCCAGATAAATTTTCCCGGTCAATTGATAAAACCAGGTTGAGATGGGTATAGTCAGGAATAGAACAATGATGATGTGTAAAAGATTTAAAATAAAGGTAACAAACATTCCTCCAGGGCCGACCAATGGAATAAACCCTGTTGACAATAGGGGGATATATTGAACCATTAAAAAAAGGATTAAAGGACTGATCAGGGCTAAGCAGTTGGAAAAAGACCAGAAGAAAAAAGTTCGCCACCAGGTGTTCTGAAATGACTTGCGGATCTGGCCGTGGAGAAAAAGTCCTGTTCCCAGGAAACCTGTCAGGATAAAAGGAAAATAAAGCAAGCCGACCCTGGCCCGATTGGGAGTCAGGTCACTGGCAAAGGGCATCCAGAAGCGGAAATCCACAATAAACCAGTGCTCCAGGAGGTGCTCACTGAAATAAACGAAACCAAAAAGGATCCATCCCAGGAGAATGGTCTTCCCCATGGCTTTCCCTTCCAGGGTCATTTCCCTTGGGCTGTAAGAAATACCCAGATCGGCCAGGGATAAGCCGTTATGCTTTTGTTTTTTGAACCACCCTCGAAAAAAGAAAAACCCGATGATATTAATCCAAAAGAACCACCAGACCGTCCCATTGACCATCATCATCGGAAAAACCTTATCAATAGGCCAGACATAAACATGCACCCCAAAGAGGACCAAGATCAGGGGTAGGTACAGCCACATCATGAGGGCATTCAAGCCTGCCAATTTATAATAGGACTTTTGGTTGCAGGCATAGGCCGGGGAGGGGATCCCCTGGAGAGATTCAAAAAAAGTTGTCCTCAATAACAGGCCCCCCAGAAAAAGCAGAGAAGCAAAACTGGCCAACATGGCCGCCAAGGTGGCCCATTCTTTTATCGGCCAGATCTGTTGCGTCGGCTCCAGCCAATATTGAGAAGGAGGATTCAAGGCCTTTTTCATCCAAGTGAGGGCTTCGGCGATAGCTCTCCGGTTGTGGGTCTCCTGGATATGGGTTATGGGAAGGACCACAACCTTACGGGCCGTGCCTTGGGCAAAATCACCGTATGTTTCATTTATCTGAGGATTAGCCACCGGTATGACTTTCCGAGTCTGGGGGGTATGCATCCATTCCTTTTCGATATTCGTTGTTCCGGTCATTCGTTGCCGAAACTCATCCCATTTTCCAATGATCATGAGCATATTTTTCGGGTTGGATTCGGTGGCGTCCAGTCGATAGGCAAACCCGGAGATCGAGAGGGCCCGCACCTCCGAATCCTTCAAGGCTACGGAATAGACCCATTCCGCACCCAGGCTGTGGCCCATCAACCCCAGCGAATCCCTGGCGACGAAGGGCAGAGTTTTCAAGTATTGTAAAGAGGAAATAACCCCGTAGGTTTTATCAAACCCGGGATCTTTGGGATCGTTCGGCGGGTCGGAGTTGCCCCGCCCAAGGGCGTCAATCTCCAGGATGACAAATCCCCTTCGGGCCAATTCCAGGCAATAGGCATCGCTGGTTTCCCGGTTATTCTGATAACCGTGGGCATAGACGATACCCGGCAGAGGGTTTTGGGGATTGGCCGAATCGGGTCTGAATAATTTAGCTCGGAGCCTCAAGTCGTTATAATTGGGATAAGAGACATTGGTCACCTCCACCCGGCCGAAATCCCGCTGGATAGAAGAGGCCAGCAGCACCGATCCGACAAGGATCAGCAGGCAAAGACAGAATCCGATAGCCAGGGTGATGGGACCAGGAGGATCAAAATTTTGGGATGTCACCAAATGGACCTTTCAGAGAAAGGATTTCGCATCGCTCGACCATGAGTCCATGAGGGCTAATAAGCACCTTGGATCAAAGAGATGTCTGAACAAAGGAGGCTTGGCAAGTGTTGAATCATCTCTTTGAAATGTTTGAACTATCCAATACTGACTCCTTTGCTTAACACCAAAAGCCGGGGATGGTCAAGGGGAAAATCTAAAAGGGACGAGGAATGAGGGGAAGGCATAAAAAGGTGAAAAGAAAATGATTGCCTCAAAAATGGTTTGTAAGCTAGACTCAAAAAAAAATTATTTTGAGGGAAACCTATGATTCGGTTCAACGGCATCAATCATCTGGCCATGGCCACGAACGACATGGATCGGACCATCCGTTTCTGGAGGGATCTGTTGGGTATGAGACTGGTGGCCGGTTTAGGGAAACCAGGATACCGACATTATTTTTTTGAGATCTCTCCAAATGATCTGATCGCCTTTTTTGAATGGCCCGGGGTGGAACCGGTTCCCGAAAAAGAACACGGCTATCCGGTTAAAGGCCCCTTCATTTTCGATCATGTAGCCTTTGGCCTGGAAAAGGAGGAAGACCTTTGGGAATTGAAAGAAAAATTAGAGGCCGCCGGCTTCGAAGTCTCCGAGGTCATTGACCACGGTTTTATGCACTCCATCTATTCCTTTGATCCTAATGGGATTCCCATCGAGTTCAGTCATAATGTCGGGGGAATCGATATCCGCCAAAATCCGGCCATCCTCGATCCGGCCCCTTCTAAAGTTGCCCAGGAAGGGCCGGACCCCCAAAAAAAAATTTGGCCGCCGGTTATAACTCCCACTCCGCCAGATCATCGTAAAGTCTATCCCGGCGTAGGCAGCGAACTGTTTCAGGGCATACGGAAAGATTCGGACCTGTGAATGTTCCAACCCTACGAATCAGATCGAAGGGATAACAGTCAGTAACCGGAAACTGTCTTGGGACGTCATTATAATTGCGTTTAACCCAAAAGGGTCTTTAGTCCATTCCCAAACCGGGCGTTATGCCGAATGGGACCAGACGATCCTGATCCAGGAACTCCAAAAGACCGAAAAGAACCCCCCTCGGTAGCCCTGCGTCAGGGTTACACCTCTTGAAGTCCTCCCAGAGCTATACCCCATGCCAGAAAACCGCTTTCGGCCTTACTTGCCCGCTGGTGGAGTTATGTCCAGCCAATCTTCTTTTTCACCCTTCAAAGAAACCGTCACGATCGCCGGGCCGTTTAGATCAACTTTTTTTAGATCAATCATACGAACCCGGCGGTTGGTTATGGTATGAAAATAGTACCGGCTATTGGTCAAATCCGCCGCCGAAGTCCAAACCGTTTCCCCATACAGGGCCTTGGTCTCATCGGCCATGTTTCGATGGGCGCCCTTGGGGATATCAAACTGATTGAGGATACGAAAGGCTTGTCGTATCCCTTCAAAGGCTGTGCCGGCCTGGGGCGATTGGTCGGTCAGAAAGGCCGCCCGGACAAACCGTGAGGGAGGCGTAAAGTCACCGGGTAGTCCGTGCATCCCGGAGCCTGATCCCAGGGGTGCCATTTTCATACCGAGGATTGCCCTCCCCGGAATTTCAACCGGGTTCAGGTTGAGGTAATTGCCTAAATTGAGGAGATGCCAATCAAAGGCAGGGGAGTTGGTAATGATCCCGATCGGATTGTCGTAGAGGGTTCGCTTCCCCTTCAGGTATTCGATGACCAGACTTTTCCCCGATTTATCATGAACGATATAATGAAGAGGGGCGACAAACCCCCAGGGCCCCGCCTTAACCGGAACGACCCTGATTTGCTCTAGAGCGGCCTTCACTTCCTCCACCGTAGCAAACTGGGAGAGGATCCAGGTGACCAGATCGTGAGGGGCGATCGAACGAGAGGCTTTGTCCTGTTCGAATGGTTCATAATCGGCGAATCCCGGATGAAAGAAAGCCCCGGCCCCCAGGCCGGCTTCATTCAAACCATCGGTTAAGGAGGGTAAGCCCAAGGAATCCATTCCCACCATCCCCAACCGGGCTTTCCATTTAAGCCCCGGACCTCCCGTCGGCGTCTCGCCGGTAAAATCGATGCCCCGGGGGACAACGATCAGATTGCTGAAAAACATGGCTGGCGAAAATTCGAGTGTGCGGGCATAAATCACCGATCCATCTTTCGGCAGGAGACGAATCCCGGTGCAGGCCGCTGAATCCTCTAATGAGACTGTCGAAAATAAAAGGTAACAAATTAAAAAGACCGACAGCGATAGTTTAAAAGGCACTTTTATCCTTTTTCCCCCCATTTTTTTGTCTCCCTCTTTTCCTGGTTGTAACTTGAACGCCGTTACCCCGGCTGCCTAAAAGATAATTATTCCATTTGATTCAATGGATAAGCTATTATAAGTTACAAGTAATCTCGAGACAATTTAAATCTTCCGCCCAGATTTTCAGACGATTGGTCCGCTATTTGTCTGGATTTTATCCAGTCGGTCTGATATGGCTTTGGATATATATGAAGTCGGCACCTATGCCCTAAAAATCAATAAAGGAAACCGGATGAAAAAGAGCGCTCTAATATTGATCGACATTCAGAAGGATTATTTCCCAGGGGGAAAGATGGAGCTGGAAGGAAGTTCTGAAGCCGGTGAAAAGGCTCGAAAGGTCCTCGATGTTTTCCGGGAAAGGAATTGGCCCCTGGTGCATATTCAGCATTGGTCGGTCCGCCCGGGGGCCACCTTCTTTATCCCCGAAACGGAAGGGGTGGAGATCCATCCCGTTGTTCAACCTTTGCCCGGCGAACCGGTTGTGACGAAATATTTTCCCAATGCCTTTCGGGAAACATCCCTGCTGGAGTCTCTAAAGAAAGAGGGGATTGAGCACCTGGTCATCGCCGGGATGATGACCCATATGTGTGTGGAAGCCACCACCCGGGCCGCCTTTGACTTGGGCTTCCCATGCACCGTGGTGCACGATGCCTGCGCCACCCGAGCCCTCTCCTTTGGGGGAACGGTCGTCCCGGCCCCCCAGGTTCAGGCTGCTTTCCTGGCCGCCCTGGGCTCGGTCTACGCCAAAATCATCGGGGCTGAAGAATATATTTCGGGGTTAAATTCACCCATACTTCATACTTCTTCAGGAATCGACGGCTAATGGTTTGATTACCTTTAAGGCCAAGGGCGCCATCTAGGGGAAGAGGTTAAATATCAAGAAGAGGATTTTGTAGAGTCCCAGAAGGGCGTAAATAACCAGATAGTAGGAGTCTTTGGTCAGTTTAAAGGACCTGTCCCCGATAGTTTTGCTAAAATAATTTTGAAAAATATTAGAAATAACCATACAAACCCAAATAAATAAAAAGAAGTAACAATAGCTCCCATTATCGTTCCGATTAAGGCTATTCTCTTTTTTCCTCGAGATAGTACTCCTTTGGAAATCTGACGAAGGGCAAGAATGCCAGAGTATAACGCAACCGGTCCTAGATAAAACGATGACATAACCAAAACAAAAAGTATCGGACCTGCTCGGCTGTATAGTAGAGAAAGATGGCCTGTTGGTATTGGATAAAAAAATGGAAGGATAATTGCTGTACCAAGAGCCAAAATAGCTATAAACCCGGTTATAAAGCTTACATGAGGAGCCTTATGATTTTTCATTTTTCTAAATTTTGTATTGTTTGATTGGGATTGAATCAGATCAAATTCTAAATAAAAAGCTCATTTTTTCTGGATCTTAAACGATAATGGCTGACTCTATTGTTTTACTTTTATGCGGTTTTGGTCATACTTTCACGCTATATTCCATGCTGTAAATAGTTGCCAATTTGAAAGCAATGTCCCTGTTGCCCTATATTTTATAAGGGATCAATTTGCTCCTATTCAGGCGGCTTCCGGTGCCGGTTTTAGAAAAACGGCCACGATCTGAAATCCCTCGATTCCGAACCCTTGCCCTAACCGGAGAAAGGCTTCAAGGCGTCGGGTGGTCGCCGAGGATTGCTTTCCGTGACTATAAAGGCCTAATTTGTAAATCAGGCTCCTGCTTCCGGCATCGATTAACAGAGGTTTGAAGCCGAGCGTGGCAAACATGGTCCTCAAGGCCCGCCGGTTGAAATAGAGCAGGTGTTCAGGGGGGATATAGAAACTGTCCCGCGCACGTTTGGAGATTCGATTCTTCAGCTTATTCAGATTGGGTGTCGAAACGCAAAATATTCCTTCCGGTTTCAACCATTCAGCCATCCGCCTGATGGTCTCCCGGGGATCAGGCAGATGTTCGATCAGCTCAAAGGCCGTGACAATATCGAAATACTCGCGGCTAAAGGTTTGTTCCTCGATGCGTCCGCTGCGAACATCCGCTTGGGCTGCCACTCCCGCCTGTTTGGCGGCTTCCGGGTCGATCTCCACTCCGAAAAGATCCCACTTTCGGCGATTGGCGGCCCGTTGAAGAAATTCGCCGTAAGCCGAACCGACGTCAAGCAGTTTGCCGTTCGGTTTAATCCGTTCGATGATATCCAGCCAGTGTTCGAACATCGGACCTCTGCGCGGATCATCGGCCTTGTAACGGAGGTTGTAAAGGCCGCCCTCTTGGTAATAGGTCTGATATAGATTTGCGACTAGCCCGGGATTCCGGTTGGCTAGAAATTGAAGGGTACAATGTCTGCAGCGTACGATCGGGAATCCGTTTTTTACCAGATGAGGATTGGTCGGATTACTAATCGGCACTCCGCATCCCGGGCAGAGTAAATCAATCGGATTATCGATTTTATTCATCACGCAACGCTTTCCGCTGGACAGGGAGGGCTTTGAAAGTCAGGACTTCTTTTAAGAAAATGAAATCATCCTTCTTCCACCCCCCGGTCATCCACAATACGGCCATAAAGACAACAGGAATTAAGAGTAGGGCCGGAAGGAGAGGCAGATGGACTAATTTCCCGGCCAGTCCTGCGATGAAGGCGGAGATAAGGGGGAGGATCAACGTCTTGAACCATATGAGGCCTAAATAGCGCACTCTTGGCCAGAGGAGGATTAAAGTAAAAATACAGAAATAGGTCAATACGAAGGCGACTGCCGCGCCGATGATGCCGAATCGGGGAATTAACCAGACATTTAAAACTAAATTGATCACCGTTTGTAGGGCGTATATCAGCATGAGCAATTTCTGTTCCCCGGTCACAATCAGAATTCCGCTGAGCAGTGCGGAAGAGAAAGTGAAGAGCGTGCCTCCGACCAGAATGGCCATGACCGGCACCGCGTTCGAATACTCCACGCTGTAAATAAGTTCCATCAGGGACTGGCTGTAAAACACAGCAATCGCACCTGCCGCCAGCGGGCAGATGAGCATCAAACGGAAACTTAAGACAACGAGTTTATCGAACTTATCTTTGGATTCTTTGTAAATAACTGAAAAAATCGGCAGGGCACCGACCAAAAACACCGTGGGGATGATAACCAGGGCATCGGCAATTCGCATGGGCGCTGCATAAAGGCCGACGTCACGCTCACTCAGGAAAAACTGCAATAAGAGGACGTTGATTTTGCTGTAGATCATCACCAACCCTCCGGCAATGGCCAGGGGCCAGGATTCGATCAGTAAATAGCGAATGGTCTTCGAATGCCATCGGGGCATCATCGGATAATGGTATTTACGGTTCAAGACCCCCAACCCAGCCATAGCGATTATCTCAATTAATGTTTGGAGAATGATTATGGCGGTTAAGGCCTCTGATAGGCTCCCCGGGATGTGTGTCCCCCATACACGGAGTCTGCCGTTTGGCATCTGCGAAGAGGACTGTAAGGCGATCAGGATTAATAGAAAAAATGCCCGTCCCGAAAAATTGACCAATGATGCCGGGATCATGCGGAAATCCACTTGATAGGGTACGTCCCAAACCATGCGGAAAGAGCCGATGGTGAAGGAGACAAACAAAGTGAAGGCCCCGAAGCAAGCGACTGTCTTGGGAATATTCACCCAGTCGGTGGTCAGGATTAGAATAACCGCTAGACTAAAAGCCAGGCATCCTGCGATTAGTTTAAGAGCTAGACCATTCTGATAGATCCTGTTTCGGTCTTCTGGATTAACCGATAGATCGCGGACGAGTAGATCATTTAAACCATTGACATTAAATACGGTCAAGAGGAGAAAAAGACCGGAGTAGAGGAAGGAATAGCGGCCGAAGCCATCGGGACCTAAAAATCGGCTTAGCAGGATTACCGTCGCCAGGGTAATCCCCTGACTGGCGATGCGCAGGATAAGCATACCCCCGAATGATTGGCCGGCCGATGGGAGCCCTGTTAGTCTAAGGTTTGGCGGTTCGGTGGCTTTGCTCACTGGCTGAAGGTTCTCGTTAAGGTACTTAATTGCCTTGGTAATAATAAAGGAAAGGTCACCTTCCTCCTCCCCAACTCCCGAAAATATATCGCAGATAATTCGTGCCCGGCAGTAAAACCGAAACCGGAATACTTGACCCAAGGAAGACCTGCCGGACAAGGAAGTATAATAAACTTAAATAGTTAGGTCAAGATATATTTGGTATTTTGTTGACTATGTGTAAACCTCCTGATATTATCCGGGAAAAGTTCACTAATCCATCCCTAAGAGGCCCAACTGAATAATGATCATCCGATTTGCCGACCTAGGAGACCTGCCGCGGATCATTGAAATTTATAATCAGGCGGTACTCTCGGGGCGTTCAACGGCCGACCTGACGCCGATCCGAATGGAGGAGCGTCTGGATTGGTTTTCGGAGCACACTCCGAAAAAATATCCCATTTTTGTGGCCATGGTTGGGACAGTGATCGGGGGCTGGTGCAGTCTCAGTCCTTACCGGCCCGGCCGGATGGCTTTACGATTTACAGCTGAAATCAGTTGCTACATCGACCAGGCCTTTCATCGTCAAGGGATAGCGACCGCCTTGATTAACCAGGCTATGATCGAATGTCCCACGCTGAAGATCAAAACCATTTTCGGAATCCTCCTGGAATGCAATACCGCCAGTATCGGTTTGATGCAGAAGCTGGATTTCGAACTCTGGGGCCGTCTGCCCCGGGTGGCTGACTTCAAAGGGGAAGAATGGGATCATCTCTATTTCGGCAAGAGGGTCTGGGATTTGGAATAAACGGTTTCGGGGAATAGTATCCTTTAAGATTAGGGGGATATCGAAGTCCCCTTTTAAAATTTTTAACCTTTTCAGGGAAGGAATAAGTCATGCCCGATTATCCGCAAAACAGGAAAGACCTTGGCCCTGCGGCATCAGAGAATAACCCGGCCAATCTGGATACCCTGGCCGAGGATATTCACCACCATATTGTCTCCAGCCTGGGTAATGAGATTTTCGGACAGAGCCTCTACCGCTATTTCAACGGCCTGGCCTTGAGTGTCCGGGACCGGTTGATCAAAGGGTGGCTGCGGACTCAGGAATCCTACTATGACAGCCAGGCCAAAAGGGTTTACTATCTATCCCTGGAATTTCTCCCCGGCCGTTTTCTGATGAATTGTCTGACTAACCTGGGTCTGGAAGAGGATGCCCGGAAGGTCTTGGAAAAATTCGGACTCACTTTGGAGGATGTCGAAGAAGTGGAATGGGATGCCGGTCTGGGCAACGGCGGCCTGGGAAGGCTGGCCTCCTGTTACCTGGACTCCATGGTCAGCCTGAAGATCCCCGGTTATGGCTATGGCATTCTCTATGACTACGGCATCTTTTTCCAGAATATCGTCAACGGTTTTCAGGAAGAAAGCTGTGACAACTGGCGGCGTCAAGGCAGCCCCTGGGAGATCATTCGCCGGGAGCATCTCTACGAGGTTAATTTTTTCGGTCGGAGTGAGGCCTGGCATGATGACGAAGGCTGGCTGCGCTTTCGCTGGGTGGACACGGAAAAAATCATGGCCGTGCCCTGCGATATCCTCATCCCCGGATACGGCGGGGACCACGTCAGCAATATGCGCCTCTGGGCCGCCCAATCGAGCCGGGAATTCAATTTGAGTATCTTCAACAGGGGGGATTATGCCGGAGCCATGTACGACAAGATTATGGGTGAAAATATCTCCAAGGTCCTTTATCCCAACGATCAGCCGGAACAGGGCAAAGAGCTGCGTTTAAAACAGCAGTACTTCCTGGTGGCCGCCACCTTTCAGGATATCGTCCGACGTCACAAGAAGCACCACGACACCCTGGCCGATTTAGCCGACTATGCCGCGGTCCAGTTGAACGACACGCACCCGGCTATTGCCGTAGCCGAATTGATGCGTCTCCTTTTAGATGAAGAGGCGATGAACTGGGACCAGGCCTGGCACATCTGTTGCCGAACCCTGGCCTATACCAATCACACCGTTCTGCCCGAGGCCCTGGAAACCTGGCCGGTGAATCTGATCGGGCATCTCCTGCCCAGGCATTTGGAAATCATTTACGAGATCAATCGCCGTTTTCTTCAGGAGGTGGAGGCCCGATATCCCGGCGACCGTGAACGCCTGGCCCGCCTCTCTCTAATCGAAGATGGGCCCGAACGACGGGTGCGAATGGCCCATCTGGCCATTATCGGCAGCCATTCGGTCAACGGGGTGGCCGCACTGCACACCCGGATCCTTCAAGACCAGCTCTTTAAGGAATTTAATCACTTCTACCCGGGAAAATTCCGTAACGTCACCAATGGGGTCACTCCCCGGCGTTGGCTCCTTCAGGCCAATCCGGCCCTTTCCCGGCTCATTAGTGAAACCATCGGTCCGGACTGGGTTTGTGATTTGAGCCGATTGAAGGCCCTGATCCCTCTGGCCGAAGACGCCCAATTTCGCCAATCTTTTGCCGAGGCCAAGCTCGACAACAAGAAACGGCTGGCCCGTTATGTCCTGCGACGGATGCGGTTGGGAATCAATCCCCGGACCCTTTTTGACTGCCAGTTTAAGCGCATCCATGAATATAAACGCCAGCTTTTGAACATCCTCCAGGTGATTACCCGGTTTAACCGGATAAAACTTAAGCCTGAAGGGCCGATTATTCCCCGGACCATCTTGATGGGCGGAAAGGCTGCACCCGGCTATTATCGGGCCAAGCTGATTATCAAGCTTTTTAATTCGGTGGCCGACGTGGTCAATAACGATCCGGATGTTCAAGGCCGCCTGCGCATGCTTTTCCTGCCCAACTATTGCATCTCCCAGGCTGAAAAGGTCATTCCGGCGGCTGATCTCTCTGAGCAGATCTCCACCGCCGGGATGGAGGCCTCCGGCACGGGGAACATGAAATTCGCCCTTAACGGGGCTTTGACCATCGGAACTTTAGACGGAGCCAATGTAGAGATGCGCGAGGAAGTGGGGCCGGAGAATTTTTTTCTTTTCGGGTTAAGGGCGGAAGAGGTGGATCGTTTGAGACGGGAAGGGTACAACCCCTGGCAAATTTATGAGGAGGATCTGGAACTCAAACAGGCCATTGATCAGATCGCCTCGGGCTATTTCTCTCCGGGGGATCCTCATCTCTTTACCCCGCTGGTGGAAGCCCTGCTAAGGGATGGCGACTATTTTTTTGTATTGGCCGATTACCGAAGTTATCTGGAGACACAGGATCGGGTGGATCAGCTCTTCGCTAATCCGGAAGAATGGATCCGAAAGGCTATTCTCAATACGGCCAATATGGGAAAATTTTCCAGCGACCGGGCGGTGCTGGAATATGCCCGGTATATTTGGGGAGTGCAGCCCTTGGGGGAAATGTAAAATTGACTTAAAACAGTTGGAATAATTCGACAGGATTGACAGGATTCGGGTTATTTAATCCGTTAAATCCTGTCAAAATTTTTTTAAAGTTAATCTTGCTCCGGCGGGGAAAAGAAGGCCCCGGCCCAATCCCGAGCCTGGGTAAAGTTGCTCTTGATCAGATTGAGGTCCAGAAAAAGTTTCCGGCTTAACAGTTCAAGGGTCGACCAGTCTCCATCTTCGATGGATTCCAGTAATTCAAAGAGAGATTGATATTCGTTATTGGGGTCGCGACGCAGGGCTGCTTTCAGCTTGGCTTCCAGGGGCAACAATTCTACGACTTTGGCCATGGGCAGGCCCAAGATGGAATCCATGAGGGAAAAAAGGCCCAGGAGAAAGAGGGTGTTGGGATTAAATCCCCAGTAATCGACCTCCGTGGTCAGCAGTTCGAAAAATTTTCCCCGCTGCAGGGACAGGACGGCCAGTTCCCTGGGCACTTCTTCCGTCCCGGCCAAATCGACGAACAGCAAGGCCCTCAGCCAGACTTTAAGCTTGCCCCATCCCAGGAGCATGATGGCCTGATCGATGGATTGGATAGTTTGGCGGAAGCCGAACCAGGCCCGATTTAAATACGAGAGCAGGCGGAAACTGATAGAGACATCGGAACGGATAGCCTCACCCAGAGTCAGAACATCCGGGTCTTCGGATTCCAGAAGGCGTAAGAGGTTCAATCGGGCCACTTCGTTAGAGCCGAGCTGGCGATCCGGAACAATCTCTAATTCTTTGAAAAAAGGGCCTTGAAACAAGTCAAAACCCAGGTCCCGGGCTGTCTGGAATTGATTTTGTGTTTTCAGACCCCGAGCCAACTTCTGGACTCCTCGGTTGGCTTTAATCTCCACCCAGAACTGGTCCGGTTTTCCGGTAGAAAGATCAAAGGAGATAATATCGGTTACACCGTAAAGGGTCCCAGGAATGGGTGTGTCTGGGATATACTCCAGGATTGTTTTATACCCGTCGGTGCGTAACTGGGCCAGGGCCGTCCTTAATTCCGGAACCTCTGATTCCCCGGGCAAAAGGCGCACCACTCCGCAGGACGGTGGTAGGGCATAAGGTAATCCGGCCAATATACCCTTCTGGTCAAAACCGACCATGATCCGTTTGCCCCGTTCGATGGCCTCCTGGAGATCCAGATAAACGGTCGAAGAGAGACCGGCGGCGCTTTCCTGTTGGGGAAAGACCTCATAGATTCCGTCCTTCAATTCCCCACCCAGCAATTCGTATCCCCAAATACTGCGTTTGCCGTCAAAGATGGGTTGTTTGATGAAGAAGATTCCCTGGGTCGGGGAGGTTGCCGTTTTATCATTCATGGAAATTCCTTGAATTTTCTCCTGAGGAAGGAGGTTTAAAGAATAATTTTATCTATGATCAGCTTTTTGTCAAGGATTATATAAAGATAGGATTTCCGCGGACCGGTCGGGTCGGCTCCGGGGAAAAGGGAGAAGATGTACTTGTTGGCGGATAAGCGAACGCCCCGGTTCAGCGGCGGCGGTTAGCCGTCCGCCTGAACCCGTTTTCTGTTGAGCGTTTTCTTCGGCCCTATTCGTCTCCTATTCAAGAATCACAATCCGAAGGCTGGACAGCAAAAGACGTTTATTTTTATTTGAAATCGTTCCAAGATGATCAAGAAACCGCCGGTTGTCGATTGAACGTATCTGGTCGACGATAATATCTGAATCATGTTCAAGTCCGGCCTCTCTTTTTTTTAGATGAATGCGCAAAATATCCGCCTCCGGTTGAATATTGGTGGTGATGGGGCAAACGATGGTGCTGGGATGATTCTCGTTCAGGAGATTCGTTTGGACAACGATGACCGGCCGGATCTTGCCCGGTTCAGTGCCGAAGCGGGGGTTGAGGTCGGCGGTATAGACATGGAATTTGATCGGCTTCATTCGGGCAGTCTGTCTTCAATAAGTTCCAATTCCTGCAGGGCCTCCAGAGAGGTTTTCGAGACCAAAACAGACTCTTTTTTCAGCTTCGTCTTTAAGATGCGTCGTTTCATAAACCTATTGTAAAAGCTCAAGGCATCGTTTATGTAGGCATTTCTCGATGTCTGCATCGATTCGATAACTTCTTCGGTTTCCGAAAAAACGTCGTCCCGCATTTTAAGTGATAGGGTCCTGGACATAACCATTCTCCTTTTAAACGACTAGGTGATACCAATAGTATATACCACTGACTTGGAAATGGTCAAGGACTAAAATGTATCTTTGACCGGCAGATACTGGGGAGTCTCCAGGGAATACCGATTCGCAAAACTGGCCGAATATTTTCGCAACCGGATGGGCTATTTCGGTATCTCGGAATACTATTATCCGATCCCCAAAATAGATCACTGGCTGCGCCGCAGGCTACGGATGTGCTATTGGAAACAATGGCGCTTCTGCCGCACCAAGGTCCGGGAATTAATGAAACTCGGTACCTATCGGCGGACGGCTATTTCGGTCGGATTAAGCAGTAAAGGCCCTTGGAGGCTGGCCAGAATCCTGGCCACCCAAACCGGTATGACCAATCAATGGCTCAAGGATCAAGGTTGGTTGTCTGTCAAAGAACTATGGGTTAACATCCACTACCCGGCTACGGCTCGGTAGCTCCTGGGAACCGCCTAGTGCGCTTGTCCTGAGCTTGTCGAAGGGGACCCGCATGCGCAGCCTGTCCCTGACCTGATCAGGGATGGTGTGGGGAGGGGGAGAGAAATACTCCCCCTTACCCGATTGGCAGACTTTTTCGTATAACGTCTCGGGGGCTATATCCGCTCCGTTCGGCCAAGAGATAGTCCCGCCATCTATCGTTGCATTTTTGAAAAAGGAAAGGTCCCGCAGAGGTTCAAAAACAGGACCTCTTCCGATATACTCCGAGAAGTCTACATCACCACTTTTGCCGTCATCAAAGACGACACGAAAGACAAAACCACCCCTATACTCTATTTTAGTCACATCATTCATGTTCCACACGGTTCACCTCACTCCAAAGGTGCAATTTTCTTTATTTCCTTACCAGCCCTTGCCAATTCCCAATCCTCTTTGAGATCGTCAAGACGTAGGTCAATCCACTCTCTTACGAGCCTTGTTGCTCTGATACTCAGCATGAAAATGCGGCGGGTCATGTTCATCAAAGAACATTCTAATGATAATTCCAAAGAATCTGCAAATCTCTGGCATAAGCTATCCTTTGTCCATTTCTTTCAATCAATTTATCCAAAGTTGTTTCATTTAATTGCCATAGCTGTCGAACTCTTTCAATAAAATAATTACTGAATAAAATGAACAACGTCCCCTTTTACATTCGGGTTTGACTTGGTCGAGTTCGCCGACCTTATGGGTGTAAGCTTGCCCTCCATGTTAATTGGGAGAAAAAGAAGGGGTCTCTAGTGTTGCGCACCCATTCCCTCGAAGCCTGGGAAAAAGTCA
>Ga0233425_10001147_pt1 | contig 61860 bp, 48 predicted proteins | sample Watercolumn_Towu_2_FD_181712 | JGI IMG/M metagenome (GOLD analysis project Ga0233425, IMG submission 181712) | Freshwater microbial communities from Lake Towuti, South Sulawesi, Indonesia - Watercolumn_Towuti2014_140_MG | ecosystem: Environmental > Aquatic > Freshwater > Lake | place...
ATCAGGAGCAACGCCCGGTGCGCCAGGGCCTCCTCGGCCACCGCCTGGTCCACGGTCTGCCGGGCACGGACCAACTCGGCCTCCAGGTGGAGCGAAATCTCCTCGCTCGCCCCTTCCAGCCGGATGCGCGCAGCCCTGAGCGCCGATTCGGTCTCGACATCCAGCCGATCCACCTCCAGCCCGACAACCTCCCGGGCGGCCCGGTACGCGGCATCGGCCACCGCGACGTCCCGCTTGGCGGCATCCAGCTCCCGACTGCTGCGGACTCCGGAACGAACGAGCCCCTCGACCCGTTCCAGGTCTCGATGGGCCAGATCACGGACCTCCCGAGCCTCGGAAAGCATTCGTCGCCATTCCCCTGCATACGGTCCCTTGAGCCCGGCCTTGGCCTCCGCACCATCCCGGCCCAGGAGACGGTTACCCTCGCTCACCCGCTCCCGCTCGATGGCAGCAAGCCGTACCGCCAGCTCGTAGTCGTTGAAGGCCGTGAGCAGATGGGCCTTTTGTTCGCCGGCAGGCAATCCGCCCGCTTCCACATTCGGACCTGCCAGGATGGTCTTCAGGCTATCGTGGACTTTGCTCACCCGGTCGAGCTCGAGCCTGGCCAGCTCCAGCTCTCGGTGGGCCCGGAAGTGCTCCATTCGGGACCGGGCCGCCTCCTGCGACTGGACGACGGCCAGCACGTCGCCCGCTTCCACCCGCTGCCCCAGCGCACGCACCACCCGCTCCACCCGCCCCTCTGCGGTGGCCGCAACATCGGCCGTCGCCTGCCGATCCGCCCCAGCCTCGCACCGAAGTTTCAGGCGATGCCCGGCCACCGGCAGCGGACGAACCTCGACCGCATCCAGCAGACCGCTTGCCACCTCGGGTTCCACCTTGACGAGGCCGGCCTCGTAGCGACACTCGTCGCATTCAGCGATGGGCACTTCGTGCTCGCACGCAGCGGTTTCGCCCGCCTCCCCGCCACAACCACAACCGGCCCCGTGGCCCTCCTCGCCAGACCCGTGCCCCTCGTGGGCCTGGCCATGCTTCTCCTCGCCAGACCCGTGCCCCTCGTGGGCCTGGCCATGCTCCTCCTCGCCGGCCCCTTGCTCCTCGTGGGCCTGGCCATGCTTCTCCTCGCCGGCCCCTTGCTCCTCGTGGGCCTGGCCATGCTTCTCCCGGCAGGCCGATGCCAACACCAGCAGTCCAATGAACGCCACGGACCGAATGGCGAAATGACTCATGGGGTCACCTCCTCGCCTGCATACCGGGCATCAGCCCCCGTTTCGGCTTGCCCGCTCGATGTCTGCAACAACCCCTCCAACCGGATGCCGGCTGCCAGCGTGGCCTCGGCCGCCTCCAGCATCTGCATGCGTGCGGCAAGAACACTGCGCTGGGCATCGAGCACGTCGAGGCTGCCGGCATCGCCGCCGCGGAATGCCTCGAGGACCGCGGCCAGTCCCTTCTCCAACTCGGGAAGGACGCCGTCCCGGATTCCCTGGTAGTCCTGCCAGGCCGTGAACGCTGCGGACCGCTCGGCAGCCACCAGTCCGTGCCACTCGCGTTGCCGGGCACGGAGCAGAGCCTCGGCCCGACGGACCTCCAGGCTGGCAGTCTCGATCTCGGCCTTGTGCCGATTCCACGCGGGCAAGGGAATGGAGACGCCCGCAACGAATGCCTGCTCCGAGAAGCCCTCCATTCCCCGAAAGCCGCCCATGACCGAAAGCTCGGGTAGCCGACGCTGTTCTTCCAGGGCGAGCACGGCCCGCTTCTCCTCCCGGAGCGCAGCGATCGGTGCCAGCACCAGCGGCTGCAGCGCCCCCTCCCCCGTCGTCGCGCAAGGCCCTGCCCCGTCCACGGGCGAGACGGGAGCAGGCTCGAGAGAGCCGGCCAGCCGACCGACCTGGCTCGCCGAACCTCCCCAGTACGCGGCCAGATGTGCCTTGAGCTCGTCGAGCCGGGCCTGCGCCCTCCGCATCGCCACCTCTTCACCGCGATACTCCGCCAGGGCCAGGTGTTCGTCTGCTGGAGCGGACTGGCCCAGCTCGATTCCGGTACGGACGGCATCCAGGACCTTCCGGGCCATCAGGAGCGACTCGGCCAGCAATTCGGTTCGGGCCTGCTCGGCCAGTGCGGCGAGATGGGCCTCACGCACTTGCGTTTCCAACTGCGACGCGGTCAGGCGCAATCGGCTCTCCATTCGTCCGGCCCTCGCCGAAGCCGCCTCGCGCCCAGCCCCGAGCCTGCCTCCCAGCGGGATGGCCTGCTCGATCCGGAACGTGAGCTCCGATTGCTTCCAGGCGGGACGCGAGATGCCGAACTCCTCCCACTCCATGGACAGCTCGGGATTGTCCCACCGCCCCCCGAATGCGGCCTCCGCCCGGGCGGCATCGACCTCCAGGCGCGCCACGGCCAGGACATGGGACGATTCGAGGGCCTGGCGCACCGCTGCGGCGGCGTCCAGCCCCTCGGCGGGCAGTGCCGACGGCTCCGCTGGAGGCCCCTCATCGGCTCGAGTGGGCAGTGCTGCCAGAAGTGCCGCACACGCCAGCATGCCGGCAACCGCAGCCGGCCGCAGGGACTGATTCGGGAATCTCGAGGTTGTGGTCATCGCGTTCTCGCTCCGCACGTTTCGGTGTCGCGGTTGGACGAGCAGCACACAGGTCGGCCCTCGGTTTCAGGCCGGAGCCGACACGAGGCTGGAACGCGATTGCTCTACAGGCGCAGGGGGAGGGAACGACTGCGGAACGGGGGGTCCCGGAACGGCTGGTCCCATGGGCGGTTCGATGCGGCCACTGCCGCCCTGGTCACGGGCTCGACATCCGGACTTGCCGACGCAACGACCGGTGCCTGGACCGGCACCAGGGTCCGCGGGGTCAGGGAATCCGTCTGGATAGGGAGGTCGACGCAGCACCCTTCATCCGCACAGGGACCTTCGGCATCATCATCGTGGCTGCCGGCATCGTCCCCGGTACCGTGATGCTCGTGATCCGCTTCGTGGTCGTGATCCGCACCGAGGGGAACGACGTGGGCCTCGTGGTGGAGGCTGAGACAGAGGCCGAACCCGGACTGCCCGCCCATGGCGGCGAGCACCATGATCATCGTCACGATGGCTCGGGTCCGTATGATCGCTTCTTCCCGCATGTCGCGGTCTCCTCCACCAACCGGGACATATGCTAAGGGACGGCCGTTGGCGAGTCAATGCCGGAATGGGGCGGGCGGGCAACGGGAGCCTTCCCGGAGCCGCAGTTGCGCGCTAAGATGATGGGGCCGGCTCACCGGAACGTGGAGGTCCTGATGCGTGCCCCCGTCCTGATCCAGATTGCAGTCATGGCCGCTCTCCTGGGCTTGGCCGTCACCGGGTGCGGGACCGATTCCTCCGGGCCCGGCGACACCGCAATCGATGGCTCACAGGTGCCTCCCGACCGAGTGGGCAACGACGCGGACCTGCGGGAAACATCGTTCCCGACGACGCCCGGCGGGCTCCCGCTGGCTCTGCCGTTTGAATTGGCGAGGCCCGACCTGGGGAAGCCGGTTCCGCAGGCCGAGATCGACCAGCTCACGGATCGGATGACCGCATTCTGGGACCAGATCCGCTACTTTGACTGGGTGTATGAGACCTGCCACGGCATGGATGCGTCGACCGACAAGCCTGACTACCTCATCTGGTGGCACGATATCGATGCGGTCAAGACCGGCGACCTGGTCACGTTCCGTCACAACAGCCTGCACGGGGGAAGCCACAACAACGCGGAACCGACGTCCCTGGCGCTCGACCAGGCCATCGGGGGGTACCTGCTCACGGGGAACGAGACCGCGGGCGAGCTGGTCCGCCTCTTTGCCAATTCGTTCGTGGCCGTGACCGAGGGATTCGTGTGGGATGCCGAGGATCCCCTGCACTTCATCATGGCCCGCAACATCGTCACGCAGAACCACTCGTTCACCCTCCCGAGCGGTCGGAAGAAGGCCGTGGACTACACGGACTGGTACAACGCGTACGAGGGCTGGAACGCGGACCGGGTCCACTACCCGGACAACCCGACCTGGGGAGACATCTGGGTCACGACCATGCGCTCCAAGGACGACCTGCCGTACATGTTCCGGGCCACTGCCTGGCTCTTCTATGTGGCGGAGCTGGCCCCCGACCCGGGGGTGAAGAATGCTGCTCAGGATGCGCTCGAGTACATGAAGGGGTTTTCCAAAGACATCGTGGATTCCGGCTACTTCATCCGCACCAAAGACAAGGAGGGAAAGCCCTTCATCCCTGAAGAGGATCTCGCCAGCTTCATGGACTATGTCGGACTCTTTCCCGATGCCGAGTGCGATGCCCGGCTGTCGTGCGCTCTGCTGGCGTATGGAGAGCCTCTCGACAACGAGTGCGGAGACGGCCAGGGAAGCCCGTACGACTCGATCGCGGGGGGGCTCAACTACTACAACTACTCCATTGTCGACGGCTTCCACTTGAGCGCAATCCACTTCGCGCTCGTGACCGGGCACTACGAGCTTGCCCGCACGCTTCTCGAGGGGCTGATCGTGCGGCTCGAACGCTACCAGGACCCCCTCACCGAGGAGCCGGGAAAGGACAACGAGAACTGGGAGCGGGACCTGGCGACCCTGCTGCTGGAAGCTGCCGCCATCGGCTATCCGCTCACGCACGACGAGGTCCGCAGAATCCACCACTTCTACAACGCTGCGGTGGACCGCTACAGCCAGTTCCCGAACTGGGACATGTGGGCCGATACCGTGCCGGACGGGACCTACGACTTCCGGGAGGGCTTCCATCCCAAGTCCGGTCCGGATGCCATCCGGGCCGAGGAGATCGCCTTCCTCTTCGAGTACTGCTGGTCCCCCTTCCGCAATCCGGCCGGAGCACCGGTGATCAACTGCGACGAAGTTGCTGCCTCGAGGATCCTGTCCGCCGGCGGGGTCGCCCGGTAGAACAGCAATCGGTGGTCGGAGCACTTCTTCAGGAACGTGGCAGGGACCAGCTTGTGCGGAACGCAGAGGAGCACGTCCTCCGGGGCATGGATCGAGAAGAGCTCGTAGTAGCGGCTCCACTTGATCTTGCGCCAGGGCCAGATGATCTCCACACCGACGGTTCGGCGGCCGGCCGCTATCTCGAAGTCGGGAACGAATACCTCCCGTCCCCCCAGCGAGAGCACGGTCTGGCCGTCCCTCACCTGGACCTCGGGCCGGGCAATCTCCCGCATCCGGCCAAGGAGCTGCTCCAGCTCGGGCGGAACCCAGGACCCCTTGTCCGGGTAGTGCGATACCAGCTTCATCCCCGGGTCCAGCACCAGCGTGTAGCGGCGCCGGCGGAACCGCACGTCGGCAGTGAGCTTCCACCCCTCCAGCAGGAGCAGAGCGGGCAGGAAGCTCGCCATTCGCACGCCGTAGGCCCTTGTCTGCTCCAGGATCGAGAGGGGGCCATCCACCTGGATGATCATGCCGGACTGTGTCTCCTGCACGACAAACAGAAGGCGGAAGAACTTGAGGAACCGGAAGAGCTGCCGGAGCTTCTGCGGCGTCGGAGATTCCAGTGCGATGTCCATCCTCACCGCATCCAGCAGGAGCCCCTGCGCCAGGGCCACGTTGTAGCGGCGGAGCATCCAGAGCGGCTCGACCGTCTCGAAGCCCTCCAGGAGCTGTTCGTCCTTGAGGTCGGAGAACATGGTCCTCTCCACCTCGTCGGGGCTTACGGCCAGCTCCTCCGCCACCCGGGCGATGACCTCGGTCCTTGCAACATCCGTCGTGCCTGAAATCCCGACGGGAAACCGCGGGGCAGACAGCTCGAAGACCCGCTTCCGCAGGGCCGCGGCATCAACCTTCGAGGGGGCTTCGAAGCGGGCGAGATCGAACGCCAGTTCGACGAGTGCCTTGTTCAGCTTGAGGTCCCCGCCCCCCTTGACCAGGGTGGATACACGCTCGTCCAGCTCCCCCCGGGACGTTCCCACCGCAGCAGAGAAGGTCTCCAGCACCGCTTCGATCCGGTTCAGGACATCCCGGTTCTTCTCACTGACGAGCGCAGGCCGGATCGTCTTTTCCGTGGTATCGATTCGGGTTCTCAGCAATGCGTTTCCCAGCATGGCTCACCGTGTCGGCCGTTCAGGCCGTCCGTGGACGATAACGCTTCCTGGCATTGGGATTCGTGTAGGCTTCGTGACGGGTGCGGCGCCGGCTCATCCCCTCCTCGTGGGTGTGACGGGCCACGACCTCGTACAGCACCGCTTCCTTGCCCTCCCTGCGCCTCAGGATGCGCCCCAGGCGCTGCACGTGCTCCCGGATGCTCCCCGTGCCCGACATGACGATTCCCACGTTGGCCTCGGGCACGTCCACCCCTTCGTTCAGGACCCGGGAGGTGACCACGGCCGGATAGGCCCCGGTCCCGAACCGGCTCAGGATCTCGGCCCGCTCCCTGGGCGGCGTCTGGTGGGTGATGACCGGCAGGAGATAGCGCCGGGCAATTCGATAGGCCATCTCGTTGACGTGGGTGAACAGGATGATCCGATCCCCCTTGTGCCGGAGGAGGAGGCTCGACAGCTCGTTGAACTTCGCCTCCGACTGGAGAGGGATGTTCCGCTGCTTCAGGTATGCCTCGAATGCGGCCCTGCCGGCATGGGAGCGGACGGTCTCCTGGAGGAAGCGGCGGTAGCCGTCGGGATCCGACATGCGCACCCCCTTGCTCGCACAGAAGTCGAGGTACACGGTGCGGGCTGCCTGGTAGGCTTCGACCTCCTCGGACGTCAGGTCCACGAGGACACGCACGGTCTTGTAGGGGGACAGGACGTCCCCGGCCAGTGCACTGACCCGGGATGCGAACACCACCGGGCCGACCAGCTCCTCGAGCAGGGCCTCCCCACCGTCGCTCCGCTCGGGCGTGGCCGTCAGCCCGAGTCGGAACGGAGCCAGGCAGAGCCTCGCGGCCAGAGCATAGTTCGGCGACGGCAGGTGATGGCATTCATCGAACACGATCAGGCCGAACCGGTTGCCGAGCGATTCCATGTGCCGAATCGCGGAATCATAGGTGATCACGGTCAGCGGGCGCACTGTGAAATCACCGCCGCCGATGATTCCCGGGGCCTGCCCGAACACCCGTTCGATGCCCGAGGCCCACTGCGAAACCAGGTCCAGCGTCGGAACCACGACGAGCGTGCTCCGACGGCAATGCTGCAATGCGAGATGGGCAAGCCAGGTCTTCCCGCTACCCGTGGGAAGCACCACCACCCCCCGCATCCCCCCCTTTTTCCATGCCTCCAGCGCCTGCTCCTGGTGAGGATACGGAGTAAACGGAGCCACCGGTGCCAGCTCCGCAAATGCCTCGTACCCCTTTGCACGGTCCTCGAACGGGATCCTGTGCCGGACCAGCATCTCCAGGATGGCCCGGTAGGCCATGGCTTCGCCCCGAAGCGCGTTGACCCGATGATCCCACGTCAGCAGAGGGGACTCCCCCTCGGGCAGCATCCTGCTGCCGAGCTCCACGACCACCGTACCCATGTCGAACGAGACGATGACCGGTCCTGGTGCCTCCCGAACCATGGCGCCATCTTACGCTGCCACGGGGGAACGGACAAGGCGGAGTGCAAGACAACTCGTTACCGTTCAGTCTCGCTGCGGGCAAGGGACCGAGCAACCCGACGGCCCATGCGGTGCATGGGCCGTCGGGGTCCCGCACCCGTCCCGCCAGCACGTCTTCCACCTGCTTACGCCAGTTGCGGATGGTCTGCTCCGACACCCCGTGCACTATCGACAAGTGCGTCGGGCTTGCGCAGTGCCAGCACACGTGGGTGAGCTGCCAGTAGGTGCCGCTACCCTTCCCTCGTAGGCCCGCTGCCGGCCTGACTGATCGGCATTGCTCCCAAACAGGGTCGTCTCGTCCGCTGATCATCCGGCGGGGCAGCGCTCGACGAACGGGCCGACCATGTTTGATAATCGGGTGGGAAGATCATGTTTAGCGGGAGAGGGGGCTGGACGGCTGATCGGTGCCGTCGCCCTTGGCCAGGGGCATGGCAACGGCCGGCATCGGGGCGCAGATGGCGTCGAGCAAGGGGGGAACCAGCTCGGGCCGCACCGCAAGCTCCTGGATCAGGAACGTGCGGACCTTGGAACCTCCTCGGGCGGATACGCCGGCCAGCTCCTGCCCGGATGCAAACGACCGCACATTCGCCAGGGTGGCCTCGCACGCGAGCACCCCCCCGGGAGGTGCCATCCGGGACAGGCGCACCGCCAGGTCCACCGAGGAGCCGCGGATGAGCCAGTCGAGCGGGCCTTCCGCCCCCCGGTCGAAGAACACCTTGCCGGAAACGAGGCCGGCGCGGACGGCATAGGGCCTGGCACCGGCACCGGCGGCTTCGTCCACGAGGCAGGAGAGGCCGCAGGCCGCTTCCAGGGCCGACCGGGTGAAGTCCATCCCGTTGTCGGAGTAGCCGAACAGCACCTTGAAGTCGGCACCGCTGTCGTAGCACACGAGCCCGCCGAGCCGCTCGAGCAGGGCGAACCAGCGTTCGAGAGGTCCGGCCAGCTCGGTCCGGATGTCCTCGTGCTCCCCGTCGTTGGCGCTTCCCAGGCTCACCAGCCGGGCGTGGAGCAGGCAAAGCTCCACGTTGGAGGCAGAACGTGAGCCGCTGGGGACGGCATTGGGCGGTTCCGACGGGCCGTCATGGCCCGGGTCTCCGTCCGGAGCATCCGGGGAAGCCCCGGTCTCCCGTTCCGCAAGCGGCGGGATCATGCCTTCCAGGGCCAGCGGGTCCTCGGGAGCTGTCGGGGCAATCGGCGGCAGATCGTGGAGCCGGATGGCCGGTCCCTGGCGGATGGCCGGTCCCGACCGGTCGGCATCGAGACAGCCGACCAGCCGGAACTGGGGGCTGTCGCCGGCCGCATCGGCCAGCCAGTACCGCTGGCGGTGGTGCTTTCCAAAGCCGGTGCGGATGATGGGGCGACCGTCGGTGAGCGCACAGTCGATGCTCTCGGGAACGAAGCCCCCGTGCGGCCGTTCGGCTTCGGCGGCCAGCAGGATGGAAGCGCCCGGACCGTCCGCTAGCGTCGAGGGTCGCCCCTCGTCCTCGTCATCATCTGGGATCGCTGCGATGCGTGGAGCGGCCTCGCAGCAGGGCTCGAACCCGGGCTCTGCCATGCGCGACAGAAAGCTCAGCACGTCTGCGGCCCGCCCGAACCGCTCCCCCGCCCGCTTGCGAAGCAGCCGGGAGACCAGGGCGGAAAGCGGCTCCACCAGCGGGATCTCGGGACACGTTTCCAGCAGTTGCGGCGGCTGGTCCTTGAGCTGGTGACGCAGCACGTCCATGGGGGACTGCCCGGTGAACGGCTGGAATCCGGCAAGCATCTCGAACAGGACGATGCCGGCCGAGTAGAGGTCGGCGGGCGGCCCGGTCTCCTTGCCCCGGATCTGCTCCGGTGCCATGTAGGCCGGCGTTCCGCACACATCCCGGGACGCGACCTGCGTCAACCCTGCGAACTGGGCTATGCCGAAGTCCAGCAGCTTGACCACCTGGCGGCCGTCCTGCCACGCCAGGAAGACGTTTTCCGGCTTCAAGTCCCGGTGCACGGTCCCCGCGGCGTGGGCACAATCGAGTGCCCGCATGACCTGCGTGAACACGGTCATTGCCTGGCCGACATCGAGTCGGGTCTTGTCCCGCAGGAGCTGGGACAGGGTCTGCCCCTGGAGCAGCTCCATCGCAATGTACAGGTAGCCCACAGCGGTCCGGCCATACTCGTAGGTACGGATGATGTTGGGGTGCTCCAGGCGACGGGCCACCCGGGCCTCGTTGAAGAACTGGCCGACCGCCCGCTCCTCCCCGGAAAACTTGGACTTGAGCACCTTGAGCGCACACTGCCGCCGCATCTCGATGTCGAAGCCCCGGTAGATGGTCGCCATCCCCCCCTTTCCAATGACTTCCAGGATGACGTATCGACCGTCGAACACGTTGCCGGGACGGGGAAGGGACAGTGGAATCTCGATCAAGGGGGTTCCGTCCGCGGGACAGACCTTCCGGTCGGCCTCGAAATGCCGCCGGCACGAAGGACAGAACTGTGAGAACTCGTTGTCGCGTCCCAAAGTATCGCCCCCGGAACCTCTCGGTCGGGAGGATAGACGCGAACCGGATCACCGGCAAATTTTTGGCTGGAGGAGCGAGGCGATGAACGCAGCGGATCAGCAGGCCCGAAGCGGACGAGACCGGCCCGGCTGCAAGGCGCGAGCCGAGCGACGACCGAGGCGTACTGGCCGTACGTCGCAGGGAGGAGCGAGGCGATGAACGCAGCAGACGGGCTGGTATCGGACGCTGACTACGCGGGGATAATCGCCTGGGTGGGGCAGGTATCTTCGCACACGCCGCAATCAGTGCAGGCGCTGGCGTTGATCACGTAGATCGGGTCTCCCTCGGCAATGGCCCCCTCAGGGCATTCCGGCAGGCAGGTTCCACAGGCAACGCACTCATCGGTGATCTTTCTGGTCATGGCAAGCCTCCGAATCAGTCGGCGAAAGGGCGGAACCCGCGGGTTCCGACAAACCGGGAGGAAGCTAACCGAGTGGATTGCCCGGGTCAACAAAAAAGTCTATACTGCACCCGCTTTTCTGGCCCGAGGAGGCAGGCATGAGACTTGCGAGCACTATGATACTGGCCGTCGTGGCTGTTCTTCTGTCGTGTTCCGGGAACGGCGGAGGCAAGGATGTGGCGCCGCTGCCAGACGCATCCGACCTGGCCGTGCCCGGGGATTCGCTTCCCGAGGCGGGCGGCGACACGATCGCGGATGCGGCCCCGGCCGACGTGGTGGAGACGGACGCCTCCCCCTTCCCGCTTTCTCCCCTGGACGAGCCGGTCCAGTTACGCTTCGGCGCGGCAGGGCGTCTTCTCCCGATCCCGCTGGGCGCGCCCACGTGCGGCTTCATGCCCGGTCCCGGGCCGGCGACTCCGTACAGCGAGAACTTCTCCGGTTCGGACAAGGTGTTCATGCACCCGACGGTGCGGACGTTCGTGCTGGAAGGGGGGACGTCCCGGCTCCTGCTCGTGCGCCTCGACCTCATTGCGACCAACACGCTGTTTGTCGAGAGGATCGCGCACGACCTGACCGAGAAGACCGGCTACGACTGGACCGGGAAGGTCCTGGTTTCGGGCTCGCACACGCACTCCAGCGCGGGCCGTTTGTCGCCGGGGCCGATCTGGGAGGTCATGGCGGATACGTATTTCCCGCAGCTCTTCGACCGGGTGCTGGGTGCGGTGGTGGATTCTGCGGTCGAGGCGATCCTGGCCATGAAGCCTGCTCAGATGGGGTACGCTACTGTCGAAACGGACAAGCTGCACGAAGATCGCCGCTGCGAGAATCCGGAGCTTCGGGATGACCGGCTGCACGTGTTCAGCTTCGAAGACCTGGACGGTGAGCTGATGGGGCTGTTCCTGGTGCACTCTCTTCACGGGACCATTTTTGGTGCGGACGACCACTACCTGACCCGGGACAGCATCGGCGGCGTGGAAGACAAGGTGAAGGAGCGCTTCCCCAACGAGGTCGAGGTCATGATGTTCCAGGCGGGGGCCGGAGACATCTCCCCTGCCAGCCCCGACGTGGCCAAGCCGGCGGACCCTCCCGCAATCCCCGACGGCTTCACCCGAGTCGAGGCCCTTGGGATTGCAGCGGCGGATGCCATCCAGCAGGCGTTGGAGGAGGTGGAGCCGACCAACAGCGTGGCGGTATCCTCCCTGTGGCACTACGCTCCGCTGGGGCGTGACATCATGGGGTACGAAGGGGACGAGTTCCCCTTCCCCGGCGGCGGTGCGTATTGCGGCAGCACCATCGAGTCTCCCTGCTGGACCGGCGAACCAACCCCGATTCCTGACCTGGACAAGAAGTGCATGGACATCGCGTTCCTGGCCGAAGGGGCCGGATTCCCGGGCGAAACCGCACCGGACAGGACCCTGCTCGGCGCGGCAATGATCGGAGATGTCCTGCTGGTGGTGTTCCCGGGCGAGCCGGTGACCCAGGTCCTCCTCAACATCGAGGATGGGGTCAAGCAGCTATTCCCGGACCAGAAGAAGGTCGTGGTGACCGGCTACTCCATGGACTACATCGGCTACAGCACGCCGGAGTGGGACTGGTACCAGGGAGGCTACGAGGCTTCTGGTGCCATGTGGGGCCCCAAGCAGGGTGACTACCTCACCGACCGATCCATCGAAGTCGCCACGGAGCTGCTCGACCCGGCCCAGCCGATCCCGTTCGATGACCCGGGCCCCTACCCGCTCCTCGTGAACGATGTCGGTGCCTGGCCGGTGGCACCGTCGGTCGGTACCATCAAAGTGGTCACGCAGCCCGTGGCCTCCCCCAAGGCAAACGAGATCATGGTGCTCGAGTTCAACGGCGGCGACCCCTGGCTCCTGCTGCCCCGGGTCATTCTCGAGAAGAAGGGGGACGACGGCAACTTCGCACCCGTCACCCGCCCCGACGGCAGCACGGTGGACTCGTTCGGCTACGAGTTCATGACCACCATGCTCCCCACTCCGGACTACAAGACTTCTTCCTCGGTCAAGCCGCGTACCTTCCTGTGGCGCATCGAAATGCCGGTGGCCCGACTGGTCCCGGCCGCACCGTTCCCGCTGAGCGGGACCTATCGGTTCCGGGCACTCGGCAGCTATCGCCCCGAAGGCAGCGCCGAGATCGAAACCTATGATCTGACGTCGTCTGAATTCACGCTCTAGAAACTTCAACCCTACCAACATGGAGGACAGAGGAATGGCACTCAGGGAACTCGGCCGAATCGCAGTCACGCTCGCTGTCGTCGCATCGCTTTCCGCCTGCGACAAGGAGGAATCGGTCAAGGTCGACGTGAAAACCGACAACTTCTGCGACCAGGTGGCCAAGGTCGCGTGCGAGAACATCTTCACCTGCTGCACGGGCAAGAAGATCGAGGAGATGTTCGGCGTCACCATCTCGACGCAGAAGGACAAGTGCAAACGGGACGTCAAGCTGGCCTGCGAGGATTCAAACGCCCAGCTCCTCTATGCCCTTGCCAAGGGGACCGTGTCGGTCGACGCCAAGGCAGCGACCGCTTGCCTGGCCAGCTTCCTCGTCGGCGACCAGTGCTTCCAGCTTGCGGCCGACGACCCCACGGTCGAGCCGTGCAAGACGCCGGCTTTCACCGGGCTCCAGGGGGTAGGAAAGGCCTGCGTCTACTCCATCGAGTGCGTGGCCAACACGTACTGCGGTCCGGACCGCAAGTGCCGGGCGCTGCCGAAGATCGACGAGGCATGCGACAACCTTGGCCCGCAGCCCTGCTCCACCGGCCTCTACTGCGACGAGGACTACACCTGCCAGTTCCTGCGCAAGAGCGGCGAGGAGTGCGATGGGATCAACCCGTGTGCGGAGGCTCTGTACTGCTCCCCCGAGGACGACGGTGACCTCTGCCGCTCCCTCAAGACGGTCGGTGCCTCGTGTGCGGGTGACGGCGAGTGTGCGTCCGGCTACTGCATCCCCGGGCTGTGCAGCGACGGGAACCAGTGCTTCAGCGACGACGATTGCGACGGAACCTGCTCCGATACGGGCAAGCCGTGCAGCGGCGATGCCGACTGCGCCGGAACGTGCACCAAGTCCGGTGATCCGTGTCTGGCCGACTGGGACTGCTACGAGGCGGACGATACCTGCGAGCACCCCAAGTGCGAGGGAAGCTGCCACGGCCAGCCGGTGTGCGGCGAAGAGTACTTCGAGATCAACTACTGCACGCTCGGGCAGGGAATGCTGAACTGACCCCTCTCAACGTCCCTGGCCGAGGATGGCCTGGGCGGTCTTGACATCGGTCACGAGATAATCGAGATAGCGTGATGCGGCCCGGATGGCTGCGACCTTGTGGAGTCCGCCGGCGACGCCGACGACTCGGGAGCGCCGTGCCTCGGGAGCGGACGCAAAACGATGTTCCCGTTCGAGCACTCCGAAGCTCGAGTAGGTGAAGACGTGCCGGAAGTAGTTGAGCTTCTCGCTCCGGCCGCGAAACACCGGCAGACCCTCGGCATCGAACGGCCAGTAGGAGATCTCGCCGACGGTTCCGCGCTGGGCCAGCGGGCCCACGTCATTGGTCACCACGTGCGTCAGGAAGTCGAACCCGGGCATGACGCCGTGCCGGCCCAGCTCCCGGGTCAGCGTGCCGATGCCCACGAAGATCCAGTCGGCGCTGAACGACCGTGAAAACAGCGCGTCGTCCAGCATCTCCTGGACAGCGTTCCGGCCCAGCGACGTGACCAGTGCGGGGGGAATGGTGTACGCGGTCGCAGTGCAATCCGGGAACCGATCCAGGAAGAGCACCGCGATGGAGGCCGGGCTCATTATGCTGAACTCGTCCACTGCCACCACCGAGTCGGTCATGACCTTGAGGTTGTAGTACCGCTCGTGGATCATCTTGATCATTTCGCGGATGGTCATGCTGCACGAGAAGGTCACGGTCTGTCCGTCGTGGACGTTCTCGTCGAAAAAGCGGGCGGCCTGGTACCCGATGATGTTGCGCAGCACTCCCTGGTCGTAGGTGCGGTAGGGGCTGCCGACGACGACGGCCCCGTCCAGGTCGAGTGCGTCCCGCAGCTCCACTTCCAGCGAGCCGTTGCGGGGCAGTGCCACCTTGATGTCGAGCAGCTTGTACGAGCCCTTCTTGAGGTTCGTGATGTCCTTGGGGTAGAGCGGCCCCACCTCCTCCTCGTCGAACTCCACCTTGAGGTGATCGACGATCTCCTCGTTCGACGGGAACGCGGAGTGCTGGCCAAAGTAGTCACGGATGTACTCCGCGATGGCCAGCTCCTTGAGCGTCTTGGGGATGTTGCGGGACTTGCGGGGCATACGGTTCCCTCCTTGCGCCAACGACTTCGGGGAGATTACATTGCAGGAACCGACCTGACAAGGGTCCTGGTGAGCCCCGGTTCAACTGGGGATGGCAGCATGAGGGCTTGGGGCCCGGCTCCTGGCCTGCGTTGACTCGGTTTCGGGGTGCAGCGACGCAGCAGCTCGGGATGGGCGTTTTGCCGCAGCGGGAGGCTATTCGCAACAGGCTCCTAAAGTTCCTCTCGCCGGAGGAGCAGCAGCCAGGCAACGGCCTCGTTTCCTGCCTCCCCCTCTCCGAGGCTGGCAAGGAACTCCGAGCGGGCCAGGTCGAGCTTCCCTTCGCGGTAGTAGAGGATTCCGGAGACCAGGCGGACCGGATAGGACGGGTCCCCTGAAGCGGCCAGGGGGAGCAGCTCCAGCCGGCGCTCCGTGGAGAGATGCTCCGAGTCCTCCACCTTCCACCGGTTTACCAGTGCCCTTTCGGCGGATGACATGTACTTCGGGTAGGGAGTGAGTCCCCCGGCAATCAGCCACCGCTCCAGCCAGAGAAGCCGGGCGACGCGGATGCGGTCCGGATCGACCGGCCCGGCGGGTCGCAGGATCCCCGAAGACAGGGCGACTTCGGGGAAGGCCCCGGACAATGCACGCACGGTCCTGAGCGCCTCGTCCGACCCATGCGCCGTGAGCCAGTCGAACGCGTTGCCCTCCGCAGCGGCAAGCCCGGTTGCGACCTCAGACAGGGCCTCTCCGAACCGGATCACCAGGTAGGCTCCCAGTGCCACGAACTGCACATCCGTGTGGCTCTTGCGGAACGCCTCGAGCCGGGAGAGCGCTTCCCGGCCGGCTCGAACCGCATCCGGGGTCGATGCCCGTGCCGGATCAGCCGACAGGAGGTTCGACGACATCCAGGCATCCACGAGCCCTCGCCACTCGGCCTCGGGGGGAAGGTTGGCCAGCCGCTGCCCCATGCGGCGCTCGAGCTCCTCGACGGTTTCGGCCGACGGCCGCCACCGTGTGAGCCGGTCTCCGGGGACCGCCGGCGGTGCGCCCGCAACGATGCCGCCACCGGCAACGGCCAGCAGCATCAGGGCGACCGACAACACGCTGCACCGGCTCTCCATGACCGCTCCCTCCGCTACGGGCGATACCGCTGCCACCACGCGTACCCGCCCGGTCCCTGGATGTGGCGTACCAGCTCCGCATCGTACGGCAGGTGCCTCAACGAGACCGCAGGAGGGTTCCAGCAGCGCCAGTCCCGCCCCAGTTGCACCGCGGCCCGGTCGTAACCGAGCCGTGCGAGCTCCAACAGCACCACGACATCTTCCAGGCAGTAGCGGATCAGGGTATCGAGCGCACCGGAAACCCCCTTTCGATGCGCCTGCCACAGCTTCACGGCCGTGTACCCGTCGACCTGGGCCAGCTCCCCCTCCCGGCGCCCGAGCAACCGCGCCTGGATCTTCTTGAGCCCCCCCCGCTCCCCCAGCCTCTTCCACAGGTAGTAGAGATCCGTGTGGAACGGCGGGAGCTTCGACTCGGTCCAGCGCAGACTGGTCAGCAGGAACGGGACGTCGAACCGCCGGCCATTGAACGTCACCAGCACGTCGGACTCAGACAGCAGGCCGGCGAGCTCCCCCTGCCACCCCGGCCGGTCCGCAACCAGGGCAACGGGCTCGAACCGGGTCGCGTGGCCGCACAGCCCCACGACCGTCACCACGCACGCAGGAGGGGCGAGCCCCGTGGTTTCGATGTCCAGGGCCAGCCACCGGAGGGGCTGGACGGCCCCGTCCGCATCCCGACACAGTGCGCGCCAGTGCTCCACCGCGGCCAGCCCGTCAGCAACCCTCGCCCAGTTGCCCGTCTCCAGTGCGGCGAGGCTCTCTGCCATCATGTCCCCGAGGAAGGGCACGGACTCGAGTCCGCCCACGGATGCCTCGTGCCACGTCCGGATTCCACGCTCCCATAGCTCCCGCTCTCGGCGCTCCCCGACTCCGGGCACGTGAAGAAAAGTCTGAGTCAGCACGCAGCGCCTCCTCTCACGGGTTGCTCCCCTTCGGGCATCCCTTGGCCGGGTCCAGGAAGGGGCCCAGCTCCGAAGGAATCGCCTCGGGGACGTCCAGCATCGGCGGCTCGACCCCGAGAAGCGGATGATACAACGACCAGTACAGCGGTGTCACCCCCAGGATCCGCTTCACGTAACCCACGGTGTTGGGGTAGGTGATCTGCTCGATGAACGCATCGGTCGAGAGCCCCGAAAAACGCTCGAGCCACCACCCTGCGGTTCCGGGCCCGGCATTGTAGGCTGCCAGCGTCACCGGCCGGTTGCCGTGGTGACGAGCCATCAGGCCGGCGATGTAGATCGACCCGAGCTGGAGGTTTCGCAACGGGTCGAACAGCTCGCGGCGCTTCACCGGCTTCTCGTTGAGGCAGTTGGCCGCCACGTGGCTTCCCGTGTTCTCCTTGACCTGGAGCAGCCCGTACGCACCGGCCCTGGATGCGCACCGGGGATTGTAGTCGCTCTCGAAGCGGATGATGGCAGCGGTCAGCGCGGGGTCGAGCCCCGATGCCCGGTATCCGTGGCGGATCGCCTCGGGGAAGGCCAGGGGAAGGCTGCGGCGCCAGAATCGGCTCCCGTTTTCCCAGGGGGGCGGCATGAGACCGAAGCTCCGCCGGTACTCGACGGTCTCGTGGAGCGATCTGGAGCGGAGCCAGGCCGACGACACGAGGGCCGCAATCCCCGCCGGCGGACCGGTCAGCGGCAGCAGCCGCCGGATCTCCTCGGCAGCAGGTGCCCACAGCCCCAGTCGGAACAGCTCGGCCGCTGCCGCGTACTCCGTCGGCAACAATAGCGAGGATGGTGCCTCGGCCGGCGAGCGCTCCAGCCGTGCCGCTCCGGGCGGAGGCAGGTCGACTCCCAGGACGGCAAGGCGGGCCCGAGCCGCCACCGCGTACCAGGCACCGGCAAACTCCGTGGCCAGCACCCGGTACCGCTCCGCCGCCTCCTTCGGCTTTCCCGCACGCTCGAGTGAACGGGCCTGCCAGTAGATGGCCGTTGCTCCATAGAGGACCCAGCCGAACGAAGCATCATAGAAGTAGCTCCGCTGCAGCCGCTCCCAGTGCTGCAGCGCACTTTCCGGTCGCCCGGAAAGGTACTCCACAAACCCGGACAGCCAGAGTGCCTGGGCCACATCTTCCCCCGGGCAGGCCGAGGCGAGATAGGTACGCAGGCGGTCCACGGCCCGCAACGGCTGCCCCTCCCGTACCGCGATGGTTGCCAGCCGCATCTCGATGTCCCGGCGCAACGGAAAGTCGGGCAGGTCCCGCAGCAGGGTCGAAAAGACCTCTGCGGCATCCAGGTCGCGATCCAGCCCCTCCAGGGTCCGGGCTTCGAGGTACATCGCGGCCCCCTGCCGCAGCGGCGTGGAGGCCAGGCGTCTTGCCTCCACGAACGCAGCCAGCGCCTCCTCCTTGCGGCCACGGGCCTGGCGGTGGCCCCCCCCTTGCAGAAGTGCTGCTTCCCACGTCCCGGAACGGCGAGATTCGGGCAGGTCGGTCACCCTACCGCTCCCGAAGAGGGCATCCCTCAGGATCGCCACATCACCGGCTTCTTCCCCCCAGGCCCGGGTGATTGCCTCCTGCGCGGCCCTCGGTGAATCGCCGAAGTAACGGTCGTAGATCACCCGCCTCGCGCAGCTCTCTTCCCCGCCGGCGGGTGCTCCGAGAGAAAGAAGGAGATCCGAGCGCTCCCGGGCCGTAGGAAGATGCTCCAGCGCCTTTCCCGCCGCTTCCAGCGCTTCCTCGGGCCGTCCGCCCGCAGCGAGCAGGGCAACCCGGGCGCGCAGCGCATCGGCCGCGGTTCCCGGGGCCCCTGCAGCCTGGGCCAGAGAGCGAAGTGCGTCCTCCGTCTGGTGTCGTTCTGCCAGATCCCGCCCCAGCTCCAACGCGGCCCGCGCGGCCAGAGGGGAATCGGCCCTGGCCACCTCGACAAGCCGGGAGCGCCGTTCCCGCTCCTGCCCGGCCCGCCCCAGCCACACAGCGGCCAGGTAGCGCCGTGAAGGGAGCGGAACCGACTCGGCCTTGAGGAGCTTGCGCACCGCCTGCTTCCACTCCCCCCGCCCCGAAAGCAGCACCGCCTGCTCCACCAGAGGGTCCGTCGCAGCATACGGGGTGAGCTGGAACTCCTGTTGCTCCGCACGGGCAGGACGCACCTCGGCAACCACCGCAGCAGCAAACACCACCGCAAGGGTCAGGCAGTGTGCGGCCGCGGACAGCTTCATGAGTCGAATCCGGGCGAAAGATCCATGTCGGACCGCTGCAAGGTGACGAACCGCGTCAGGTGCGGCTGAAACCCCACTTTCACGGTGCCGGTGGGGCCGTTGCGCTGCTTGCCGATGATCAGCTCCGCCACCCCCTTGTCCTTGCTGTTCTTCTCGTAGTACTCGTCCCGGTAGATGAACAGGATCACGTCCGCATCCTGCTCGATGGAGCCTGATTCCCGAAGGTCGGACAGCAGCGGCCGCTTGTCCTTGCGGGCTTCGAGCGACCGGTTGAGCTGGGACAGGGCAATCACCGGGATCTCCAGCTCCTTGGCGATGGCCTTGAGCATCCGGGAAACTTCGGCAATCTCCTCCTGCCGGCTCTTGTCATCCCGGGTCCCCACCGTCCCCTTGGCAAGCTGGAGGTAGTCCAGGATGATCATGTCGCACTTCCCCTCACGCTTGAGCCGGCGGGCCCGCGTGCGGATGTCGAAGATGGAGATGGCGGCAGTGTCATCCACAACCATCGGGGTGCGGGAGAGCCGGGCAAACGCCTCGAAGAACTCGTCCGTTTCCCGCTGCGTCAGCCGCCCTTCCCTCAGCCTCTTCGAATCGATACCCGACTCCGTGGCCAGGAGCCGGAGCGCCAGCTCGTGCCGGGACATCTCGAGTGAGAACACCACGACGTGCTTCCCAAGTCGGGTCGCCGCATGCTGGCCGATGTTGAGGGCAAGTGCGGTCTTCCCCATGGAAGGCCTTGCCGCCACGATGATGAGGTTGCCCTTCTGGAACCCCGACGTCTTCTCGTCCAGGTCGGCAAACCCGCTCTGGATCCCCAGCACCGCTTCCCCGGTCTCGAGACGGTGCACGATGTCCTTCTGCACCTCGGCCAGGATCTCCTCCAGCGGATGGGCGGCATCCGAAGGCCTCTCCTGGACCAGCTCGAACACCTTGCGCTCCGCGGCCCGGAGCAGCTCGTCCACGTCCGCCCGGTCGGTCATCCCCTCCCGGACGATCCCCTGGAAGCCCTCCACGAGCTTGCGCTGCACCGCCCGGTTTCGCACCGAGGCAAGCAGGAACTCGAAGGAGGCCGTGGTTCCGACGTAGCCCACCATCTCAGCGACCACTCCCACGCCGCCGACGGCATCGAGCTTCTCCGAGCGCTTCAGCTCTTCCACCACTGACATCCTGGAGATCTCGCGGTTGCCCGAGGACAGCCGCCTCATGGCATCGAAAATCTCCCGGTGCGCGGTGGAGAAGAAGCACTCGGGCGACAGCGACGACCCGGCCCTGTCGAACAGCACCGGGTCCTGGAAGATCGCGGACAGGAGGCTCTTTTCCGCCTCCAGGTCATAGGGAATTCGTCCTTCAGGCTCCCGCCCCTTGTCCGTCATCTTGCGCTCCTGCAGCTAGAGAAACGTCGAGATCCCCTCCAGGTATCGCTCGAACTCCTGGAGCGAGAGCTGCTGGCTGCCATCGGACATCGCAGCCACAGGATTGGGGTGCACCTCGATCAGGATGCCGTCCGCCCCTGCGGCAAGCGCTGCGCGGGACAACGGCACCAGCAGATCCCTGCGGCCGGCGGCGTGACTGACATCCACGATCACCGGCAGGTCGGTGTATTCCTTGATCAGGCAGACAGCGGAGATGTCGAGCGTGCTTCGCGTGGCATGCTCGAACGTTCGGATCCCCCGCTCGCACAGGATCACGTTGCGGTTGCCTCCGGCCAGGAGGTACTCCGCTGCCTGGAACAGCTCGTCCACGGTGGCAGCGAAGTGGCGCTTGAGCAGCACGGGCTTGCCGCTGTTCCCAAGCCTCGTCAGCAGGTCGTAGTTGAACATGTTGCGTGCGCCGACCTGGATGACATCGACCCCCGCTGCAAAGTCGGGCAGCGTGCACGCATCGGTGATCTCGCTGACCGCCCGGAGGTCGTACCGTGCTGCGACCTTGCGGAGCAGCTCCACGCCGGGCATGCCCAGCCCCTGGAAGGTGTACGGGGACGTCCTCGGTTTGAATGCGCCCCCCCGGATGAAGCGGATTCCCAGGCGGACCAGGGCTTCGGCCACGACCTCGAGGTATTCCTCGTTCTCGACTGCGCAGGGCCCTGCGATGATGGCAGGTTTCCCGCTGCCGATGGAGCACCCCTTCACCTCGACCCGCCTCGGCGTCCCGGTCTTTTCCAGGACAAGGGGGGCCTGTTCCGTCCCCCGGCGAAGCTGGTGGGACAGGGATGCCCTGAAGATCTCCTTGAAGACCGATTCCACCATGGAGTTGCTCATGGGGCCCCGGTTCATCAGCATGAGGCGCTGGATCTGCTGGGCCTCCCGCATCGGATCGTACAGGTCGAGTCCATGCTCGACCTTGAGCGCCCGGACCTGCTCGACCAGCCCGGTGCGACGGTTGAGGAGGTCGAGCAGCTCCCGGTTGAGCTGGTCGATGGCCTCTCGGACACTGTCGATCTGCGACTTCCTGCGAACCATCCGTTCCCTCCCGGCAGGCAGTGTAAACCGTCCCCCTTCCCGGAGCAAGGATGCGGTGCGGCTACCGGGCTTCCAGGAACCCCCGGACCACTTCGAACAGGGTGCGGACCCCCCATTGGAATCCCTGGACGGGGCATCGCTCGTCCGGGGCATGGAAGAGCGACAGGTAGTCCAGCGATGCGGGCATGAGAACCGGAGTGAACCCGAGGTAGCTCCCCACCACTCCGGTGGCCCGGTAGATCCCCCCGTTGGTAAACGCGGGCATGAGGTAGGGCGTTACCACGGCCCCCGGATCCATCGCGGAAACGGTCTTCCGGATCTGGGCCAGCAGCGGGTTCTCGAGCGGCGCTGCGTGGCCCCGCCATCCCATCTTCAGCGTGGCCTTGCCGAGAGAACCGATGGCCCGCTGAACCTCGGCCGCCATGTCCCGAGGATCCACCCCCGGGAGGACACGGCAATCCAGCTCGATCGTCCCCCGGGTCGGAATCACGTTGGAGCGCTCCCCCGCAGCCACCATCGTGGGCTGGCAGGTGTTGGAAAGCGTTGCCCGCAACCGGTGGCGCCGATCCGCAGGGACCACGTTGTCGAGCAGGAAGCTCGCCAGAATCCCCCGCCCGAGGCACTGGAGCGCCAGCTTCTGAGGAAAGGGAGAAGCCTGGGCCAGGGCATCCAGAAACGCTCGGGCTGCCGGGTGCGGGACAATTGGAAAGCGCAACTTCGACAGGCGCTCGAGCACCTTGCCGAGCTGCACCGGGACCGAATCCGGATTGGGCACCGATCCGTGCCCGCCAATGCCGGCCAGCTCGACCGTGACCCGGCAGGCCCCCTTCTCCCCCACCTGGACCGGAAAGAGGCGCCGGCTGCCCACCTGGATGGAGAACCCGCCCACCTCTCCCAGAGCGTAGTCGGACCGCACCAGGTCCGCGTGCTGGTCGCACAGGAACTGGACCCCCGCACCGCCGCCATCCTCCTCGTCCGCAGTCACTGCCAGGGTCAGGTCGCCCGCCAACCGCACTCCGAGGCGGTGCAACGTTGCGACCACCACGGTGGACATCGCGGTCATGTGCTTCATGTCGAGCGCCCCGCGGCCCCAGATGCACCCGTCCCGCATCTGCCCGGAGAACGGAGGAACGGTCCACTCATCTTCCCTCGCACCGACCACGTCCACGTGCGAATCGAGCAACAGGGACGGCCCGTTCCCGGCACCAGGCACACGCGCAACCAGGTTGGCCCGCCCCGGAATCTTCTCCACGATCACGGGCTCGAGCCCCGCCTTGACCAGCTCTTCCCGCACGATGGCCACGGCCAACGACTCGTTCCCAGGGGGATTTCGCGTGTCGGCCATGAGCAGCCGGGAGAACAGCGCCAACGCGTCTTCCTCCACCCGGTTCCAGTCCTTGACCTGCGGTCTTTCAGCCATTCATGCCTCCCGGTCACGGCCCTTGCGAACGGCCGACCTGGAGTTTATGTCTGGAATCCAGGCCGCACAACGGATATCTTGGGCGCAGGAGAAGCAGGTCGTGTGCGTACCCGGCACATCAAGTGTCGGGTCCGGCAACCGGTGCAACCGGGCGTGCTGCCTGTGCGGCAGCTACGGGAGCCCATCAAGTGGAGAGCTGAATCTGATGAGCGGATTCCTTCATACGATCATGGGGCCGATGTTCTCGGGCAAGACGTCCCTCCTGCTCCACGAGTTGGAGCGGTTCTCCCGTTCGGGCAAGCGGGTGATTCTGTTCACGGCCGACCAGAGGAGTGACGATCCGGTCGTGCATTCCCGGCGACCGCTCTACGACGGGATCGTGGTATCCCGCTGCCGGGAGCCGGCCGGGGTGTTCGACACCGCTGGACGGTACGATGTGGTTGGAGTGGATGAGATCCAGTTCTACCCGCTGGACATCGTGTGGGTGTTGAGCCGCCTGGCTGAAGAGGGAAAAGCGGTGCTGGTCAGCGGCCTCGACCAGGATTTCCGTGGCCACCCCTTCGAGACGACGCTGGCCCTGGTCACGGAAAGCGAGAAGATCACGCGGCTGACCTCGGTCTGCCAGCGGTGCGGCTCACAACTGGCCATTCGCAACTTCCGCAAGGTGGCATCCAGCGAGCGCGTCCTCGAAGGGGCCGCCGAAGCGTATGAGGCACGATGCCGCATCTGCATGAGCCTGGAATACCGGGCGGGGCCCAAGCTCCCCTTCAAGAGTACCGGCTCGAACTAGAGAGCCGTCGGACTTCCACTACCGATTCGCTGCTCTGGATGACGGTGGTGCTCAGCGGCACTTCTGCTTCTGCTGGATGGTCTGGCCAATGCAGGAGCCGCAGCCCGCGCAGTTCAGGCACCAGTTGCCGGCCACGCCGCAGCCAGGGGTCGGCTGGAACCAGCCGGCGCTGCACGGGGCCTCGACGCACGAGGAGTTGTACTGGCTCTCCTCCGAGCCGTCGCAGTTGTAGTCGTAGCCGTTGCACCAGTTGACCGGGTCGGAGAAGTACTTGGTCTGGTTCGGGTGCGCGTTGGGGTCCGCGTCGCAGCAATCCTCGGGATAGTCCTCGGCATTTGCCGGGGCCTTGCAGTAACAGATCTGCGTACCGGCATAACCGTCGCCGTCCTGGTCCACCCACCAGGGGGTGCATCCCTCGGCATCGGCCTCGTTGGCATCCTTGTTGCAGTTGTCGTCGTAGTCGGTGGAGCACTGCTCCTTGCGGCCGGGGTAGACATCCTTGTTCGTGTCGTTGCAGTCCTCGCCGTTGGGCGCGGTGTACACCGACTGCGGCTGGCAGATGCAGACTGCGATGCCCACGCCGAACCCATCGCCGTCCTTGTCCTCGAACCACGGGTCGCAGTTCTGCGCATCCATGTCGTTGGCCGTGCCGTTGCAGTTGTCGTCGACCTCGAAGGTCAGGCAGTTCTCCTTGGCCTTGGGATTGACCTGGGCGTTGTTGTCGTTGCAGTCCAGGACGTTGTCCGCAGAGTAGACGCCGAACTTCTCGCACGCGCAAATGGACTCGGCCACGCCATAGCCGTCGGAGTCGCCGTCCTTGTAGAACAGCTTGCAGTTGAGGCCGTCCTGCTGGTTGAAGCTCCCGTCGCAGTTCTCATCCACGGCGGCCGTGGAGCAGTCCTCGTAGCCGCCCGGGTGAACTTCCTTCTTGGTGTCATCGCAGTCGAAGCTGTTGTCCGCCAGGTACGGGGGCTCGGGCACGCACCGGCACTTGGTATCCATGCTGCCGTATCCGTCCCCGTCCTCGTCCTTGTAGAGGATCTTGCAGTTGAGCGCGTCGTCCGGGTTGTTCTCGTTGTCGCAGTTGTCATCGAACGAGGTGGCGCAGTCTTCCTGGGCCGTCGGGAACACCTGGTTGTTGTTGTCGTTGCAGTCGCCGTCGCAGCCGCGGACTCCGTCTCCGTCCTTGTCCAGTTCTTCGACCGGGACGCCCCCCTCGCAGTCGTTGTCCAGCCCGTCGCAGATCTCCTGCGCCCCGTGGAAGATGGTCGCATCGTACTTGGCGCAATCCGAGGTATCGGGGTCGCCGTCTCCGTCGTCATCGTCGTCGCAGGCATCCCCCTTGAGGTCCTTGTCGAAATCCTCCTGTCCCGGGTTGGCATTCAGCGGGCAGTTGTCCGCGAAATCGGCCACGTTGTCCGCGTCATCGTCTTCGTCCACGCAGTCCGGAATCCCGTCTTTGTCGGTATCGACCACCCCTTCGTCCACCTGGCCGTCGCAATCATCGTCCTTGCCGTTGCACAGCTCCTCTTCCGGGATCGGTGCCGAACAGGCGGACAGTCCGGTGGCCGTGCAGAACCGGTCCCCCTCGCACTTGCCCAGGAGATTCTGGTTGTAGCAGAGCGTCCAGGCCCCCTGCTGCACGAACTTTTCGCTGCACGCACAATCGCCCGACGTCATGACGCACTGGTCGGACGGCTTGCCCAGTTTGTCGGTCATGCCGTGGCACTCAAAGCCGGTCGGGCACGCGGTGCCCCCCTCGCAGGCGCCGCCGCAGAAGGCCCCCTTCGCACCGAGAGAGACGCACTTGTCCCCTACGTCCACGCCGTTGGACATGCAGTCCTCGTTGACGGTGCACGGGCGGCAGAGGTTCACCTTGCCAGGCACGCAGACGGTCCCTTCCACACCGGGGAACGGCATACACACGAAGTCCTGAGGGCACGGCGTCTCAGTCGAGCACGGGCCGGAGCACTTCATCCCCTGCCGCGCCTCGAGGCAGAGCCCGGAATTGCACTGGGTCCCGGACGTACAGGGCGCACCGGTCTCACCGACGGGCGGCACGTACTCGTCCTTCTCCTCGACCTCGTCCGGCGTTCCTTCGTCCGGCGGGGAAACCTTGTCTTCCACCTCGGGCGGCGTGATCTTGTGGTCTTCGATCCTGGGAAAATCGTAGAGTTCCACGTCGCCAGGCTTCAGGTCGGGAAGCTCCGGCGTGGCCAGATCCCCCTTCGCCTCCAGCCACCACGCATCGATGTCCTGGGCCCCCTGGTCCTTGTCTCCGTTGCCCCCATTCGAGCCGCAAGCCATAGCAAATGCCAGCGTGAGTCCGAGCGCCACCCGTTTCATTCCCTTGCTCCTAGCTTCATGCTGCGTCCGCTTTCCAACGCCACCGCACGCCATCTGCCCCGCCATCCCTCTGCAGACGGCCGTCCAGACTGCTGCCGAGTATAGTCGTGAATCTTTCCGAGATCAAGGAACTGTCCTATACTGATCGGGGGTGCCCCCGGAGGTATGGAATGCCCAGACGGAGCGACCGCTTCCCGACAGAAACCTTCCTGCAGCTTCTCAACCACTTCCGGCCGAGCACGATCCGCTACAGCCGTCGAGTCTTCGTCAACCGGAACCTGAGACTCCGCAAGATCCAGGCCGTCGGCTTCGACATGGACTACACGCTCGCCATCTACAAGCCGGCCTTCGAGCAGCTCGCCTGGGACATGGCCCTCAAACGGCTCGTGACTGATTTCCAGTTCCCGGAGAAGATCCTGGCGTTCAGGTATGACCGGGACTTCGCCATCCGCGGGCTGGTCATCGACATGATGCACGGCAACATCCTCAAGATGGACCGCCACCGCCACGTGTCCCGGGCATTCCACGGCACGCGCTCCATCCCCGAGGGGGACCGCAAGGAACGCTACCGCCAGAAGCGGCTGCAGCTCTCCAGGCCCGAGTACTTCCTCGTGGACACGCTATTCTCCCTCCCCGAAACCCACATGTACGCGCAGATGGTCGACATGCTCGACAAGGAGGGGCGGGGCAACGCCCGGACCTACAACCACGCGTACCAGAGCATCCGCCAGGCCGTTGACGGAATCCATCGCGACGGAACCCTCAAAGCCCTCGTCGTGAAGGACATGGCAACTTACATCGAGAAGGACGCGGACATCGCGTACACCCTCGAACGCTTCATCTACTCGGGCAAGAAGCTCTTCCTGGCCACGAACTCCGGCTGGTCCTATACCGATGCCGTAATGTCGTTCCTGCTCGACGGGGTGCTGGACTCGTTCCCCCGCTGGACCGACTACTTCGAGCACATCGTCGTGGAAGCGGCAAAACCCGGATTCTTCGCCGGGAAGGGCCCCATGACCCCCGAACCCCTGTCACCGACCGACATCCAGCACAAGGTGTTCCGGGGGGGCAACCTGCGGGCCTTCGAAGGGCTGCTCAACTGCTTCGGCGACAAGATCCTCTACATCGGCGACCACATCTACGGCGACATCCTGCGTTCCAAGAAGCACAGCGCATGGCGGACCGCAATGGTCATCCCCGAGATCGAGCCCGAGCTGGCCGGCCTCGAGGCAACCCGAGAGCTGCAGACCGCCTGGGACGGACTGTTCCAGCGCCGCCTCCTGCACGAGATCGAGGCCAACTACCAGCAGCGCCTCCTCATGTCGCTGCTCAACCTCGACGAGCTCGCCAGGGTCAACGGGAACTCCGGCGTGCACCCCATCTCCCAGGTCGTCGAGGTCAGCGAGCGCAACATCACCCAGATCCGCCAGGTCATCGAGCGCTTCGAGGCCGAAATGGCCGAAAACGAGACGCACATCCTCAAGGAGTTCAACCCCCGCTGGGGCATGCTCGTCAAGGAAGAGACCGCACACAGCGTGTTCGGCGAGCAGATCCAGACCTGGGCCTGTGTCTACACCAGCCGACTGTCCAACTTCCTCTCCTACAGCCCCTTTCACTACTTCCGCGCACCGAGGGACCTGCTGCCGCACGAGCGCGAAGTGTAGCAGTCCAGCGCGGCACCGATGGACGCCAGGTCACCGGCCTGGCCCGGCTTCTTCACCAGCTCTTCCCGTCGACGTTCGAGCGCACCGCCGGCCTCATCCGTCCCGCACCGCCCCAGTCCCCATGCGGCCCCCGCGCGCACCAGCGGGTGCGGATCCGCCAGCAGCGATGCCAGCACCCCCACTGCGGTCCGGTCGCACAGGCCGGATGCCGCCCGGGCCGCATGAAGCCTCAGCCTCGGTGATGCCCCGGCGGAGGCCTCCACCATGTCGTCAAGCCCTGCCGCACTGCCGGCCTCGGCCAATGCAAGCCCTGCCAGCCGCTTCAGCGCTCCGGCCTCCTGCAACCGGATGGTCCCCAGCCGGGCAAGCGCTTCCTCCCGGGCCGATTCCCCACTCCGGGCCAGCTCGGACAGGAGAATCACGAGGGTCTCCTTCTCCGGTGCCCTCACCGCATACCCCGGTTGGGGCGGATTCCGGGTGTAGCCCAGCTCCTCGTCCACCCGGGCAAGCACAGCGGCCGCCAACGGGGCCGACCCTGCGGCCCTGTCCGCCAGCCGCTGCGCCAGCTCCACCTTCTGCCAGCGGTCGAACGCGGTCTGGAACGTCCCGCAGTAGCCCTTCTCGATGGAGACCGTGAACGTCGGCGTCAGATCGCAACGGCCCGTCACGCAGTCAGCGTCAGTGGCGCACTGGACCAGCTCCTCGGCGAAGAACGCGGACACGAGCTCCGCAGGCGGGATGTCTCCCTCCCCCGGTCCGGCCCCCCCCGGCTCGCATGCCAGGGCGCACCCCCCAATCAGCAGGAACATGGCAGCTCGAAACGTCATTCCGCCTCCTGGACTTCCCCCTGGACCCTACCACCCGCCCCCGGTGCGGACAAGCCCGAAAGTGGCTTTACACCGGCATGCCGCCATGCTATCTTCCTGGCGGATACGCAGCCGAGGGAATGCCATGACTGGAGAAGGAAAGCGCGAGTTCGTGCGGATCGAAACCGATGCCCTGGTGGACTACACCGGTTCAGAAGTCCTGCTCTTCCACAAGATCGAGAACATCAGCCTTGGCGGCATCAGCATGAGGACGGCCACTCCCGAAGCCCTCGGGACCAAGGTCTACGTGACGATCAACTTCCCTGACCTCAACGAGACCATCGAGGCCGAAGGGGAAGTCGTGTGGGCCACCGACGAAGAACCCAAGGACATGGGAATCAAGTTCACCGGGCTTTCCGCATCCGACAAGGAGATCCTGCGCCGCTACATTGCGGAAAAGGCCAAGGCAGCCCAGAAGAGCTGAACGAGCCGTCCGGCCGCAGCGTGAACCGACAAGAAATCCTCAAGATGGCATTGCTGGAGGAGCGCCACTGGTGGTTCCAGGGCAGCAGACGGGTGGTCCTTTCCCTGCTCGAGCCGCTGCTTCCGCAAGGCCTTCCGCTCCTCGATGTCGGCTGCGGCACCGGTTTGACCCTGGCGCTCCTCGAACATCGTGTCGGCATCCCCACGGCATCGCTCTCCGGCGTGGATGTCTCAATGGACGCCCTGGCAATCGCAGCGACCCGGACAGGTGCCCGGCTGACCCGCTCGCCGGCCTCTCGACTGCAGTTTGCCGATGGTCAGTTCGGCATCGTTACCCTGCTCGACGTGCTGGAGCACGTGGAGGATGACGATGCCGCGATGCTCGAGGCGGCCCGAGTCCTGCGTCCACGCGGCTTCGTCCTGGCAACCGTACCGGCTCACCCCGCCCTGTTCTCGACCCACGACCAGGCGCTTGGCCACCACCGCCGCTACCGGGAAAGCGGCCTGCGCCGGCTCGCAGCAATGGCCTCTCTGGAAGTCTGCCGACTGACTCCCTGCAACTGCCTCCTGTCCCCTCCGATTGCGCTGGTCCGCCTGGCGAAGCGTCACCTCCCGGGACGGGGCGGAGGGCCGTCGAAGTCCGACCTCGCGCTCCCGCCCCAACTGCTCAATTCGCTGCTTGCAGCGCTATTCAGTGCCGAGGCCCGCCTGCTGAAACTCGGGGATCTCCCCTTCGGGATTTCCTGGCTGGCACTGTTTCGGAAGGTTTGAGGGACCAAACACGATGAGGGAAACTACGGACCGACCATCACCTCGAGCTTCCTCCAGCCGATGCCCCCTCTCCCATCCGCGGCAACGAACCAGAGGGTGCACGGCCCGTCCTCGGCAGGAGCGGTCCACTCCACGCCAAGGTCCTTGTCCTTCTTGTCCTCCTCGGTCTCGAATGCCACGTCGAGGACTTCGCTCTTGGCGTCGGCCCCGAAGGTTCCGCAGGTGCCGAAGAAGCTCACCGTCATCTCCTCGGTCATCTCGACCGGCTCCATCTCGAAGTTGCGGATGGCGTAGTCCTCCCGGTCCTCCTCGGGAATCACGGGAAGAAACCGGGTCGCCTCGTCCCGCTTGACCGCCAGCGTGGTGTTCGGCTCGTTGGAGAGGGCCACCTCCTTGTCCTTCTCCCCGGTCTTCAGCTCAGAGATGCGAGGGTTCCTGTTCGGGACGCGAGGCTTCCCGTAGTCCGGTGAAAACAGGAACGACTTGACGAAGGGGACCGATTCCTCCCCGGATACCACCTCGCCCGCAATCCAGACCACGAACCCGAAAAGCCCTTGGGCCATGTCGGCCTCGACCGACTTCTCGATGAGCTCCTGCCCCACGAGGATGTCCACCGACAGCTCCCCCGGCTCCCCCTTCCCCTTGCCAAATTCCACCACCGGCCCGGCCGGGTCGCAGGCCAGGTTGGAATCGAGCGTGCAGCCCCGGACCTCAAAGGTCACCTCGTCCCCTCCCGGATTGGCAACCAGCAGGGTCAGCTTCGTGGCCGGGAGCGCGGGAATGGCCCCCTCCTCGATTTTGGGAATCCCGTTCTCGTCGCTCGGGTACACATACTCCGCGGGCTCGGTTTGGAGCGCCAGGATGCGCAGGTCGCTGACCAGCGACGGCGAGTCGAACCCCGACTCACAGCCGAGCAGCAGAACGACCAGGCAGGCAAATACCGGCACGTACGTTTTCATCTCAGAACCTCCCGTTGATGCCGAAGCTGGGGAAGAACGGGATCCCGGGGACGTTCCAGCTCTCCTTGAAGCGGTAGTCCCAGGAGATGAACTCCGTGTTCGCGTTGTTCGTCACGTTCTGGATGTCCAGGTAGGTGGAGAGGATCCAGGTGTCGAAGGTCCACTTCTTCTCGACTCGAAGGTCGATCTGGAAGAACGGTGGGAGCCGCGAGCTCCGGTAGGGACCCACGATGGGGGCGTAGCTCCCGCTGTCGCCCAGGAACGTGCCGCCAAGGACCGGGTCGTCCGGGTTGCCGGACACGAAGCGGATCCGGAGCCCGGTCTCCCACCCCCGCCCGAGCACCACGCTGGCCACCGCGCTCAGGATGTGGGTCTGGTCAAAGGGCCCCAGGATGTAGTCTTCGTCCTTGCCGTTTTCCGTCTGCGGCTTGGCAAAGGCCCCGACGTCCCCGAAGCCGGCCACCTCCGTGCGGGACAGCGTGTATGCAATCCAGGCGTAGAACCGCTTGGTGGGATTGTGCTTGAGCATGACCTCCATGCCGTAGGAGCGTCCGGAGCCGGTGCTCTCGGAGTTGAGCGCCTTGACGGTTCCGTCGTCCCCGACCACCAGGTCCGCGCTCGGGACCGCAAGGTCATACCGGCGGACGTAGAAGCCGAGGAGGTCCACCGACATCCCTTCGTAGAACTCCCATTCCACGCCCCCGCTGTAGTGCATGGCCCACTGGTATTCCAGGTTCGGATTGCCGTAGCGGGCATCGGTGTACTGGGGATCGGGGGGCATGGAGTAGCGTCCCACGCCGCCCTTGATGGTGAGGGAATCGATGGGGCTGTATCGAGCCACGAACCTCGGATCCCAGATGTACATGTCGAGGTCCGGGTGATGCCACCATGCCAGGTGCAACCCGGGCACCAATGTCACCCCCTTGAATGGCATGATCTTCGGCTCGAGGTACCCGCCCACCACGCCGTACGTCTCGTCGATTTTGAGCTCGGACACCGTCTCCGAACGCAGCATGTACAGTCCTGCGGTCGACGACCCCGGGATGTAGTAGTCGGGCGGCATGGGCACCCTCCCGGTAAACTTTCCGATGCCCACACCTCCGGCAAGTCCCGCGCCGAGCGTGAACCAGTCCACCGGCCTCACCTCGAGGTCCCCGCGGCCACCGAAAATGTTGATGGCAACGTCCATCTCCATCCCCGCGGCGTTGAAGCGGAACGCATCGTTCCCGTAATACGCGTGCAGTACGGAGCTCCACTTCTCCCCCACGTGGCGCCAGGAGGGCATCACCCGGTGGAAGTCGGTCTCGGTGCTCAGGTCGATGTCCTGCCCCTCCTCCTCGTCTGTAGCCACCAGCCGCATGGAATCGTAACTGCCCATGTAGAACACGCCCACCCGGTCGCGGTCCGTGACGTCGTAGGAGCCCTGCGCCTGAAAGTCATAGAACACGGGGGCCACCACGACGCTGTCCTCGCCCGAGACCTTCAGTGCCCCCAGCAGGACGAGGTCCACGTAGGAGCGGCGGGCCCCGAGCCGGAAGCTCCCCTTGTCCCCGATCTTCCCCTCCATGAACCCGGACGTGTTGATCATGTTGATGTCCAGCTCGCCCGACCAGGCTTCAACCTTGTCGGTCTTGGGCACCACGTCGACGATTCCGGCGATGGCATTCCCGTACTTTGACGGGAAGTTCCCGGGGTAGTAGGCGATGCTGTCGATGAAGTTGGGGTTGATCACCGACGGGCCGCCGAAGAAATGGTACAGGAGAGGGATGTCGATCCCCTCCACGAACACCTTGGAATCGCCCGGCATGGCCCCTCGAATCACGAGGATCCCCACGCCGTACGGCGAGCGGGCCACGCCCGGCAGCGTTTCGACCACGCGCACCGGATCTCCAAATGTCCCGGGCACGGTCTCCAGCGTCTTCTGCTCGAGCACGTAGCGGGTCACCACGGCCTCTTCCTTCTTGCCCGTCACCACGGTCTCATATGGGTTCTCGATCAGCGGCTCCACCAGCAGCCGCACCTCGACGTCCTTCTCCCGCGCCACCACGACTTCGGCCTCGAGCGGCTTGTATTCCGGGCTCGATACCACGACGCGGTAGGTCCCCGGCTCGATGTTCCGCAGCTTGAAGCGGCCCTTGCCGTCGGTCGTGACGCGGACCTTGGCCTCGACGAGGGCCACCTCGGCCCCGACCACGGGCAGGCCCACCCCCTTCTCCTTGACCGCTCCGTCCACCACCTGGCCCGGTTCCTTCTTCACCTCCTTCTTCTCGATCTTGAAGTGGTAGGTGTAGCCTATCCGAACGGGAATCGGCTGCCCGTCCATGGTTGCGGGCTCGAACTGGAAGGCCTTGACCGCCTCGACGGCCGCCTCGTCGAATCCGTTGCCAGCAGGCTGCTGCACCGTGACTTCCCCCACCTTCCCGGTCTCGTCCACCACCACCAACAGCCCCACGCTCCCTTCGATCCCGCCCTTGCTCGCGGCCTGCGGGTACGCAGCGTTCACGAACTGCTTGAGCCTGGGAGGCACGACGACCGGCGCCGGGGACTCTGCCTCCACCCCCGGGCTGACGGTGTTCCCCGGGTCCACTTCCTGCGCCCGGCACAGTCCGGGCACGACGAGCCCCCACGCCAGGGCGAGCATCACGAGGCTACGCATGGGCCTACTCCAGCACGAAGGTGAACACATAGGGTATCTTCACCGCCACGGGCAGATCGTCCTTGATTGCCGGGGAAAACTCGATCTTCCAGGCGGCCTCGACCGACAGCTTGTCCATCACCGGGTGCAACCCCTTCTTGAGCTTCACGTCCACGACCTTCCCCGTCTCGTCCACGGTCAGCTCGAGGTGGACTCGCCCCTGGATCTCGAGCCCCTTGACCTCTTCCGGATAGGGCACCTCGATCCCCTTGGCCACCGACGCGCTGCGGCTGACCTTGTGAGCCGACACGGTCTTGACCCGGGCCTTCTTCTCGCCGGATTTGCGCTCGCCGCCCCCCCCTACCCCCTTGCCGAGACGCTCGCCAGGCCCGCCGGCACCGCCGCTGCCGTCATCCTCGGAAGGCAGCCCTTCCTCGTCTCCGTACAGCTCGTCCTGGTCCACGAACTCGTCCTCGTCCCCGGAACCCGCCGCACCGCTGCCGTCCCCCGCTCCGGTGCCGTCGTCTCCGTCATCCGGGAGGTCCATCCCATCCCCGGCGACCACCGGGACGCTCGCACCGCCGCCACCGCCGCTCCCCTTGGAGGTTCCGTCCATGGCATAGTTCAAGTCGAGTGGCACCCCCTTCTTCTTCCCGTCTCCGGGAGGGGTGTCCGGCACCGGCTTGTTGTCCTTTGCGGGCTTTACCTCGGGCGGCTTCTCCTTCCTGGGCTTGTCCTTCCGGGGCTCCTTGCGGACTTTGTCCTTCTTCGGCTTGTCGCTCCTGGGCTTTGGCAGCTCCTCCGGCTTCTTCTCGGGGGGCTTGATCTCCGGCTTGGGCTCCTGCTTCCTGGGTTCTTCCTTCCTGGGCTCCTCTTTCTTCTGGACCTTGGGAGGCTCGACCTTGGGAAGCTCCTTCTTCTCTTCCGCCTTCTTCTTCTCCGCCTCGGCAGCGCTCTTGTCCTTCTTCTCCTCGGCCTCGACCTTGGCCTGCGCCTTCTCCTTCTTCCGCTCTGCGGCCTGCTCGACCATGCGGAGCTTCACCTTGCGGACCACGTCGCGCGAGTCCATCTCGACCTGCACGGCCAGTACCAGGAAGGTGATGTGGAGAGCCAGGGAGATTGCGACCCCGGCCCACAGGAAACGGTTTCTCAACGCCCCGCCTTTTCCCCGGTTACCGCTGGGACTTCTTCTCCACAGCGGCAGCGAAGTTCTTCACGCCGTTCTTGCGAGCCAGGTTGATGAGGTCCATGACCCGGCCGTACTGCACCGCCTTGTCCCCTGAAATCACGGCCTCGACTTCAGGGTCCTTTTCCACGAAGCTCTTGATGTAGGCCACCACGTCCTCTTCGGAGGCCGGCTTCCCTTCCACCAGGTAGCTCCCCTTCTCGTCCACGCCGACCACCATGGGCGACCTCGACATCTGGTCCGCGGTGGAGGCCGTCGGCAGCTTCATCCCGATGCTCCCCCGCACGATGTAGGTGGCGGTCACCATGAAGATGACCAGCAGCACCAGCATCACGTCGACGAGCGGCGTGACGTTGATCTCGGTGATGAGCTTCCCCCCCTTGCCGCCCTGGGTCTTCATTCGTCACGCCTCCCCCGCACCCGGGTCCAGGCCAGCAGCTCGAACCGCTCCACGTACCCTTCCGCCAGCTTCGAGAAGTAGTTGAACGACACGACCGCCGGAATGGCCACGGCGAGCCCGGCGGCCGTCGCCACCAGTGCCTCCGCAATGCCCCCCATGACCGATGCGGCCCCCCCTTCCATCTCCACCTTGAGCTGGTCGAATGCCACGATCACGCCGATGACCGTACCGAACAACCCCACGAACGGAGCGTTGTTGCCCAGCGTCCCCAGGAACGCCATGAAGCGCTCCAGGTGCCGCCGGTACGCGGCCACGACCCCCTGCACCTGCGACTTGACGAGCTGGACGTCCCCCTCTCCGTTGCTCACGGCCCGGCTCAACGACTCCAGCAGCAGGAACTCCTTGGTCCGCTCCACGTCCGCGGCCTCGCCGTTCCGCCCGGTCAGCCTGAGGATCCGCCCTTCGAGGGCCTGGATGTTCTTCCGGGTCCGCCGCAGCACCAGGGCCCGTTCGATGATGAGCGCAACCGAGACCGCAGACAGCACCACGAGCACGTACAGCACCCACTCGGCCCCCAGCAGAGCCACCTTGATCAGGGTTTCAGTCAGCATCCGCACCTCCCACGCGAAAACACGGTGCTGATACTAACTACTTGGTGCCGCCGGGGCAAGGACGACGGAGGCCGGGATCAATCTATGCTGAGCGCCCAAATCTGGCCATTGTAGGAGCCGCCGCAACCGTCGTAGTAGTAGACCTGCAGGCTCTTGACCGCCTTGGCGGGATTGGGGTTCGAGAACTTGCCCATGTACCAGTAGTCGCAGCAGGGGCCGCCGTACTTGCCCTGTCCGTAGATCTGGTAGTTCTGCCCCGACCAGCTTCCCCCGTTGCTGCAGTCGTGGGGGATGCCCGCCTGTCCCGTGGCCGCACTCGTGCCGTCGACATACTGGAAGGTCACCTGCAGCGGCTGCCCGGAGCAGCGGCCCCCGGGGAAGATGAGGTACGAGTTCTTCACCGTCCACGACTGGTACGGTGCCGGCACCACGGCGTTGGGAGGGAGGCCGGCCATGTTGGAGCCGACGATGTGCGGTCCCACCCGGAACGGCACCCCGGACACGGTGGGCTCGTTCTGGCCGAAGAAGTTGCCCGGGCAGTCGGTCGAGCTGAAATAGGTACCGTCGTTCTTGGTCAGCACGTAAAACGCACCGGAAACTGCCCACGGTGCCAGCCCCTGAGTGTCCAGGCATTTCCCCGATGCGCAGAAATGGCCCGTGTTGCACTTGGCATTGTCCCCCGCACAGTCCGTGTAGCACACGCCCGCATCATGGCAGTCGTAGCCGCCGCACGACTGGGCCAGGACGTCCGACTCGTGCCCGTCATCCGCAAACGCGCACTGCTGCCCCTGGAGCGAGCACACGTCGACCCGGTTGTACGCGTCTCCGTCCGCATCCTGCCAGCAGACGTCCTTGCCGGAATCCAGCGTCTCCCCCTGCACGCAGTCTGCTCCGCACCCCTTGCTGCACGCGCCAATCCCGCTGTTGCAGCCACCGGGCACGGCCGCAAGATCTCCGCAGTCCAGGCAGACGGCGCCAACCCCGAGGTCCTCGTGCTCGCAGCCTCCATCCACCCCGAGCGCAAGCCCGGACACGCACTGGTTGTCCTCGTCCGTGACGTAACCGCACCCGCCGTCGCACGTGGCCGCAGCGCACAGCACCGGAGCATCGGGAGGAGCCGGGCTCCAGGCCCCCGCACCACACACCCGGTAGCCGTCTCCCGAGCCGCAGAACACCTCGCCGTCCGCAAACTGGCTCACCACGCCCCCTGCCTCGTCCACGCAGTGGGTCGTCGTCTCGGCACAGACATGGGAATCGCCGTCGAAGTCCAGGCCGCAGCGCCCGCTCGAGCAGTCGGAGTCCTCGTCGCATGGCTCCCCTGCCGCGACGTCGGCCTCGCACTTGCCTCCATCGCAATGGAACTCCGACTTGCACTGCACCGCCGCCCCCTCCTCCGTGCAGGAAGCAAAGCAGGAGCTGGCACCGGGCGGCTCGGCCTTGCCCCCGCTGCAGTGGTACCCCCCGCACTCGTTGTCCGGGTCGGTCCCTGCCGCAATCGCAGTGCATGTCCCCTCCGTGCCGGCAAGATCGCACGCCGCACACTTCCCTGCGCAAGGCAGATCACAGCACAGCGTCCCGAGGCACGTGCCGCCCTGGGTCGGGCCGCACTGGGCATCGATGATCCCGTTGCAGTCGTTGTCGAGCTTGTCGCCGCAGGATTCGACCTCCGCGCCGGCCAGCGGGTCGCACACTCCCGGTTGCCCGTTCTTGCACGCCGGAACCGAGTGCAGGCAGATGCCCACGCCGCACACGAGTTGCCCGAGCTCCTCGTCGACCAGCCCGTCGCAATCGTTGTCGGCAGCATCGCAGACCTCGGCCTCCGCCCCCTCCAGCGGGTTGCACGTCTGGGGAAGCCCGTCGATGCAGTTGTCCACCGTGTGCAGGCAGCTCCCCTTGCCGCACGTCGTCTGCCCGAGCCCCTCGTCGACCGCCCCGTCGCAGTCGTTGTCCGCTCCGTCGCAGATCTCCTTCTTGGCCCCCTTGAAGGGGTCGCACTTCTGCACCACCCCGCCCACACACGCCGGCAGGACCTGGGTACACAGCCCGAGCCCGCAGCTCAGCTCGCCCAGCTCCTCGTCCACCTTGCCGTCGCAGTCGTTGTCCAGCCCGTCACATTCCTCCGGTCCGCTCCCGTCCAGCGGATCGCACTTGGCGGGCTTCCCGTTCACGCAGTTCGACGACGTGTGGTTGCAGATGCCCAGCCCGCACGTGGTCTTGCCCAGGTCCTCGTCCACCAGGCCGTCGCAGTCGTTGTCCTTCCCGTCGCACGACTCGAGCTTCACCCCCTGGAGCGGATCGCACACCTGGAGTACCCCGCCCAGGCAGGCCTCCATGACGTGGAAGCACTCCCCCTTGCCGCACGCAAGCTGACCGATCGCCTCGTCCACCTCGAGGTCGCAGTCGTCGTCCTTGCCGTTGCAGGTCTCCTTGGCCGCACTGTGAACGGTCCCGTCGAGCGGAGCACAGTCCGTTTCGTCCGCGTCCCCGTCTCCGTCGTCGTCCGGGTCCGCACAGTTCTTCAGCCCGTCGGCATCGCTGTCCGGGAACCCCTCGTCCTGGAGCTGGTCGCAATCGTTGTCCGCTCCGTCACACACCTCGGCCGCACCTGGGTACGTCGAGGGGTCGAGCGGCGCACAATCCAGGCCATCCGAAACCCCGTCTCCGTCCTTGTCCCCTTCGCACGCATCGCCCACGCCGTCCTCGTCCAGATCTTCCTGGCCCGGGTTGGCAACCAGGGGGCAGTTGTCCTCCCCGTCCTCCTTCCCGTCGCCGTCATCGTCGCCGTCGCAGGCATCGCCCAGGCCATCCTTGTCCACGTCGCTCTGCCCCGTGTTCTTCAGGAGCGGACAGTTGTCGACCGCGTTCGGGATGGAATCCCCGTCCTTGTCCGTGTCGCAGACGTCTCCGACACCGTCCTGATCCAGGTCGGTCTGGTCCGCATTCCCGACCTTGGGGCAGTTGTCGTCGCCGTCGCCGAGGCCGTCGCCGTCATCGTCGCCGTCCACGCAGTCTGCGGCCTTGTCGCCGTCGGTATCGACGAACCCCTCGTCCACCTGGTCGTTGCAGTCGTTGTCGGCCCCGTCGCACGTCTCGACGGCCCCCGGATGGCTGCCTGCGGCCAGCGGCGCACAGTCCTCTCCGTCGACCGTCCCGTCTCCGTCGTCATCGTCGTCGACGCAGTCCTTCCAGCCGTCGGCATCGGTATCCGCGAACCCCTCGTCGACCAGCAGGTTGCAGTCGTTGTCGGCGCCGTCGCACACCTCGTCGGCTCCCGGATGGGACTTCGGGTCGAGCGGAGCGCAGTCCTTCACGTCGGGGGTCAGGTCGTTGTCGTCGTCCAGGTCGCATGCGTCTCCCTGCGCGTCGAAGTCCGCATCCTCCTGGCCCGGGTTGTACTTGGCCGGGCAGTTGTCCAGGCCGTCCGCGACGTCGTCGCCGTCCTTGTCGTTCTCGAGACAGTCCGCCTTGCCGTCCTCGTCCGTGTCCGGGAATCCGTCATCCACGGTGCCGTCGCAGTCGTTGTCCTCGCCGTCGCACAGCTCGGCCTTGGGTTCCTTCCCGTCGCAGCTCAGCTTGCCGTCCTGGCAGACCTCGGTCCCGGGGCAGGCCCCGAACTCGCCCAGGACCTGGCAAGGTGCCCCTCCCAGCCCCTCGTCCAGGTCGCCGTCGCAATCGTCGTCCTGGCCATTGCACTTCTCTTCCTGTGGTGTATCCGCATCACAGGGGGTCAGGCCCGCGGCCAGACACTTCCGCATGCCCGGGCAGCTTCCCCACTCGTTGTCCACTGCGCATGCCGTTTCCGCCCCCTGGTCGGCAGCAAGCTGAGAGCACGGGCACACCCCGTCCAGCCTCACGCACTGCAGCCCCACGGCCCCGGTCACGTCCTCCAGTTCCTGGCAACCGTAGCCGTCCGGACAGTCCCCGTCGACCAGGCACGGGGCCCCGCAGAAGCTCCCTTCCGCCCCGTACGGCATGCACTTCTGTCCCGTCGCAGAGTCATTGGTGAGGCAGTCCTGGTTCGTCACGCACGGCCTGCAAAGCGCAAGCCGGTCGGGCACGCACACGAAGATTTCGTCCGGTTGATCCGGCGTGTACTCGACGCACGTCCACCCAAACGGGCAATCCTCGACGCAGGTCTGGGTGCACTGCTTCCCCTCCGCGGTCACGATGCAGAACCCGGACAGGCATTCCCCCCCGTTCTGGCAGGGCCAGCCGGCCTCGCCCGGTGCCGGTCCCTCGGTCTCTGAGACCTCCAGCCCCCGGCCGTCCCACACCTCTGGGAGCGGGACGTCCTTGCTCACTTCCGACACGGCCTCGTCCTGCGCCGACTGCTCGTGCGGCAGATCCGGGATGACCTCCACCTCGTTCCCGCCCGATACCACCGTCCCCCCGCCGCAACCCCACAGCGCCAGCAGCAGCCCGGCCGCACCGAACGCAATCTTCACCATTCGACTCATGCCCTTCTCCACGTTTCGTGAGGGTCAGCACCGCATCTTTCGAGCGTCGATAGTAGCGGATTGCCGGACGGCCCGTCAATGCGGCCATGGAAGCGCCAGGGAAGCGTCCAATCCAACGGCTTCGGCCAGATCGCCGACCGACGAAAACTGCTTCCGGTCGGGCCGGCGACGGCCGATTTTGCTTGCGCGGCGGGCGTGGATATACTATATGGCGGCACATTGATTCTCGGTTCGGAGAGATGGCCGAGTGGACGAAGGCGCTTGACTCGAAATCAAGTGACCCGGTGACGGGTCCGGGGGTTCGAATCCCTCTCTCTCCGCCACATTCACGAATCAGGTGCCTGGAGGTGTCATGAAGCGCGAAAGTCGGTGGACTGCTTGGTTTGCGGTCCTCCCCCTCCTACTGGCGGCATGTGCATCTGGAGCATCCGCGGTCTCAGACCACGACTCGGGCGACGCCACGACGGGAGAAGACGCAGGTGCAGAGGCCGGGAGGATCGAAGATTCCGCCCTGCCCGAACTGGGTTCCGAGGACCTGGCAACCCGAGAAGGCGGAACGGAAGAGCCGCAGCCTCCCGCCGACCTCCCTCCCGGCTGGGAATGTGCCACCGGTGACGACTGCCTCTACCTCGGGCCTGCGGGCAACTGCCTGGCCTGGCAGTGCGGTCCTGAGCACACCTGCCAGACGATCACCGCTGCCGATGGTGCCGCATGCACCCCCGAGGACCCCTGTTTCGAAGCCGGAACCTGTCAGGCCGGAACCTGCGCCGGCACCACGCCCAAAGGATGCGACGACTCCAACGCCTGCACCCAGGATTCGTGCATCCCGGGAACCGGCTGCCAGAACTCCCCCGTCGATGAAGGTCCCTGTGACGACGGCGATGCCTGCACCGCGGATGATGCCTGCGATGCCGGAACCTGCAAAGGAACCGCACTGACCTGCGACGACTCGAACCCGTGCACCGAGGACTTCTGCGACAAGGCGGCCGGCTGCCTGGCCAAGAACGTGGACGGTGCGTGCGACGACGGCGACCCCTGCACCCTCGATGATGCCTGCCTGGGTGGCCTGTGCACCGGGGCCGAGGCCGGCTGCGAGTGCCACTTGGACGCAGACTGCTCGCCCCAGGAAGGGGTTGCCGAGCAGGCATGCGTCACCGGTTCCTTCTGCGACACGACCCAGGTTCCTTACGTGTGCAAAGAGATACCGCTCGACTGCCCGCCCTCGACGACGGTCTGTGCGGAGGCTGCGTGCGACGCAGTCATCGGTGGCTGCATCTACCTCCCGGTCAACGAAGGAGGCACCTGTGCGGAACCGGAAAACTGCGTCCCGGAGGGGACGTGCGTCGCCGGGATCTGCCAGGGAGAGCCGCCCTCCTGCGACGACGGGAATCCCTGCACCGCAGATGCCTGCAAGCCCGGCCAGGGGTGCCAGTCCGAGCCTGAGCTCGTTCCCTGCGACGACGGGAATCCCTGCACCATCAACGACTTCTGCACCGCGGACGGGCTCTGCCAAGGGTTCGATTCCGGATGCGGGCCGGCACCGGCTTTGCCCGTCCGCCTCACCAGTCTCGTGTTCGAAGAGCCGACCTTCTGCCTGCCCACCGGCAATGCCGGCTGTGTCGACGCCACGGCGCTGGTCAACTCCTTCATCAGCCAGGACATCAACGACCCCGATTCGCCGCTCATCATGCTGGCAACGTTCGAACCGTTCGACCTTGCCGGGGACACCAGCAAGTTCTTCCTCGGCCCCGGAGCGTGCAGCAAGGTCGGCGGCCAGGAGCTTGAAACCTGCGAGTTCACGGGACAGCCTCAAGCCATGTTCCCGGTCACCTATCAGCAGACCGGAGAATGCCAGGCAGCACCGGGCATCGTCTCAAAGGCCCCCTGTTTCAGCGTCGCCGGGGCCGGGCTCGAAATCGGAATCATGAGCATCGCCCTCCCCGTCGCCTCCGGTGCCGTCTCCGGGACCTTCTCGGGGCTCCCGTGGCCCGACGCCATCGTCTCGGGCAACATCGGTGCCTTCCTCGAGAAGAAGACCGCAGACGCGCTCAAGGTGACCCTGCCCCTCATGCCCGCCTACACCCTGTCCGAGCTGCTCGACCCGGCCGACCTCACCATCCAGGACGGCGAGCCTGGCTGGAAGCTCCTCATCCACTACGAAGCCCTGGCCATGCCGGCCCAGAAGTAGGAACGCCCCCAAGGCGTGCCCCGATGTGGTGGCCCCGTCCCGGAATTTCTTGCCCGTGGTGCGTTCGGATGCTACAAAGAACGGGTGGATCTTTCTTGCACGCTAGGGAGGAATCGATGAGCGAGAACGAACTGGAAACCGCTCCGGCGACTCGGGAAGCCAGGCCCCCACGCTGCGGCAACGGCCCCACTTTCGGGCACTTCTACGTGCTCCTCTTCTTCTTCGTCGCTGCCGTCGGTGGGGCAGCCTATCTCATCATCACTCACTCCAACCGCCTCGATGAGCTGAAGGTCCAGCTCGATGCAGCGCGCCAGGAGCTCAAGGAGGCCCAGGAAACCCAGGGGCGAAGCCTCTCCGGCCAGCTCTCGGACCTGGAGACTGCGCTCGGAACGACGGACAAGAAGCTCGTTGCGCTCGGCGGTGAGGTGGAAGGGCTCCGGCAGGGATTCGTGGACTACAAGACCCAGACCGACACCACGCTGGCCGACCTTCGCAAGGGGATCGACGAACAGAACAAGGCCCTGGCCGCGGCAACCGCGGACCTCAACACGAAGATCGATACCGCCAGGGCGGACTTCACCCGCCAGGTCGAGGAGACGCGCACCGACGTCACCCAGATCAAGGAAGATTCCAAATACATCATCAGCGAGCTGGGCAAGAAGGCAGAGAAGGCCTACATGAAGTTCATGGAGCGCAAGCTCAAGGACCAGATCGCAGAGGTCGGGACCAAGGTCGACACGGTCAAGGGGGAGCTGGAAACCCAGATCCAGGATACTCGGACCCGGGTCGAGGAGATTGCGGTTTCCATGGGGCAGGAAATCAAGAAGAAGGTCGAAGAGCACGTGAAGATCGACTTCGTTCCGTCGGCCACCGAAGAGGAATGACCCATGACCAGGTTCGCCTGTCTGCTGGCCTGCCTATCCGCCCTTGCCCTGGCATCCGGCTGCCGCACGACCGCGGCGGAAGACCAGTCCCGCCTCGAGGCCGAGCTGGGGCTCAAGCTCCCGCTCTGGGTCGAGGTCGAGTGCACCAAGAACGGCAAGCCGAAGTTCAAGGAATACAGCGTCCTCAAGATGCCCAACGAGAAGGTCCTCTGGAGCATGGCCAAGCTGGATCCCTACTGCCGGATCTACGGGGCCATCATCCCCAAGACGGCCAAGAGTGCGGACCTCTGCGACATCCGTTTCCGCTCCAAGGACCCGGTCAATCCTGAAGGCAAGTGCCGGTGCGTGCCGGGCAAGTACGTGCTCGAAGAGGGCCGTCCGACCAGCTCCCGCTGCTGTGAGAAGTACCCGGACAAGGTCTACTGCCGGCAACCGGAACCGGAACCTGTGCCGCCTCCGGATACAGCGCCTCCAACAGTGGCGCCTGACGCCGTACCGCCTGGGGACGGGGCGAACTAACCTTTCTTGAGCAGCTTGGGATCCATCTCGATGTTGACGCGACCAAGCTGGACTCGAACGCGCCCTTTCAGGTCCACATCGACCACAGTGCCGGTCTTGCCGGACAGGAGCCCTCCGGTCACTGTCACGGTGTCACCCGCTTCGAACCCGGAGAGCTTGCGGGCCTTCTGCTTGCGTTCTTCCTTGAGACTGCGGGCGAGCTTGAGCCTGTCGTTGCTGCGTGACCAGGCGGCAAAACGCCACAGCCCGAGCAGGGCGGGAAGCTCCTCCCTGGCCACGGCGAGAAGGCGGGAACCGTCGCCGGCTTCCTCGGGGGTCAGCCGCCGTTCCACTCGGAACCAGCCGGCCAGGGCATCGAGCCCGGAGCGCAGCTCGGATGCCCTGCGTGCGGCCTCCTCAGGCTTGACCCGGGTTCCGTTCAGCTCGAAGCTGTACGCGGTGGGCAGCCGCCCAGCGAGCGCGGACCAGGAGCCCTCCTCCATGGGATCGGCCAGGCGGGCAGCCAAGTTCCGCCGGTCGAGCAGCGCGTTGGCATGAAGCCTCAGGAAGAGACAGGCCCCCTCCTGATCCACGCAGAGCCCGGCCAGCATTGCCTGGTGCTGGGGAACGGGGTCTTCGACCTTGTCCTTGAGCGACAGGTCCCGGTCGACGACCCGGGACAGTTCGGCCCGCTCTTCTTCGAGTCGGTCGAAATAGCCCCACATCTCGCGCACCTGGTTGAGATTGAAGATATGCGGGTGATCCAGAGTGGTCTTGAAGGTGAGCCCGTCCAGCTCGGCCCCGAGGGTCCCCACGAGGTCTCGGCCGAACGCCTCCAGCCGCGCCCGGGTCTTCATCCGCTCCAGGTTGAATCGGTTGGAGCTCCACTTCCGCTCCGCAAACGCATCGAAGTCCTCGGCCGTAAGCCCGGGAAAACGGTCGAAATTGAACAGCATCGCCAGCGCTACCTCCCCTTCCGTCCCCGCCCGGAGGCCCTGGTGCCCCCTTTCCGGGAACGGGATGTCCTCGCCGCAAGGTCGAGGCCGGCCAAGTATAGCCGTTTGGCGGTCCCGGGTTCAACCAGATCTTGCAGGCAGAGGGCCCGCACCCAGTCCACCACGGAGTCATCGCCCGAGAGACGGAAGAGTCGTTCCGCCAGGTTGTAGCCGTAGACGTGGGCAAGTGCCTCTCCCCGATCGGCAGCCGCAACCCGTCCCAGCTCCCCGATCCCGACCGGCCTGCGTTCCGGGCTCACCACCTTCGAGCCGAAGAACCCGAGCAGCTCGTGGACCGCAACTCCCCAGAAGGCATCCTCTCCGTCGGTCCCGTATGCGGCCCCGCCGGTCAGGCTGCGCAGCCAGTGTGCGGCCTCCTCGGCCACGTGCCCGCACGCAATGTTGCCCAGGTAGAGGAGGTCCGCCTCGGGTACCATCCGGCTCTCCCCCGCCCCCATCCGAGCCGCCAGGAATTCCAGCCCCGCATCGTTCACGCGGCCCGATGCCGCCGCCATTGCCAGCAGCCTGGGATCGCCCGGCCCCAATACCGTCACGGCAGGAAGGGGGGGCAGCTCCAGGCCCACGAAGCGGGCAATCCGCTTCACCATGGCGGCCACCGACGGAGCGAGCCGGTCTCCACGAACCGGAACCTCGCCGTGGGCGTGCCAGGAAAGGAAGCTCTGGAGGCTCGCAAGCGGCGATTGCCGGCACTCGCAGAAACGCCCCGGCCCCAGGGAGGACCAGCCCCGGCCGTTCCCCCCCCGGAGAATATCCCGCAGGTAGGGACCGGGAAGGTCGCAATACACCGATGCAACGCCTTCCCGCCCGACCAGCCGATGCAGCCCCCCGAGCAGACTTGCAGGGGACACCCGGAGCTCTCCTGCCAGCACCAGGAGCGGACGCCCCGGACAGGCGTGAAGCGCTGCATCGAGCAGCAGGAGGGCATCCTCGTCGCGACCGGCAACATCGTGATGCGCATCCGACTCGTAGAGGACCACCTGGCTTCCTTGCGTCCGGGCCAGCTCCAGGAGCGACACGTATCCCGGGCAAGCATAGACCGGGAGACACTCGCAGAGCCCCAGGGCATCCGAAAGCCGGCCGTGGTCGAGTTTCCCGTCCAGGAACGCGTCGAGGGCCTCCTGGTGCTCAGACGAGGGGAGGTTGAGCGCCAGCGTACAGCCGGGCAGGCGGCGCATGAGCCTTCCGGCCAGCTCGAGGCCGTGCAGCGAGGTCGACAGCCCTCCCACGACCACCACCTGGCACCGGGCCAGGCTCGACGCAACAAATCCCGCCGGGACCTCCCTTCCACTGCCGCCGACATACTCGTCGAGCTGCCTTTCCAGGCTTTCCCAGGCCGGGTCCCGATCGGTCGACAGGCGGGTGATGTCCTTCCTTGCCCGGGCAACGAGCTGTTCGAAGATCGCGCCTCCGCGGCGCAGCCAGGCGTCGTGCTCCCCGGGGTGTGCGCTCATGCGAAGATCAGCCGCAGGAGATAGAGGAGCGCCAGCATGTTCAGCAGGAACGTGATGCCGATCAGAACTGCGGGGAGATAGGACCCCTTGCGCGTGATTCCCTCGTTGGCCAGGTCGTCCCCCACGTCCTCCCCATCCTGGAACTCCCGGAACGACCTCTTCAGGCGGCGTTGCTCCCGGATTGCCACCGCCACGGCCCAGACCAGGAGGCCGAGTCCGAGTATCGCCATGACTGCGAGCACGGCATCCCGATGGCGGCCGGAGCGCTCCCGGAGCGCCTCCAGATCGGCTTCGTACGTGTTGACGAGCTGGGCCACGGCCACGTCGTTGGGAGCCAGCCGGTCGCCGAGGTACTCTCCAGCCGCTCCCCGCTCGTCCACGGTCATGTCCGCCACCTGCGGCCAGAGCCCGGACTGTGCGGCCCCGAACGGAGCCAGCAGAGAAGCGAGGCATCCCTCCTCGCTCCCGGCCACGACGAGGGGGAGAAACGCGGGGAACTCGTAGGTGCTGACGAAGTTGTCCACGCACGTCACCCAGAACAGCCCTTCGCCCGGCAGGTCGACGCTGAAGCGGGCAACGTGCTCCCTGGTGGTAACCCGGAGAAAACGCAGGACCGAGCCGCCATGCCAGCACGAGCAGAACATCTCGACTTCGGGAAGGGACGACAGGAGCTCGATCCCGACGGCTTCCGGAGCCCCGGCGAACACCCGGCGGGTTGCGGTCAGCCGGGCGGCCCGGTCCGGTGCCACCATTTCGTCCCACACCATCCGTTCCGCTCCGACCGGGACCTCGGCCACGAAGCGGGAATTCGGGCCCTTGACCACAAAATCCGCAGCGGCAATCCCGAGTCGCCCGACCGACCTGGCAACGGTCACGGGACCGTCCTCGACGCGCAGCTCCGGTGCAAAGACCAGCGGCTTGCCATCCAGCCCTTCCCCCCGTAGCCAGAACCGGTTGACCACGCCGTCGACGAGCCCGCCCCCCGCAGCGGAGAGCCGGAGCCTGGCATCATCGAGCCTGGGCGGGGCATCGACCTCCGGGATGACCTGGACGTGGCCGAAGCTGCCGCCCGGCGGAACGACCTGCACTTCCGCCTCGACGGTGCGTGCCTCTCCATCCCAGCCGGACAGCTCGAGACGGACGGTCAGCGGCCCCGGCTCCATTTCCGGCACAGGAACCGACACCTCCGCCGGGAGCGAGGCCACCGCGGATTCGCCGGGGACCCGGGCGACCTCCTGCTCCCCGCGCACGAGCGCGGCGGATCGGATGGTCACCGGCAGATTCCGGTTGTCCACGCCGTTGAACTGGACCACCCGAAACGCGGCCGGAAAGCCGGAAACCACCTCGTGCGAGCCATACACCTGGAACGTCGCAGACACGTTGCGGTTGCCCATCCCGAGGTAGAACCACCCCAGGACGAACATCAGGAGCAGCGATATCGAGATGACCAGCTTGTAACTGACAGGGAGGGCGGGCGCGGAGGAATCCGGGTCGTGACTCACGCCTGGCTATCCTCCAGCCCCATGACATCGAGCGTCTTGAGCTCGTCGATGTACTTGCTGACGGTCTTGAGGAACAGGTCCATGAACTTGGGCGGAATCGGCTCGCCGCCCGGGAAGTTCTCCCGCATGTGGTCCACGCTCTTCTTGCCGCGCTTGAGGGTGAACAGAAGCTTGGGATCCCGCTTGCCGTTCTTGCTGCCGAGCTTGCCCACCGCGCTCTTCTGGAACACCTGGGCCCCTTCGGTCACCCCCTTCTCCACGGACGAGAGGCCGGAGTAGCGGGACTTGTAGCCGCCCGAATGATGGATCTCGACGACCCAGCCTTCCCCCTTCACCTCGCCCGCGTAGGTCACCGTGCCCGATGCCACCGACCACACCTGCGCACCGGCCGGCGACGGGTACTCCACCCCGAGATCCCCACGCACGCTCACACGGCGGGGCTCGAACGTCTTCTTCATGCTCGACGACTCGGCACTGGCGTAGTCCACCGGGACCTTGAGGAATTCCTTGCGCAGCGCCTGGCCGTCCACGGTGTAGTACCCTTCGATCCCGTCCGGATCCGTGAAGTGGAACACCGAGAACTTGCCCACGACCTGCCCTTCGTACTCAGCGGCAAGCACCTTGCCGTAATCCATGAACCTCCCGTCCACGTATGTCTTCTCGATCAGCATCCGGATGGTATCCCCCTCCCGGGCCTGCTCGAAGAAGTTGAAGTCCCACGCAAACAGGTTCATGAACAGGTTGGCGAGCTTGGCATCCCCGCCGCACCGCTGGAAGCTCTTGTACAACGACCCCTGGATCGAGCAGCCGATGGAGGCGATCTTGACCTCGATCGGGATCTCCTTGCGGGACGCGGACAGCTTCCCGTTTTCCCGCTTCACGACGTAGATTTCCGTGGCCGACTGGCGGAACTGGAACTCCACCACCTTGCCCAGCTTGTCCATCTCGATCTTGAAGGTGTTCCCGGCCCTCGCAGACCGGAAGTCCATGACGTCTTCCATCGCGTTGATGACCGGCAGTGCCTCCTGGGTCTCCACCCCGAGCTTCTGCATGGCCATCAGCACCGTCTCGCCCCGCTGGAGCTCACCGGCCACCGTCGTCGCCGGCTTTTCCTCCGGCAGATCGACCGGGACGTCCGGAGACTGCACCGGTGCCGATGCCGGCAGCTCGATCCCCGGAGGGGGCTGAACCGTCTGTTCCAGGTTCGGTGCCGAGATCGTCAGGTTGTCCTTCAGGAACACCCAGTAGTTCACGCCGATGAGCATCAGCACGAAGAGGATCGTCCCGACACGGGCCCATCCGCTCTTCTTGCGCCCACCGTTGTACCGGACAAAGATGTCCTTGCTGTTTCTCATCGCTCCTCCTGTCGTCGCCAGAGGGCAGAGACAAGCCGCCGAACGGAACCTAGCATGCCGCCCCGCCCCCTGTCAACGATCAGTTTTTTTGCGCGCCACGCGTATGCGTGCGAGAATGGAGGGTCAATGGTCGTGCCCGCACCCGTTGCACCCTTCCTCGTGCTCGTGGTGCGCCGCGTGCTCCGCGATCTCCTGGCGGACCTTGTCCATGTCCAGGCTGCGGGCCTGGGCGATGAGGTCGTCGAGTGCCTCCTCCGGAACCACCCCGGGCTGGAGGAACAGGAGCACCTTCTCCCGGAACAGCGCCAGCGTCGGGATCGACCGCACCGAGAACGATGCGGCCAGTCCCTGCTCGGCCTCGGTATCCACTTTGGTAAACGCGATGTCCGGGTACTTGGCCGCGGTCTTCTCGTAAATCGGCCCGAACGTCCGGCACGGCCCGCACCACGATGCCCAGAAATCAATCAGCACGATGTCGTGCGAATTCAGGGTCTCCTCGAAGTTCTGCTCGGTCATATCCAGCGTAAGCTTGCCCGTCATCGACTCCTCCGTGGGGTCTTGCCGGTAACCCGCCGACCATCCGACCGGATGTTGCGGACCGTCCCGGCCCTCGGCCATCCCCAAGCCTCCCAGACCATCCCATAGGAGCCACCGAATTGGAAAGGGTTTCACGCAATCTGCGCTGCTGCCGCCCCGATTTCGTTGACGTGCCCCGAAACGGTGCTTAGTCTTTGCGCCGGATGACGGCGACATTCCGGGGTGAGAACATGGCGAACGGAAAGAACGGATCCAACGGCAACAGCGAGCTGCTCGACAGAGTGGTCGAGGAGCTGGCCGCCCCGGATTCCTTCCTGGCAGTGGCCCACAAGGCCAATCACGAAGTGCCGATGCCGTCGGTGCAGGAGCTGCATGACATCGTCGAACAGCTCCGCTCGGTCCTCTTCCCGGGCTACTACGGACCTGCGGACCTGCGCCCCGAAACCGTGCGCTACTACGTCGGTGCCACGCTCGACCGGGTCAGCCGCCAGCTCGCGGAGCAGATCAAGCGCGGCTACTGCTTCGCCTGTGCCTACGAGTTCGACAAGGACTGCAAGGAGTGCGAGAAGCGGGCCCGCCGCCTGTCCGAGCGCTTCCTGAAGCGCCTCCCCGCGGTTCGGGAGCTGCTGGCATCCGACGTGAGGGCAGCGTTTGAGGGGGACCCGGCGGCCAAGCACCCGGGCGAGACAATCTTCTGCTATCCGAGCCTTCGGGCCATGACCCACCATCGGCTGGCCCACGAGCTGCACCGCCTCGAGATTCCGCTGATCCCCCGGATCATCTCCGAGATCGCCCACTCCGCGACCGGAATCGACATCCACCCGGGGGCAACCATCGGCCCCCGCTTCTTCATGGATCACGGAACCGGCATCGTCATCGGCGAAACCTCGCTGATCGGGACCAACGTCCGCATCTACCAGGGGGTCACGCTTGGCGCCAAGAGCTTCCCGCTCGACAGGCACGGCAATCCGGTGAAGGGAATCCCCCGGCATCCGCTCGTCGAGGATGACGTGATCATCTACTCGGGTGCAACGCTCCTGGGCCGCATCACCATCGGCCGCGGCGCGGTCATCGGCGGCAACGTCTGGGTCACCCAGGACGTCCCCGCCGGGGCCAGGATCCTGCAAGGGAAACACGAAGAGCTGCGTCTCGAACAAGGCGCCGGGATCTGAGAAAGAACCCCTGAACAAGAACGCCTGAACAAGAACGCCGGGAGGGGATCGCCGATCTCAGCCAACCGGGGAGAAATTGTCCTTGCCCACGGCGCAGACCGGGCAGACCCAGTCCCCCGAAATGTTCTCGAATGCCGTTCCCGGTGCCACGCCGTTGTCCGGATCGCCCACCGCAGGGTCGTACTCCCAGCCGCACACGTCACACACGTATTTCATCGCTTCCCCCCTCAGATCGTGACGCCCGCAGGCATCGTGAATACCCGGGTTGCGGCCTCGCGGTCCACGAAGTACAGCGCGCCCGGTGCCTTCTCTACCATCTTCGTCTTCTGGAGCATGTCCGAGGCCGACTTCTCCTCCTCGACCTGCTCGTCCACATACCACTGGAGGAACGACTGCGTGGCGGGGTCGTTCACCTTGATCGACAGGGCCACCAGGTCGTGGATCCTGTTGGTGATGTAGTGTTCGTGGGCGAGTGCCTCGCCGAACATCTCAGACACGGACTTCCAGCTCCCCTTGGGCTTCTCGATCGCGGTCAGGTCCGCCTTGCCGCCCCGGTCCAGGATGAAGTTGAAGAACTTCATGGCATGGACCATTTCCTCCTGCGCCTGCACCTTCATCCAGCTCGCAAAGCCGGGCAGGCCGATGTTCTCGAAATGCGCGGACATGGCCAGGTACAGGTACGCGGAGTGGAACTCCGCATTGACCTGGTCGTTGAGAGCGGCCAGCATCTTCTTGTCCATCTCCCCCTCCCCTCTAGAAGTTTTCGTCCACCAGCTCGAAATGGGCCAGCGGATGTGCGCATGCGGCGCACGCGGCCGGGGCGTTGGGCCCCTCGTGGACGTAGCCGCAGTTCCGGCAGCGCCACGTTGCTTTCTCGTCCTTCTTGAACACCTTGCCCGCCTCGACGTTGGCAGCCAGCTTCTTGTAGCGGGACTCGTGGTAGGCTTCGGCCTTCGAGATCGACTCGAAGAGGACCGCCACGTCGTTGAATCCCTCTTCCCGTGCGATCTTGGCAAACTGCGGGTACAGCGCGGTCCACTCGTGGTTCTCCCCCATGGCCGAGGCCCTGAGGTTCTCGAGCGTCGTACCGATCACGCCGGCAGGGAAGGTGGCCACGATCTCCACGTCCCCACCTTCCAGCACCGAGAAGAACCGCTTGGCATGCTCTTTCTCGTGGTTCGCCGTCTCCTCGAAGATCGCAGCGATCTGCTCGTAGCCTTCCTTCTTCGCCTGCTTAGCGAAGTACGTGTACCGGTTCCGGGCCTGCGATTCCCCGGCAAACGCGCCCAGCAGGTTTTTCTCCGTCTTCGTTCCCTTCAACCGTCCCATCGCTCCCCTCCATCTTGGCGGTCCCTGACGACCGCGGTTTGCACCAGTAGTCCGAAAGAAGATAGTGGCCCCCCCGTCCCCTTTCAAGGGCTATTGACCCGCCGGTCGCGCAATAACTTGTGTTTGGGGGGTGCGCGCAGTACAATTTAGGCCGGAACGTGCCCCGGAGGAGGTTGCCATGAAAGCAAGATGGTCTATGCTCGCGATCTTCGTCCTGGCGCTGCTCCTGCCGCTTGCCGCAGCTGCCAAGACCCCGGCCAAGGCGCCCGAGATCCGCTGGCTGCCGCTCAGCTACAAGCAGTTTGCCGTCGAGGACCAGGTGGGATCTCTCACGTCGTGCGCCTACCGCCTGGTCGAGCCCGGCAAACCGTCCGAGTTCGTCTGGGAGGACAAGGTAAAGGTCGCGGTCTCCCGCAACGACACCGACGAGCTGGTCGTGGAGATGTACGTTGCCAAGGGCGAGATCGCCAAGCTCAAGAGAAAGGCGGTCGTGGCCGCATTCGAAGAGGCCACCGGGCAGTGCTACGAGCGGCTCACCGAGTAACCGGGAACGCATCCGATACGTCGTTCCCGGGGGGGGCTGCGGACCCACTGCGATCGTTTTTCCATGCCCGACTTCGGAAAACCCGCATAGAATCTGGCTCTGAGCGATGTGCGCGAGAACATGCGCATGAAGGTTTTCTTTGCCGCGCCGTCGCGAACGGCGGTTTCCGGCGACAAGCCAATCATCGTCTCGCCCTACAGCCATGCGGGGTTGAGCGCATGCTCTCCGGGCCTCAGCAGGATCCTCGGAAATGGCTGTGGAGAAACCAGTTGAAATCCGATCCGACGCTACTAATATCCCGGATTGGATGCACGCCGAAAGGCAGGCATCCCGGCAGGCCGGCGAGCGGAGTTCGTCGGTTGTCGGCGGCGCCCGGGGGGGACCCGGAACCGCGGGACGAGGGACCAGTTCAACACAATGTGTCATGGGGGGCGAAATGAAGAAGAAGTTTGTCGTCATCGCGGATTCGGAACCGCCCAGCGGTGCTCAGCCGGCAGAGGAACCTCCCGGTAGTAAAGCCCGCCATCCAGCCTCTGCGGCTCCGTTCCTGCCAGGCCTCGGACATGCCGACAACCTGACGAAACACGGTCCTGCGCTCGGGAAGCGTTTTCCCATCGGCAGCCGGACCCGTTTCTTCATGAAGCGGTTCTATCCGAACGTGAGCCTGGCCGAGTGGAACGACTGGAAGTGGCAACTCCGGTACCGCATCCGGAAGCTGGATGTCATCGAGAAGATGCTTCGCCTGTCGCCGGACGAGCGGCTGGCCCTGTCCGAGCACCACGACCACCTCCCGTTGAGCGTGACCCCGTACTACGCCAGCCTTCTGGACGAACGGGATCCCAACCAGCCGTTGCGGCGGTCGATGATTCCGGTCACGGCCGAGCGCCTGCATGGTTCCGGGGAATCGGACGATCCGCTCCACGAGGACGCGGACAGCCCGGTCCCGGGGCTCGTCCACCGCTACCCCGACCGGGTGCTCTTCCTCACGACGGGCTTCTGCTCGGCTTACTGTCGCTACTGCACGCGTTCCCGCATGGTCGGCGGAGAAGCGACGCTGACTCCCTCCCTGTCCCGGTGGGAGAAGGCCGTCGAGTACATCCGTTCCTCCCCCCAGGTTCGAGATGTCGTGATTTCAGGCGGCGACCCGCTCACCATGGCTGATGATCGCATCGAGTGGCTTCTCTCCCGACTGCGCAAGATCCCGCACGTCGAGATCGTGCGCCTGGGCACCAAGGTCCCCGTCGTGCTGCCGCAGCGCATCACCTCGTCGCTGACGCGCATGCTGCGCAAGTACCACCCGCTCTGGATGAGCATCCACTTCACCCACCCGGACGAGATGACCCGTGAAGTGACCGAGGCCTGCTCCCGCCTGGCCGATGCCGGCATCCCCATGGGCAGCCAGACCGTGCTGCTGGCCGGCATCAACGACAACGTCGATACCATGCGCCGGCTCGTGCACGGCCTGCTCAAGGTGCGGGTCAAGCCGTACTACCTGTACCAGTGCGACCCGATCTCGGGCAGCGGCCACTTCCGCACACCGGTCGAGAAGGGAATCGAGATCATCCAGGGGCTGCGCGGCCACACGTCGGGCTACGCCATTCCGACCTACGTGATCGATGCCCCCGGCGGCGGCGGCAAGGTCCCGATTTCTCCGCAGTACTCTGTCGGACGGGACGGCGATTACCTGCTCCTTCGCAACTACGAAGGGGGCGTCTACCGCTACCCCGATCCGCTCAATGGCGATGCACAGAACTGCCCGGTCTGGCCGGGTGCCTGAGAACGTACCCAACATGATCAAGGATCAAGCATGAAGATCGGAATCACCTACGATCTGCGCGAGGACTACCTCCGCATGGGGTTCACCGAGGAAGAGACGGCCGAATTCGACAAGCCGGACACCATCGACGCCATCGACGAGGCCTGTCGGAAGATGGGGCACGAGACCGTCCGGATCGGCAACATCTTCGAGCTGACTCGACGGCTCGCTGCGGGCGAGCGCTGGGATCTCGTGTTCAACATCGCAGAAGGCATGTACGGGCTTGGCCGCGAATCCCAGGTCCCGGCGCTGCTCGATGCCTACCGGATCCCCTACACGTTCTCGGATCCGCTGGTGCTGGCCTTGTCCCTTCACAAGGGGATGTGCAAGCAGGTCGTGGCGCACTTCGGCGTGCCGACCCCGGATCACATCACCGTGGACGATCTGCCGTCGTTCGACCGGCTGCTGGCGGCCCGGCGATTCCCCGACTACCCGCTGTTTGCTAAGCCGGTGGGCGAAGGCACGGGAAAGGGGATCGATGCCCGCTCGGTCGTTCGCAGCGAGGCCCAGTTGCGCGACGTGGTCCCGGATCTCATCCGCCGCTTCCACCAGCCGGTCCTCGTCGAGAAGTACCTGCCGGGGCGCGAGTTCACCGTGGGCGTGGTCGGTACCGGCGACGATGCGGAAGTGATCGGCGTCCTGGAAATCGTGCTCCACGACACGGCCGAGGCCGGGGCCTATTCCTACAGCAACAAGGCGGACTGGGAAGGCCGCGTGTCCTATCGCCTGGTCGACGATCCCGAAGCGACGAAGGCCGGAGCCAACGCGCTGGCGGCGTGGCGGGCGCTGGGCTGTCGTGACGGAGGCCGGCTCGACCTGCGCTCCGACGAGGCGGGAGAGCCCAATTTCATCGAGGTCAACCCGCTGGCCGGGATCAACCCGATCATTTCGGACCTTCCCATCCTCTGCAACATGGCGGGGTTCCCCTACCAGGAGCTGATGACTCGGATCGTCGAGTCTGCGGCCCGGCGCATTCCCCAGGTGGCGGCGCTCCCCGCTCCCAGGCCGGTTGCTCGAAAGCCCCGGAAGGAGACTGCGGTCATCCTGCACGGCGAGATCCCGCCCGATGCACCGGAAGACGAGCTGGACACGCTGCGCGAGGCGGAGGCCCTGGCCCAGGGACTGTCCGAGCTGGGCTACGAGCCGGTCACCGTGACCTTCAGCTCCAACCTCGACGACACGGCGAGGAGGCTGCGGGAGGCATCACCGAAGTTCGTGTGGAACATCGTGGAATCGGTCTCCGGCAAGGCCCGCCTGCTTCACCTGGCTCCTTCCCTGCTGGACCACCTGGGCATCCCGTATACCGGGGCCCGGGTCGAGGCCACGTTCACCACGACCAACAAGGTCGTTGCCAAACAGGTGATGCGATCCGCGGGGATCCCCACTCCCGACTGGGTCACCCTCGATGATGCCGTTGCAGGCAGGATTCAGGCCGCCCCCCCCCTGATCATCAAGTCGGTCTGGGAGCATGCCTCCGTGGGCCTCGACGACGACAGCATCGTTCGGGACCTTGCCGGCCTTGCCGACAAGATGCTGGCCCGCAAGGAATCGCTGGGCGGCTCCTGCTTTGCGGAGCGGTTCATCGACGGCCGGGAGTTCAACGTGGCCCTCGTCACCCGCCCCGGCCAGCGGGAACCCGAGGTTCTCCCCCTGGCCGAGATGCAGTTCATCGGCTACGACGACGGCTCCAGGCCCAGGATGGTGGGTTACAAGGCCAAGTGGGACGAGAGCGCTCCCGAGTATCACAACACGCTGCGGACCTTCGACATCGCGGCCTCCGACGCTGCGCTCCGCGACCGACTCAACGCCATTGCGCTGAGCTGCTGGCACGCGTTCTCGCTCAACGGGTACAACCGGGTGGACTTCCGGGTCGATACCGAGGGCAATCCGTTCGTCCTCGAAGTCAACACCAACCCGTGCATCTCGCCCGATTCCGGCTTCACGTCCATGTTCCGCAAGGCAGGGCTGACCCTTCCCCAGCTCATGAGACGCGTCATAGACGAGTGCCTCGCAGGCAGGTAGTATCGCCCTCCGGTGGTCCCGCCCCTCAACGACGAGTGCGGACCCCGTCCCAGGAGGTTGTCCATGTCGAGCGACATCCGGTTCCGTTCCAGTGCCATGCCCGAAGACATCCGGACCGTGCGCGAGATCGTCGTGTCCACCGGCTTCTTCAACGACGAAGAGGTCGACATCGCGGTCGAGCTGATCACGGATCGCGTCGAGAAGGGAGAGAAGAGCGACTACAAGTTCCTGTTTCTCGACCTGGACGGGAAGACCGTCGGGTACTCCTGTTTCGGCCACATCGCCGGCACGCAGGAGAGCTTCGACTTCTACTGGCTCGCCGTGTACCAGGACTTGCGGGGGAAGGGGCTGGGCCGGCAGCTCACGGCCCGCACCGAGGAGGCCATCCGCGAGGCCGGCGGCCACCGGGTGTACATCGAGACGTCCTCCCGGAAGCAGTACGTTCCCACCCGTGAGTTCTACCTCAAGATCGGCTACAGGGTCGAGGCGATCATCGAGGACTTCTACGCCCCCGGTGACGGCAAGGTCATCCTGGTCAAGGTGGTCTAGTTCTACTCCAGAGACACGGTTGCCACGGGAGCATCGAGCTGGTCGAGCGCGCTGATCTTGATCTCGTCCATGGCCACCGAGTAGACCCAGTCGTCCATGAACACGCTGCGCTTGACCGTGGAGTTCGACTGGGTCCACCAGCCCCAGCACGCGTTGTTGCTGTAGTAGTCCCCGTCCGGGGCCGGCATGGCGTGCGGGATGCCGCCCTTGTACTTGAACCCGTCCGTCACGGTCACGTTGTAGACCATGAGCCCGTTGAAGGTCATGATGTCGCCATGGTCGCCGCCCTCACCTCCCTCGCACACGACCATCGGGATGGCCAGCGCCTCCTTCGGCTTGAAGAAGTTGAATGCCATGTGGTCGGTGGCGGCATCGGAGCTCGAGCCGCGAGTCCCGATGACCTCCTTGTGCAGCAGCGTCGGCTTGGTGATGTCGGTCACGTCGATGATCTGGAGCTGGATCCCCTGGAACCAGGCGAACGACCCCTGGTCGTCGGCATCGTACCCGATGGTGAGCAGGTGCGTCTTGTCGAGGAAGTGCATGTAGGTGGAGAACCCCGGGATCTTGAGCTCCCCCTTGATCGTGGGCTTGGTCGGATCCGACAGGTCGATGACGAACAGCGGGTCGGTCTTCTTGAACGTGACGATGAAGCCGAGGTCCGTGCCGAAGCGCACGCTGCGGATATCCTCGTTGGGGGCGATGTTGTCGAGCATGCCCACGAGCTCAAGCTTTCCGGCCTGGGCCTTCAGCACCGAGATCGTGTTGTACGCGGGCCCCGGCAGATGCCCGGTGGTGCTGGCCACCCGGAGGTGCCCCTGGTAGTCGCTCATTGCGAACTGGTTGAGCAGCCTCCCCTTGACGAGCCCGGACCCGGAGTAGGCGGTTGCCGGCGAATCCGCAGCCATCAGGAACTTGTGCACGGTGGTTGTCTCCTGCGCATCCACCATCTCTTCGAACCAGTGAGGAGTCTCGTTCTTGTAGTGCCTCGATGCCACGTAGAACGCCTGCTTGGAGGCATAGACGGCACCGGGCCTGGCCACCGCGGTGCTTGCTGCCATGGTCTTTTCCCCGGTCAGGTCGAACGATACCAGCGACAGCAGCGATGCCCCGTCACCGGTCTGGGACAGGTAGTACCCGCCGCACTCCTCCAGCGGGCTTGCGAGCTCCTGGAACTTGCCGTTGACCAGCACCTCGTCCGTGACCTGGGGAAGCCACTCGGCCAGGGTCATCGAGTTGAGCTTCTCGATGTTCTCGAGCCTCAGCGCCTCGAACGCGTCCTCCAGAGCCTTCTCATCGATGTCGAACTTCTCCCCCTCGTTCTCCACGCAGTCCCAGAGGTAGGTCTGATACTCGGACGGCACGAACACCATGGAAGGCATGGGGGGCTCGGCGAAGTAGACCGCTGTGTACACGAAGTCCTCGACCCGCCGGGAGCTCAGGTACGACCCCTTGAACGTGGTCTTCCGGATCAGCTTGGGCTTGGCTTTGTCCGCCAGGTCGAACACCACGATCTGCAGGTCCTTGCCGTCGCCGGTGAACTCGCAGTCGTAGCCGTACGTGCAGGTCTCGAAGTTCCAGTCGCCCCCCAGCGACGTGTAGATCACCGCCCGTTCCTTGTGAACGAACATGGCCCTTGGCGCGCCGTCGAGCATCGTGGTCGAAATCCGGTGGGCCTGCTCCGCTGGCCAGGCATCGACGATCTGGAACATGCCGTTGGCGAGGATGTAGATGTACTTGCCGTCGTTCTTCATGAAGTCGGCTTCGTCGACGTCGGCCTCCTGCGTGTTGGTGGTCGAGTACTCCTTGGCCCCTTCCTCCTCCGGCTCCTCCTCGTAGACGACATCGGAAGCGGAGCAGGTGACATCCATGCCTCCACCGTACCAGTAGTCGCCGCAGTAATCGGGGTTGAGGATCTGCTGCTTGTTGGATTCGAGCTGCTGCTCCATGTAGGCGACCGCGGCCTTGCGCCAGGACTCGGTCACCTCGTCGCAGTCGGCAGCCGGCTTGAGCGCGTACAACCCGAGCTCCACAGTCTGAACCGCAGGTCCGGTGCCGGTCTCCTCCACGACGTCATCGTCGTTCCAGTAGATCTTCTGGACCTCACCGGGGTCGTACAACCCCTGGCCGCTGCCCGAACACCCGTAGATCGCAACAGCCACCGCGGATATGGCAACCGTCATTCCGCCGGCAATCACCGCGGCCCGAATCAGTCGGAACATCGCATCCCCCAATCTGTTCTTCATGGCCCCCTCCGAAGGTTCCCTGCGAACCCGGTTCTCCGTCACAATCCGCTCACGTCGGAAGGGAAAGCAGAATCCGTGCCAAAGCTGCTGCCGCTCCCCCTGCGCCTCGGCACGACGGCCTGCGCAAGTCGCCGTTGGCCGACTTCCCCGCCTCAGTCTCCCCCCGCCTCCCTCGAACGAACGAGCAGACGAGTGGGCAAAATGACTACACATGTGGTGCCTGGTGAGCAGGTAGGGAACGGTTGGAGGGGAGGCGCCTTCAATCCGTGGGTGCGGGCTCCCTGACGGCATGCGAGGCCGAGGCGGAGACCGTCGGCACGGCTGAACTTGATATTCTCTCACCTGGATGGCCCCACCCAACCGCCCCCACGGGGGGCGGCCGCAGTGCTGCGGCCCATCAGGAGGGCACCGGCCTTGCAAGCCGATTCCATGGCACGCACCAGAGCCAGCTACGATGCGGGAAACCCGCGTGGCGCAACGGTCCGCCGCGATTCCGTGGTTGCTGGACGTTGCCCCACGTTGCCGGGTATTGCGCCCCTTGTGGTCACAATTTGGGCACACGGGCCCCGCCGCCACCCCATCCGGCGACCCCGACCTTGCCATTTTCGGCAACGAGGTCGGGGGCAAGTAGAGCCGCGAAAAATGCCTCGTTGCAAGCCCTGTTTCTTCCGTGGAACGTCGAGCGTTGGTGCGGCCCCGCGGTGGGTCCGCCCCGGGTAGCCCGCCCCGCATCGCGGGCATGGAGGGTATCATGTCCAAGCGCAACACCAAGCCGTCCCCCACCCCGGCCGCGGCCGAACCCGCGACCACCGCACCGGCGGCACCGGAAACCCCGGACCTGTCCAGGATGCTCGAGCAGATCCAGGACCCGGACACCAGGGCGCGCCTGCAGCAAGAGCTGGCCAGCCAGCTCGCTTTCGAGGCCACGAGGGAGGCACTGGCCAAGGCCCACGAGCAGAGGGGCGAGGCCCTGAAGGCCAAGCTGGAGCAGGTGCTCACCACGGAGGACCTCGCAGGCGACACCTTCAACCTGTTCGTCTCCGGCGCCGGCGGCAAGGCGACGGTCGAGGTCTGGCCCGACGAGAAGCCTGCCGCCGCCTCGAAGGGCACCACCTGGACCGACGCCCGCAAGCAGGAACTGGCCGACCTGCTGAGGGAGGGACTGAGCAAGGCGCAGGCGGCCGAACGCCTCGGAGTGTCCGCGTGAAGCGCGGGCGGCGGGTTCGACGGGAAGTGGCGACGGCTTGGATTCCGGACCGAGACAAGGGAGAGGGGTGCCCCCGAGCCGTGCGGACGAGGGCGTACGAGGCGATCCGCCATGAACCTGACCGTCCTCACCACCGCGGCGTCCCTCCTTTCCCGCGTCCTCGCGCGTGCGCGAAAACCGGGCCCGGGCCCTTCTGTCGAGAACTCGGACGGAAAAGTCCAGGTTGCGCCCGGAAATAGCTGGGAAAAGTCCAGGTTGCGCTTGGAAATAGCACCGACCCGGCCGCACTGTCGTTCGCACCAGCGAGCGCAGCGCGCGCCCGCACGCGACCCGATCGGGTTTTGGCATAGGACAATCGGCTTTCGAAGCCGATTCACCTCACGATATTTCAATACTCGCCACCCGGCCACCCAACACCACCAACAAAGCACTCAGACAGAAATGTAATCTCACCAGCAATACCATTTCCACCACATACTAGCTCATCACCAGCAATGTTGTATTGGCCATCCTCATCGGCACACCACAGCGCCGCTCTGGAGGGCTCCACACCCGGACCACCAAAGCAAAGAGTTACCCTTGCCGGAACGCCAAACCTAAGTCCACTCGGCCCAAAATACGTATTCGATCCACTGCACCCAACACCCTCAACACCACGAGCCGAGCAGCCCCACGCCTCACTTATCCATACAGACAAGAGTGAAGCATCCATTACCGCGCCGGGAGGCACCTCCAGAATAGGCAGATTACAACACACCGAACCGACCGACCCACCATCCGCTCCCACCATACCAGCGCCAATACACATAAGCTCAGACCCACCCCATTCTGAACCAACCGAAGGAGCAGCAGCAGCAACGCAACCACACTCGTCACTACCACACCAAAGGTCACTCTCAATTACACCCTCCCGGACGCAGGAACAGCCCACTCCAATAAACACACCAAACCCACAGCAAACGACCGACGCCGCGTACAAACAACCCCTCCACCTCCTGACCACCAAGCCCAGTTCCTCAAACATTCCCCTGTCTCCTTCCCTCATACAGCATCTTAAAACACATCTCACCAGTTGTCTTTTTTCTGCCCATACAGACTACAACACCACAGGCCCGCATGTTATCTACTGAATCAAGAGTCGGCCTGACATACCCCACCTTAAAGCTCTCAATATCAAACCCACAATCAAGGGCCAAATAGTCACCGTCTGACCAGGTTACAAGTTTCCAGTCGACGCATGACTCCTTCTGGATGATCGATATATGAACAAAACCCTCCCTACATGCCATAGTTGCCATAGCCTACCATTTGACCCTCTGTCCACGGCCCAAGAATACCGGACACGGAGTCCGGGTTCAAGGGGTTTTTCGAGTGACCGTCAGTCAGTTTTGGTGCTGAGGGTTCGCCGCCCCGGCCCGCGCATCCCCTCGCCGCAGGATCGGATGATGATCGACAAAGAGGGCCATTCGTGATCTCCTGGATTTGGCAAATCGTTTTGA
>Ga0233425_10001148_pt1 | contig 61845 bp, 43 predicted proteins | sample Watercolumn_Towu_2_FD_181712 | JGI IMG/M metagenome (GOLD analysis project Ga0233425, IMG submission 181712) | Freshwater microbial communities from Lake Towuti, South Sulawesi, Indonesia - Watercolumn_Towuti2014_140_MG | ecosystem: Environmental > Aquatic > Freshwater > Lake | place...
GAGGGAGGGAGGGACCTCAACTAGCCTTGGATATGCCGTCAGCAAGTTCAGCCCCGGCTGCGGCAATGCCAAGGCAACCTGGGGTTCTTCACTGCGCGGCAGGAAGGCACTGCCAAGCGCGAAGGACGGGCGGCCTGCTCGTGTAGTTGACGTCCTTGCCCGTCGCTTGTCGGCCTGCTACGATCGGTCGGTAGCGTCTGGCGGCAGCGTCAAGCCTGAGCTCATGGAGGTGCCCCGTGCGGCGGAGCAGGGTAGGCGTGCTCTTGATGGCGGTCACGTGTCCTGTCCTGGCGGCGTGCTCGGCAGAGGAGGAGGTGGAGAATCTGGACTACGGCATGGAGTGGGTGGTGATCCCTGGCGGCACGTTCGAGATGGGCTGCTCACCGGGGGACGACGGCTGTCATGAAGAGGAACTTCCTGCAATAGCCGTGACGGTTGACAGCTTCCTCATGTTGCGCACGGAGGTGACCGAGGAGCAGTACGAGGCGGTGACCGGAGACAAGCCTTCGTGTGATCCCCAGCCGCAGGAGGGACCGAACGCTCCGGTGGAGTGCATATCGTGGGAGGATGCCGCGGCCTTCTGCGACTCGCTGGACATGCGCCTGCCCACCGAGGCGGAGTGGGAGTTCGCAGCACGCGGCGGAACCACGACCCGCTACTACTGCGGAGACGACGAATCGTGCCTGGACTCGATTGCATGGTTCGCAGACAACGACGAGGGGCACAAGCACGTCGTGGGGGGAAAAGACCCGAACCAGTATGGGTTGCACGACATGCTCGGCAACGTCCTCGAATGGACAGCTGACTGCTACGCGCAGGACTACCAGTGTGCGCCCCCCCGTGCGGGTGCTGCGGAGCCCCTCGTCGGCCCGCACTACGTCACCAGGGGCGGCAGCTTCGGCCTGGGCTCCAACGCCTTGAGGGTTTCACGGAGGTCTTACCACGAGAAGGATGCGACGTGGGTGAACATCGGCTTCCGTTGCGTCCGATCGAACTGAGGTGCTCTGATTCGTGTTCAACCTGGCGATGGGGGGGGGGCTTCAGGCTACCTGCAGGACTCCTCGGACCCGGCCGCCTCGCAGAACTTCTCGGTGCAGGGAGCAAGGTCGATCCTGGCCAGCACCCGCGCCGAGGGAACGTAGTCGCCGCAGTCGAAGAACTCCAGCGAGTCGTCTTCAACGATCTCGAGCACCCGAGAGCCGGGTTTGAGTTCGAAGATGTCGGTCCCGGTGGCCTCCGGGTTGAAGGTGCATCCGCCCCCTGATTCCTCTTCCTCCCCCGAGTCCACCGAGGGGCCGAGCTGGACATCGTATCGGAAGTCATGTGCCCACCAGGCCGCCACCTCGGTCCCGTTCGCGTCCAGGAACCGGTAGAGCAGCGCCTGCCCACCGGGCATATGGGCTGGCCAGAGGCCGTAGCCGACATTGACGTCGGTGGCGACCACCTCGACCCCACCGTGGGCGGCGAGAGTCAAGATCACTCGGACCTCCGGCCCCCCGCCCGGCGTGTCCGGCCCGACGGTGCAGCTCTCAGGCGTCTGCAGACCGTCCGACTCGTCGCCGGACGCACACCCCGACGCCGCGCATCCCAGTGCGGCTGCAACCAGGAACAGCTCATGCCGTCTCATTGGCTTCCTCCTGTCCGTATCGGCCGCTTGCCAGCCTGCCGTTCATCATAGAGCGTTTGGCGCGGAGAGAGAACACGTTTGTGGCCGAGGGTTTCCGGGCCGCTCTGCAACTTCCGATACTCGGCCTCGAAGTCCGCTGCGTGCCCGGCCTCCATGCTCGATCCGCAGAGGGAATTGCTTGGCGAACGGGGGTTTACACGCTGCGTCAAAAAGATCTTGTGCGGCGCGTTGTCGCATGGTAATGCTGGTTTCATGACACGGTGCGTAAACGTGTTTCCTGCCAGGAAGACGAACACTCATACGGAGGAGTCATGAAGCGCAAGATTCGCAAGGTGGCGGTTCTGGGCGCGGGGGTGATGGGCACCGGAATCGCTGCCCATCTCGCCAACGTCGGCATCCCCTGCATCATGCTGGACATCGTGCCTCCCTTCCTGTCCGACGAGGAGAAGAAGGACAAGAAGAAGAGGAACCTGTTCGCGGACGAGGGGCTCAAGAAGGCCCTGAAGTCCAAGCCCGCACTCTTCTACAGCAACGAGGGCGGCGCGCTCATCGAGGTGGGCAACCTGGAGGATGACCTGGCCAGGATTGCGGACTGCGACTGGATCGTGGAGGTCGTCAAGGAGGACCTCGCGGTCAAGCGGGCGCTGTTCGAGAGGGTGCAGAAGTTCCGGAAGGAGGGGTCCATCATCACCTCCAATACGTCGGGACTCTCCATCGCGAAGATGACCGAAGGGTACCCCGAGGAGTTCTGCAGGAACTTCCTCGTGACGCACTTCTTCAACCCCGTCCGCTACCTCAAGCTCCTCGAGCTGGTCGTAGGGCCCAAGACCGACCCCGCGGTGGTCGATCTGCTGGCCGACTTCGGCGAGAACGTGCTGGGCAAGGGCATCGTGTACGGCAAGGACACGCCCAACTTCGTGGCCAACCGCATCGGCATCCACGCGGTCATGACCTGCCTCGACGTCATGGCCAGGATGGACCTGACCGTGGAAGCGGTGGACCTGATCTCCGGGCCGCCCATGGGGCGCCCGAAGTCCGCAGTGTTCCGGACCATGGACCTGGTCGGGCTCGATACGTTTGCCAGCGTGGCACGCAACGTGTTCGACAACGCGCCCAACGACGAGGAGCGCGCGGTGTTCCAGATCCCGGAATTCATCAAGGGGATGCTGGAGAAGAAGCTGCTGGGGGACAAGACCCGGGGCGGATTCTACAAGAAGGAGAAGGCGCCCGACGGCAAGAAGACCACCTTCGCCCTCAATCTCAAGACTCTCGCGTATGCAGAGCGCGTGAAGCCGAAGTTCGAGTCGGTGGACGCGCTGAAGGGGGACCCGAGCGTGGCCAGCCGGGTGGGCAAGATGGTGTACATGGAGGACGTGGCCGCCAAGTTCGCGTGGCAGGTCACGGCCCGCAACCTGATCTACTCCGCCAACCGGCTTTTCGAGATCGCGGACGACGTGGTGAACATCGACCGCGGCATGCGCTGGGGCTTCAACTGGGACATGGGCCCCTTCGAGATATGGGACGCCATCGGCGTGAAGAAGTCGGTGGAGAAGATGGAGGCCGAGGGGCTGAAGGTCCCGGCCCTGGTCAAGAAGGTGCTCACCGTCGGAGACGGGTCCTTCTACAAGAAGGTCAACGGGGTCGAGTACTACTTCGACTTCCGGACCGACAAGTACCAGCCGGTGCCCAAGCGCACCTCGTGGCTCACGCTGGATGCGTTCAAGGCGCAGGGCAAGGTGGTGCAGAAGAACGAGTCGGCCAGCCTCATCGACCTGGGCGACAACTGCCTCGGCCTCGAGTTCCACAGCCGCATGAACGCGATCGACGACGACATCATCGCCATGATGTTCCGGTCGCTGGAGCTGCTGGAGGAGGGTTGGGACGGGCTGGTCATCTACAACGAGGGCCAGCACTTCTCGGTGGGCGCCAACCTCGTGCTCATCAACATGTACGCGATGCAGAAGAAGTGGAAAGAGATCGAGATGATCGTGGACAAGTTCCAGCAGGTCAACACGCTGATGCACCGGGCGGACAAGCCCGTGGTCGCTGCCCCGCACCAGATGGCGCTGGGCGGTGGCTGCGAGGTCTGCCTCGGCGCGTCGCACATCGTGGCCCATGCGGAGCTGTACATGGGGCTGGTGGAGGTGGGCGTGGGGCTCATCCCGGGCGGCGGCGGCACCAAGGAGATGCTGGTGCGCTGGATGTCGCAGATCCCGAAGGACATGCCCGACACCAACATCCTGCCGTACTTCCAGAAGGTGTTCGAGATCGTCGGCACCGCGAAGGTGAGCTTCTCCGCCAGGCTGGCCGAGAACATGGGGTTCCTGCGCCCCGGCATCGACAAGATCGTGACGAGCCGCGACAGCCAGCTGCACGTGGCGAAGATGTACGCACTGGGTCTCTCCAAGGCCGGGTACGTCGCTCCCAAGCCGATGATGCTGAAGCTTCCGGGCCGGGACGGCATCGCACTGGCCGAGGTCGGGCTCTACACCTTCGGGCTGGCAGGCTACGCGACGCCTTACGACGTGGTGCTGGGCAAGAGGCTGGCCTACGTCCTGTCGGGCGGCAACGTGGCCCCGGGCACGCTGGTGAGCGAGGACCGTGTCCTCGAGCTGGAGAAGGAGACGTTCATGAGCCTGCTGGGCGACCAGCGGACCCTGGACCGGATCCGGCACATGCTGCTTCAGAACAAGCCGTTGCGGAACTGAGAGAAAGGAGAGCGCCATGACAAAAGCCGTTATCGTTGGGGCCGTTCGAACGACAGTCGGCCGTGCGAAGAAGGGGGCGCTGGTCAACGTGCGTCCCGAGACGCTGGGAGCGCTGGTCATCCGGGATCTGCTGCGCCGTGTGCCGCAGGTGGAGCCGGGGATGGTGGACGATGTGATCATCGGCTGCGCCATGCCCGAAGGTGCGCAGGGGATGAACCTGGGCCGCGTGGTGGCGTTGATGGGCGGGCTTCCGGACAAGGTGCCGGGGCTCACGGTCAACCGGTTCTGCTCCTCGGGCCTCCAGACCCTGGCCTACGCCGCATGGCAGATCCAGTCCAAGGCGTCGGACATCGTGATTGCCGGCGGCGTGGAGTCCATGTCCTCGGTGCCCATGGGCGGATTCAACTTCACCGCGGACCTGTGGGGCGCACGGGACTTCATGTCCATGTACACGCCCATGGGGCTGACCGCGGAGCTGGTCGCGGACAAGTTCGGCGTGACTCGGCAGGCGCAGGACGAGTACGCGTACAACTCCCACATGAAGGCCGCGGCCGCGTGGAAGGCCGGCACGTTCAATGACGAGATCCTGAAGGTCCCTTACCTGGACGAGGCGGGCCGTGAACGCGTGCTGGAGACGGATGAGTGCGTGCGACCGGATACCACCCTCGAGGGGCTGGCCAAGCTCAACCCCGCGTTCAAGGTGGGCGGGTCGGTCACTCCCGGCAACTCGTCGCCCATCAACGATGGAGCGTCGGTGCTGATGCTCATGTCGGAGAAGAAGGCGGAGAAGCTGGGACTGACGCCGCTGGCCCGGTTCGTCGATTTCCAGGTGGCGGGCACGCCTCCGGAGATCATGGGCATCGGGCCGGCCGTCGCCATCCCGAAGCTGTGGAAGCACTCCAAGGTCAAGGACAAGGACATCGAGCTGTACGAGGTCAACGAGGCCTTCGCTGCCCAGGCGCGCTACTGCGTTGAGAAGCTGAAGATCGACCCCGCGAAGGTGAACCCCAACGGCGGGGCCATCGCACTGGGCCACCCGCTGGGCGCCACGGGCGCGAAGCTCACCACCTCCCTGGTGTACGAGATGAAGCGCCGCAACCTCCGTTACGGCGTGGTCTCCATGTGCATCGGAGGCGGCATGGGTGCGGCCGGCCTCTTCGAGAACTTCACGAAGTAAGATCGGGTCCTGTCGGCATGAAGAAGTCCATGGTTCGGGCGCTATTCCTCGCAGCAGTTCTCTGCTCGGGCTGCCTGGAGTCGAACCCGCAGCCGAGTCCGGAGCAGGACGCATTCGTCCCGCTCAACGGAGCCGAGACGGCCTACAGCGGCAGCGAGGACGCGACGGACAAGGCATTGGACAGCCTGGCGGGAGACGCGGTGCCGCCCGATGCCGGCATGGCCGGGGATGCGGCCGACGGGGCGGGCGACGTCGCGCCGCCGTCGTGTCCGGGCGGCGGAGGCGTGCCCGCGCCGGGCCGCGTGCTCACGACGTCGGGCACTGTCCAGGGGACGCTGGACGGGGGAGTCTGGTCGTGGCTCGGCATCCCGTATGCCGAGCCTCCGGTGGGCGAGCTGCGCTGGAAGCCGCCAGTGCCGTCCGGGTGCTTCAGTGAATCGCTGGATGCGTCGGCCTTCGGCCCCGCTTGCCCGCAAAGGGATCTGGCCACCGGGATTGTGACGGGGGACGAGGACTGCCTGCACCTCAACGTCTGGAGCATCGACGGCGCTGGCACCGCCGCACCGCGGCCCGTGCTCTTCTTCGTCCACGGCGGGGGCAACTCGCAGGGAAGCAGCAGCGCAGCACTTCCCGGCGGGCACCCCCTGTACGACGGCAGTCACCTCGCACTGGAGCGGGGTGTGGTGATCGTAACCATCAACTACCGGCTGGGCCCGCTGGGATTCCTGGCGCTACCGGAGCTGACCGCGGAGTCGCCCAACGCGTCGTCGGGCAACTACGGGCTCCTGGACCAGCTGCTGGCACTCGCGTGGGTCCGGGACAACATCCGGCAGTTCGGCGGCGACCCGGACCGCGTGCTGCTGTTCGGCGAGTCGGCCGGAGCGGTGGACACCTGCATGCTGATGGCGTCGCCGCTGGCAGAGGGGCTCTTCTCGTCCGCGCTCATGCAGAGCGCGGGCTGCCCGGCGCAGGCACTTTCCTGGGCCGAGCCTGCCTACGGGGCGTGGGTCGCGCAGCAGACCGACTGCGGCCCCGAGGGGCCGGAGCGGCTGGCCTGCCTGCGCGGCATGGACGCGGCTGCCCTGGTGCAGGCGCTGCCCGCGACCATCGGGCTTACCACCCTGGACTTCGCTGCCAGCCCGTCGGACTACGGCCCGCTGGTGGACGGCTGGGTGCTGCCCGTGTCTCCGGAGGACGCGATCGCGGCCGGGAAGCACAACGCGGTGCCCTTTGCCATCGGAACCAACCGGGACGAGTACGACACCCTCCTGGCCATACCGGTGGACAGCCAGGAGGCCTACGAAGAGGTGGTGGAGACCTCCCTGGGATTCCTCGGGCAGGAGGTGGTGGACACGGTGCTGGCCCTCTACCCCGCGGACGCGTACGAGAGCCCCCGGGCCGCGCTGGTGGACCTGCTGTCCGACTCGGTGTTCACCTGCCCGGCCCGCCGCGTCGCCCGGCTCGTTGCAGCGCACCAGTCTCAGCCGGTGTTCCGCTACTTCTTCACCCGGCGGCCGCAGACCCCGCAAGGGCCCAAGCCGGCCGGGCACGCGCTGGAGCTGGTGTACGTCTTCGGCACCCTCAACGACATCCCGCTCTACGTGCCGCCGGCAGCGGAAAAGGGGCTGTCGGCCGCGATGATGGGCTACTGGTCGCAGCTTGCAGCCGCGGGGGACCCGAACGGCGAGGGGGCCGTGCAGTGGCCTGCCTACGACCCCGGGACAGACCCCTACCTCGTTTTGGATGCCCCGGTTTCCTCCGACGTCGGCGTGCACACCGACGCGTGCGACTTCTGGGACGATCTGCTCGGCAAGGACTGAGCGCCCGTCCGCCTGGCCGGCACGAGGCAGGGAGCATCGGCCCCGGGGGACTGAGCGGGCTGCGCCGGCTACTGGATCACGGTGCGGACGCCCGCACCCCACCATGCGAGGTCCGAGCTTTTGAGCTCGCTCTCGACAGTGCCCGCGGTGGTGTCCACGATGAGGATCACGCCGGACTCGTCGAACGCAAATGCGCGGTCGGTCCAGCCGGCAAGCCCGAAGGTGGACGAGTAGCCCGTCAGGGAAGCGACTTCCTGGAGCACCTTGCCGGTAGCGGGATCCACCTCCACCACGGTGTCGTCGCCCCACATCGAGGTGTTCACCGTGGCAAACGTGCCGACTCCGAAGATCGAGTACGCGTCTCCGCTGGATCCATAGTTGCCGCCGTAGCTTCCAAGCCAGGTGGAAACGACCTGCGTTCCGACCACGTCCAGCCGGTACCATCCGCCGTCCTCGCTCACGCCGATGAGCACCTCGTCGTCCGGCTCGATCACGCCCGCAGGGATCACCGTCAGCCCGTTGAACTGCGCAGGCAGGTCTCCGAGGAACTTGCAGACAGCCGTTTGCGGGTTGCAGACGTACAGGCTTCCGAAGCTGATGCCGTAGAGCACGCCCCACCGGTCGATGGCAATGTCGGTCATCTCGTCCGAGCTCCAGAATCCGCCCCAGTCGAACGCTCCCACGAGCGTCACCTTGTAGAGCTTCACGTCCATGGAGTAGAGCTCCGTCGACGTATGCATGTAGACCGTGCTGACCGATGCCACGCCCGGCATCTGGGGATCGTTGGGGAAGGGGTCGTACGCGTCGGGCACGCCGTCGCCGTCCGAGTCGGGCGGGGACGCGTCCTCCCCATCCGGGCCGATGTCACCAGCCATCCCGTCCGACAGAAACACCTCCCCGCCGGTTTCGGAAACGTCTGCGGCGTCCGCGGGGCCGTTGCCACCGGGTGAACCGCAGGCGGCAGACGCTGCCGCGGCAACAAGAGCCAGAACGCGCAGAGTGCAAGCATGCATGGGAAAGCCTCCTGACGACATCGGATCATAGGTGCTTCTCCACGTCCTGTCGAGCGCCTGAGGCGCCGCAAGCCGGGGGCTGTGCCCCCCTGCTCCCGGCCGGCAGGGCCTGCTCCCAACCCGCGATCCACAGGAATTCGCGTACGGCAATGGTGACACCGCCTGGGCCGGATACAACGGCACCCGCTTCGTCAGGTACTGGCTCAAGTAGCCCGGGGACCCGGCCGCCCACGGACTGTCTCTGGTTGAGACTGGCCTTTCCGCCTTCCTGCTCTGGTGTATCTTAATTAGCCAGGATCCAGCCCGCTTCCCCTCTTCTCCCAGTCCCCGGGCCGGATTTCGTCATGGCATGCGCATTGCTTAACACGCAACCGTGCGGCACTGACACGCTGGCAGGTGATGATGATCGCTTTCCGTCCCACTTCCGCCGCTCTCCTCGCAGCGCTCGTCGCGAGCGTCTCGTGCACCGACGATGCCAAGGATGTCCGGTTCGGGTCCGGTCCGGTGGTGATCAGCGAGGTCTCTTGCGAGGGGGACGACTGGGTGGAGCTGCGAAACGACTCGGACCTGCCGGTGGACCTGACCGGATGGGCCTTGGGAGATTCCGCTCCGGGCGGGGCCGGTACGCCGGAGCCCGTGGCAGAGGGTACGGTCCTGGAGCCGGGTCAGTACCTGGTCCTGTACCGGGATCGGGATTTCTCGTTTGGCCTCAGCTGCGGCAAGGACACCGTGTATCTGTTTGATTCCACTGGCGCGGTACACGGCTCGGTCATGCTTCCGAAGCTGTACGAGGGTCAAGCGTGGGGCATCGGCCCGCAGCACGCGGGAGGCTGGGAGATCACGGCTCCGACCGCGGGTACCCTCAACCGGACGACCCCGAGGTTCAAGGCGTCGAACGCCGGGGGCGACAGCGGGCCCTTGCAGCTGCCCGAGGGCGGCGTGTGCGCCGAGTCGAACGACACGCTCGGACAGCTCGCGTGCGTGGACACCGAGGTGTCTGCGGCCCAGGTGGAAGCCCTGACCGTCACCGGAAGCAACAAGGTCGGCGTGGCTCGCACGGGCAAGTTCACGGTGCCTGCAAGCACCTCCCCCGGGTTGTTGCCCCCACTGATGCAGAATGCGACACTTTTTGCGATGCACGACGAGTTTCTGAAGGCAGCGTTCCCGGTTCTCTTCGGCGACATGAGCTTCGAAGTCTATGCCAACCTGGTGATGCGTCGGGCAACCCGGTCGTACTTCACGGGTTCGTTGTTCGTCATGCCTGAGCCGGGCAGTGTCGGATTCACGGTTGCGTGGGACCCCGCGGATGCCGGCGAGCTTCCGACCAAGGATGAGGTCCGGTACGTGCGGGATCAGGTTGCGGGTCTGCTCGGAGCCGGCGACGTGTTCTACGTGCCGCTGACCTCTCCGGAGATCCTTGCTTCCAGCGGGTGGGACGGACCGGATCTCGAGGTCAAGCAGCTTGCCGCGAACCAGGAGAGCGACTTCCGGGTGTACACGCCCGGCACGTGCTACGGGTATGTCCGGACGTTCAATCTGGACGGGCTCCAGCACGCGGTGGCCGGCGGGCTGCTGGGGTGGAAGGACCTCGTGGTGGTGACCGAGGCGCCGACCGATCTGGAGGAGGTGGTGGCGGGCATCGTCACCGGCACCGAGCAGACGGAGCTGTCCCATCTCGCGGTGCGCACCGAGCGCCGCGGAACCCCCAACATCTACCAGAAGCAGAGCCTCGTTCACTTCAGTGGCCACGAGGGCAAGCTCGTGAAGCTCGAAGCGTTCTCGGATGGGTACGTGGTGGTGCCGGGCGTAACGCTCGAGGAAGCGGAGACCTTCTGGGCGGCCAGCAGGCCGAAGCTGTCGCTGGAGGGCACGGTGGACGCGGGCTACAAGGCAGCACCCGCGTTGCAGGAGGTGCCGGTTTCGACTCCCGGCCAGCGGCTGGCAGCGCGCAAGCGGTTCGGAAGCAAGGGGGCCAACCTGGCCGCGGCCGCGGGAATGGCGGTTGCGGTGGACACGCCCGACGGGTTCCTCGTCCCATTCCACTGGTACCTTCGCTTCATGGAGGAGAACCGCCTGGTGGCGGACGGCCGGACGGTCTCCTACGCGGAGTACGTGGGGGAGCTGCAGTCCGACCCGGAGCTGGCCGAGGATCCGCTGAAGCTGAAGCAGGCGTTGGCGGAGCTGCAGGCGGAGGCGTCGAGCCACGCGGTGGTCCCTGCGGGGCTCGAGGACGTGCTCCGGGCGCGCATCACGGAGGTCTTCGGTTCCGACACCGCGATGGTGCGCTTCCGCTCCTCGTCCAATGCCGAGGACCTTGTGGGCTTCCCCGGGGCGGGCCTCTACTCGTCCCGCTCCGCGTGCGCTGCCGACTCCACGGACGGGGACGAGGAGCTTCCCTCCCGGTGCGATCCGAACACGGCCGAGGAGAGGACGCTTCGTGACGCTCTGGTGATCGTTTGGATGAGCGCGTGGAACTACGAAGCTTTCCGCGAGCGCGAGTACTACCAGATGGATCAGCGGCAGGTGGCAATGGGGATCGCGGTGACCCGCCGGTTTGCCCGGGAGCAGAGCAACGGCCTGCTCACGGTGGGCGTTGGCGGGGACCAGGTCGAGTGCCTCGTGAACGCACAGTGGGGCGGCGTGTCCGTGGTGTTCCCCGAACCCGGGGTGCAGGCCGAGGCGGTGCGGCTTCTGCTGGGAGACGACGGGATCCGGAGCCTGCTGCGGCAAGGTCGGTCGTCGCTTCTCGCGGACGACGAGGTGGTGCTGCCCGAGGCGCGCGTCGACGCGCTGGCCGCGGCGGCATGGAACCTGTCCCGGCACTTCCCCGTCGACGAGGGAGACGGGGCAGGTCTGGTGAAGCTCGAGGTGGAATGGAAGTTCGACGAGGAGGGCAACCTCCGCGTGAAGCAGGTGCGGCCATTGCTGGACAAGGGGGAGATTGCTCCCGACGGCCTGCTGCTTGCAGGTGAGGATCCTCAGGACCTGTGCAGCACGTTTGTCGACGACCGCAGCGTGTGGCGCGAACGGGAGATCCGGTCCCGCGTGACGCTGGATCCCCTGACGGTTCTGCTTCCCTTCGACCCTGCGGCCTATCCCATCGAAGCGGTCTGGGTGGACCGGCTGCTCCTGGGCCCCGACGGTGCGGAGGCGGTTCCCGCGGGACCCGGCGTGTTCCAGTTGGAGAAGCAGACCGGGTGGGAGGACGTGTACCGATTCTCCTATGTGCAGCCGTTCACGGTGAAGGGCAAGCCGGTGTCGCTGGAATGGAACAACGTGGAAACGGTTCCAAGCGGGTCGGTGCCTGCGGGCAGGCTCCTGGGCGTGTCCGGGGCACTTGCCGGCATGCGCGCGTGCCTCGGTCCGTGCGACGACCCGAACTTCCGGGTGGAATACGCGGACTGTGCGATGGATGAACTCGAGACATGGCAGCACGTGGTCGATCTCTCGCAGCAGAACGGGGACCTCTCCCGGATCACGATCCGCATGAAGCACGAGGAGGACCCGGTGGAGTCGGGGCCGATCCGGCTGCGGTACGTGGACGTGGAGCGCCGGGACGGAACGGCCTTCCGCATCGACCAGTTCTTCCGGATGGCGGACTCGAGCCTGCGCCACAACCGCTCCGAGGACTTCCTCTTCGACCTGGCCGGTGAGCTGGGGGCCGGCGTGTACCTGCTGGTGGACGAGCCGGACCTGTGGGAGCCTCAGGCCGTGCGTGTGACCGTGTTCGACCAGGACTTCGACACCCTCTTCGAAGCCGAGACCGATGCTTTCTGGTGCGGGCTGGCCGAGGCAACTCCATGACCCGGGTGCGACTCCTCGCCGCGCTCGTCGTGTGGCTGGGGTCCTGTGGCGGCAGCGGAGCGGCAGGCGGCGGGGACCTGCGCGGCGCCTGCGACTCCGATCTGCTCGACGGAGGTGCGGACGACGGGGACGCGGACGCGTGGGACGGGTCGAGCGGCACGGACGCGTGGGACGGGTCGGGCGGCACGGACGCGTGGGACGGGTCGAGCGGCACGGACGCATGGGACGGGTCGGGCGGCACGGACGCGTGGGACGGGAGCGCGGACAGCGACGGTCCCGATGCGGACGCGGGCTCGGACGGGGGTGGGTGCGAGGCACCGTGTGACGCACTGGGCGGGGACGCCGCCTCCGAGGTGTCAGAGCCCCTGGCGTGCCAGGGCTACGTGGACTGCATGGCCGGGAACCCCGACTCGCCCCAGTCCTGCACCGACCTGCTTTCGGACAAGGACTGCCAGGCCTGCCGAGTCGCGGCAGCGGTCGCGTGTGCGCAGGGGCCGTGCGGTGCCAGCGCCGGGGACGTCGACTGCATCCTCGGCTGCAAGAAGCACCCGGACCTGTCCGTGTGCGTGCTCAACTGCGGGTCGAAAAGCGTGGCAGACTGTCTCTCCTCGTACGTGTCCGGCGGCGCATGCAACGAAGAGATCGCGGGGTGTGGCCTGCCCCCGGTCGACGACCTGTGTGCGTCGTGTGCCGCGACATACCGTGAGTGCACCGCGGATGCGACCGGGCTGACCTGTGGAAGCTGTCTGGACGGCTACCAGGAAGTGGGCGGCGTGTGCGTGGAGGTGGAGGACTGCGGAGGCGGGTGCGGCCCGGGCGGGGCGTGCGACGAGGTCACCGGGCTGTGCGACTGCCTGCCCGGACATGCGTACGTGGGCGGCGCTCCGTGCCAGCCCGTGCTCTGGCTCAACGAGTGGGCCGAGGTGGTGGCCGAGGACGAGGTCGCAACGTTCAAGCAGGGCAGCGACAACTTCGGTGCGCAGTACGGGCCGTGCCACCAGGTGAGTATCGCGTACCAGTACTACATGCTGAAGTACGAGGTCACGCGGGCGGAGTACCGGCTGTGCGTGGAAGAGGGCCCGTGCAGCGCTCCGGTGTGCGGCGACATGCCGGGCTTCCCGGAGGTGGACCTCGAGTCGGTGCACTATGCGAACCATCCGGTCATCTGTGTCGACAAGGCGGCCGCTGCCGCTTACTGCAACTGGATCGGCGGCAGGCTGCCGTCGGAATCGGAATGGGAATACGCGGCCGGCGCTCCCCTCCTGGCGTGCCCGGCCGGCTGGTGGTACCCCTGGCAGTCGAGCACCATCTCCGGAGCGTATGCGAACTACTCGAACCAGCCGAACCCGTTCCAGTCGCTGGACCTTCCGTACGACATGAACGGGGGCCCCACCACTCCCGTCGGTTTCTTCGACGGCAGCCTTCGAACCCGGGAGCAGTCGGGGTGGGTCGGAGGGCCGGACACATTCCAGACCCAGAGCAACGCGTCGCCGTTCGGGGTGTTCGACCTGCCGGGCAATGTCGCGGAGTGGGCGCTGGACAGCTGGCACGACGACTACTCGGTCGGTGCGCCGGTCGACGGGAGCGCCTGGCTCGACCAGGGCAGCCCGATGGGAGTCAAGCGGGGCGAGGGCTGGCCGGACGACGGCAAGGCGCTGTCCACCTTCTTCCGCGGGCCCAAGGCCAAGGCCGAGACCCTGACGTACATGGGCATCCGCTGCGTGTACTCCAAGTAGCCCGCGGCGACGGAAGCGCTTCCCCCGGACGCCGGCCCGTGGCATGATCCGCTTCCTTGGCGACCGCGGAGGGTAGCGTGGGGTTCCTGGAAGTGGTGATTGTCGGTTTCGGGCTGTCGATGGACGCGCTGGCGGTGTCGCTGGCATGCGGCGCGGTTGGCCGCGGCCGGGCGCTGCGAGTTGCCGTGCGACTGGCGCTTGCCTTCGGTCTGTTCCAGGCGTTGATGCCGGTGGCAGGCTACTTTGCAGGAGTGCAGGTGGCGGGTCTCCTGCGGCCCACGGACCACTGGATCGCATTCGGCCTGCTGCTGTTCGTGGGGGGCAAGATGGGGTTGGAGGCGCTGCGGCCCCACGATGCTCCGGCCTGCCCCGACATCTGGAACCTGCGCGTGCTGCTGGTGCTGGCAGTGGCAACCAGCATCGACGCTCTGGCCGTCGGGCTTTCCCTGTCGTTCCTTGCCACGTCCATCATCGGGCCGGCTCTTGCCATTGGCGGCATCACGTTTGGCGTCTGCTTCCTCGGGGTGCTGTGCGGAGCCCGGGTCGGGGGCCTGCTCGGCAGGCGCGCCGGGCTTGTGGGCGGGCTCATCCTCATCGGCATCGGCGTCAAGATCCTCGTGGAGCACGTGCAGCACTCGGTGTGACGGCAAGGCACCAGGCGGCCGCCCCTTGAAAGCCGGCGCTGTGAGAAACTAGATTCTTGCGAAAGCTTCCTTGAGATCCCGGATCACGTCGCTCACGTCCTCGATGCCCAGCGAGAGGCGGATGCCGCCTGCGCAGATTCCGGCCTTCTTGGCTTCGTCGCCGTAGGCGCAGTGGGTCATGAGGACGGGGGCCTCGATGAGGGTTTTCGCCTGGCCCAGGCTCACCGCGAGCGTGAGCGTGTAGGACTGTGCCGCGATGTGGTCCATGAACCTGCGGGCAGCGGCGACGAGCTGGGTGCCCTTGCCGGCAAGCTCGAAGTAGATCATGAGGCCCGGGGCGAAGCGGTTGCGGAAGTCGCGCATCTGTTTGCGGGCCAGTGCGTGCTGCGGGTGCGACTTCAGGCCGGGGTAGGAAACCCGTGCGACCTCCTTGCGGTTCTCCAGGAAAGCGGCCACTCGGCGTGCGTTGGCCATCTGCTTCTCCATGCGGATGTGCAGGCTGTTGATGCCGTACACCAGGATGTTCCAGGCGGCCCTCGGGGCGACCATGCCGCCGATGTCCTTGCGCGCCAGCCGGATGAGGGAGTGTAGCTCCATGGGTGCGATGACGATGCCGCCCATGTCCGTGCCGAAGCCCATGATGTTCTTGGTGAGGGAGTGGACCACGATGTCCGCGCCGAGGGAAAGGGGGCGCTGGCAGTAGGGAGTGGCGAAGGTGTTGTCCACCACGACGTACGCCTTCTGCGCGGGCTTGCGACCGCGATTGGCCTTGTGGACCGAGGAGGACAGCGCCTTGATGTCGAGCACTTCCAGCGTGGGGTTCACCGGCGACTCGAAGTAGACCACGCGGGTGTTCCGGTTGAGCAGCCGGGGCAGCGTTTCCGGGTCGTTCAGGTCCGCGAGGTGGACCCTGACTCCGAAGCGGGGAAGCCAGTTCGTGAGCAGGCTGTACGTGCACCCGTACATGGTCTTGTGCGCGATGACCTCGCTGCCCTGCGGGCAGAGGGAGAGGAAGACGGCCGAGATGGCGGCCATGCCGGAAGCGAACGCGGTGGCGCTCTCGCCGCCCTCGATCTCGCAGAGCGCGTTTTCGAGCAATGCGACCGTGGGCTCGCCGAGGCGGTCGTAGATGTAGATGGGCTTCACCTCCGGTCCGGGCATCACGGGAGCGGCGAAGGACGCAAATCCGTCCGCGCCGCGCTGCGTGGAGTCGAGCCGGAACGTGGTGGACGCGGTGATGGGGGGGACGACGTGGTGGCCGTATTCCCAGTGCGCGTCGTAGGGCAGGCCGTGGACGAGGAACGTCTCTCTCGAGTACTTGCGGATCTTCTCGTTCGGGTTCATGGTCGGTCTCCGTGGCTAGAAGAATCGCTGAGCAGGTGGCAGCAGCCCGTTGATGTTGTTGCGCAGGATGTCCGTGCGCTGGGAGTCCGTGATGTCGAGCACCTCGATGAGCCGCCGGAAGGGCTCGGGGTGGTTGAGGTTGTAGTCGGAGCCGAAGACGAGGCGGTTGGCACCGAGCCGGTCGACGGCCCTTTCCAGCAGCCAGGGCTCCCGGATGCTCTCGGTTCCGAGGAAGACGTTGGAGAGACGTGCGGAAGCGATGTGGTCCAGCGCGGCGCTCACCAGGGCCGGCGAGTCGCCGCCCATGTGGGACAGGATGAAGCGGACTTCCGGGAACGCGGTGGCCGCGCTCAGCGCGTGCTCGAAGCCTGCCACTTCCTTCCAGCGTCCGCAGTGGACCACCACGGGCAGGCCGGCCCGCCCGGCTTCTTCGAGATAGGGGGTCATGGCCGGGTCGTTGACGCGGGTCCTGGTGAAGCTGGTATGGACCTTGAGTGCGGCCAGGTGCGGGAGGAGCGCCCGGAGGGTGCGGAGGTTGCCCTCCGCGGCCGGGTCGGCCCAGAATCCAACTCGGAATGTGAGGGGGCCGCGAACCTCGGCTACCGCGTCGGCAAGCGCGCGGGTGTCTCCCTCGTCGGTGGGGAACAGGAGTGCGCCGGCCCAATTCCAGCGCGAGTAGAGTGCGACCGCGTCCGCCAGGGAGGATTCCCGGCCCGAGAAGTCGGGCGTCAGCCACCGGCCGATATGGACGTGGGCATCGATGGGCCGCAAGCCAGCCTCCTTTCTCGTGGGGCCACTATATGCGAGCCGCCTGCCGGGATCAAGTGGCCGTTCCACATGGGGTGCGATCGCGGCCGTGGCACATTGGCAGGAGCCGCTCTGCTTCCGGGGCAGCCGGGGGAGCTGCGGCTGAACGCCGGTCTCCCCCGCTCCCCTCCACGCGGGCTCCTGTCACACGCTGGTCCGCGCCCGCCCGCCCCTGCGGACTTGTCTGTCATCGTCCGTTCAGTTATCCTGACCGGGCGCACACCGCGTGCGTGTGCGTGCCTTGCGGAGTGCTCCTGCCGGCGGGTCCGGCGCGACGGAGGTTGGCGATGCGTTCTCCTGCTCGAATCCTGGTTGCCGCGTGTTGTGTCTGTGCCGCGGTGGTGGCCGCTATGCCTGCGGCTGCGCAGGTTCCGTTCGTGTTCAAGTACGACCAGTTTCCGGAAGACATCGGGGCCGCGGCGCAGCAGGTGTCCGGCATTCCGCTTGCCACGCAACCGGGGTTTGTTGCGGGAGAGGGGTTCGGGCAGACCTACCGGCCGGATCCGAGCCAGTATCCCATCGAGATCCAGGGCATCGACGTCATCGTGGCCGCGCCGCCCAACGGAGGCAAGGGCGAGGCCGACGCCACCATCGAGATCTGGCTTCACGACGGGGACCTTCCCGCGGGCGGTGCGCCGAGCTTCTCCCTGAGCACCGGGGACGTGTTCAACCCGCTGACCGGGGACTTCGGGGCGCCGCTGACCGGCAACGCCGCGACGCAGTTCGAGTTCGACTGGACCGACCCCGAGGGACACCCTCCCGTGATCGACAGCGGCAATTTCACCGTGCTCATCCGTTTCTCCAACCCGTCTGCCGACCTGAGCGCGGAGTGGGGCAGCTTCCAGTGCTCCCAGCAGGAGCTGCTGGGGATGTGCGGGTGCCAGCAGGTGGGCACGCTCAACGACCAGGCGACCACCAAGAAGTCCAACGTGCTCTCCATCATCTACCCCCCGGGGACGTGCAGCGGGGGGAACAAGAAGTTCGTGTTCGCGGACGAGGTGGGAGTGACGGGCGACTTCATCCTGCGTGCGCGGACGATTGCGGCAAGCGGCGGGCCGTGCGTGCCGAGCTGCGGCGCGAAGGTCTGCGGCTCGGACGGGTGCGGCGGGTCGTGCGGCGACTGCGAGGCCGGGCAGCAGTGCAAGAACGGGAAGTGCGAGGACGTGGGGTGCGAGCCCGACTGCGGGGGCAAGGAGTGCGGGGCTGACGGGTGCGGCGGGTCGTGCGGCGACTGCCCGGGCGAGAAGATCTGCAACAACAGCGGCGAGTGCGTGGGTGGGGGGTGCGACGCCGCGGCCAACTGCGCGGGCAAGGAGTGCGGTGACGACGGCTGTGGCGGCGTGTGCGGCGTGTGCAACGGTAAGGACCAGTGCGTGCAGGGGAAGTGCACCGGAGCGTGTGCGCCGCAGTGCGACGGCAAGGATTGCGGGGACGACGAGTGCGGCGGCGTGTGCGGCGTGTGCGAGGGGGGGGCCCAGTGCGTCCAGGGCACGTGCCAGGGAGGCGGCGTGGGCGCGGACGTGACGGTATTGTCCGTGTCGCCCTCCTTCGGCTACAACGACGAGGACACCGATGTGTCCATCGTGGGCACGGGCTTCAAGGCCGGGGCCACGGTCAAGCTCGGCGGAACGGACTTGTCCGGCGTGCAGGTGGTCAGCTCGGAGCTGATCTCGGCCAAGGTGCCTGAAGGGATGGAGCCCGCGACGTATGTGCTCATCGTGGCGAACTCGGATGGCGGGACCGGGACGCTGCTCAACGCGTTCGAGGTGAAGGAGCGGGAGGTCGAGACTGCGGGCTCGTCGTCCGGCGGATGCTCCGCGGGCGGGTCCGTGCCTTCCGCCGCGTGGCTGCTCTTCGGCCTGCTGGTCCTGGTGGCCGGTGCGGTGCGGGCCCGGCGGGTGCGGGCATGATGCGTCGGGCGGGCGTGTGCGCGGCCGCGGCGCTCCTGGCTGCGGCAGCGGGAAGCGCTTACGGCTTCGAGACGAACGGCAAGAAGTGGCCGCAGATGCCGGTCCAGTACTGGGTCAACCCGGAAGCGTGCCCGATCCTGGAGGACGGCACCACGATCCTCGACCTGATGGAGCAGGCCACGACGCAGTGGACCAGCGTCTCGTGCACGTCCGCTGCCTTTCAGTTCATGGGGACGACCACGGCCATGTGGGATGCGGACGGCATGAACACGGTGTTCTGCGCGGACGGCAAGAACATGGAGTGGTCGTTCGGAAAGGACGCGGGCGGAGCGACGCTGTGGCTTCCCACCGGCCAGGGTCAGCCCATGGAAGTGGACCTCGCGCTCAACGCATACGATCTCGAATGGGTCGAAGGGGGCGGGGATGCGATGACGGGCGGCAAGGTGGATCCCGCGGGCTTGATCACGCACGAGCTGGGGCACTGGTTGGGGCTCACGCACTCGCCGGACCCGTATGCGACCATGTACTACGCCAGCCTCCCGTTCGGCTTCCAGGCCACCCTGGATGCGGACGACAAGGCGGGCATCTGCACGGTGTACCCGGGCGGCGAGTCGGAGTGCACCATGAGCGCCAACTGCCCCGAGGACCACGACTGCGTGACCATCGGCGACTGGCAGGTGTGCAAGGAGGTGCACGACGGCCCCGGTACGGAGTGCAGCAAGGACTGGATCAATTGCGAGGGGATCTGCTGGGTGTCGTTCTACGAGTGCACGCAGATCTGCCTCTTCACCGTAGCGGACTTCTCCGCGGGTTATTGTGCGCCGCTGTGTGAGCAGTCGCCCGAGTGCCCCGACGGATTCGGCTGCGTCCACGTGGTGCAGCCGGGCGTGGACGTGCACATCTGCCAGATCGGTGCGCCGCCGCCCGAGGCGGAGGAAGTCGAGGCGGTCGAGCTGCCCGTGGAGGGCTTTGTGGAGGTGGTGGAGACGGTGGAGGTGGTGGAGGTGGTGGAGACGGTGGAGGCCGCGGACCTGGAAGCGCCGGATGCCGGCGTCGTTGCCGACGCCGCGGCCGAGCCGGCGTTGGACGTCCCGGTCGAGCCGGACGTTCCGGCCGTGGCCGAGGTCGTGGCCGAGGGCGTGGTGGAGAAGGACGGCTCCGGCGGCTCCGGTGGCGGCTGCGGTGTTGCTCCCGTGTGCGGGTTCTCGTGGCTGGCGCTGGCAGCGGGGCTCCTGGTCCTGCGTGCTGCGAGGCGTGCAGGGCAGCGCGGGCGAGCGGACGATGTGGGTTCCAAATAGTCGGGAGACTGGCATGAGGAGATTCCCGGGGGTGGCCGTGGCTGCGGTGCTGGCGCTGGTCCTTTGGGCCGGGCTGGCGGGGTGCTCGGGTGGCTCCGGGTGTGGCGGGTCTGCCCCCTCGTTTTCCGGCGAGCTGAAGCTGTTCTTCGGGCCGGTCGTGTTCGACTCGGTGGCCGCGGATCTCACGCACCGCCGGGATGTGGACGCGGGCGAGGACGGGGTCATCGTGGCGGCCCGCATCGAGCTGTCCATCGGCGGTTACTGCGCGGTGAGCCTTACCGCCCAGGGGTGCCCGGATGCGGACGACAGGCTTCCGATCGTGTCTGCGCGGGTCGAGGCGGACGCTCACTGTCCGGGCCTCGGACAGGGGATGGAGGGGGTGTACGTCTCCGCGGGCAGCGGTGCGCTGGGGTTCGTGGACCTGGGGCTTGCGGTGGTCCCGGACCGGGACGCGGAAAGCTCGTGCTTCGCCAGTGCGATGACGATCCAGCTTGGTGGCAAGTTGATCGCCACCGCCACCGGGGCCGAGGTGACGGTTCCCACGTCTTCGGCCAGCGTGAGCGGGGACTTCGTCTCTGCCGGAGATTACACCGTGTCGTCCGAGTGCAGTGCGGTCATCGGGGGAGGAGACGCTCGGGGAGAGACCACCGGGGATCCGGACGTGACCACGGGGGATGCCGAGGTGGCTCAGGACGTGCCGTTGGGGCCTCCGTGCATGGCAAAGCTTGCAGTGGCGTGCCCGGAGTGCGACAGCGCCGCGCTGGTGCGCGTTTCCGCGGCCAAGGGGTGGGTGGTGGACCAGGCGGAGTACACGCACGTCTTCGACGCACCGGTGCTGTTTCCCGTGGAAGCGCAGATCGAGGAAGCCATGGACCCGACGGGGAAGATGGTTCGTCTCCCGGAGGGCACGGTGACGTTCCTCGCGTGGCAGGACACGGTGGCAGGCGGCATGGCGCCCGAGGAGGGGGAGCCGGTCTCGAAGCTGGTGACCGTGGACCTGGCAGCGGGGCAGATCACGAAGGTCAGCCTGTTGCTCGACCCGGATGCGGAGCCGGTGGTGACGTGCACTCCCGGAGCGTATGCGTGCCTGTCGAGCAAGGTCTCGGGCCACTGCAACGAGACAGGGGATGCGTGGGAGAAGACCGACTGCTTCGGCTCTGCCGCGTGCAACGAGGATTCGGGCACGTGCATGCCCATCGTCTGCACGCCGTCTGCGGTGGAGTGTCTGGACGCGCACGACATGCAGCAGTGCCTTCCCAGCGGCACGGGGTGGATGGCGTCGGGCTCGTGCAGCGACGAGTTCGTATGTCTGAACGGCAACTGCATCAACCAGGCCTGCATCGCTGAGGTGGTGCTGCTGGTGGACACGTCGCAGTCCATGGGCAAGAACTGGGAAGCGGTCAGCACATCGATCCAGAAGCTGGCTGCCATGAGCCCGAACGCTTCGTTCGCGATGGTGAGCTTCCCGTCCGCCAAGGCGACGGGCTGCGGCGTTCCGACCGGGGCTTCCGTGCCCATGGGCTCGAACCAGGCCGGGACCTTCTTCGAGTGGTTTGCGGACAACAACCCGTTCGGTCTCACGCCGCTGGCGGAGATGATGACCGGCATGAGCGGGCTTGCTCCTGCTCTGTTCTCGGCCGGCAGCGGAACGCTCATCCTGTTGTCCGACGGTGCGGACACCTGTGCGTACAAGACCATGACGGACATCGAGGAGCGGGAGAAGCTCCTCCTTGCGGATCTCGAGGCCGCGACGACCGCGCTGTTCACGGGCCAGGGCGTCAAGACCTACGTCATCGGGTACAACTTCGAAGGCAACCCCGCGGAGCTGGACGCGGTGGCCAAGTCCGGCGGCACGGGCAAGACGACCTACACGCCCGCGGGAAGCGAGCAGGAGCTGACGACCGCGCTCATCGGCATTGCGCAGGACATCAAGCTCTGCTTCGAGCAGTAGGGCCAGGAGACGACATGCGGTTGACACGTGCGGGGTTCGTGGTGGCGGCAGCGATGGCCGTTGCCGCGTGCGGAAGCGGGTCGGGGTCGGGGGCGGACGCAGGGGCAGCGGACGCGGCCGACTCCACGGACGCGGATGGCGGAGCGAACCCCGCGGACGTGTCGCCCGGCGACCATGCGGATGGACTGGACGCGGACACCGCACCCGGGGAGGTTGCGGGCGACGGGAAAAGCGACGCGGACGTCGTTGTGGGACCGTGGGGCGTGGGCTGGCCCGCGGTGCAGACCGTGGACGGCCAGCTCCTCGTGGACGGCACCTACAACGGAGAGGGGCCCGTGTGGTGGGTCGTGGACACCGGAGCGGCCCGGACGTTCGGCGACACGGATCTGACGGGAACGACCAACACGGTGGTTGCGGACATCCAGATCGGGCCGGTGGTGCTGGACGACAAGCAGGTGGCGAGCGCGGACCTCGGGGAGGCGGAAGCCTTCATCGGCTGGGATCTTGGCGGGCTTGCGGGCCAGGACCTGTTCTCGAAGCGGTTCATCGCGCTGGACTACCGCGACAAGCGATGCTTCTTCTTCGATGCGCTTCCGCCGGACCCGCCCCTCGGCGTGGAAGCGGGCGAACCGGTGGCGCAGCCCTACGACCTGCCGTCGTCGATCCCGGTGGTCACCGCGTTCGTGGGCGCCGCGTCGCAGGTGGAGCTTCGGCTCATCGCGGACACCGGATCCGGCGTGACGCTAGTCACCGACGACGTGTTCGAGCAGATCGACGACGGGACGCTTCCTAGGCTCAAGGGGTACGTGTGGGCGACCAACTACGGGAAGGACGATGCGTTCGTCACGCGGCTTCCTTCCATTGCTGCGACGGCTGACGGCGCTGCGGAGGTGGAAGGAAGCTGGGCCGTTGTGATCCCCGAGGACAACCACCTGTTCCCGCTGCTGAAGGGCAACGGCATCGAGGCCGACGGCTTCCTCGGCTACCCGTACTTCCGGCAGTTCGTCGTGGGGGTGGACGGGCCGGCCAGCCGGTATCTCTACTGGAGGTATCCGGATGCTCCGCACGTGCCCGAGTGCGAGTGGTGCCGGGTGGGCATCGAGCCTGCGTGGCGGCAGGGGAAGTACGTGGTGGAGATGGTGTTTTCGCCCAGTGACGCTGCGGTCAAGGGGATGCTGCCGGGGGACGAGATCGTATCTGTGGACGGGGAGTTGCCGCCGACTCCGGACGCGTTGAAGATGGCGTTGCGCGGGGAGCCGGGAAGCACGCGGCACCTGGTCCTGCAGCGCGGCGGCGACACCGTCGAAATGGACGTGGCGGTGGAGGACCTGCTGGCCGGCGCGGTGCCGAGCTGCTACGACATGCCGCTCGAGACGATGATGAGCGCGACCGGGTCCGCGCTGGTGCGTGGGGTCGTGGCGGGTACCGAGACGTGGTTCGTCGTGGACTCCGCTGCACAGGTGGTGTTCGTGGACCTGGAGCTTTCCGGCGGGCAGACGTCCTACTTCGAGACCGACCTGTCCGTCGGTCCGTTCGGGTTCGACACGTGGCTGGTCAAGGGCCGGGATCTTGCGGCCAACGAGAAGTACATCGGGGTGGACGTGGGAGCGCTCCTCGGCCAGGAGATCCTGCTGATGGGGTACCTGCTGTACAACCCTGCGGTCCCGGAAGCGTTCCTGTGCAAGGGCAAGCCCGCGGTGGCGCCTCCCGGAGTCTCGACCGCGGCGCTGGCGCAGCCCTACACCATGGCCAACCAGTTCCCGGTGGTGGGGGTGGACATGGGGCAGGCTCAGCCCGTGGACATGCTGATGGACACGGACCAGGCCGTGACTTTCATCACGCAGGAGCTGTTCGACGCGGTGGCCGGGCCGGAAGCTCCGCACATCGACGGCTGGGTGTACGAAACGAAGTACGGATCGGACGCGGGGTTCCTGTCACGGGTGCCGAAGCTGGCCATTGGCGGGCACGTGATCGCGGACGTGGACGTGGTGGTGATTCCCACCGAGCACCACATGAAGGGCACGCTGGAGATGAACGGCGTGTTCGTGAAGGGGTTCCTGGGGAACAACGTGCTGGGCCGCTTCGCGATGGGGATGGACGCGGCCGCGGGCATGCTGGACCTGTGGCCCGTCGAGTCCGCGTGGATCGACCCCGGGCTCTGGTCGCGGGTAGGCGTCGAGATCTCGTGGACCGGTGACGGGTTCGTGGTAGAGTACGTGTTGAGCCCTTCGGACGCGTCGAGCCAGGGGATCGGAAAGGGAGACGAGCTGACCGCGGTGGACGGGGTGCCGGTGTCGGAGCTCGGGGGGCTTCCGGGAGTGCAGAAGGCGCTGCGGGGGGAAGCCGGCGAGCAGCGCACGCTGTCGCTGGTCGGCGCGGGTGGTGCGTACGAGGTGACCGTAGAGGTCGAAGCGCTGATGTAGGAGGCAGGGACATGGTGATCCGGATGATGTGCCCATACTGCTCGAAGGTGATCGCTACGGACGACGACAAGTACGGGCAGCAGATCGAGTGCTCGTGGTGCAAGGCTCCTGTCACCGTGCCCGAGCGGCCGGTGGCAAAGACTGCGACACTGCTTCCGGAGGAGCCAGCGGCTCCGGCCCCGGTGGCTGCACCGCCAGCGGCTCCGGCCCCGGTGGCTGCACCGCCTGCGGCTCCGGCCCCTGCGGTCCGGGCGCACCAGGTGCTGCCCGGCTCAGCGGGGGACGTGGAGATAGCGGTGGTGCACCCCGTGTGGCGCGGGTATCCCGGGCAGGTGCTGCTCGCGGCTGCGCTGGTCGCGGTGTTCGTGGCGGGGCTCGTGCTGGGTGCGGGCAAGTGGTCGCTGGTGGCGCTTGCTGCCGCGGGCGTTGCTGCGCTGCGCACGTGGCTGCTGACGCTGGCCACGCGCTACCGGCTGACGTCGGAGCGGCTGTTCTGGAGGGAAGGGATACTGAGCCGCAAGAACGAGGAGATGGAGCTCTACCGCATCACGGACGTGAAGCTGGAGCAGGGGATCATCGAGACCCTGCTGAAGGTCGGCACGGTGGTGGTGATCTCCACGGATGCGACCACACCGACGCTGCGGCTCATGCACCTGGCGAATCCCGAGGAGTTCAAGGAGAAGCTGCGGCGGGCGTACCGGGCCGAGGCTGCCCGTATGGGCGTGCGGCGGTCCGAGTTCATGCACGGGGAATAGGAGCAGCAATGTCTCGCATCGCAGCGGCGCTGGTGTTGCTTGGCGCGTTTCCCGCGATGGCGGAGGATCTCACTGCGGTCTCGGCAGGGTACCGGCTGATGGGGCTTCCCGATTTCGCGTACGGGTCTTCGGCCGCGGATCACCAGCCGTTCTACGGGCACGGCGTGGCGTTGTCCTACGACACGGGGGACACGGACGCATACTGGACCGTGGGGATGGGCATTCTGCCGCTTGCCACGCCCGACGGCTACTGGCGGGCCGCGGACGTGGAGGTGAGCGAAGGGGCGTTCGCGGAGTTCGAGGTCACCTACCTTTCCTTCTTCGCCGCGCACTCCTGGCGGTTCGACATCGCCAATCGGTTCTACCTGCTGCTGACCGGCGGGCTGGGTGTGGTCTTCGTGGCGGGTGACATCTACGTGACCGAGCTGGTCGCGGGGTGCGAGGGCGACATCACGACCTGCGGCCACTGGCGGGAGGTGACCCGGCACCCGGTGGAGATCGAGTACCGCGTCCTTCCCGCGGTGCAGGCGTCCGCGTCAGCCGGCTACGAGGTCCTGGACGCGCTCAACGTGTCCCTGGACGCGGGGTTCTTCAACCTGCCGTTCGTCGGGCTCTCGGCACAGTACCGGATGTAGGCAACGCTGTGCCTGCTCGCTCAGGGTGACGTGTTTGACGACGGCACCGCAGGCGACACGCCGAACGGGACCGCGCATCACTCCATTGCTTGACCGAAAGCAATCGATAACCTAATGTGAGGATGTCGGCTTGGAGGACGCTATGGACCCACGGGTGGAGGAGCTTTCCCGACGGCTCGTCGAAGCGCTGACGCCAATTCGGATCTACTTGTTCGGCTCGCGATCGCTCGGAACAGCCGACTCGGAGAGCGACTACGACATCCTTGTGGTAGCGGAGACGGACCTCCCGATGGAAGAGCGCGTGCTGCTCGCACGCAGGGCCGTGGGACATATCCCGGTGGCGAAGGACATCTTCATCTACACTCCGGCCGAGTTCGCCCAGTACTCCAACTGGTTGTCCGGCGTCGTCCGGGAGGCCGTCTCTCGCGGGAGGATCCTGTATGAGGCGGCCTGACGATCCGGAAGTGTTGGAGTGGTTGCGCAAGGCGCAGGAGGACTTCCGGGCCGCCGCTGGCAACTCGACTTGAAGTAGCAGTTCGGGGTAGCTCAGGCTACGGCGGGACGTCCCGACCAGGTTGGCGCGGCCGCGGCCCTGGTCTCCTCCGCCTACGGCCCAAGCCCTCCGTGCGGAACTTCGCGCTTGCGACCTCGCCGTCCGTCTCTCTCCAACCGCCTTGCTCCAACGATGTAGTAGACAAGCAGGCACGCCAGCACCGGATAGACAAAGACGTAGGCTTCGATCGCAAGGTCCTGGCGATACCCGCCCGGCTTGGCGGTCTCAATCCTTGCCTGCCCGGGGACACGTCCGGGCCGCACAACGTCAACTGTGACTTTGAAGCTGCGCCAACCCCAGTCCACGAGGAACTCACAGGCGGAACTCGAACCCGTCCGTACCCCTCCAACCACCCGGTACTCCCAGAAGCCTCTCCCATCCACGGAGAAACGAATGTTGACGTCCGCCCCGGTTCGGACAGCCGCGTCCAGGACCTCGCACATCGACACGTACCTGCAAGTGGCCGCACCGCTCGCCGACGCCAGGACTACCGTTCCGGACTTGGCCAAGTCCACGTTCTCGCTCGGAGGGAGGGGCACGTAGTAGCACGCAAGGAACGCGGCAACGTGCAGCAGAGCCACGCAGCCCAGGGCTGCCCGCAGCTGCCGTCGCGTCGGGGTCTGGCTGAGCAAGTCCGTGACAGTGCTCATGTCCATCCCAACTGCCCCCCCCAGCTTGAAGGGAGTTGCTTGCAAGCGTTTGTCCGCCGTCGGTCACCAACGCCGCTCGTCCGGTCTTTGCACCGCGCGCCCAGACGCACTTGCACAGTGCCCTCACAACCCGCTCGAGCTAGACCCCGAGTGCTACTCTGCATCACTGGCCACCGTGTGTGGACGTTCTTCGTCCGCTGCCCGTTGCCTGTGCCATCTCCTGACACTCCACCAACTGCACACGAGAGCGATCCCCCAGGCGAGGTAGATGGCTGGCCAGACGCGCGTCAACGTCATCGTCGAGACCCCGCTGGTTCCGTATTCCTGCCTCACGAACCGACCCATTCCATCACGCTGGAAGGTTACATCCATCCCGTCGCACTGAGCAACGGAAACCTGTGACACAGGGTTCGTTCTGCTGTGCGCGGTGCCAGGGCAACGACGCGTTCTGCGGAGGCAATGCCAAGGCAAGCTGGGGTCCTTCGCTGCTCGGCAGGTCGGCACGGCCGAGTTCGTGGCGTGTTCTGCCTGTGCGCTCAGGATGACGTCGCCAAGCACCGCAGCAGATAGGAGCTTCTCCGACTGCACATGCTCGGCAACCGACGCGTCTCCGACAGCCTCCGCGTCCTCTCGACGTGGAACCCCAGTGTTACTTGGGAAGCCACGGCTCGATGTCTGTCCAGCGGACCGAGCCGATGGTGTCGGACTGGACCCTTCCGTCGGGGTCGATGACCACGAGGTAGGGGATGGTGTCCACGTGGTAGGCGCTGTGCGTGGGGCCCGCATCCAACGCGGCCTTCAGCTTGCTGTTCCGGGACTGGAGGAACGCCTTCAACGCCGCGGGCTCGTCGCTGGACACGACGAGCGCGACGAGGCGGTCGCGGCCGCGGGCCTGGTACTCCTCGATGTCCGGGAGCTCGGCCTTGCAGGAAGGGCAGGACGTGGAGAAGAAGACGAGGAGGAGCGCCCTGCCCTTGAAGTCCTGGAGGGTCAGGGTCCTGCCGTCGTCGAGGGACTGGACCGAGATGTCCGGGGCCGGTGTGCCGGGGTCGAACCGGCCGCCTCTGCGAACGACTCCGAAGACGAGGAGGGCTGCGTAGACCATCGCACCGATGAGGATGACGTCTATTGCGCGCTTGAGGATGACGTTTCTGTCCATGAACGGCCTCCGGTCCTAGCGGACGATGCGGACCCCTGTCACGGGGCTCAGGCGGTTGATGGGAAGCAGCGAGTAGCCGGCCACTTCGCCGCGCACCACCGCCACGTTGTCCTCGTGCCACAGGGGCAGCACGGGCACTGCTTCCGCGATCATCCGCTGGGCCTCCCGGTAGAGTGCCAGTCTCGTGGTGGGCTCCATGGTGGTGCAGGCCAGGTCCAGCAGGCAGTCGAGGGTCGGGTCGAAGAAGAAGCTCCTGTTCCCGTTCCCGATGCCCGTGGACTGCCCGGCTTCCAGCGCGGCAGCGTTGGCGGCCGCCTGTTGCTCCACCATGGGGAACCAGGCCTGCCTGCAGAGCGCTGCAAACGGGCCTCCCACCTCTTCAAAATGGGGCGGCGAAAGCGTTCTGTCAACCTGCCCATACCTGCTTTTGCCCGGCTGCGGGCCCAGCGTGGGGGCTGCCTGGGAATGGAAGAACCACCGCAGGATGTCCGGGTCGAGGGCTTCCGGAGCCTGGAGCGAGTACATCTCGAAGCTGCCCTTGCGCACGTCTTCGAGGAAGGTGGAGATCTCGAGGGGCAGCACCTGCACGTCGAGGCCCACGGCTTCCATCTGGTGGGCCATGATGTCCGCGACGCTGCGGCGGAAGCGGTCGGTGGTGCACTTGAGGACGAAGTGCCTGCGCTCCTGGGGAGCGGACGGGCCGAGGCCTGCCGCGGCAAGCAGCGATGCGGCCTCGGCAGGGTCGAAGGGCAGCGGGTCCAGGTCCGGGTCTGCCGCCCAGTGCATGGGCGGCAGCACGCTGGAAGCGACCTGTGCCATGCCGCGGAACTGCTGCCGGACGATCTCCTCGCGATCGAGGGAGAGTGCGATGCCGCGCCGCACCCGCGGGTCTGCCAGCCGCTCGTCCAGCAGGTTGAACGCGAGGTAGGTGACGCCTGCGGAAGCCCGGTGCTCCACGGAGACGTCGTCTCTCTCTTCCATGTACTGCACCAGCGGCGGGGACAGGAGGTTGACCGCGATCTGGCCGCTTCCGGCCGCGAGCGACAGCACGCGGGTGGACTCGTCCGGCACGGTGCGCACGACCACGTACTCGGGTCCGACCGGAGCGAAGTACGCGTCGTTGCGTTGGAGCACGACCTTCTGGTCCCTGTAGCGGAAGAGGAACTTGAAGGGGCCGCAGCCGAGGAAGTCCTCGTCGAAGCGGCCCGAGAGCCCGCCACGGGGGCCCAGCACGTGGGCAGGCACGAGGCCGAGGGACAGGTCCACCGGGAAGGACGCCACGGGTCGGACCAGGTCGAACCGCACCGTGTCTCCGGATGCGGTGACGGATCGGATCTTGCGGCGCAGCGCGCCTTTGAAGGGGGACGGCAGGTCGGACTCGAGGATGGAGCGGTAGGTGTACTCCACGTCCGCCGCGCTGACATGGACCCCGTCGTGCCAGTACACGTCGTGCCGCATGGTGACCACCCAGGAAGCGCAGTCCCGGACGGTGTCCGGGCATGCGGGACGGATGGACGCAGCGGCTTCGGGCCGGGGCACGAGGTCGTCGGTCTCGATGGTTGCCAGGGAGCAGAAGATGAGCCGGGAGACCTTGGTGGAGGAGGAGTCCGAGACCAGCCGCGGGTCCAGCTCCCGCGGCGGGCTTTCCAGCAGGATCACGACGCGCTCGTCCCGGGTTCCGGGGTCTGGCGGCTCGGACATGCAGGCAAGCTGGACGCAGGAGAGGATGAGCAGCAGGGCGGGGGCGCGAGATCCCCGGACGGGGGCTCCTGTCATGTCACAGGAGTCCTTTGGTGGTGCCGGGCATGTCCTGGACGTCCCTGGGGTCGCGGGAGCACGCCATGCGCATGGCCTTGCCCCAGGCCTTGAAGACGGCTTCCGCCCGGTGGTGGTCGTTCCTTCCGTAGGGGACCACGATGTGCAGGTTGCACTTGAGCTCCTGGCAGAATGCGAGGAAGAAGTCGTGGAGCAGCTCGGCCTGGAGCTCTCCGATCTTCTCGGAAGCGAACTTCACGTCGTACTTGAGGTACGCCCTGCGACCGATGTCCACGGAGACGAAGGCCACGGCCTCGTCCATGGGGAAGATGAAGAACCCCGCCCGGTTGATGCCGAGCCGGTTGTCCAGGGCCTTGTCGAACGCTGCGCCCAGGGCTGCCCCGGTATCCTCCACCGTGTGATGCTGGTCCACGTCGAGGTCGCCCTGCGCCGCGAGGTTGATGTCGAAGCGGCCGTGGCGGGCGAAGGACTCGATCATGTGGGTGAGGAATCCGACTGGAGATTCGATCATGAACCGGCCCGAGCCCTCCAGGGTCAGCTCGACGTCAACCAGCGTCTGCGACGTTTCTCTGCGAACCCTGCTGCTGCGAAAGCCGTCCATCCTGCTTCTCCTGCGTCCCCGGGGGAGCTGCGCTTGTTGCCCGGGACCGTCTATGCTATCTTGCCCTGTCGTCGCTTTCAAGAAGTCCTTGGGAGTTGGCATGGAACGCGTGATCCAGGTGATGCCGGACTGGCTCAGCAACCAGATCGCGGCGGGCGAGGTTGTGGAGCGGCCGGCTTCCATCGTCAAGGAGCTGGTGGAGAACTCGCTGGATGCGGGAGCGCGGCGGGTCGTGGTGGAGTATGCGGGCGGCGGGGCTCAGCTCGTCCGCGTCGTGGACGACGGCAGCGGCATGAGCAGGGAGGACGCGCTTCTTTCCGTGGAGCGTCATGCCACCAGCAAGCTGAAGACCATCGACGACCTGCGGAGCATCCGGACTTTCGGATTCCGGGGCGAAGCGCTTCCCAGCATCGCGTCGGTCAGCCGGTTCGTGCTGCGCACCCGGCGCCGTGAGGACGCGGTGGGCACCGAGATCCGCATGGAGGAGCCCGGCCGGCGGGAGGTGGCGGACGCCGCGCTGTCGCCCGGCACCGAGGTGGAGGTGCGGGAGCTGTTCCACAGCGTGCCGGCGCGACGGAAGTTCCTGAAGAAGGAGTCCACCGAGTCCGGAGCGGTCATCGAGGTGGTGCAGCGCATGGCGCTGGCGCACCACGACGTGCACATCCAGCTGGTGGGGGATGGCCGCAGGCTGCTGGATGCTCCAGCGGAAGCCGATCCGCTGGCCCGCATCTACGCGGTGCTCGGGAAGAAGGTGTGCGAGAAGCTGTTCGAGTGCTTCCTGGAGGGGCGGATCCGGGTGACCGGGTTCGTGTCCGACCCGGAGAGCAAGCGGCGGGACGCTTCCGGGATGTTCACGTTCGTGAACGGCCGGTTCGTGCGGGACAAGGTCGTCACCCAGGCGGTGATGAGCGCGTACGGCAGCCTGCTGTCGCGGGGGGAGTACCCGTACGCGGTGCTCCACGTCTCGGTGCCGCCCGCGGAGGTGGACGTGAACGTGCACCCGGCCAAGAGCGAGGTGCGGTTCGAGCGCGGCAGCGAGGTGTTTGCGGCAGTGTCTCGTGCGGTGCGGCTGACGCTGGTGGACACGCCGTGGGTCAAGGACGGCTTTGTTTCCGCGCCGCCGGTGTTGCGGCCTGCGGCCGAGCCGGAGGCTGAGAACCCGGTGCGGCCTGCACCGCTGCCTGCCCCGGTGTCCGCGGTGCGGTCCGGGTTTGCGCCCGTGCTCCGGGACGGGGACGAGCCGGTGCGGAGGGACGCTTGCGAGCCGGTGCTCCGATTCGACGCCGCACCCGTGCTGCCGGCAGGGCCGGCGCCGCAGGGGCCCTTGCCGGTGCGTGGGAAGGACGCTGCCGCGTCGGGGAGCTTCGCCCGAATGGTGTACCTCGGGCAGTATCGCAACTGCTTCCTGCTGGGGCAGGTGGACGACCGGCTCATCGTGATCGACCAGCATGCCGCGCACGAGCGGGTGATGTTCGAGCGGATCCGGGAGCAGTTCGAGAAGGGGCCCGTGGTCAGCCAGCGGCTGCTGGTTCCGATGCTGCTGGAGCTGGACCTCAGACTGGTAGCGGTGCTGGAGGAGCGGCGGGAGTTGCTGGAGCGGCTGGGTTTCGTGGTGGAGCCGTTCGGAAGCGGAAGCGTGGCGGTCAAGGCGGTCCCTCTCCTGCTGAAGCAGCGGAACCCGGAGCTGCCTCTGATGGCGGTGCTGTCGGATCTTGCGGATGCGGGGGGGCTGGCGGGTCCGGAGTTGTTCCACAAGACGCTGGCGACCATGGCGTGTCACTCCGCGGTGCGTGCGGGCGATCCCATGGAGCGGGCCGAGGTGCTGGCGCTGCTGCGGCAGATGGACCAGGTGGACCTTGCGGCCTACTGCCCGCACGGCCGGCCGGTGGTTGCGATGTTCGACGAGTCCGAGGTCGCCCGGTGGTTCAAGAGAACGTAGCGTCCCGCAGGATCGTGGTGTTCGTCGGCGCGACCGCATCGGGCAAGAGCGCGGCCGCCATCGCGCTTGCGCGGGAGCTTCCGCTGGAGATCGTGAACTGCGATGCCAGCCAGGTGTACTCCGGGATGTGCGTCGGCACCGCGCGGCCCAGCGAACAGGAGATGCAGGGGGTGCCGCATCACCTCTACGGGGTGGTGGCCCCGGATGATCCGGTGAATGCGGGCCGGTACGTGGAGATGGCCGACCGCGTGGTCTCGGAGGTCTGGTCCCGCGGCCGGGTGCCGTTGTTCGTGGGCGGCACGGGGCTCTACGTGCGGGCGTTGCTGCGGGGCCTGGCCCGGATCCCGGACATCGACCCCGGGGTGCGGGAGCGGCTCCTGGGACGGGTTGCCCGCGAGGGGGCCGAAGCGCTCCACCGGGAGCTTTCCGAGGTGGACCCCGAGGCTGCGCGGCGCATCGCTCCGGGAGACCCCCAGCGGATCACCCGGGCGCTGGAGGTGTATGAGCAGACCGGCAGGACCATCACGTCCTACCAGGTGGATCACCGATTCGGCCAGGCGCGGTATGACGCGCTTCTGCTGGGCGTCCTCTGGAGCGCCGGGGAGCTGCGCGAGCGCATCGTTCGTCGCGTTCCGGAGCTTTTCGACCGGGGGTTTGCCGAGGAGGTTGCGCTTCTTGCCAGCCGGGGGCACGACTTCTCGGCAAGGGCGTTCAAGGCGCTGGGGTACCAGGATGTCCTCCTGTTTGTCCGGGGGGAGATCCCGCGTGCGGAAGCGGTGGCGCGGGTCACGGGCTCGCACCTGCGCTATGCGAAGCGGCAGTCGACCTGGTTCAAGAAGGAGCCCGGGATCCACTGGTTCCGGGAGGACGAGCTTCCGTCCGTGGTCAGCAGGGTGAGGGACTTCGTCGGGGAGCAGAGGCCTGGTGTCTGAAGCGGGGCACCTACTTGACCCAGCAGCCCGGCTCGACGTGATCCACGACGCCCACCACGCAGGAGCGGATGGGGAGGATCTGCTTCTTGAAGATCTGGCGGATGCCGTTGCCCTCGCGCATGACCAGCACGGTGTCGCCCACGCCTGCCTGGACGACGTCCACGGCCAGGAAGGACTCGCCCGTCGCTTTGCCCTGCTCGGTGACCGGCTGGACGACGAACAGCTTGTACCCGTTGTATTCCGGGTGCTTGATGGTGGATACCACGGTCCCGATGACCTTGGCCAGGGTCACGCTACACCTCTTCCAGGAGGTCGACGGAATCGACGATGCCGATGATGGAGTGGTCCACGGGAACGAACCATGGGTCCAGGGCGAGGGCAGCCTCCCGGGACAGGACCATGAACACCGGGTCGCCGAGGCCCGCCATGACGGTGTCCACTGCGACCACCGCGTCACCCATCGGCTTCCAATGGTGGTCCATGGGCTGCACGTAGAGGAGCTTCTTCCCCTCGAGCCCTTCGTACTTCTGGCTGGCCACCACGCGGCCGATGACCTTCCCCAGGATCATCCCGACCTCCGGCGCGATACATTACTGCGCGGGTGCGCGGCCTGTCAAGGATTGACACTCCGGGCGGAAGGCATACAATTCTGCGGTCGCAACGCCGGAAGGCAGGAGATCCGATGGCACCCACTGAGGAGACGGGGAAAGGGACGGAAGGCCAGAAAGGCGCGGCGGAGCCGTCTGCGTCGTTGCAGCGCGTGGTCCTCGAGGTCGTGTTTGGCCTGGAGCGCGGCAAGCGGTTCGCACTCACGTCGGAGCGTGCGGTCCTGGGGCGCGGCAGCGAGGCCGACCTGGTGCTGGACGACCCATCGGTGTCGCGGCGGCACGTGTCCGTCGTCCTGGAAGGGGACGGGGTGCTGGTGGAGGATCTCGGGAGTGAGAACGGGCTGCTGGTGATGGGGGAGAAGGTGGCGTCTGCCCGGGTGGGGCCGGGCGGGAGCTTCGAAATCGGCTCGTCCGTGATTGCCTGCCGGACTGCGGGTGGCCAGGCGTCTCCCCTCGAGCCCGACCGAATGTCGGACACGCAGAAGCTTGCCATTCTCAAGGACGGCCGGGGTGTGCCGGCGGCGGAGGAAGCGGGGAGTCCGACAGCCCCGGGCATGGGGGGGCACGTCGAGCGGCCGATGCCGCGCTCGGTGAAGCCCAGCGGACGGGTAGCCCGTCTGGTTTCGTGGGTCATGGTCGCTACGGTGGTCGTGGGCGGGCTGCTGCTGATGATGCAGCTCCTGGACGGGATGCAGGGCTTCCGCATCGAGGGATTCAGCCGGCAGGAGCGGGACGGAGAGTCGGGTGAAGGCAGCAGCGGTGGGGCCGCAGGAGCTGCCGGGCCGAGCTACCCGGAGACCATTCCGGACGATCCCCGCGGGGTGCTGCCTGGAGCGTCCCAGGTCTCCTCGCCTCCGGACGTGGCCGTGCAGATGTACCGTGAGGCGCTTGCGTTGGAGTCCGACGGGAAGCTGGCGGAAGCCGTCGTCCTGCTGGAGGAGGTCCGCTCCCGCTACCCCGAGTTCGTGCCTCCGGGAGGGACGCCGGTGCTGGAGACCGTCGAGCTGCTTCAGAAGGCCATCGTGTATGCGAAGGTGGTGAAGTCGGCCCGCGAGTCTCTGGACCGCGGCTCGATGAGCAAGGAGCAGCTCCAGTCAATCGTCATGGAGCTGGACGGCATTCCGACCACCGACGGCCGGTTCGGGCAGGAAGCGACGCTGCTTGCGGAGAAGGCCCGGTCCCAGATCAAGCAGCTCAACTTCGGTCTCATGGACGGGCAGACTGCGGACGTGGTGGAGCAGCCGGCCGGCGGTCCTGCAGACGTGAAGCCGGCGGCGGAGCCCGTGGGATCGCCGGAGAAGCCATCGGGGGAGGAGAAGCCGGAGCCCAAGGGCGAGTCCAGCGCCAAGGATGTCCGGCCCGCCGCGCCCATTGACGTGCTGAGCCCCGCGGCCGAGCTTCTCGGTTCCGGCAGGTACGCGGAGGCACGCAGGGTCCTGGACGAGGCCGTGGCTTCTGGTGCGGATGCAGGCCAGATCCAGAAGGTGAAGACGCTGTTCTCGCTCAAGTTCTCTTCCATTATGAAGGCCGCGGAAGCCGTGGACGATCCCGAGGAGGGGATCCGGCTTCTGGACGGTGCGCTGGCGCTTTCGGCCCGGGGCAGTGACCAGGAGAAGGAGGCGCTGCAGCTCAAGAGCGCGCTGTTGTCCGCTGCCGGGAAGTGAGTGTGTTTCGGTGCGGTGCGTTGCCCTTTCTACTTGCCCGGGCGGAGGACCGAACGGACCTTCTCGGCTGCGTTGCGCGTGAGCCCCTCGGCCAGCACGTAGGCGCCGTAGGCCATGTGCTGTGGGGACAGCGTGCCGCGGCGCAGGTGCCTGTAGACCTGGGACGGGCGGGCGTAGAACTTGAACATGCCCGAGCGCTGGATGGAGAGCAGCTCCTTGACGGACATGCCGTCCGGTGCGTAGAGGAGCTCTGCGTCGCCGGAGGCCCAGTTGTACCATGACGTGAACTTCTCGAACTGGGACGCGTCGATCCGGTCGCGGACCTGGTCATAGAGCGCGGATCCCGGGTAGGGCACGGTGATGGCGAACTTGGCGAAGTCGCAGTCCAGCTCGATGGCGAAGTTGACGGTGTCCCAGCAGCTCTCAGCGGTGTCGCCCGGCAAGCCGAGCATGAAGAACCCCATGGTGGTGACGCCTGCGGCGCGGGCCGCGGCCGCTGCTTTGCGTGCCTGGTCGAGGGTCGTGCGCTTGCCTGCCAGGTCCAGCACCCTCTGGTTGCCGGACTCGAAGCCGAAGAAGATCACGGAGAGGCCGGAGGAAGCCAGCTTCAGCATCAGCTCCTCGTCGACCATGTCGACCCGGGACTCGGTGATCCAGCGTACGCGCTGGGAGAGCTTGCGGCGGATGAGCTCGTCTGCGAACTCGAAGCCCTGCTTCTTGGTCCAGGGGAAGTACGCGTCGTTGAAGCCGAACCATTCGAAGCCGTAGCGGTCCACGAGGTGCTCGATCTCGTCCACCACGCGGGAGGTCTTGCGAAGGCGGACCTTCTTGTACTGGGTGTCCTGGGAGCAGAACACGCAGTGGAAGGGGCAGCCGCGGGACGCCATGACGGGCAGGGGCGTGGAGTAGACGCCGATGAGAGGCAGGGACATGTACTTCTCGTCGAAGAGGTCGACGAGGTGCCATGCGGGGTAGGGAATCGAGTCGAGGTCCGCGATGACGGGGCGGACCGGGTTGTGCACGACGCGGTCGCCTTTGCGGTACGAGATCCCGAGGACATCGTCGAGGGGTGCTCTGGCCTCGAGTGCGGTGGCCAGCTCCACGAGGGTGACCTCGCCCTCGCCGCGCACGATGTAGTCGGCCGCCCGGTTCTCGAGCAGGTCCGCGGCGAACAGTGACGCGTGGTGATTGCCCATGACGATGGGAACCGAGGGCAGCTCCCGTCTCACGATGGCGACGGTATCCAGCACATTGGCCACGGTGGTGGTCAGAAGGCTGAATCCGATGAGATCCGCCTTCTCCTTCTTGAGCAGCGCCACGAGGTCCGCGTTGGTCAGGCGCCGGGGGATCTGGTCGATGCAGAGCGCCTGGTGGCCGCCTTTCTCCAGGGACGCTGCGAGGTAGGCCACGCTCATGGGGAGCAGGTGCGGAAACAACTCCCGGTATCTCGGGTTGTTGACTCCAGCCATGCTTCCCGGGACCACCAGACCGACCTTCATCGCCATCCCTCCGAGCGCGCAAGTCTAGGCACATCTGCCCCCAATAGCAACGGGAAGTGGAAAAGGTCGCGCTTTTCTGCAACAATGGTGTGCTCGTCGGAGGTGGGTCGATGAAGCGTTTCCCGCTGACTGCCGTGTTGCTGCTCACGCTTGCCGGGTGCCAGAGCGGACCCTCGGGGACTCCGGGGCAGGGGCCTCCTCCTCCTCCTCCGGCGCCGCCGGCAGAGGAGCCGGCTGGAGAAGAGGAGGGTGCGCCGGCCGCGGCTCCGATCGCGGGGCCGATGGGTTTCGCGCCGTCGGAGGGCTCGGGGCCGGTTCCGGCTGCGGAGCCTGTGCCTGAGCCGCGGGACGTGGTTGCGCAGGACGCCGCGCAGGCGGCTCCAGGGGAAGGTCCCAGGCCGGCCGAGGCGGGTGACGTGGCGAGCGAGGAGACGGCCGGGGCCGGAGATGTGAAGGAGAAGGTGGACGTGGCTCCGCTGCCGGCCGGTCCGGTGGACCCGGCCAAATCGCTCAAGGTTTACGAGGAAGCTCGCAAGCTCATCGAGCAGGGGAAGGCCAAGAAGGCCACGGAGCTTTTCGAAGAGTGGTTGCGTGTTGCCCCTGCCGACAAGGTCAACCGCCAGAACCTGGTGCACGTGTACCTGTCGACGGGCCAGGACGATGCTGCGCTGCTGCACCTGAAGATCCTCGCGGAGCAGGACCCGAACCAGGTGGAGACGTGGGCCGCGCTCGGACGGCTCCAGGCGAAGCTGGGCAAGCATTCCCAGGCAGCGGAGTCGTTGATGCTGGCCACGGGGCTGGCTCCTGCGGACGTCGATCTGGCTCTGGACCTGAGTCGCGAGTTTGCCGCGGACCGGGAGTACGTGAAGGCCGGCGCGGTGCTGGAGACCATCCTCAAGCGCGGCAAGCGCGAGAACGAGATCCTGAAGGAGCTGGGTGCGGTGCTGGTCCTGGCCGGCGAGTACCGCACCGCGTGGGCGCGGTACGAGAAGCTCCAGCGGTTGCAGCCGACCTACGAGACTGCGCTGGTGCTTTCGCAGCTTGCGGCCCGTGAGGGCAAGTGCAACGACGTCAAGGACTCGCTGGCCGGGTGGGACAAGGAGTTCAAGGACGAGGCGCCCTACCTGCTGCTTGCGGGGTGCGCCTTGGAAGCCAAGGACATCAACAAGGCCCAGTCGTACCTGAGCTCCGCGGTGGAGAAGAACGGGCAGTGTTTCGACTGCGCGCTGAAGCTGGGCGACGTGTTCTTCGAGCGGCGGGACTGGCCCAACGCCGCGCAGTTCTACGCCAAGGCCGCGGAGCTGAAGCCGTCCGAGTTCTGGCCCCACATGCAGCTGGGCAAGTCGCTGGCCAATGCGGGCAAGCACGTGGAAGCCGCGCGGGCCTTCGGGTCTGCCAACGAGCGCAAGCCGGGCGATGCGGACGTGGTGTTTGCCTGGGGCATCGAGACGGTGCTGTCCGGGGACAAGGCCACGGGCTGGAAGATCTGGGGCATGCTCGACGAGCTGGACAAGGCCAAGGCGGCCGCGCTCAAGAAGGAGCTTTCCAAGTAGCGGATCGTCAGACGCGCACCGAGGTCCGCACGGCCCACTCGACGGCCAGGCCTTCCACTGCCTGCTCCAGCGCCCTGTCGACCCGCGGGCAGTTGGGGCCCTTCACAACGACCTGCACCGCGCACGCCGCGTGACGTGGGCTCAGCGGTTCGGGCAGCTCGGGCGCTTCGCACCGCGAGACCGACGATGCCCAGGGAAGCGCTCCTGAATTCGCGAGCGCAAGCACTGCTTCTGCCGACTCCGGATCTCTCAAGCCCACTGCGTATTCGAACGCAGTGGGCTTCTCGGCCATGCCCGAGCCTTCCGCCGCGTTCCGGGCGGAGGTGAAATCGATCCCTGGAGTGGAGACGTTGCGGAGTGACTCCAGCAGCGCTTCGGCCTGGACGGGGCCCAGGAAGAATGCGTCGAACACCTCGTCCAGCCCTGCCTGTCCCAGGGGCAGCGGCGGGGGGAAGTAGATCCTTGGCCGGGGCCGGTACCCTTGCGAGGAGGCCAGCTCCACGCGGGCCCGGCGCAGAGCCAGGAGCATGTGCCGCTGGAGGTCGAGGTGGCCGAGCAGTATCGCCGCGCCCACCTTCCGATATCTCACGCGCACGCGCACAACCTCCCTCTCGGGGGCAGCGCCCCCAGTATGGTGGCAGGCCCCGCCTGCGGGGGCGGAGCCCCCAGCTGGGTGGTGGCTGGCCCTGCCTGCGGGGGCGGCGCCCCCAACTGGGCGGCAGGCCTTTCCTGCGCAGTCCGCGCCGCAGTTGAGGCAGAGGGGGTTGTCGGCAAACGGGGTGCAGGGCGGGGTGGTCTGGCCTGCAAGGCCCCGTTCTGCTTCGCGGGCGAGGAACTGCGGGGACACCGCGGTGAGCACGTGGTCCCATGGAAGTCGGGCTGCGGGGGATGTGGCGGAGAGGAACCTCGCGGGGTCCGCGCCTGCTGCTGCGAGGGCTGCGTTCCAGGCGGGAAGTGCGAAGCACTCGTCCCAGCTGTCGAACGTGGCGCCTGCCCGGTATGCGGCCTCGATGACGTCCGCAATGGATCGGTCTGCGCGCGTGAGCACGGCTTCGAGGAAGGACATGTCGGGGTTGTGCCACTTGAGGGCCAGGGTGTCGCGGCGTGGCGGGAACGCATGCTTGAGCAGGGCGATCTTGCGCTGGAGCTCGTGGCGTGGCTCCATGGCCTGCCACTGGAACGGCGTGTGGGGACGGGGGACGAAGAGGGACACGCTGACCGCCAGCTCGCCGTTGCGGCCGAAGCGGTGTTTGAGGATCTCGTGGCATCGCAGGGAGAGGTCCGCGATCGCGGTGACGTCCGAATCGGTCTCGGTAGGGATACCGATCATGAAGTACAGCTTGAGGCGGTTGAAGCCGCGGTCTGCGATGCCGGAGACCGCGGAAAGAAGCTGTTGGTCGGTGACGTTCTTGTTGAGCACGTCGCGCAGGCGCTGGCTTCCGGCTTCCGGGGCCAGGGTGAGGCTGGAGGGCCGGGAGCGGGAGAGAATATCGAGGACTTCCGGGCCGACGCCGTAGGCGCGCAAGCTGGACATGGAGACCTTGACCCGGTGCCTGGCGGCCATGGCTCGGATGCTGTGGAAGAGGGGCACGAGCCGGGAGTAGTCCGCGGTGGACAGGGAAGCCACGGAGAGCTCGGACAGGCCGGTGGACGCGAGCACGTCTTCCGCCCATGCGACCATGGCTTCCGGGCTTCGTTCCCGCGGGGGGCGGTAGGTGTAGCCGGCCTCGCAGAAGCGGCAGCCCTGGGTGCAGCCGCGCGCAAGCTCCAGTGAGAGGCGGTCGAACACGGCTTCGACCGCGGGAACCGGGAATTCGGAGAACGGGAGGTAGGCGTCGAGGTCGCTGACTTGCTGCTTGGTCACGGACCCGTCGACCACGAGGAGTCCGGTCGTCGGGTCCGGAGCGACCGCGTGGCGGGCCGGGACGTACACGCCCGGAAGCGCTGCCAGCGTGTCGAGCAGCCGCTCTCTTCTTCCCGGGCCCGGTCCGGTGCCGGAAGCGATCCGTGCGAGGGAGCGGACCGACTCTTCGCCGTCGCCCATGACGAACGCGTCGATGAACGGGGCCATGGGCTCGGGGTGGGTGGCGCAGGGGCCGCCGGCGACGACCAGGGGGTGCGCATCCGACCGGTCTGCGCTGCGCAGGGGAAGCCCGCCGAGGTCGAGCATCGAGAGCACGTTGGTGTAGTTGAGCTCGTACTGGAGTGAGAAGCCTACGATGTCGAAGGACGCGAGGGGGAGGCCCGAGTGCCGCGCCTCCAGAGTCGCCCCGGTCTTTCGAAGGTGTGCGGCCATGTCCGGCCAGGGGCAGAATGCGAGGTCGACGTAGGTACCCGGCGTGCGCCGCAGGAGCGAGTAGAGGATGCGCAACCCGGTGTTGGACATGCCGATTTCGTACAGGTCGGGGTAGGCCAGCAGGAAGCGGACGTCGTGTTCTCCCGGCGGGGTCCACCCGCGAGGGAAGAACTCGTTGCCGACGTACCGAGCCGGCTTGCGGACATCAGAGGCTACCAGGTCCAGGAGATCCACGCCACGCACCTCCGGCCGGGAGTATAGGGTAGGCCCGTACAAACGCAATCGGAAACGGGGTGCGATGTCGATTGACCGAGCGGGCGCGGCGTGTATACTCGGCCGAGCGTGTTAAGCCAACCGGCCAGGTGGAGAAACCATGGCGCAGGTCATCCTGAGGAACGTCTGGAAGCGTTACCCCAACGGGTTCGTGGCGGTCAACGCCTTCAACCTCGACATTGCGGACCAGGAGTTCATCGTGTTGGTGGGGCCGTCCGGGTGCGGCAAATCCACGACGCTCCGGATGGTGGCCGGGCTCGAGGATGCGTCGGAGGGCGAGATCCGGATTGGTGACCGGGTGGTCAACGACGTCCCGCCGAAGGACCGCGACATCGCGATGGTCTTCCAGAACTACGCGTTGTACCCGCACTGGACCGTGTTCGAGAACATGGCGTTCGGCCTGAAGCTCCGGAAGCTGCCTGCGGACGACGTGAAGCGGCGGGTCGAGGAGGCGGCCAGGGTGCTGGAGATCGACCACCTCCTGGAGCGCAAGCCGAGGGCGCTGTCCGGGGGGCAGCGGCAGCGCGTGGCCATGGGTCGGGCCATCGTGCGCAACCCCAAAGTGTTTCTGTTCGACGAGCCGTTGTCCAACCTGGATGCCAAGCTGCGCGTGCAGATGCGCGTGGAGATCAGCCGGCTCCACAACCGTCTGAAGACGACGATCATCTATGTGACGCACGATCAGATCGAGGCGATGACTCTGGCGGATCGGATCGTGATCATGAACCAGGGGGAGGTGCAGCAGGTGGGTTCTCCGCTGGACGTGTACGAGCGGCCTGCGAACCTGTTTGTTGCGACCTTCATTGGCTCCCCGTCCATGAACATCCTCGGTGCCCGGGTCGAGAGTGGGCGCATCGTGGGCGACGGATTCGCGCTGGTACCGACGCCCGAGCAGGCACGACGGCTTGCGGGGGTCACGGGTCCGGTATCCCTCGGCATCCGTCCGCAGCACATGCGGGTTGCTCCTGCCTCGGGCGGCGGGACGCTGGATGCCAGGGTGGACGTGGTGGAGCACCTCGGGTCTGAGAAGTACGCGTATTTCCCGCTGGGTGGCAAGACCATCACCGCGAGACTCGGAGAACGGGATCCGGTTTCGGAGGGGGGAATCACCCCGTTTGCCGTGGACATGCAGCAGGTGTTCCTGTTCGACCAGACCGGACGGAACCTGATGCTGGACAAGAAGGAGGGCAATTCATGAGCCGGTGCAGAGCCGTGGCAGTCTTCCTGGTCGCGGTGGGGCTCGTGCGGTGCGGGGACGGGTCTGCGCCCGAGAGCAAGCCCACGGTGCTGGCAGAGCTGTCCGAGCAGGTCCGCAAGGGCGGCCTGGTGGATCGGCTGGATTCCATCGACAGGCGTCTCGGCAACCTCGAGAAGGGGATGGCGGAGTTGACCGCGAAGGTGGATGCGGGCGTGCGCGTGGCCGCTCCTTCGGGGCAGCCGGCGGCCGGGGGAACGGAAGCGGCCGCAGGCGTGGCTTCGGGCGCTCAAGCGGGCGAGGCTCCGGCCGATGCGGGCCAGGCAGCGGCCCCTGCCGCGACCGAGGAGTTCAAGCTCACGTATCCGGAGCCGGAGAGCCCGGTGACCATCGTGGTGTGGCACGCGTACCGCGGGAAGGAGAAGGAAGCGTTCGAGGAGTGTGCGCGGACGTTTGCGGCCAGGTTCCCGAAGTTCGTGGTGGATGCGCAGGAGGTGCCGTTCTCCGCGCTGCGGGACAAGCTGGTGGTGACGATTCCGCGGGGCACGGGACCGGACGTGTTCGTGTATGCGCACAACAACATCGGGGACTGGCTGCTCAAGGGTCAGATCCTGGTGCCTCTGTCGAGCCTCATAGAGCAGTACGACAGCTTCGAGTCGCTTGCGCGGTTCCTGCCGGACACGGTCAAGGCGCTGGGGTACGACGGGTCTTTGTACGGCCTGCCGCTGGCGTTCAAGTCGCACGCGCTGTTCTACAACAAGGCGTTGGTGAAGGGGGACCCGCCCGACACGGTGCCCGAGCTGGTGAACATGGCGGTTGCCGCGTCCAAGGACAGCGGTGAGGGGGAGGACAGGATCTACGGCCTCGTGTACGATGCGGGCCTGCTCTACAACCATGCGCTCTGGACCCACGCGTTCGGGGGCACGATTCTCGACGATGCAGGCAACGCGCACCTGGACACTCCGGAGATGCTGCAGTCGCTGGAGCTGGTCCGCTCGTTCGTGGCGGACAGCAAGATCCTGCCGGACCTGAACGATTCCATGGCGACGTTCCTGTTCAACTCGAACAAGGTGGCATTCGTGATCAAGGGGCCGTGGTTCCTCGGGGAGATCGATCCGTCGGTGCAGTATGGGGTCGCGTTGCTGCCGACCGTGGCCGAGGGGAAGTGGGGCAAGCCGTTCCTCGGCTCCGAGGGGGTGTTCCTGTCCGCGTGCGCCAGGAACCGGGAGGCTGCCTTCCAGTTCATGCGTTACCTCGTGAGCGAGGAAGCGGCGCGCATCCGGTACGTCAAGGGGCAGCAGCTGGTGGCGAACAAGTCGGTGTACGAGGATGCGGCGCTTTCCGCGCAGGCGAACCCTGCGCTGGAGGTGTTTCGGAAGCAGGCGAACAACACGGTCATCATGAGTGCGATGCCGCAGATGCAGGCGGTGTGGTCGACCGCGGACAATGCGATCCGCAACGTGATCTTCGGCGGTGCGGACCCGAAGGCAGCGCTGTCCGAGGCGCAGGTGAAGGTGGACCACGACATCTCCAACATGGGGAAGTAGCGGGTGAGCAAGGCCGGCCACAGGCATGCCGTCATCGCCGCGAGCATCCTGCTTGCGGTCGCAGTCACCGCCGCGCTGTCGGTGCAGCGGTACGTGGACCACGGTCAGGAGCGCAAGCTGAATGCGTACCGGGGTCTGGCCCTTGCCATCGAGATGGCGGCGTTGTCGTCGGCCAGGGGTGGCGACGGGGTGGAAGCGGAGGGCAACGCATGGCTGCAGGCCAGCATGCGGGACGGCCGTGTGCTGGGTGGGATGTTCGTGCGCACGGGTGGCCGCGTGCCCGGGCTCAACATCACCCGTCCGGCGCAAGTCGTTGTGGACGTGACGACCGAGGGGGAGCAGCGGTCCGCCAGTGCCGAAGCGGGTCGTGATTCCCGCGGTTCCGGGGCAGAGAGGATGAAGGCCGCGGCCGTGGCGGGCGGAAGGGCCGCGGACACGGAGCGGCTGATTACGCTGTGTGCGCGGCTGGCGGAGGAGCTTGGCCGCGGCCACGACACACAGACCGCGGGGCCGCGTGACCTTTCCTGGCAGCGGGTCAGCGATCCTTCCGTCGTGGTGGCTGCCGCGCCGGCGGTGACCGCAACGGGAGAGCTGCTGGGTGTCGCGGCCGTCGAGATGCGCGTGCCTGCCCGGGGGAGCCGCAGCGTGTCTCTTGCGGGTCTGGCCATCCTGCTTTCGGGCGTGCTGGCATTCGCATTCCTGCGGAAGGCTCACGTCGGCTCACTGGCGGCCTTTGCGGCCGCGGGCGGACTGGTCTTCACGCTGTCCCTGGCGGCAGGCGGCTTGCACAACCGGGAGGGCGTCGAGCGGTTCGTGCAGCAGCGCGAGGCTGCGACGTCCGAGTTCCTGAATGCGACGCTGTTTGCCGCGCCTTGCGCCGCGCTGGCCCTGGACCGCACGTGGGAGCAGGTCTTCAAGTACCCTGCAGAAGGCGTGCAATTGTCGCTGCCTGCCGGCACCCTGGACGGGCCGTTTCTTGCGACCGAGGGGCTTGGCGGGTCGCTGGGTCTGCTCTGGGGCAGGATGCTGCCCGTGCTGGCGGTGCTGCTGCTGTGCCTGCTGGTGGGGCTGACCGCGGTGCGGGGGCTCACGGACGTGGTGTGGGGTGTTGCCACCATGCCGGGGGCGTATGCGTATGTCGCGCCCGCGATGCTGGGGATGGCCATTCTCGTGCTGGTGCCCTTCCTGATGGGGGTGGGGCTGGGGTTCTTCAACGCGGACTTCGAGTTCGTGGGGCTCACCAACTTCTACGACATCCTGGTGCCGAGCCAGAAGTCGGACACGAACTTCTACCTGACGCTGGGTTTCACGGTGATGTGGACCGTGAGCAACGTGGCCGCGCACCTGGTCATCGGTCTTGGGCTGGCGCTGGTGCTGGTGAGCTCGAAGGTGCGGTTCAAGGGGCTCTTCCGCGTGCTGCTCATCGTGCCGTGGGCGGTGCCCAACTATATCACGGCGCTGGTATGGAAGTGGATGTTCACGTCCGAGCTGGGTGCGGTGAACCTGATGCTCTCCGCACTGGGAGTGGACAATCCGCCGGTCTGGTTCGGCCCGAGCTTCTGGACCAACTACTTCGCCGCGCTCATGACGAACATCTGGCTGGGGTTCCCGTTCATGATGGTGGTGTCGATGGGTGCGCTGCAGAGCATTCCCGCGGACCTGTACGAGGCAGCGGACATCGACGGTGCGTCGCGCTGGCAGAAGTTCAGGAACATCACGCTGCCCCTGCTCAAGCCTGCGCTGTTCCCCGCGGTGATCCTCGGGTGCATCTGGACGTTCAACATGTTCAACGTGATCTACCTGGTGACGCGGGGCAACCCGGACCACAAGACGAACATCCTGATCACGGAGGCGTACCGGTTCTTCTCCGAGCTGAACCAGTACGGGGTGGCGGCCGCGTACTGCGTGCTGATCTTCGTCATCCTGCTGCTGTACACGCTCGTGACCAACCGTGTGACCAAGGCCACGCAGGGGGCGTTCGAATGAAAGGCAGGGCATCCGGCATCCTCGCGTCCCTGGGGCTCCACCTGTTCCTGGTGGTGTTCACGCTGCTGACGCTGACTCCCCTCGCGTACGTGCTGAAGCTGGCGTTTTCCGGAGATCGGAAAGGCCTGGGGTCGTTGTCGTTCGTTCCGAGCGCTCCGACACTCGACAACTTCGTGAAGGTGGTGAGCCGGACCGAGCGCGGGGAGTGGGTGTTCGGCCACCACCTGTTCAACAGCGTGGTCATCGCGATTGCTACCACGATCCTGGGGATCGCGCTTGCCTGCACCGCGGGGTACGCGTTCTCCCGCTTCAAGTTCCCCGGGCAGAAGGGCGGGCTGCTGTCGTTCCTGGTGTCGCAGATGTTTCCCGGAGTGATGATGATGATCCCGCTGTACATCATCATGCAGAAGCTGGGGCTGCTCAACCGGCAGGCAGGGCTCATCCTGGTGTACAGCACCACGGCAATTCCGTTTTGCGTCTGGACGCTCAAGGGCTACTTCGACACGATTCCGAAGGACCTGGAGGAGTCGGCGCTCATCGACGGGGCCGGCCGGTTCCTGATCTTCCGGAAGATCATGTTGCCGCTGGCTGCGCCTGCGGTTGCGGTGACCGCGCTGTTCAGCTTCATGACCGCATGGAACGAGTTCCTGCTTGCGTACACCTTCATGACCGACCCGCTTGCCTACACGCTGCCGGTGGAGATCCAGAAGTACGTAGGCGAGGAGATCCAGTGGGAGCTGTTTGCCGCGTCGTCGGTGCTGGTATCGATCCCGGTGATGGCGCTCTTCTTCGTGCTGCAGAAGAACCTGGTGTCCGGCCTGACCGCGGGGTCAGTGAAGGGTTAGTCTTCCTTCCAGAGAACGTCGCAGGGCTCGTCGGGGCGGGACGCTTCGCGCAGGTTGGCTTCCAGGACCACGGTGTCGTTGCGGGTCACTTCCACGTACCGCCACCAGCGGTCGAAGCCCTCCTTCTTGAAGCACACGAGATGACGCCCCTCGGTGAGATCGATCTCGCTTCCGGCCGCGCCTGCCGGCTTGGCGTCGACGAACACCTTCACGCCGTCCGTGGGGCGGACCTTGGTCATGAGCTTGCCCTTGTACACGATCTTCTTGAGGGAGATCTGGAGGTTCTTGTTCTCCGTGGGCTGAAGGACCACGTTTTCCTCGGCCGGAGTATAGTCCTCTGCCGAGACGGAGACTGCCAGCGCTTTGCCCGGTGCGACCTTCACGGTGATCTCGCCGCGGGAGACCGGCAGGCCGTTGATGAGCACGTCGGCCTCGTTGGGAGTCGTTCGGATGGTGAGCGTGGCGGCCTTGGAAATGAGCGATTCCTGCTTCTGCTTGGCCTTGAGGATCTCCTGCACCTCCGGGCTCAGCTCCCCGTCCTGGATGGAAAGGTAGTCGTCTCCCACGTGGAGGTACGCGGTGTAGAACAGGACCGCCTCGTCGGGCAGTTTCATGAAGGTGGCGATCTGGGCCAGGGCGTTCATTGCCGTGGAGTTGCGAGGCTCGACCACAAGGATCTTCTTGAAGGTGTCATAGGCCAGCTCGAGCCTGCCGGCCTGGACCTGTTTCTGCCCCTTGCGAACGAGCTCGTCGACGTCCACATCCTGGGCAAAGCAGGGAAGCGCCACGGCCAGCAGAAGCACCGCCACGAGTCCTGATCGTCTCATCTCCGCACCTCTTTCCCATATCCCCGCGCACATTTCTACTTCATCCCCGCGGAGGAATCCACTTTATTGTAGTAGAGAGTGGCGTACCCCTGCGACTGGTTCTTCCGGAACGCGGTCACCACGACCCGATTGGAGCCTGGCGACAGGGGGACCTCGAACCGGAACGGTACCAGCCGTGCCGAGGCCGTACGCTCTCCGAGATACAACATGGCGACCTTGCGCCCGTTGTCGTAGACGGCCAGGCCTGCCTGCTCCACGGGGGCATACGTCCCGAAGTCCGCCTCCCCCGCGACCGAAAGCGTGTCCGCGGGACCCAGGAGGTCGGGGGGCTCCACCGAGATGATTCGGACCAGCGGCTCCACCGCGGCTGGCGCCAGCGCACCGTCGTCCGGGCGAGCGGCGGGCAGCAGGCGGGTTGCGAAGAACTTGGTCCTTGCCTTCACGTCGATGACGCCCAGCAGGACGGCAAGGCGGCCGTCCTGCGCTTCCTTCTGGCACCTGAGCGAGAAGCGCACCGTGGCGGAGCTGCCCGGGGCGAGGTCGACCAGGTCGCTGCGGCCGCTGGCGAGGAAGAGCGCGGCACCCGACACGTTCTCCGCAATGGCGAGGCCCTTCTCGAGGACGCCGTCTCCGACGTTGGTCACGGTCATCACCACGTCGAAGGTCTCGCCGGGCTGGACCGCACCGTCGCGGTTTCCGGTCGGGTCGTCCACGACGTAGGTCATTGCCAGCCGCGGCCGGCCTGCCGGGAGCGTCTCGACGAGGAAGGACGTGGAAGCCACGGTCTCGTCCGTGTCCTGCAGGACGTCCACGAATACCCGGTCCATCCGGTGCGGCGAAGCCGCTTGCGCCTTGAACTTGATCTCACAGGAAGCCGCGCCTCCGGGAGGCACGTCTCCGATGAGGCACGACTTGCCGTCGAGCTTGGCGTCCTCGGACTCGGTCCGGCAGTACAGGCCCGGGGCCGTGGCGCTGCCGGTATTGGTCACCGTGACCTGGACGAGGCCGTCCTGTCCTGCCGCGACCCGTGCCGGCTCTGCCACGGCTGCGACCTCGACGGTTGCGGCGGCCGGAAGCGGGCCGGGACTCCACGACTTGCCCTCGTCCGCGGCCAGCCCGTCCAGGCGGAACTCCTCCATCTCGGCATGCTCGACGAGTCGCTCCAGGCACTGGTCCAGCATCTGTGAGCCGCGCACGGACGGGCAGGAAGAGAGGATGTCGAGCGCCAGCAGGACCGGGTAGTCCACGGTCACCGAGTCGTACTCGTCGGCCTGGGGCTCGGCAGAGTCGGGAACGTAGCGGAGGCAGAACGCAGGCGGGTCGTAGGGCACGGACTCGGAGGTCTTTTCCAGGTGGTAGGGAAGCGCGGACTCCCCCTCGAATTCCTGTGCAAACGTCGGGAAGCGGACCGGCGACGCGGTGCGGATTGCGCCGAGCTGGACGTGGGGCTCGATGCCGGCTCCCTGGATGACGTCCATGTCGGGCCCGACGTACTGGGACACGGTGAGCTTGAGCGCTCCCCGGTGGAGGGGCTGGACATACTGCACCGAGCCCTTGCCGAAGGTCCTCTCTCCCAGCACCAGCGCTCGGTCGTTGTGCTTGAGAGCGGCAGTCACGATCTCCGAGGCGCTCGCACTTCCGTGATCCACCAGGAGGACGACCGCGGCGTCCTCGAAGGGCTCGCCCGCGGTGGCGGTTTCCGTTTCCGACTCGCCCACTGCGCGGGCCACGGTGGTCACGATGTTCCCCCCGGCGAGGAACAGGTCGGCCAACTCGACCGCGGCGGACATGACCCCGCCCGAGTTGCCTCTGAGGTCCAGCACGACGCCGGACGGCGGGCGGTCCGAGTAGGTGCGCTCGAGGAACTGGCGGACTTCTGCGGACGTTCCCTGTTGGAACCCTTTGACCCGCAGGTAGGCGGTCCTGCCGTCGAGGTTCCTGCCCAGCACGCTCACGACCCGGATCTGCTCACGAACGAGCGTCACGGGCTGACCCGCAGCGGAGTCCGCTCCCCGCACCCAGACGGTGACCTCGGTGCCAGGCTCTCCGCGCAGCTTGCCCGCAGCTTCGTTGACCGTCATGTTGATGGTGCTCTCGTCATCGATCTGCACGATCCGGTCGCCCTTGTGGATCCTCTTCCTGAATGCGGGGGTGCCGGGCATCACGGACATGACCCTGAGCTCGCCGTCCCGCACCGAGATGACGATGCCGATGCCGCCGAACGCGCCGCGGGTGGACATCTTCATCTCGTTGTACTCGGCCTCGTTCATGTATGCGGTGTGCGGGTCGAGCACCGACAGCATGCCGATGATGGCAGCATCCTCCATCTTGACGGAGGTCTCCTTGTCCAGCGGGAAGGAATCCAGGATCTCCATGAGCTTCCAGGCGGCCTGGTACAGGTCGCCGACGCGGGAGACGTCGAACGTGCGCGACGCTGCGCGCATCTGCACCGTCACCGAGTCCGGCAGAGCCGCGGGGGCCGACCCGGCCGCCTCCTCATCTGCCGCGGGTGGGGAGACCAGGACCCAGTCGAATTCCTCGGTGATGGCGTGCAGCGCAGCCAGCAGCATGCGGACCGGGTCCAGCCGTGCCTGGAATGCGTACTCCTCCCTCAGGAAGCCCACTGCGGACGCGACCTCCGAGTAGCGGGCGGCCCGCGGCTCGTCTCCCACCACTTCGTCGTCGGGCAGGGGCGTGAACGCCTGGCCCCGGTCCGGGTAGTCCGAGAGCGCCAGCAGCGCTGCGACAGCAGCCAGGCACGCGACAGAGGCGACGTCCGCAGGCGACAGGCTCCCGGGCTTCACGCGTGCCTCCTGCGAAGGAGCGCGGCCGCGGCCAGCAGCGCGAGCAGCGGACCCGTCCAGCCCAGGCGGTTCCCCGATGACGCGGCGCAGTCGCCGCAGTCCGGGGACGTGCCTCCGCCGTCGCCCTCCGCTCCCGTGTCGGCGGCGGGAAGCTCCCCTCCGGTTTCCGGCGCAACGATGTCGCCCGTGGGCTCGACCGGGTCGGCAGAGGAAGCCTCTTCGACCTCCGGGTCGGGCGGGGCCAGGCACGCGTCCGCCCATTCCTGCCTTCCGTACATCCAGCAGAAGCCGGCCTCGTCGTCCGGAGTGAGGAAGTCGGGTGCGGGCTCATTGCAGGGGATGGGCTTGGGCCACATGACGGCCAGCGGGTCCTCGGAGTGGGCCATTCCCACCATGTGCCCTGCCTCGTGGAGGACGACGTGGGACAGGTTCCAGTCCACGTCCTCGCGGTCCTGGCACAGCGAGAAGGTGAAGTGCTCGAGGTTGATGAGCATGTCAGCGTCCACGATGGCGCCCGTGTCGGGCACGTACGTCACGAGCGTGAACGCTGCCCACGTGGAAATGTCTTTGCCGTCACCTGCAGGCAGGTCGTTCCAGCCCTCGGAAACGAAGCGGATCACGTTCTCCTGGTCCACTGCCGTGGTTGCCTCGGCCTTGAACCCGGCGAACTCGAAAGCCAGGGGAGAGCACGTGGCGTCGGTCCAGACGGCCAGGGAATCATGGATGGCCTCAAACTCGCCGTCCGAGGGGATTTCGGGGATTCCGTCGATGTCGATGAAGTAGGGAACCCTGCACCGGTCCGGCTCCCGGTGGACCGTGGCGTTCGTGCTGGAGGACTCGAAGTGCCAGGCCGAAGCCGGGCTCGCGGGGACGAGGCACGCAGCCGCGGCCGCGACAACGGCCGTCACCACGCCGAGCCCGCGGAACCGGATGCGGCTCGGCCGGGCGGATGAGCGGCTTCCGGAATGTGCCGCACGCAGCAAGGCCCAGAGTGCCGCGACCAGGCCTGCCAGCAGGGTGACGGCAAGCGGCCCGGGAGTCCGGTCGGGCGTGCCTGCCCCGGAGGCGGAGCCGCCCAGAGCGCAGCCGTCGTCGCCACTGGCCTGCTGTTCGTCGTCTGCGTCGAGAAACGCGGGTGTCACCTTCTCGCACTTGGGAGCCGACGCAACCGGGTAGATGGTGCACAGCCCCTGCCTGTCGTCTTCTTCGAGGCTCGACTTGAACGTTTCGCCGGGCTCCGCGGAGGAGTACATGGTGGCGAATGCGTCCTCGGAATGGTCGAGGCCGAGCACGTGTCCGAACTCGTGCGTCAGCGTGTTGCGAACATCCAGCGTGTACGCTCCATTCACGGTGTCCACCGAGAACGCGAAGTCCACGCCGTTGAGCTCGATGTCCGCGTCCACGATCTCCCCGGTCTTGGGATCATAGGTGACGCTGGTGAAGGCCACGGGCGTCTGCACGTACGGCCAGACGTCCTCACGCCAGATCACGATGTTGGCCGGGACCGCCTCGTCCATGTAGCCGGTCACCGTGGCGTTGGTGAGCCCTCCGAACTGCACGCGGGCGCCGGTGCAGGCCACGGTGCTCCACGCCTCCATGGAAGCGATGGCCGCGTCCGTCTCCCCGTTTCCGGGCACGCCCGAGGAGCCGGCCTCGCTCACGTACACCGAGATGCACGGGCGCTTCCAGTGCAGCGGCGCATAGCTGGAGGACTTCGACTGCTTCCAGGCCGCTGCGCCGGAGGGGAGCAGGCAGACGATGGCCGCGGTCGCAAGGATGGCCGGGCAACGCGTCATTTCACGACGCCCCCGAGCACCTTGCGGAAATCGGGCAGAGAGATCTCCTCCTTCTCCTGCCCCTTCCCCTTCTCGCCGAGCAGGAGAAGCCCCTTGAGGTCCCTGACGAGGACCTCCGCGCCGTCCCGCTTCACGACCGAGAACTTGCCCTGGGCCATCGCGGTGACGTAGTAGTCCCTGTCCCGGTCCTGCTTGAGGCACACGACGACGTCTTCCCCCTTTGCAAGGCGGGCCTCACCCGGGACGAGCTGGCCGATGTCCGGGAGCTCGCCGCCCATGGTGACCACGGTGACGGTTTCGACGCGTGTCCCCTTGAAGGTCTCGGACACGCGCACCGTGTGCCGCGTGAACACGCGGCCGGTCTGGTCATCGAGGAACGCGGTGGCTCCTTCCACCGTGCCGCGTACGACCAGGACGGAGTCGGCCAGGAGGTCGGCCAGCGGCATGCGGACGCCCACTGCCGCACGGGCGCCGGACACCGGCGCTGCCACAAGGCCGGCAAGGACGAGAGCGGTGGCAAGAGCGCAAGACGGTTTCACTTCGGACCTCCTTGCAGTGCGGGCCGAGACGGCTGCGTACCGTCCGAGAGCCGGGTGTTGACGGTCCTGGCGACGTAGTCCGCCAGGGCCAGCAGCGCGGACGGCGGAAGCTGGCTCCGGCACGTGGAGCCGGCCCCGACTATGATCATTTCCGGGCCGCTTGCCAGCTCGAGGCAGAAGCCGAGGGCTCCCCGGGTACGGACGCGGGCAACCAGGGGCTCGGACGAGACCCTCAGCTCGCGGCGGGACCACGCAAACGAGCCGAGCCGCGACGCGTGGAGGACCAGCGTGCCGCGCACGGACAGCTCCTCGTGCCCTACCGCGTTGGATACGAAGACCGCCAGCAGGCAGAAGCCCAGGGCCGCCAGCACCGGGCCGAACAGGAACCCCACGACCCCCGTCGTCGCGACCGTCGAGAGCACCACCGACCCGGAGATGAGGGAGAGAAGGCCCGTGAGCAGCATCGGAAGCCAGAGCGCAAAGCGGGCGCCGGTCGCGAGGCGGAACGACTCGGTCATCCCTTCCATCCGGGGCTCCAGCCCTGCGGGCAGGGGGTGGAGCTCGGGACGGGGACCAGGCGGTGCGGCCCCGTCTTTCAGGACCGGGAGGCGCAGCGCCCGCCGGAGCGACGCGGCGATCTCCCCGGAGTCCTCGGGGGTCGGCAGGTCCATGACGAAGAGGCACGCGGGACGTGTTCTCAGCACGTGCACGGAATGGACGGTCACGGGCTGCGACTGGTTGCCCCAGAACTCCCTTCGGTCCACCTGGGCGACCGCGGCAAGCTCGGAAGCGGGGACCGCGAGCGCGTCGGTATGGTCCACTCCGAACAGGACGAGCTCCTCGCCCCGTGGCGTGAGCCCCAGGCCGCCCTTGCGCGCTCCCAGCAATCTGGCTACGGAGAGGAAGAGTCCGCCTGCGAGAACGAGCAGGCCCGCAAGTACCAGCTCGCTGACGGAAGCGCTTCCCAGCAGCAGCGCGGCGGCCCCGATGACCTGGAGCGCACCTGCGCAGTAGACCAGGAAGCTGGCTACCCGCGACCGCTTCGGCTCGACCAGCCACTCCATGCTTGCAGCCCCCACACGGGCTGGCTCCACCTGCGCCATGAACCCTCCCGCCCGCGGCAGAACTGCCGGATAGTATACCCATCCGCGATGTTTTGGGAACTAATCAGTACTGGAGGAGCAGGTGTGCGGAGATGAGCATCTGGCCTTCCTGCTTCTCGATGGAGTCCAGCACCGGGACCAGGGTGAAGGACCCGGGGAACGACGGAAGCAGCTCGGACAGCGAGATCTGCGCGATGGGGATCACGTAGGGGTACTTCTTGAGCATGTCCATGAACTGCGGGAGGAACGTGTCCTCCACGAGGGACTGGAAGAGCGCTTCGCTTCCCTTCCACGCGTCGTTCACCTTCTCGACATACATCTCCATCCAGTCCACTTCGCCGTACTGGAATTCGACCAGCTGTGCTCCCGGCGCGCCGGAGATCACCATGCCGGCGGTGGTCGAGAGGTACATGTAGATCGTCATTTCGAGGGGCATGCCCATGATGGTCATCGACACTTCCATCCGCATGTCTCCCATCTCGATGCGGAACGCATGGTCCGTGCCGCAGTCATGTGCCACGGGCGGAAGCAGCGAGTACGTCGTGACCGTGACGCCCTCCACGCCCATCTGGGTGAGGTCCGCACCCATGGCTTCCATGTCCTCGGCATCGAGTGACATGTCCACGCCGCCGTCCAGCCAGACCGAGTAGAGCACCTGGTTGAGCACGTCGTGGGAGAGCGCGACCTCGAAGCAGGCGTTGCCTTCGACGTCCGTCTGCACGTCGTCGCCAGAGAGGCAGTCGGCACGCAGCATTGCGCCCGGTAGCCCCTGCCCCTTGGTGTCTGACGCAGTGAACGACGCGTTCGAGCGGACGGTGATGCCCGCGTAGGTGCTCTCCAGGAAGGAGGGTCGCGCGTGCACCGAAACCTGCGCAGGCGGGGCACCGGGCATGAAGGGCGGGACGTCCAGCGCCGCGTCGATGTCGGTGGCCTTGAGGAACTCCTTCACCTGCTGCTCCACCTGGCCGGCCACCTGGGCCTCGAACTCGTCCTCCAGCATGGTGGTGAAGGAATCTTTGAAGAAGAAGAAGAACGCCTGGAGGATCTCGCCGGTGACGCCCACGAGGTCCACGTTGAGCCCGGAGAACTGGGCCTGGACATCGGTCAGTGCGACGAGCAGCTTCCCCGACCCGGAGATGGAGACGTCGACGTGCCCGTCGAAGTTCAGGGCGCCCGCGGTCACCACGCCAGCGACGTCCGGACAGGCGAAGTCCAGCGACGGTGCGTTCACGTCCGCGTAGAGGTCGGGCACCGACACGTGGACGTCGAGGCCTCCCGGCGCGGGAGACGCGGTAAACCCGACGGGACCGTGCTGCAGGTTCTCGAGGTAGATGTCGTACTGGCACCAGAGGATGGACTGCTGGGCCGCGGGGCTGGGGACCAGCGCGGCCAGGTCCAGCGAGAGCAGGTACTGCTGGACGATGTAGGAGAAGCTCGTCCCCGAGGCGCCGTTGGAGCCTGCAAACGCGTCGTAGTCGAGCCAGGCGACCAGGCCGTCCTCGATGAGCCCTTCCTCGGGCGCCTGTGCGGACACGGGGCTGTAGCCGCCGGCATAGAGGAAGGACTGCTTGTAGAGCACCTGGTGGAGCGCTCCGTCCGTTGCCTTGACGCTCAGCACGTTGATTCCGACCTTGGGGATGACGCTCGTGGTGAACTCCCCGTTTGCCGGAGACACGGTGACGGGCAAGCCGTTGACCGTGACCGAGGCAACCCCGGAGAAATCCGTTGCCTTGCCAAGGACCGGAACCCAGTTGCCCATCCCCTGAACGGCAGCGGCCCGCTTCGGGGAGAGGATCTCGATGGTGGGTCCGTAGTTGTCGACCTTGATCTGCTCCGAGGCCGAGGTGGTTGCCGCGTAGGCCCAGATGCGGGCGTTGCCCTCCGCGGTAAGCGAGACCTTGGTCCCTGACACCGATCCCATCCAGTTGGGGTCGAGCACCACCGAGTCGATGGGCACGTCCGCCACCGCGTTCCCGTACTGGTCCGTGCCCGTGGCCTTGACGGTGATCTTGTCCGCGAACGCGTAGTATTCCTTCTTGGGGGATAGGGCCAGGCTCATGAGCATTGCCGGGCCGGCAGTCACCGTGAGCGTGGCAGCGTTCTCCGTCACTTCCGCGGCATCGGTGTGGCACGAAACCGAGTATACGCCCGCGACGGTGGAGGAGACCTGTCCTCCGGTGCCCATGGGCGTCACGGTCACCTGGAGCGGAGCGAGGATGGCAACGCTGCCCGTGACGATCGGCGCCCCGTTCGCGTCGAAGCCCAGGCATTCCACCGCGGACTTCTCACCAGCCGTGACCGTCGGCGGCGCAAGGACGGTGTCGATGCGCGCAAGTCCTGGCGGAGGCGGGACGAACGCGTCGGCTGTCGGCTCGGCCGCATCCGTGGTGTCCGGGATGGGCACGCTCACGTCCTGGGTCCCGACCGCGGTGCCGTCGTCTCCCGGCGAGTAGATGTTGGCAGCGTCGTCCGCGCACCCCAGGAAGAGCAGCGCAAGCAAGACGGTCGTCAGACGCCGCGTCGATCGGACGGACCGGCCGCCGCGTGAAAGCAGGCCCAAAGCCAGCGCACAGGCGGCCAGCAGGGCCAGCGGGCCGGTGCGCGGCGGCCCGTTCCCCACGCCACACCCGTCGTCGGCCTTGCCGTAGCCCGCGGTGATGGGGCCGGTGTCCCCCGCGGGCAGGTCTGCCTGGCTCTCGGGGCCTGCCGAGTCGCCGGCCGTTCCCTCGCCGTCGGTGTCGGGTGCGTCCGCGTCCTGGGCCGTGACGTCCGGCGTCGTCCCCGCATCCCCGCAGTCGAAACCGCAGGCCGGCACGCACACCGCGTCCCCGGTTGCCTCGTCGATCGCGCAGAACTCCTGGGCTTCCCAGCAGTCGATGGTGATGACCTGCTTGCCCGAGCACTTCTTGAGGAGGTTGTCGTCGCACAGGCCTCCCGCAGGCATGGTGTCGCACGGGCCGGGGGCGAGGACGCACTTCGCTTCCTTGCATATGAAGCCCTCGTCGCACGCTTCCTTCTCGGTGTCGAGGCAGCCGTCCGTGCCTGCGGCACACCAGGAGAACGTGGCTTCCGCGACACACTCCTTGTCCCCCTCCTCGCACTCGTCGAAGCAGCCGGTGCAGGACGACAGGTCGTTGGTGGGGCACAGGAGAGCGGCCTCTGCGCACGTCGTGTCGAATGCGGAAGACGGGGCCGGGGCCACGAGGGACGTCAACCGTGTGCCGGACTTCGCCAGGTTGTCCGCCTCGACCTTCTCGACGGTGAAGGCGGGGTGATACGCGTCGTAAAGGACGTCGAGCGCGTCGGCCTCGAACTCGCCGTCCTCGACGTAGACCGGAACGTATACCGTGTCGCCAGCGACGAGAAACGTCAGGTAGCTCGGCCAGGACATGTCCGTTCCCACGGTCACGGGCGCGGGCATGGGGATCTCCGACAGCTGGACGGATGCCGGGAGCGCGGCAGCCAGCTTGTCCCTGTTGCCGCTCAGGATCAGCTTGTTGACGCCGTCCTGGTACGCCTCGTACCTGCCGATGGCACCGCGTGTCGGAGTGAGGAAGCGGAACAGGACGTCGATGCGTCCCTCGCCGTCCCCTTGCATCGCCTGGATGGGGATGATCTCCTCGCAGCCGAGGTAGTCATCCAGCAACTGGTCGATCTCGGCCTGCTTGAGGCCCGGGTTGGTGGAGTAGGCCTTGGTGGACACGACGCACAGTCCCGCTCCGTCGGTGTCCACGAACGCCCGCGTGAGGAACAGAGGCGGTCTCTGGACACACGCGGACGCTGCCGCGGCCAGCCGGCTGCCCGCCGCGTCGTCGCCCGGCCGGTTGGGGTAGTACTTCGGGTCTGCCAGAGCGAGGCCTCCTTCCCGAACCGTGAAGAAGGGGAGGTAGTCTCCGGCCGCATTGGTGTCCAGCTCCTGGACGTCGAAGAAAGCGATGGCGGTCGTGTCCAGCCCGGCCGCAACCAACTCCTCTTCCGCAGCGGTCCTCTCCGCTGCTCCCGCGTGCAGCAGCACGAGCTCTCCTTTGGCTCCCAGCGTCTTGGCCAGCCACGTGAACGTGACGCCGCTGGACGTGCGCACGAGGAACGCCTCGTTGGGCCCGAACGCGGGGGCGAGGGACCCGGGCGGACTCAGAGCGGTGGTGAACGCCAGCCACTCCATTCCGTCCTGAGCGCGCAAAGCGACGGGCGCAGCCAGGCAGCACAGCGCAAGCAGGAACCCCGACAGTCGAGCCATCATCCGCCCCTCCGCATGACGAGCGCACTATACCAGATCCGAGTCGAGCTTGACCACAGGCAACGCTCCCAGATATCATCCGCCAGTAGGCTGCGTCAGCCACGAGGGACCATGGAGGCGGACATGTCGAGACTTGCGATGGCGCTGGTGCTACTGGTAGCCGCGTGCGGCGGTGGTGGAGGCGACGGTGGCGGGGACGTTCCTGCGACCACGGACACGGTGACCGGCGACGTCGCGCCGGACGGGACCGTGGACCAGGACGTGCCGGTCGGGCCTTCCGAAGTTGCCCCGGACGGTCCGCTGCCGGACCAGGGAACGGGCGACGCACCCGTGGGGCCCGACGGCCCGTTCAGCGCCGAGTTCCTTGCCGCGGCCTGCGGTGTGCACTGCGTGTACCTCGAACAGTGTGCCGGGACTCCGCCCGGTGAAACCTGCGTAGCGGACTGCGTGAGCGCTGCGGAGCAGGACCTGGCGGTCGGCAAGCAACGGGTCTGTGCGTACGCGCTGGTGGACAGCGACGACGACGACTTCTGCCAGGCCGAGACCACGTGCGCCGAGCCTTATGACTCCGTTGCCGCGTGCGAGACGTTCTGCACCGCGGCCGACGGGTGCGGCGCGATCGGCAACGACGCACTGGGGTACAACACCGACGACTGCCTCTGGACGTGCTCCGCATTCTCCACGTTCGAGGACGGGGGCGCCGGGGCCGTGGACTGCATGAGCACCGCGCTGGAGACCTGTTCCGGAGCGGCATTCGGCGTCTGCCTCGCGGGCGGAGAGCAGTTCGACCCCTGCAACCAGGCGCTGTGCCCGGCAGACGGCGTGGCCGAGTGCGGCGTGGTGCCCGGCCTGTTCGACACTCTGGACGCATGCTCGCAGGCGTGCTCCGGGTTCACCGCGGGGCAGAAGCTTGCTTCCGACTCCTGCATGTCTGCCAGCTCCGAGTGGCCCCTGGCGTGCGCGGACCGGGTGTCCGCCTGCATGAAGGTCCCTGCCGAGATTCCGGAGGGGGCCAAGGAGTACTGCGCGGTCATGGTGGACACGTGCGGCGGGACCCTGGGCGCGGACATGGGCCCCCTGACCGAGGAGTCCTGTGCGTGGGCCCTGGCGGGCGTCACGTCCGCGTTGCCGGCCCTCTTCCTCTCCTTCACCGACGCGCTGCCGTGTGCCGAGAGCCTCGCCCAGTGCCCGCCCGGAGAAGGGGGATCCCTGGCCTGCCTCGTGAAGAACACCCCGGAGCAGGTGACCGCGTGCGCGACGCTGCTGACCGTGTGCCAGCCCGCGGAGCATGCGCACGACATGGAGCTGACCTGCAAGATGGCCATGGCGTTCATCGGCGTCGTTTTCCCCGAAGGACTTCAGGGGATCATGGATTGCATGAACGCGGCCCAGGACTGCGACGCGAAGATGGCCTGTTTCCCAGGCGAGTAGGAGTACGGAGGGAATGCTGCGCTGCCACCGGGCTGTGGTGTTGTTCGGCGTCGCCTGGGCCGCTGGCTGCGGCGGGGGCGGAGGCTCGGGCCTGGCGGACACGTTGCCGGAAGCGGTGGCGCGCTCGGATGCCGCGGACTCGCAAGCGGACGTCGCGGCACCCGAGGACGTCCCCGATCAGTCGCCTGCCCAGGACGTCGAGGAGGCGCGGGATCTGCCGGATGCAGGCGATGCCGCGGCCGATGGCGAAGTCGGGGTCGATGCGGAGATGCCGGAGGAAGCGGGCCACGGGGACGCGGTGGAAGCTTTCGACCAGCAGGGGCCGCCCGCAGGGCCCTCCGCTGCATTCCTCTCGTACACATGTCAGGGCACCTACTGCAACCAGTACAATGAGTGCTACGGTCAGAATCCTCCCGCGGATTGCATGGAGGAGTGCGTCGCCAAGGCGCAGTCCGACAGCGTGTTCATGAAGAAGCTCCTGTGCGCTCGGACGGCGCAGCAGGCGTACTGCACGACCTTCGAGCAGTGCCCCGGGGACTGGGGGATTGCGGACATCTGTCCGTCCAACTGCGCGAAGCTCGACCAGTGCGGTGCGCTGGGCAACAGCACGTACGGATTCGACCAGGGCGACTGCCTCTACGCGTGTTCGGGGCTGCACGCCGTGTCTCCAGGCGCTGCCAGGGTGCTGGAGTGCTCGAGCAACGCGCTCGACACCTGCGACGGCCCCGCGTTTTCCGCGTGCATTCTGCCGGCGCAAAGCCCGTGCGAAGCAGAGACCTGCAACCTGTTCTGGGCCGAAGCGTGCGGGCTGATCCCGGGCTACTACCCCGACACGCAAGCCTGCGTGGCGTCGTGCCAGGGGTGGAGCGTGGGCCAAGTGCACGCATTCAACGCCTGCCGCTCGCTGGCGCAGAGCTGGGGGCTCGAGTGCGGGGCATCCACGGCAGCCTGCCTGAAGGTGCCGTCCGAGCTTCCTGAAGGTGCGGAAGCCTACTGCAAGGCGTACGCGTCCAAGTGCATCGACCCGGGCGACACCTACACCGGCAAGCTCTACGACTCGCAGTGTGCGTGGGAGGTGGTCGGCATGGCGGCCCTCGCGCCGGACCTGTTCTCCGGCTTCCTCGAGGGCCCCGGGTGCATCGCGGAGTGGGCCGAGTGTCCCAAGAAGATGCTCGGCTTCGAGCAGAACCCCGTGTTCCCGCGCAGGCTGCTGTGCGTGTTGTCCCTCCCCCCTGAGTTCGTGCTGCTGTGCGAGGAGATGGGAGCCCTGTGCGAGGAGCAGACCGGGAGCTCGGGGTACGAGGTGCACTGCCTGGGCGACATGGTCCCGCACTTCGTCGCGGGAGCGGCAAACGGCCCGCAGACGCTTGCATGCATGCAGGATGCAGGGGAGTGCGGGGAGATGTTCACCTGCCTGTGACCCGGTTCGCCGGATCATCGGACTTCCGGTAATGGGTCAGTTTGAGCTACTGCGGCCGAACGTAGGCTCGACGCACGTCGAGAATCCTGTTGACAGGCCACTCTGGGCTCCTGTAGTTTGCCTTTTGCAAGCAGGATGATAGCATGGGCCGGGTCAGGGCGGGAGGTTCTATGGCAGGCCGCTCAGGGAAGAGTAGCGAAGAGGGCGGGTTCACTCCTGACCAAAGATTCAAGTTGCGGATGGCCCAATTGGCCTCCGATTCTGCCTATCGGATGGAGAGGATGCAGTCTGTTGCCTCCATCATTCAGGCGACCTTCGTGATCCTGGCTCTCGGCCTTCCCGTTCATTTGGCGGTGCCGGCCGTGGTTGCCTTTGCCGGGAAGAGTACCCAACTTGAAGCGGGGCTGTCCTTGGGAATGTACGCAGGCGGGGCAGCGTTGGTAGAGGCTGTGGTCATTTTTGGAATGGCCTGGAAGTTCCGCCGCCAGAACCAGACCATGCGGGGCATGCGAGCCAGGATGAAGCAGTTGGAGATCGCCGCAGGGTTTGTCGAGGAGGGCACATGAGTCCGAGTTCTGAGTCCATCGCAGTCCTTGCGATTGCCGTCGTTGGGATCCTGGCATGGGCACTTTTTCTCATCGAACTCCCGAAGCAGTTTCGCAGCGTGTTTCGCTTCAAGCTTTGGGCCATCAGGGACAAGATCGTGGACGACGTGATGGCCAAGCGTCTTCCGAACTGCCGAGCCGTCCAGAGGGAGTTGGCCATCGTCAGGTTACTCCTGATCAATCCGGAGTGGTTCGGCCTGCTGCGTCTTCCGCTGTTCCTGCTGTTCAAGCCAGATCCTCGCCTCTTGGACGCAGCGAAGCGCATTGAGGATGCGGAGATACAGGAACTGACGCAGGAGCAGCGTGAGCTGTTTGCAGAGCGCCACAAAGAGATCGTCTCCGTGCTGGGATGGAG
>Ga0233425_10001149_pt1 | contig 61801 bp, 56 predicted proteins | sample Watercolumn_Towu_2_FD_181712 | JGI IMG/M metagenome (GOLD analysis project Ga0233425, IMG submission 181712) | Freshwater microbial communities from Lake Towuti, South Sulawesi, Indonesia - Watercolumn_Towuti2014_140_MG | ecosystem: Environmental > Aquatic > Freshwater > Lake | place...
CATTTGAGTTTATTTTCAATTATTGAGGAGTAAGATATGTCCGTATATTTAATAAGAAAATCGGTAATAATACCTATTTCATAATAGGCAAAAATACCTATTTCATAGTCATACAATAGGATATTAATCAATTATCTGGGTCAACATGACGACTATCGATTAAAGTCAGTGAGGGGGGGATGACTAATAGCTTGTCCTAAAACAAACTCTGGTCTGAATTTATGGTGGAAATGTGAATTGAGGCAGGCAGGGTTTTGGAGAGACGCAACGCCGGGGACGGGCTGCGGCCCTGGTGACTGACTCCGGGAAAAGGGATTGGGGGCAGGGGTAAGGGTTTCAAACCCCAGGGCCCCTTCACCCGGTTCACACTCTAACAAATCCGGGGCAGCAGCTCACCCGAAGGCGGGTCCAGGATGCGGGCGGTGCCGATATGGGTGCGCACCTGCACCCGGCCCGGAGGCCCGGCTTTCACTTCGCCGATGATCCCCCCGTCTTCGCCGTAGGGACTGCTGCGGACGATGGCCAGAGCCTTTTCAGCGTCTTTCGGGGCCACGAAGATCAGCATCTTTCCTTCGTTGGCCACTTTGAAGACGTCCAGCCCTAAGGCCTCGCAGGCCGCGGCCACCCCCGGCTTGACCTTGACCGCGCTCTCCTCGATTTCCAGGCAAACTTTAGACTGCCGGGCGATTTCATTAAGCGAGGAAGCGATGCCGCCCCGGGTGGGGTCCCGCATGGCGTGGATCTCTACCCCCTGCTCCAGGAGATTTAAGACCATGGCCGCCAGGGGGGCCGCGTCGCTTTTAAGGGAAGTCCCTTCCAGGAGGCCTTCCCGGGCCAGCATCACCGTGGCCCCGTGGTCGCCCACGGAGCCGGTGAGGATAATTTTATCCCCCTGTGCGGCAGCCGCGCCGGAGATCCCGGGCCGCAGCACTTCCCCCACCCCGGTGGTGGTGATGAACACCTGGTCCGCGGAGCCCCGGGGCACCACCTTGGTGTCCCCGGTGACAATGGCCGCGCCGCATTCCGCCGCGGTCTCCCGCATGGATTGGGCAATCCTCTCCAGGGTGGCGATGGGCAGGCCTTCTTCGATGATGAAAGACGCGGACAGGGCCAGGGGCCGGGCCCCGGCGGTGAGAAGGTCGTTCACCGTCCCGGCCACGGCCAGCCGGCCGATATCCCCCCCGGGGAAAAAGATGGGGGTCACCACGTAGGAGTCGGTGGTCAGGGCCAGGTGCTGGGCGCCCACTTGCAGGGTGGCGCTGTCGTCGCCCTTGAACCCGGCGTTGCCGTAGCTGGAGAGGAAGACTTTGTCGATCAAGGCCGTCATTTCCAGGCCGCCGGCGCCGTGGCTTAGGAGTACCAGGTCCATCTTTTTCCACCTAAAACTGATTTTGGTTTTCTGTTTTTTTGAAACTTTGAGGGATTAGGGGTTAGGGGTTAGAAGACATCTACTAAACCCCAATCCCTAACCCCTAATCCCTGCCGTACCGGTACACCGCGGTGCAGGCGCCTTCGCTGGAGACCATGCAGGGCCCCACAGGCTGCGACGGTGAGCATACCTTGTCGAACAGGGGGCATTCCTGGGGATGCATCACCCCCCGGAGGATGTCGCCGCAACGGCAGGCCGTAGGCGGAGGCGGCGGCACCAGGGCCAAAATCTCGGCGAAGCGGCTGCGGGCGTCGAAATGCCGGTATTTTTCCCGGATCGTTACGCCGCTGCCGGGAATGACTCCCAGGCCCCGCCACTTGGCGTCGGCAGGAGCAAACACCTCATTAAGGAGCGCCTGGGCTCTGGGATTGGGCGCGGCCGGCACGGCCCGGGTATAGACGTTTTCCACCTTGGCCTCCCCCTTAGAAAGCTGGCGGAGAATGGATTCTATGCCCAACAGCAGGTCCAGGGGTTCGAAGCCGGTGACCGCACAGGGAATGCCGAAATCCCGGGGAATAAAATCATAGGCTGAAGCGCCGATGATGGTGGTGACATGGCCCGGGCAGAGCAGCCCGGAAACCTTGACCTCGCCCCCGGAGAGCAGGGCCTTCAAAGCCTCCGGCATGGTCTTATGCACGCAAAAGACTGAAAAATTATCCACTTGAGCCGCCGCGGCCACCTGGATGGCCACTGCCGTGGCGGGCATGGTGGTCTCAAAACCCACCCCGAAGAAGACCACGTGTTTCCCCGATTCCTGCTTCGCCAGGTCCACCGCGTCCAGGGGGGAATAGACCACCTTCACGGCCGCGCCCTTAGCCCGCAGCTTCTCCAGCGAGATGCACGTGCCCGGCACCCGGAGCATGTCCCCGAAGGAGGCCAGGATGATCCCGGTCTGCTCCCCCAGGGCCAGGAAGCCGTCCAGGTCCTCCTGGGCGGTGACGCACACCGGACATCCCGGCCCGGAAACCAGCTTGACCGGCGGCGGCAGCAACTCTTTCAAGCCGAAGCGGGCCGCGGCCATGGTATGCGTGCCGCAGACCTCCATAATGGTCGCGGGCTCCGTCCCCAATTGCTTGAGCCGCCGGGCAATGTCCCGGACCAGTTCTTTATCCCGGAATTCGTCGCTAAATTTCATCGGCCAGCTTCCTGAGCAAAGACAGGGTTTCTTCGGCTTCTTCGGCATCCAGCCGGGCGATGGCCAGGCCTGCGTGAATCAGGACATAGTCTCCCAGAAACACCTCGGGTAGCAAGTCCAGGCGCACCTTCCGGGAGACGCCGTCCACCTCGGCTACGCCGGTAAAGCCTTCGATTTCAATGATCCGCATGGGTATGGCAAGACACATGTAAAGCCTCGTTTTCCGTTTTTCGTTTTCCGTTTTCCGTAAGTTACTTCCCGGTTTCTTCTAATAACCGGGCCGCGGCCAAGGCCACCTGGCCCAAGGAGAGGCCCCCGTCATTGGGGGGCGCCTGGGTATGGAAGAGCACCTCGAAACCTGACTCCTCCAGGCTGCGGCGCAGCTTGCTGAAGATCAAGGCATTTTGGAATACGCCGCCGGAAAGGGCCGCCACGGATAATCCCGTCCGGGCCCGTATTTCTTCGCAGGCCGCGGCCAGCAAACCCACCAGGGAGTTGTGAAACCGGGCCGCTACCTGTTCCACCCCGGTCCCCCGGCGGTAATCCTCCACCACCTTCTTAAAGAGGGCCGGAGTGCCCAGAACCAGGGTTTCTACTTCCGTGTCCAGAGTTACCGGGTAGAGCCCCTCTTCGTCCGGAGCAGCAACCATCTCCAGCTCCACCGCGGGCTGCCCCTCGTAGGTGCGGTCCCGGCAGACCCCCAGGGCCGCGGCCACGGCGTCGAAAAGCCGCCCGGCGCTGGAGGTGGGGGGAGAATTCAGGCCCGTGGCCAATTGGCGCTGCAAGACCTGCCATTCCAAAGGATTAAAGGCAAGGCCCAGTTCATGGGCGATTTCTCCAAAATCATCCCCATATGCTGCCTTCAGGAAAGCCGCGGCCATGCGCACGGGCTGACGCACCGCGGCCTCCCCCCCGGGCAAAGACACCGGGGCCAGATGGCCGGCCCGGGTAAAACCGGCCAGGTCCGCCACCAGGATCTCGCCGCCCCAGACGGTGCCGTCCGTCCCATAGCCGGTGCCGTCCAGGGCAAGGCCGATGCACTTTTCCGTGCGGCCGTTTTCCGCCAGACAGGCGGCGATATGGGCGTGATGGTGCTGCACGCCGATCAGCCGGAGGCCGTCTTGCTCCAAGGCGTACCTGGTACTGAGATATCCCGGGTGCAGGTCGTGGGCGATCACCTTGGGCTCCCGGCGGCAGAGGTCCGCAAAATGCCGGATGGCGTAGCGGTAATAATCGAAGGTCTCCGCGGTGTCGAGATCCCCGATATGCTGACTCAAAACCGCGGTGCGCCCCCAGGCCAGGCAGAAGGTATTTTTCTGCTCCCCCCCCACCCCCAGGACCGGAGGCGTCTCCAGGGGCAGGCTCACGGACCGGGGCACCCACCCCCGAGCCCGGCGAATGGGGATCACCACGCCGGCCACGGGCCGCACCACCGAATCGTCGCAGGGGACCTGGATGTCCCGGTTATGGAGCAGCAGCGCGTCCGCCAGCCCGGAAAGACGCGTCCGGGCCCCTGCATTGGTAAACTCCAACGGCTCTTCGTTCAGGTTGCCGCTGGTCATCACCAGGGCCGGCGGAGCATACTCAAAAAGCATCATATGTAATGGCGTATACGGCAGCATAAGCCCCACGTACTTATTCCCCGGGGCCACCTGGGGCGTAACCGGGCCGTTTTCCCGCCTCTTTGCCAGGACGATGGGCCTTTCCGGGGACAAAAGCAGGGAGCGCTCCTCGTCCCCCAGTTCCCCCAAAAGCTCCGCCTCCGCCAGGTCCCGGACCATGACCGCGAAGGGTTTGGCCACCCGGCCCTTACGGCTCCGCAGAGAGGCCACCGCCGCCTCATTCCGGGCGTCCGCGGCCAGGTGAAAGCCCCCCAGGCCCTTAACCGCCACGATTTTTCCTTCCTGGAGCAGGCGGCCCGCGGCCTTCAGGACTTCATCCTCAACCCGGCGGCCGTCAAGTTCCAGCCAGACCCGGGGGCCGCACACGGGGCAGGCGGTGGGCTCGGCATGGAAACGCCGGTCCTCCGGGTCCCGGTATTCTTCCCGGCATCGGGGACACATGGGAAAAGAGGCCATGGTGGTTTGGGGCCGGTCGTAGGGGACCTCCCGGATGATGGTAAACCTGGGGCCGCAATTGGTGCAATTGGTGAAGGGATACCGGAAACGCCGGTCGCCGGGGTCCATGATTTCCCGGAAACAGTCCTCGCAGGTGGAGACGTCCGCGGGAATCAGGGCCTCGGTCCCGGACAGGTTTTGGCTTCCCAGGATGCGGAAATCACCCTGCTCCGGAGGCCCGGCCTCCAGTTGGAGGACTTGGTCGATGCGGGCCAGCGCCGGCGCATCCGCAGACAGCCTGCGGACAAAGCTTTCCAGGGACTCGGGTGGGCCGGATACCTGGATCTCCACGCCCTTGGAGGTGTTGCAGACCCAGCCGGCAAGCCGGTGGTTCCGGGCCAGGCGATAGACAAAGGGCCTAAAACCCACGCCCTGGACGATGCCCGTCACCCGGAGTTTGCATTGGCAATGAGTTTCTGGAGCCGTAATCGTACCCTCGGGGAGTTCTTGCTGAAACTCAAAATTCCCTCAGAAATGAATCCTTTAAATTATATCAGAATTGTTGGCCGGCGAATAGCCTTACAAGCTATTGCGTCTATATAATAATATGTGCAAGATCGATGCCGTGGGAAGCTTACACAAGGACGCCATGGGGCAAAAATCTGGGATAGAAGATAGTTACCTAGAAGAATAACAAGCGGGGAGGACTTTCGTCGAGGTCTTTAACCAGGAACCAGGAACTTGGAACCCGGAACTATTCACCGAGATGAGTGAGCCTCGCCTCGACTTAGCCGGAATATGGGACATAGCCGGAATATGGGGGTTGACCTTTTAACTTCAGGAAGTTATAAAAAAATAGATAAGCCAAAGCGCATATTGTTGCTTACGCCCATACCAACCACGCGCCCGTAGCTCAGCTGGATAGAGCAACGGACTACGAATCCGTGTGTCGGGGGTTCAAATCCCTCCGGGCGCGCCATTTATCAAGGGTTTCCAGATTCTCGAAAACCATTAGTCGCACTTTCTTCCAAGAGCCCCATGGTGGGGAACTTGGGCATGCCAGCACAGGGGTTTCGAGAGAGCTGGCCGTCCTTCACAGCGAGATTGAACACAGCCTTCAGGGCTCTGAGGGACTGCATAGCTTCTTTAAGAGCTTGATCATCATCGGTTTTAGCTTTGAGTTTGCGAGGGGCCGGTTGTTGGTCGGGCTTGGGGTATTTCCTGGGGTCCCCGAGTCTTCCGCGGCCAGGTCCTTTTTTGGGGGCTTTGGTTTTTGGGGCCATGGCCTACTCCTTTAAGCGATGGGGTTCACAGTAATATAAGACCGCTCAGGCAGAAAAAAGTTACAAGGGTCCGGTTAGTTCGGTCGAAAGGTGAACAATTTAAAAGGAGCGTCGGCGGCTCAGTTGGTGGGCGGGCATCCGTGCCCGCCATGTAGGGTGCGCACGGCGCACCACTTAAATCACAGGCTGGAAGCCAGTGCTGCCAGAAGGAACTTTTCAAGGCAGAGGAACCGTTTCCACTGATGGTCACGAAGCTCTCTAGGACTCCGGCGGCGCGGCCCGCGCCACCCGGAAGCCGATATAGCCGTCGGCGTAATCCGGGGCCGCAGCTTGGCGGGCCGAACAGCGCAAGTCCCGGGCCTGGGAGAACCAGGAGCCGCCTTTGAGGACCCTGAGAACTCCGGGCTTGAAGGGGCCGCCGGAACTTAAGGGGTGATACCGGTCCAGGCACCATTCGGCGACGTTGCCGGCCATGTCGAAGAGGCCGTAGCCGTTGGGGGGAAACGATCCCACCGGTGCGGAGAGGAGAAAACCGTCCTTGGCGGTCCGGTCATTGCGGAAGTTGGCCCGGAAAACGCCGCCTGCGTCCGGTGCTTCCGCGCCCCAGGGAAAGGGCTGGCCGGTGAGCCCGCCCCGGGCCGCGGCCTCCCATTCCTGTTCGGTGGGGAGCCGATGCGGCACGCCGCTCACCTGGGTGAGCCACTGGGTGAAGGCCGCGGCGTCATGCCAGGTGACCCCCACCACCGGCTGGTTGGGGGCGTTGAGGTTCTTGTCCTCCCAATAAAGGGGGGGCCGATGGCCGGCGGCCTTGAGAAAGCGGGCATACTGGGCGTTGGTGGTTTCGGTGGCGGCGATATAAAAAGAATCCACCCGGATCCGGTGGGAAATAACCTCATCCGCATAGCGGCCGGATTCGCTTAAAGGACTCCCCAGGAGATAGTAGCCCCCGGGGATGAGGCGGAAGGTGATGGATTGGGTTTCCAGGGTTTCCTGGGGAAGGGCGGGATTGGGGCCAAAGAAGGTTATCCCCATAACCAGAATTAACAGGAGCAGTAGGCGTTCACCCGAAACTTGAGCAACAGAAATCGCGGAGGTATTATTGCCTCCTCGCCATGCTAAATCTATTCCAAGGAAAGAAGCCATAAAGCAAGTGCTATTTAAGCCCAAGCAGAGCTCGGGTCATAATGTTGAACATGAGCCTTTGGCTCACCCATAAACCATGAAAAGCGCGTAGGGCGGGCGTCTCGCCCGCCCTGGTAATCCGTACAGGCTTGAAAGCCTGTACTACCGCTTAGAGCTTTTCAGGGCAGAGCTTGTGAACGAGAGAACCTTATCCATATTTTTGTCGAATTGCCGTCAATATCTTTTATAACCGAAAACCGAAAACAGAAAACCGAAAACTATCCTCACAACTCCACGGCCCGCTGGCAGCCGGTAAAATACAGGGCCAAACGGACGGCTTCCGTAGCCAGACCCTTAATCCCCGCGGCCATCTGCCGGTAAGCCATTAGTTGGGGCCGGTATTTTTCCGTTTCCGCGCGGATAAACTCCTCCCAATCCTCCTCCCGCTCCGGCCGCGAGGTCTTGTAGTCCACCACCCACCAGTCTCTGCCGTCAAAGGCCAGGAGGTCGATCGCCCCCCGGCGGATAAGGCCTGCTCCGGCGTGCTCTTCCAGCAGCCATTCGCTGTGACGGGGGGTGGCGGCCTCCAGGAGTCCCGCCAGGAAGGGGTCCCGGCGGCAGGCCGTAGTTTCCGCCAGAATTTCCGGTGCGAGTGAGGCCGCGGCCTCCGGGGCCACCCCGCCCTGGCGCAGGGCCGCGGCCACCGCGGCGGGGGCAGGCAAGTCCCCGCCCCGGCTCAAGGTCTCCATCAGACGGTGGGTCACCTCCCCCCGGACCCGGGGGATGTGGTCGCCGTTACTTTCCCCCACCATTTCCCCGTCAAAAAGATGTTTTTCCCGTAGGGGCAAACCTTGTGTTCGCCCAACGTCCGGGGCGAACACCAGATTCGCCCCTGCGTCCGCAACCTGGGGTGCGACTAGGTCCGTCCCGGCTTTCTCCGCCAGCTGGGAAGGAAATTCCAGTTGATAAGGCACGGGCTCCGGCTGGAAACCCAGGGGCTCGGGCAATTCCCAGATTTCCGGGGCTGCGGGGATTAAATCCGGGACTTCGGCCACCAGTTCCACCCGCATTTCCGGGTCCGGCCAGACCATGGGGGCTCCGGGAGCGAGGTCCCCGGGCCGGTAATGCCCCCAGAGCCACCCCAGGGGGCTGTCCCCGGGGGGGGTGAAGCCGCCGTTCTTATTGGATTTGACCACCCCGGACATCACCAAACCCCGCCGGGCCCGGGTGACGGCCACATAGAAGACCCGGCGGGCTTCCTCCAGCAGTCGGCGCTTCTTCAGGTCGTGGAGCATAACATAGAGTGGGCTTTGCTTCTCCTGGAGGTAAGGCCGGGCCAGGGCCAGGCCGTGGAGGCGGGAGCCGGGGATTTCCTCCAACAGGAAGGGAGGGGTTTTGCTCTCGTTTTTCAAGGGCTGCCAATCGAGAAAAGGAATAAATACCCGGTCGTACTCCAGACCTTTGGCCCCGTGGACCGTGAGCATTTCCACGGCCGCGTCCTGGGTCCGGGGGTCCGGGGGCTGGAAGGCCTCCGCCAGGTTAAAATCGGCCTTGGCGAAGGTGGCCTCCGGCAGTCCGGACTCCGCGGCGGCCAGCAGGTCCAGGTAGGCCCGGGCATTGGCCACGCCGCCGGGACCCTCCTGCCCAACGAGGCCGGGCCAGGCGTCCACCGCGGCCAGAAAGGCTTGGAGAATCTCCCCCAGAGGCCCCCGCCCCGCCTGGGCTTGGGCGTAGAGCAAAGCGGCAATTAGCCGCTTGAGATCAGGGGGGCAGAGGGAGTCAGCGGCAAAGCGCCGGATTTTGTCCGTCCACAGGTCCCCGGGGGTCAGGGCTATCTCGGTTAAGAGAGCCAGGGAGACCGGCCCCCACGGTCCCCTCAAGACTCCGGCCCAGGCCGCTTCGTCCTGGGGCCGGGTCAGGGCCCGGGCCAGGTTGTGGAGGTGCTTGGCCGCCGGGGAGTCCGCCAGTTTCAGGCCTTCTTTCACCTTGACGGCCAGGCCCGCGGCTGCCAGCGCGGTCAGGTAAGTCCGCAGATGGGTGCGGGCGAAGAGCAGAATGCCGATCCTTTCCCCGTTTTTCAGGCCGGCTGCGGCCCGGGCCGTCTCTTGGGCCAGCCAGCGGGCTTCAGCCTCCCGGCCGAAATCCGAGTCTGTTTCCGCAAACAGCGCCAGTTGCGGTGATTCACCTGAGGCCGCGGCCGGTCCGGGGGTGGCGGCATGGAACTCCACCCCTTCCCGGGTGGCTGCGGCCATGACCGTGTCTCCGAAGACCCGGTTGGCCCAATGGATCAGGGTCTCGGTGGCCCGGAAATTGGTGGTCAGTAACAGGCTTTCCAGGGGAAAGGTCTCGGAGCCGGGGCAGGGCAAGCCTTGCCGGGACTCCTGAAAGAGGCGCACCTTGGCCTGGCGCCAGCCGTAGATGGACTGCTTGGGGTCCCCCACCACCATCAGGGTGCGGCCCGCCTCCCGCTCCCAGCCTTCCAGCAGGCGGCACAGCAGCGTCATCTGGGTCTCGCTGGTGTCCTGGAATTCATCCACCAAGAGGTGGGTCAAACGCCGGTCCAGGCGCAGCAGCAGCTCTCCCGGGTCCTCCACCGCCAGCAGCTTAAGCGCCGCCTGCTCCAGGGCGATGAAGTCCAGGGCCTGCCGCCGGGCGCACAGTTCCTCATAAACGCCCAGGGCCTCCCCCAGGAGAATGACCAGGTCCTGGAGCGCGGCCACCTCTTCGGCCCGGGCGGCGACGGGGTGTAGGTGGCGGCAGAGTTTGAGCCGGCTGAGGAAGTTTGGGGGAAGCTGCCGGATCAATGCCGGCCAGAAAGTATTTTTAAAATCCGGGGGAAAATCCTGTCTGGGACCAAAATCTTTGCGCAACTCCCCGCCCTTGGTCAGGAGAACCCCGGCCAGGGCCTGCCAGTAAGCCAAATCAGCAGGGGTGGCTCCGGGAACCCGGGTCGGCAGCTCGGTTCCCAGGGGAGAGTCTTGCAGGGAGCCCCGGAATTCCCGCCAGGACCGCCCCAGATCGCTCGCGGCCAGGCCGGCGGCCAGATTTTCCAGCCAAGGGGTTAATAGAAGATGAAAGCGCCAGGCCAGCAGGGATTCGCACCGGGCCGGGTCCCGGCTGCTTCGGGCCAGCCCCAGAAACTCCCCCAGGCAATCCCGGCGGCCCAGCAGGTCCCGCAATTCCTGGGCCAGGCGGGGCCAACTGTTGTTGAGGCGCACCAGCCGCCGCACCAGGGCCTGGCGGGCTGGGTCTTGGGCCGGGCGGACCGCGAGCCGCCGCCGCAGCTCCTCCAGGGCCTCCCGTTTCAGCCACTTGGCCTCATCCTCTTCCACCAGGCGAAACTCCAGGGGCACTCCGGCCTCCTGGGGGGCGTAGCGCAGCAGTTGGGCGCAAAAGCTGTGGAAGGTCATCACCGGCAACCTCTCCGGGGCCAGGAGTTCCTGGAGCGCGCCTTTGCGGTCGAAGTGCCAGGCCACCCGATCCGCCAGGTCCTGGAGGAGATGTTCCCACGGCGAGGCGTTCGGGGCCGGCTTCTGCGCCTGCCAGAGAAGTTCCATGACCCGGGAGCGGAGTTCCCCCGCGGCCTTCCGGGTAAAGGTGAGGGCCAGCAGGGACTCCGGCGCCTCCACCCGGGCGAGTAAGGTGAGGTATCTGGCCAGGAGGACCGAGGTCTTGCCGGAGCCCGCGGGAGCCTCCAGGTGGAAGCTGCCTGCGGGGTTTAAGGCCCGTTCCCGGGCTTCTTGATCCATGGGCCGGTGCTTCATTCGCTTTCTTCTTCATCCTCAGCGGTCTCAGGGGGAATAAAGCCGCAGATCAACAGATACGGACAGTACCGGCAAGCCCCTTGATTCCTGCCGTCAGGGGCCGGAAAGGGCTCCGGCCGGAAATCCCCGGCGGCCAGGCGCTTTCCCAAGGCGGCCAGGCGCGCCGTCATCTGCGCGATCACCCGCTCCCACTCCCCGGAGCGCTTGGGAAAATCCTCGTGCTGTAAATGTTTTTCCCGGGCCGACTTCAGGCCGATATAACCGGCTTTGAGCGGTGCCCCGCCTTTGGCGGGCTCCACCCTTTCCTGCTTCACTGCGGCCAGGTAGCCGGGAAGCTGGTACTCTTCGCCCTCATCAAAGACCTTTTTCACCCCCGGAATCGCCCCGGTCTTGTAATCCCACAAAATCAGGCCCTCGTCCCGGTGGTGATCGATGCGGTCGATACGGCCTTTGAGCCTAAACGGCCAATCAGACCCCTGCAAGTCCGTAAAACGCTCCTCCATGGCCAGCCAGCGCCAGCCCCGGCGGTGGCGCTCCCGCTCCCGGAGCAGCCATTGCCACAACAGGCCCTCCTCCCCCAGCCAACGGTCCCATTCCGCCTGCCAGTGGAGGTCGGCCCCCAGGTCCGCCAGCAGCGCCCGGACCGCGGCCGCCAGCAGCTCCCGGGCTTGTTCGTCTTCTGCGTCACCCCAATAGCCCTGTTTATCGAGAATCTGCTTAAAATCCTTGGCAAAGCGGGCCAGAACCTTATGCAGGCGGTCGCCCCGCTCTGTGGGGGGGATGCCCGCCTCGATGTCCGGGAGTTCCCTGACCTGCAAAAGAATTTCCATCAGGAAGCGGCAGGCGCAGCTCAGCGCCGTCTGGGCCTGGGTGAGGGAAATCTCCCCGGGCAGAGGAATGGAGACGGGGGCTTCGGCCTCGGGCTGGGGAGCGGTTCTCCCCGCGGCAGCCAAAGCCGCCCGGGCCATGGGGGAGCGCAGCCAGGCCGGGTGGGGCCGGCTTAAGGGTGCTATTTGCTCCTCGCGCCAGCTTCCCTCGAACATGGAGGTGGCCACCGCCTCCTCCTCGTTATCGGTCCGGGGCCGGGTCAGGGTGATCCGGGGGGCCGCGGCCAAAAAGGTGTCGTATAATTCCCGGGCAAAGCGGTGTTGGCTCTGGTAAGTCCCGCCTAGGATTTTTTGCCTCTCCCCGGGGCTCAAGAGGGGCAAGGGCCGGGGGGGCGGGGGGAAGGCGCCGGAATTCATGCCCAGGCAGATCACCTGGTCGAAATCCAATCCCCGCATCTCCAGCAGCCCCAAAATCTGGAGGCCCGCGTCCTGGACGCCCTCTCCCGGCAGCAGGACCCGGCGGGCGCCCAGATGCAGCCATTCCAGGAACTCCGGGGCGGTGAGCGCGGTCGCGGCCAGCGCGGCCTCCAGTTCCTCCAGCAAGGCGGCCAGGCGGCTCCATTGTGTGGTCTCCGCCGCATCCAGGCCTTGGGGAAACTTAAGGAGCCGCCAGGCCTGCCGCAGCCGGGCCGCCCACTCCCGGCCGTGGCCTACGGCCGGGCGCAGCAAATGGAAAACCTGATCCAAGGCTGCCATCACTTCCCGGGAATCCTCAACGTCGGCCTGGGCCGCCGCCCGGCTTAAGGGCTGCCAGCCCCGCTCCACGCGCCGCTCCCGGAAGACGCGGTCCCATAACGGCAGATGACGCTGATGAGCCTGAAAAACCCCATAATAAGGCGAGAGCAGGAGAGACACCAGGTCTTCCCGGAGTTCGCCGCCGCTCACGAATTTCAGGGGCAACAGGGCCGCGGGCCACAAAGCGGTATCCGCCAGGGCCGGCCCCTGGGAAAAGTTATAGGCCCAGCCCCCCGCCGCGGCGGGCGGTCCCAGGAGTTCGGCTAGGACCCGGCGCAATTCCGGCAGGTAGTTCTCCAATGCGGGGGAGGTGAGGGCCAGCCGGTGCGGGGGCGCGCCCCCTGCGGCCAGTTCCAGCAGCCGGGCCGCGGCCCATTCCACTTCCTGGCGGGGATCGGGCAGGACCACGGCTTGTTGCACCGCGGCCGGGTTGCCCTTGACCTGGAGATGGACCACCGGGATGCGCTTGGCCACCGCCTGGAGCCACGCATCCTCCACCGGGGCCGGGGTCTCCAGGCCAACCACCAATAACTGCTGCGGCAGGGTGATCCTGCCGTCGTTCAGGGCCTTAAGGAGATGGCCGGGCAATTCCCCTTCGGGGAGGAAACTTGCATCCCGGGAAATTTCCTGATAGAGCCCCATCAGCCGCCGCCGCCAGGTTACCAGGGGTGAATCCTGGGGTTGAGGCTCAACCAGGGGCAGGCGATGGCGTGACAGCAAAGAATAACCTTCATCCAGGGCCTGGGCCCAGGCCAGGTCGGGGGAGAGGCCCTCCAGGGAGGGACTGGCTTCCAGGGCTTGCCGCCAGATAACGAGCCTTTGCCAAGGCGAAGCCACGGCCTGGGGCAGCCAGAGAGCGCGGCAGAGGCCGGCCTGCCAGTGCCCCAGGGTGGCCAGGGGCAGCGGCTCCCACGCGGCCAGACCCTGCTCCAAAGCCTGCAACCGCTGCCGGTGCCACACCTGCCGGGCCAGCCGCCGGTGGGGGACCAGGGTCAAGGTGCCGGGCTGGGCCTCCTTAAGGAGGTAATCCTGTAACGCGGCGCTGGTGGGAAAAACCTGATTGGCCATGGATAGCCTTGGGCCAAAAGATGCAGAAATTTATACCGGTTCGTCAGCAAAGGCATTTTCCCGTAGGGGCGAACCTGGTGTTCGCCCTGGACGGTGAGGGCGAACACCAGGTTCGCCCCTACGTTTAACACCTTGTTTGACCGGTATTATTCTTTATCAAAATCCAATCCGTTAATGAGAACTTTACCCGGAACTCATTTTATCATGGTCAGAAGGAGATTCTTGACTGGCAGTGTTGTTCAAAAACTGCCGCAGCTCATCCCCCTCAATCACCTCTTTTTCCAGAAGGACGTGGGCCACCTTCTCCAGGGTCTCCCGGCGCTGCTCCAGGATGGCCTTGGCCCGCTTGTGGGCCCGGGCCACCAGGTTGGCCACCTCCTGGTCGATCTCCTGGGCCGTGGTTTCGCTGTAGTCCTTGGTGCCCGGGGGCATCATGGTTTCCAGAAACAAAGGCCGCCTCTCCCGCTCAAAGGTGATGGGCCCCAGTTTTTCGCTCATGCCGTATTCCCGGACCATGGACCGGGCAATGTCCGTGGCCCGGTACAAATCGTTCTGGGCCCCGGTGGAAATCTCCTGAAAGTGCAGCTCCTCCGCCACCCGGCCCCCCATCATCACCGCCATGCGGTCCTCCAACTCGGTCTTGGTCATCAGGTAGCGGTCCTCGGTGGGTAATTGCATGGTGTAGCCCAAAGCGCCGATGCCCCGGGGGATGATGGAGACCCGGTGCACCGGGTCGGTGGTGGGCAGGGCCTCGGCCACCAGGGCGTGGCCGGTCTCGTGGTAGGCCACGATCTCCTTCTCCCGGGGGTTCATCATGCGGTTGCGCTTCTCCAGACCCGCCACCACCCGGTCGATGGCCTCCTCGAAGTCCTCCATCTCCACCTCTGTCTTGTTTTTCCGGGCCGCCAGCAGGGCCGCCTCGTTAACGATGTTGGCCAGGTCCGCGCCCACCATGCCGGGGGTGCGGGCCGCCAGGGTGTTCAGGTTGACCTCGGTGGAGAGCTTTACCTTGCGGGTGTGAATCTTCAGAATATCCTCCCGGCCTTTGAGGGACGGCCGGTCCACCAGGATGTGGCGGTCGAAGCGCCCGGGCCTAATCAGGGCCGGGTCCAGAATCTCCGGACGGTTGGTGGCGGCCATGATGATCACCCCTTTGCGGGTGTCGAAGCCGTCCATTTCCGATAACAACTGATTCAGGGTATTTTCCCGCTCCTCCGGGCCGCTCATGGGGCTTAAGCCCCGGGCCTTCCCCACCGCGTCCAACTCATCGATGAAAATGATGCAGGGGGCCTTCTCCTGGGCCTGGGCAAAGAGGTCCCGGACCCGGGCCGCGCCCACCCCCACGAACATCTCCACAAAATCGGAGCCGCTCAGGCTCAAAAAAGGGACTCCCGCTTCCCCGGCCACGGCCCGGGCCAGCAGGGTCTTGCCCGTGCCCGGCGGACCCAAAATCAGTACCCCCTTGGGAATGTTGCCCCCCAGGGCCTGGAACTTGGCCGGGGTCTTCAGGAACTCGATAATCTCTTTCAGCTCTTCTTCCGCTTCCTCCACCCCGGCCACGTCTGCGAAGGTGACCTTGGTTTCATCCTCCACGTAAACCTTGGCCTTGCTTTTCCCCACGGACATCAAGCCCCCGGCCCCGGTGCCGAGCTTCCGGAAGAAATAGACAAAGATGCCCAATAACAGCAAGGTGGGGAGAATCAAGGAGATGAGGGAAGTGAGCCAGGTCTTTTCCTGCACGGCCTGGTACTTGATGCCCTTCTGATCCAGAATCTTGATAATATCCGGGTCCTGCACCCGGACGGTGGAGAACCGGATGGGCTCGGTTTTAAACTGTTCTTTCAGTTTCTCGGGGAGTTTCGGATCCTTCCGGGCCTTGCTGAGATATTCCACGCCTTCGGGCAGCAGGCGGCCTTCGATTTTCTCGGCGCCGATCAGCAGGTCATCAACGCCTTTGCTCTCAGCCAGTTTGCGGAAGTCGCTGTAATTGACATTTTCCGTCTTGGGAAAAATGAAATATTGTTGCGCCAACAAAATAATCAACATCAGCGCCAGAAAGTACCAGAGGGAAACCCGGGTATTCGGTTCGGCCATGACCACCTCGAACCGGCGCTCAGGCCGGTATCTTAACCGATTAAAATATAATGGAGTTCAAGGTGATTGGCAAGTTAAGACGCGGAGGGGGCAGGGGCAGGGGGCAGGGGCCAGGGGGCAGGGGCAGGGGGGCAAGGGCAGTGATCAGTGGTCAGTGGTCAGAAAAAACTTATGACAATGAACTTGAACTTCGGCGGAAGTCACTTTTCTGTCATTCTGAAAGGAGCGAACCATCGTGTCCTCAAGGGTCACATCAAACCAGGAAAAAAGAATAACTATCATTGGTGGGGCGGCCGTCCCTGGCCGCCCAAATTAAGGTGGGCGGGCAGGGACGCCCGCCCCACTGCTCGGAGGTCTGCCCCACCGGGGGTCATCCCTTGTTCTCCAAGGAACCCAAAACCCAGAACCCAAAACCCAGAACCCAAAACCCAGAACCCGCAACTTATTCCCTTGCCTCTGAGCATGGATGCGCCTATGTTAAGAGTTAAAATCCCCGCAGGAAGGTCACGCCCATGAAAGCCATGCTCCTGGAGTTCCCCGGGCCGGTTGCCGAGAACCCCCTGCACCTGGCGGATCTCCCTTCTCCTGCGCCCGGACCGGGCCAGGTTCTGATCCGGGTGAGCCATTGCGGCGTCTGCCATACCGATTTGCATACGGTGCAGGGAGAGCTGCCTTTAGAAAGGCTGCCCCTGATCCCCGGCCACCAGGTAGTGGGGCGGGTGGAGGAGCTCGGCCCCGGAATGCAAAACCTCCGGCTCGGAGACCGGGTGGGCCTGGCCTGGCTGCGCCATACCTGCGGCGTGTGCCGCTTTTGCTTAAGCGGCCGGGAAAATCTCTGCGAACAGGCCGAGCTCACCGGGTTGCACCATGATGGGGGCTATGCCGAATTGGCGGTGGCCTACGGGGATTTTGTCTATCCCCTGCCTGCGGGCTTTCCGGATGCGGCCGCGGCTCCCCTGCTCTGCGCCGGCATCATCGGCTACCGGGCTCTCAGGGTCAGCGGCATCCAACCCGGGGGCCGGCTGGGGCTCTACGGCTTCGGGGCCTCGGCCCACATCGCCATCCAGGTGGCCCGCCACTGGGGCTGTGAGGTTTTGGTCTTCACCCGCAGTCCGAGCCATCAAGAGCTGGCCCGGCAATTGGGCGCGTCCTGGGTGGGCCAGGCCCAAGATACCCCGCCGCATAAACTGGACAGCGCCATTATCTTTGCCCCGGCAGGCAGCCTGGTGCCTCTGGCCCTTAAGCACCTGGACCGGGGCGGCGCCCTGGCCCTGGCCGGCATTTATCTGGGCGCCATCCCCAAACTGGATTATGAGCAGGATTTATATTTTGAGAAGACTCTGCGCTCGGTGACCGCCAGCACCCGCCAGGACGGCCGGGAACTTCTGGAACTGGCGGCCCGTATCCCCATCCATCCCAAGGTGCAGCTCTTTCCCCTGGAGGAGGCCAACCGGGCCTTGCAGCTTTTGAAGGCCGGGGAGATTGACGGGGCCGGGGTCCTGGCGATTAAAGACAGTTTTTAGTTTTCAGTTTTTTGTTTTTGGTTTTCCATGTGGGGGATGAGGTTATGGGGAATAATTTTCTGCTGCGGCTATTGATTCTGTTGTGGGCAATGTTAATCCCTTCCGCGGCCGCCTGGGCCGCGGAAGCCACGTCCCCCACCATCAACGTGGACGCGGAGGGCAAAGTCCTGGCCAAACCTGATCTCGCCATCCTGGACCTGGAAGTGGAGACCCAGGCCCCCCAGGCCCAGGCCGCGGCCGGGGAAAATGCCCGCCGCAGCGAAGGCCTGCTCCAGGCCCTGAAAAAAGTTTTGGGCCCGGAAGAGAAGGTCCAAAGCCTCAGCTACCGCCTGACTCCCTTGCGCTCTTACCAAAGCAAGGCCAAACCGGAAGCCATCACCGGCTACCAGACGATTCACCGCTTTAAAGTGGAAGTCCGGGACCTGGCCCGGCTGGGGACAGTGATGGATACCGCCTTTCAAAACGGGGCCTCCAGGGTCAACGGCCCCTACTGGGGCCATTCCCGGTTGGAGGAACTGCAGCGCCAGGCCGCAGTGGAGGCTTTTGCCAAGGCCCGGCGGCTGGCTGAGGCCCTGGCCCAGGCCGCGGGCGTGAAGGTCAAGGGCCTGCAGAAGGTGACCACCCACCAGCAGATTATCTACCCCAGGGGTCCTGGCGAGGCCTATTTAAAGGCCGCGCCCGCGCCCCCCACGCCGGTGGAGGTTGGGGAAGAAGAGATCAAGGCCCACGTCGCGGCAGTATTCGAAGTGGGGCCTTGAGCCTCCGGTCCGGGGCTTTACAATTAGTTAACCATTAGTTATTATTTGTCTAAAGAAAACCACCTGGAGGTAACCTGTGAAGGAAGCAGTGGAAAAGGCCCTGGAAAAAATCCGCCCCTTATTGCAGCGGGACGGCGGCGATATCGAACTCGTGGAAATCACTGACGGCATCGTCAAAGTGCGGCTCACCGGCGCCTGCAAAGGCTGCCCCATGTCCCAGATGACCCTGAAACAGGGCGTGGAACGCATGCTCCTGAAGGAAGTTCCCGGCTTGAAAGAGGTGCAGGCGGTGTAAGGAGGATTGGGGCGGTAGCATCAACATACTTGCTTTAGAACCTTTCTTTCAGGGGTCAGGGGCCAGGGGCCAGGGATCAGTAAAAAAAACTGACCCCTAACCCCTGATCCCTGGCCCCTGCTTTTTACACATGATACGGGTGTCCGGCCTTGATGGTCATGGCCCGGTAGAGCTGTTCCAGAAGCACCAGGCGGCTCAGCTCGTGGGTCAGGGTAAGGCGGGACAGCGCCAGGCGCTCCCGGGCCGTCTCCAGGGTCACCGGGTCCAATCCCAGGTGGCCGCCGATGAGGAAGGTGAGCGGCCGGGCCTCTTCTTCCCGATGGGTAAGCCAGGCGGCGAATTCCGCGGTGTTTAACTCTTTTCCCCGGGGGTCCAGGGCCACCACGTAACTTTTCGGGGGCAAGGCCCCCCGCAGGCGTTCCCCTTCCCGGGCCTTGATGGTCTCCGGCGGCAGTTTCCCCTCTTCTTTTTCGGCGCGCACGGATTTCAATGAGAGTTCCATAAAGGGCCGGAGGCGTTTCTGGTAGAAGGACAGGCCTTCTTGGATAAAGGCTTCCCGGTTCTTGCCCGCCATGAGTATGGTTACCTGAAGCATATCCCTTGAGCCTACGTTCTTGGAAATTACAATTGAGTTTTATTGCGCTGAAATAATGTCATTTTCACTTTCAAATGCACCAAATACCGCTTGAAATTCACCGAAATAATTAGGTCTTTTTAACGAAAAACGAAAAACGAAAAACGGAAAACAAAAAACGGTATTAACCCCCTTCCTTATTTTCCAGCAAAAGAAACCGGCTCTTTCCCGAAGCGATTTTCTGGCCGTCGGCAATGCGGATGATCTCCGCTTCGGCCTGGCGGCGGCTGCCGTTGGCGGGTTGCATGAGGCCCCGGACCCGGATGGCTTCTCCGGGCTTGAGGGGGGCATGAAACCGCACCTCCATGGACAACGTGAGGCCGGGGCCGGCGAAGCGCCAGACCGCGTGGGCCATCATCTCATCTAACAGCGTGGCCAGGATGCCGCCGTGGATCACCTCGGCCCAGCCCTGGTATTCCCGGGGGATGGCCAACTCGGTCTCCGCGGCCAGCTCCGCCTCAAAATAGCGCACCTTGATCTTGAACCCCCGGGGGTTGTCCTGGCCGCAGACAAAGCAATAATTGTCGGCCAGGGGCGTGGGCAGCGGGGCGGTGGGGGATTTTTTTTCTTTCGCAGTCATTGATCTTGGTTTGATAAGGTTATTCAATTTCCTATCAAAAAAATATTTTCCCGTTAGCGAACCTTGTATTCGTCCCGGACGGCGGGGGCGAACACAAGGTTCGCCCCTACGGGAAGTGCCTGTCTGACTGCAACTTTTAGGGAAATCTTGGGCAAAATGGCAGAATAATTAATAGCACAGGCGAGACGCCTGTGCCACCTGGAAATACAGTGGCCAGTGAGCAGTGGTCAGTGAGCAGAGAGCAGTAAGCAGTGGTGGTGTCGAACCGTAAGGTTGGTTCATTCCTGGAGTTAAAAACAACCAACCCCTAACCCCTAACCCCTGATCCCTGACCCCTGACTCCTAATCCCTAACCCCTGCCTTACTTAGGCTCCGTTGGAAGGCCCGCCTTCTCCCATTCCACCCAGCCGCCTTTCAAGGCCCAAACCTGGGGAAAGCCCAGGTCGATCAACTGCTGCGCCACCCGGGCGCTGCTGCCTTCGTTCTTTCAGGCGCAGTAGAGGACGATTTTTTTGTTCTTCGGCAGGTCCTTCGCCCAGTCTTTGGCGGTCTTGGAATCCCGGCGCTGCGCGCCCTTTATTTTATTCTTGCTGCCTTCCCAATCCTGGGGTGATCTGACATCAATGATGATGACCTGAGGGTCGGCGAGCCAGCCTTTCAGGGTGGCCTGCTCCAGCCGCGGCGCGTTCTCGCTGCCGCCGCAGGCCAAAGGAAACGCCAGCATCACCCCGGCCATCACGATCATGGCCCACAACTTTGCCTGTCGCATCTTCTCCTCCTTATCCGGGTTTATCCGTAGTTTGGAGAGAAGATAAGACCCGGCAAGCGGTGGGGCAACCCCCTTATCCCTTCGGCGTCAAGCCTAACAGGGCCGCAATCTGCCCTGCCAGATCTGCCGTCTTCTTTTCGGGGTCCTCTGTTTTCGGGGTCAATAGTTGCGGTTTATTTTGGTATTCGGGTTTCGGCGCCACCTCGAATTCCGGGGGGAAGTTATTGTCGAAGTACATCTGCTGAAAGCCGATGAATTTCAGGTGGTGGGCGGTGGCGTCCAGGATGCCCGTTTCGTTTTGGGAGATCAAGCCTTCCTTTATGGCCGCGCGGAAGCCCGCGAAGGATTCGCCCCCCTGGGTGCAGGAGACGTGGCCGTGGCGGTTGGCCAGGAGCATGGAGTCCATGATCTCCTGCTCGGTGACCTCCACCACGCGCACCGCCTCGCCCCCGGCCCGGCGGGTGTATTCGTCCACCAGGCGGATGACCCGGGGCATGGATACCGGCGCGCCGATCATCGCGGCCTGGGCCACGCTGGGCTGGACGGTGACGGGTTTAAAGACCCGTTTCGCCTTATCCGGCTCCAGGTAATAGCGGAAGACCGGGTTGGCGTGCCGGGATTGGACCCCCAGGACCCGGGGGAGGCCGCTGATGACTCCCAAATCCTGAAGCCGGATAAAGCCCTGCATGATGGCGGTGATGTTGCCGGCGTTGCCGATGGGCACGGCCACCACCTTACCCTCCAGGTCGTAGTCAAAGTATTGGGCGATCTCGTAGGCGTAGGACTCCTGGCCCCGGATGCGCCAGGAGTTCTTGGAATTTAAGAGCGCCACCTGGTAGTGGTCCGCCAGGGACTCCACCACCTTCATGCAGTCGTCGAAAACGCCGGGAACCTCCAGCACCCGCGCGCCGCTCCCCAGGGGCTGGGCCAACTGCTGGGGCGTCACCTTGCCGTGGGGCAGCAGCACCGCGGAGGCGATCTGCTTCCCCAGGTACGCGGAATACAGGGCCGCGGCCGCCGAAGTATCGCCGGTGGAGGCGCAGATGGCCAGCATCTTGCCGGCGCCCGGCTGCTTCACCAGGAAATTCAGGTAGCTCAAGGCCGCGGCCATGCCCCGGTCCTTGAAAGAGGCGCTGGGGTTCTGGCCGTCGTTCTTGTAATAAAAGGCCCGGCCCACTTCCCCCTGCAAGGAGTCATTGGCTGCCACCTGGGGGGTGTGGCCCTCGCCCAGATAAATGATGTCCTCCAGAGGGATGACCGGCGCGATGAGTTCATAATAGAGAAAAATCCCTTTTAAAGCCGGGATATTGAGCATCTTGCGGTAATCGAAAAGCCGCCGCCAGAAGCTCCCGGAATATTCCCGGAGCCGGTCCTGGTTCTTATCTTCAAGAAGCAGCAGCCCCCGGCACTTCGGGCAGGTATAGAGAAGTTCGCTGATGCCGTGCTCCGCCCCGCACTCCAGGCAGCGGTAGACCATATCGCCGGTGGGCGCAGGAATGAGATGGGGGCGGATGTCAGAGGGGAATTGGTCGGGTTTCAAAAGGTCCTCCAATTAAAAGAACGCAGTCATAGGTGGGGCGGCCGTCTCTGGCCGCCCTTATTATTAAGGTCGGCGGGCAGGGACGCCCGCCCCACGCAGGGACGCCCGCCCCATGGGGACGCCTGCCCCAGCGGGCACGGAGGCCCGGCCCGCCTAAATTCACCAATCAAATCCATAAGTGCCCAGGCGAGACGCCTGGGCCACCGCTAATGGTACATCAATTACCCAGGAGCAGCAAATTAAGGAAGGGTAAGGCCACTTTTCTATCAGCCCTCCCGGTATGCCGGGGGTCGTGCATGTACATGGGCCAGGCGGACTTGGCCAGGCCCGGAGAACTGGTTTCCAGGCCGTAGAGCTTGCCGTCCGCCGCGCCGAAGTAAAGCTTGCCGTCGGGGGTCAGGGTGGGGGAGGCTTGAATGGCGCCGCCGGCGAAGAACAACCCCACCGGGGCGCCGTTGCGGTCGAGCATATTGAGGACGCCGTCATCCGACCCGAAGTAGATGGTGCCGTCCGCGCCGATGGCCGCAGTGGATTTGATGTCGCCCCCCGCGGTGTAGTCCCATTTCTTGGCGCCGGCGGGGGTGAGGGCGTAAAACTTGTTGCCGTTCCCGAAGTAGATGGTGCCGTCCACGTCGATGACCGGGCCAGAGGAAACCGCACTCCCGGCTTGCTCTGCGGCCCGGGGCGAGACTTCGGGTTTGCTGGCCCGGGAGGATGAACCGGCTGGCGCCTGGTATGACCATCTTACATTGCCGTCAGGGCCGATGCAAGTGACATACCCGCCATCAGTCTTGACAATGAGGTTGCCAGCGAAGTTAATGGACAGGGAGGCGGAGGCAGATAAACTCGCAGGACCAAACGGCTCACGACTGCCGTCAGGGTTGATTACATATACACCGGCACTTATCGGAGAGGTAGAACCATAAATATAGACTTTACCATCGGCTCCGACGACGGGGTTGGAAGTAGCGTGAATACCATTGGAGACCCACTTCTGATTGCCCTGGGAGTCGACGCAGTGGACCTTGTTGTCATCAGTCGCAAAATAGCAGTTGCCATCCCGGTCAGAGACCGGGTCGGTGACAATCTTACTCCCGGCTTCATACTTGTACACAATTTGGTTGAAAAGGGCATTAAGGGCATAGAAGTTGCCGTTCCCGGTCCCAAAACAGACGGAGCCGTCGTCGCCGACGGCCGCAGAGGTGGTAATCTCGCTCCCGGTGTCGTACTCCCCTTTCTTATTGCCTTGTGAATCGAAGGCCTTGATCTTGCCGTCCGTCGACACCGCCAGAACTGTGTCATCGTTGCCCACGGCCGCCGAGGAACCGAGCCAATAATCCATGGCGATGTTAAATCCGGCGGCCGGCAGGGGCGCCAGGATAATCACCGCCGTGACCAGTAACAGCCCGGAAAAACTTAAACGCCGCATGGTAGACCTCCTTTGGGCGGCCGCGCGGTGGGCCCCCCGGTCCTGAAGGTTGGAGATAGTTCCGTGTCTAGGCGTTTCCGCAGTTTCTGGGGTCGATGGCACCCTCTAGAACGATTCTATTGGCCACCGGGAAGATAATAATTAATTTTCCCCGAAGACCATAATAGCAAAAATTTTGAAAAATTTTCACTATTCTTAGAGCTAATGGTTAAAAATTAATCGGGCGGCCGTCCCTGGCCGCCCTTATTATTGAGGTGGGCGGGCGGGACGCCCGCCCCACCCGGGGACGCCCGCCCCACCAACAGTCATCATCAGGTTCCCCAGCAAGATGCCTGTTAGGTTATGGTGCGTAAGACGCACCCTACATTACCCACAGGCGAGACGCCTGGGCCACCAGTAAAGGAAATGGTGGGAGTGCCCACCCTACATCAGTTGGTCAGGTGGTACTTTTTCAATTTATATTGCAACAAACTCTTGGTAATCCCCAGCATCTCCGCGGCCCGGACCTGGACGTGGCCGCTTTGTTCCAGGGCCCGGCGGATCATCTGTTCTTCGATGCGCTCCAGGGCCTCGGGGAGGGGGATGCCTAAGGGGACGAGACGGTCGATGTCCACTGCCGCCTCTTCGGCCGCGGGGGCCAGTTCCTTGGGCAGGTCCTGGGGGGTGATCAGGCTGTCGTGGCAGAGGATCACCGCCCGTTCCATGACGTTTTCCAGTTCCCGGACATTCCCCGGCCAGGGGTATTGCCCCAAGTGCTTCAGGGCCTCAGGCGTAATGCGCATCTTGTCCCTTAAGTTTTCCTGGACGTACTTGTGGATGAAGTGCGCGGCCAACAGCGGTATGTCCTCCTGGCGCCGGCGCAAAGGCGGCATCTGCAGGTGCACCACGTTGAGGCGGTAGAAGAGGTCCTCCCGGAAGCGCCCGGCCTCCACTTCCTCTTTCAAATCCCGGTTGGACGCGGCCACCATCCTAACGTCCACCTTAATGGTGCGGTTGCCGCCCACCCGCTCGAACTCCATTTCCTGGAGCACCCGGAGCAGCTTCACCTGGAGGGCCGGGGACATGTCCGCCACTTCGTCCAGAAAGAGGGTGCCGCCGTCCGCGAGTTCGAAGCGGCCCTTGCGCATGGCCACCGCGTGGGTGAACGCCCCCCGCTCATGGCCGAAGAGTTCGCTTTCCAAGAGCGTCTCGCTCAAGGCCGCGCAGTTCACGGAGACGAAGGACTTGGCCGTCCGGGGGCTGACCTGGTGGATGGCCCGGGCGATGAGCTCCTTGCCGGTGCCGGACTCGCCGGTGACCAGCACCGTAGCCCGGGACGGGGCCACCCGTTTCACCAAAGCCAGGATTTCCTGCATCGACTTGCTGTCGCCGACGATGTTGGGAAAGCCGTATTTCTTGTCCAACTCCCTGGTGAGCATCAGGTTCTGGAGAAGCAGCTTCCGGTGCTCCAGGGCCTTGGCGATGGTCACCAGGATTTCTTCGTTTTTAAAGGGCTTGAGGATGTAATCGAAAGCCCCCTTTTTCATGGCTTCCACCGCTTTTTCCACGGTGCCGAACGCGGTCATGATGATCACCGGGATCTGGGGATAAAGCTGGTGGGATTTTTCCAACAGTTCGATGCCGCTCATCTTGGGCATCTTCATGTCGGTCAAGAGCAGGTCCAGATCGGCCCCGGCCATGATCTTCAGGGCCTCGGGCGCGCTGCTGGAAGTGAGCACCTCATACCCGGCCTCCCCCAGGAGGGCCTCCATGACGGTGAGGTAATTGATTTCGTCGTCAACGACTAGGATGGTATCCATTTAGTTTTTAGTTTTTGATTTTTAGTTTTTAGTGATCGGTTTTAATCAAACCTTCCGGCGTCCTCGGTTCCTTCTCTTTATCTTTCTTGCGCCTTTGCGCCTTGGCGTCTTTGCGTGAAACAAATCTTTACTTGGCGTTCAGCTCCGGCAGGGTGATGGTTAAAGTGGTCCCCTCCCCCGGGGCGCTGTCGATCTTGATGGCGCCCTGGTGGCTCTCGATGATGCTTTTGACGATGGGGAGCCCCAGGCCGCTCCCCTTTTCCTTGGTGGTGAAAAAGGGGTTGAAGACCTTCTTCAGGGTCTCCGGGTCGATGCCCTGGCCGTCGTCGTTGAAGCGGACTTCTTCGCTCCGGCTCCGGTGGTCCCGGGCCGTGGACACCGTGAGATGGCCGCCCGGGGGCAGGGACTGGATGGCGTTCAGCAGGATATTTAAAAAGGCCTGGTGCAGCAGGTCCGGGTCCAGGGCCTGGGTATGGCCGTTCAATTGATATTCCCGGCTGACGGTGATCCCCAGGCGGTCGATCTCCGGCTGCACCAGCTCCAGACTGCGGTCGATGATCCCTTCCAGGTCGCAGGGCCTTAAGTTCGGCACCCGGGGCCGGGAGAAATCGAGAAATTCGGTGACCTTCTCATTAAGGCGGTTGGACTCTTCGACGATGATTTGGGCCAACCTGTTCTGGGGCTCGTATTTGGCCAGGCGCTGTTTCAAGAGTTCCGCGGTGGAACTGATGATTCCCAACGGGTTGCGGATTTCGTGGGCCACCCCCGCGGTCATCTCCCCCAGGGCGGCCAGGCGCTCGGCCTGGTGCAACTGGGCCTGCAGGGTCCGCTGTTCCTCCTGGCGGCGCTCCAGGATGACCACCGCCTGTTTGACGATCTGGCGCAGCACCAGAAACAGCAGGCCCATGATCACCACCAGGGTGGTGAGGATGATCAGCCGGAACCGGCCGATCTCGCCCAGGTCCTGGGAGATGTTCTGGGTGATCTCAAAGACGCCCACCACCGGCCCCACCTGGGGGCCGAGCTTCTCCTCCAGCCGGAAGGGCACGTAGGCCTTGAGGCGGTGGGCCTCGTAACTGGAGCCGTAGGAGAGGATGGACCACCAGGGGCTATGGCCGGGGAATTCGAAGTGGTTTTCCCCGAACAGGGCCTTTTTCACCCCCGGGTCCTCGTAACAGTCTTTTCCCAGGGGCAGGTTGCCGGTGCTGTAGGACAAGACCCCCACCTGGTCATAGATATTTAATTGCTCCACGTGCAGCCCGTGGATGGTGTTGCGCACCACCGCGTCCAGGCGTCTGAATTGCTCCGGGTCGGCGATGGTGATGCGCCCCTGTTGCTCAATGGCCGTGGGCAGCAGGAAGAGTTGAAAGACCTGGTGGTTGAGGTTGGAGGCCAGCAGCAGGGTGTAATCCTCACTCTGCTTCAGGGCCAGCCTCTGAGCGCGTTGGGTCAGAAACAGGGTGAGGATCACCGTGAACACCAGTATGACCACAAAGCTGGAAATGGAAAAAAACTTTACCAGCCGGAAGGTCTGGAGGTCTTTTCCCGGAGGCCACCAAGAGGCCAAAAATTTAACGCGCTTCATAATAGGCTAGAAAATGCGGTATTTCTCCAGGGGAGGCGGTCCCTCCTCAATCTCCCGGCGCTGCGTTTCAAACCCCGGCCGCCCCATGAGACCGTAGGTGGTCTGCTTGCCCCCTTCCACCCCCGGCTGGTCCAGGGGGTTGACTCCCAACAGCGGGGCGGTGGCTACGGTCACCACTTCCAGCAGGTAGATCAACTGGCCGAGGGTGAAGGCGTTGACCTCCGGCAGGCGGAGAGTAAGGTTGGGCCGGCCCGCCTTGGTGAGATTGAAGGCGGTGGCCTTCTGTTCCGCTTCGAGGAGTCCATTCAGGGTATGACCCCCCAGATAGTGCAATCCCTCCATCTCCGGAAAGAGATCGGGGATCTCCAGGCGATGGTGGAATTTTCCCACTTCCAGGAAGTTGATCAGCTTGTCATGGGGCCCTTCCATATAAAGCTGGAGTTGGGAATGCTGGTCCGTGGCCCCCACGGCCCTGACCGGCGTGGTTCCCGCCCATACTTCCCGCCCCTGGAGGTCCTGCTTTTTCCCCAGGCTCTCGGCCCAGAGCTGGCAGAACCAGTCCGCCATGCCTTTCAAGGCGCTGGCGTAAGGCATGATCACCAGGATGTTCCGGGATTTGCGGGCAAAGAGATAATAGAGGGCCGCCAGGCATAAGGCCGGATTTGTTTGGTATGCCTGCGATTGCAGGCGCTGGTCCATGAACCGGGCCCCGGCCAGCAGCTCCTCCAGGTCGATACCCACCATGGCCGCGGGCAACAGGCCCACCGGGGATAACACGGAAAACCGCCCCCCCACCCCGGGAGGAACCATCAAGGAGGGAAACCCTTCCTGCACCGCCAGGCGCCTCAGGTTCCCTTTCTCCGGGTCGGTGGTGACCACGAAGCGTTCCCGGGCCTTGGCCTCCCCCAACCGTCCTTTAAGGAGCTGATAGGCGAAGAGAAACTGGGCCAGGGTTTCCGCGGTGGACCCTGATTTGCTTATAACATTAAAGGCGGTGCGCCGCAACTCCAGCCCGTCCAGCATGCCGTGGAAGTTATCGGGGTCGATGTTGTCCAGGACCCAGAGCGCTGGGCGGTGGTGGCGCCGGGCCATGTTAAAGCGGTTATACTGGGGATGGCACAGGGCCTGGTGCAAGGCCCTGGCGCCCAGGGCCGAACCGCCGATCCCCAGGACCACGAATTCCCAGCACCATTCCATGAGAGGCTTGGCCACCTGGCGGATATTGGCGAGGGCCGCGGTTTGATAAGGCAGTTCCATAAAGGCCAGGTTGCCGTTCCGCCGGGCCTCGGCCAGTTCTTGGTGGACCGCGGCCAATCTGGGGGCCAGTTCCTCCAATTCCGCCGCGTTTAAACCCTGTTCGCCCACAAATTCGGACATGCAGTTGTTGAAATCAAGGCCGATAGCCTGGCCGGCAAGCCACTTGGGATCTTCAAAGCGTTTTTTGGACACCGGTTCCTCCCCGGGGGAAATTATCAATGAACCTGTCTGGATCTCGATATTCTCTAGAAAATTTAGCTTAGTCCGGAAAATTATTCAAGGATAATTGCAGCTTATGCCTGGGTTTTCCCGGCTTGGCCTTGGGTGGCCTGACCCCCGGGCCGGAAGCGCCCCCAAGGGCAGGATTGCCCTTGACATCTAGCTTCCGTGCCCGTAGGATGGGGTTTACTTTTTGCAACACCGGATTTTTCTCCGCCACGGGGGCGCCGCGGCCCGAAGATATAATCCCCCATGGGTTCTAAGATGGAAGAAAACTATTATCAGAAACTATGGTGGGAGATCATCATCGCCACCATAGGCTTCTCGGTAATTCCCCTGTTTGTCTTGGGCCTGGTTATTTATTTGCAGTATAGCGAATCCTACCAGGCCAAGATTACGGAAAGCTTAAAAACCCTGGCCGAAAATCGGGTGGGGGCGATTGACCTCTTTTTCGAGGAAAGAATTTCCCAGCTCACCACCCTGGCCAACACCAATCCTTTGGAGAAGCTCCAGGAAGAGGATTATCTAAATAGGGTCTTCAATATCATTCAAACCCGCTCCAAGTCTTTTATTGATTTGGGGGTGATTGACGCCGAAGGCAATCATCTGGCCTATGTCGGTCCTTACTACAATATCTTAAAAGGGGTTAATTATAAGAACGAAGAGTGGTTTAACGCCGTCATGGGCTCCGGGGTGTATATCAGCGATGTCTTTTTAGGGTTCAGGAAGATTCCCCATTTTATCATCGCCGTTTTGGTCCGGGAAAAAAACAATATCTGGATTTTGCGGGCCACCATCAACTCCGACATCATTGAGAACATAGTGCACGCCGCCCAGACCGGAAAAAGGGGAGACGCCTTTATTATCAATAGAAATAATATCTTGCAGACCACCCCCCGGTTCAGCGGCACGCTTCTGTCCACCCCGGAGACCCCGAATCTCTCGGCCGCCACCGGTCTTTCCGTGGAGCAGATCGACTATCTGGGGGAAACCAGCCTTTACGCCACCAGTTTGGTCAAAAACAAGAAGTGGGTCCTGGTCATCAGGGAAGATCCCAAGGAACAGTTGACCCCTCTGTTGCGGGCCCGGTTCATCACCTTGCTGATCTGCGGGGCCGGCGTCTTGGTGATCATTCTCGGCGCGGTCTTCTCCACCCGCTCTATGATGAAAGAGTTGCTGCGGATGGAGCGGAAAAAGGCGGCCAGCGAAGACCTGGCCATGCAATCCAGCAAGATGGCGGCCCTGGGCAAGATGGCTGCGGGTATTGCCCATGAGATCAACAATCCCCTGGCGGTGATCGGGGAAAAGGCCGGCTGGCTGAAAGACCTGCTGCGGGAGGAAGACCTGGGCACGAGCCCCAATTTTGAGGAATTCGCCGATGCGGTGAACAAAATAGAGGTTCACGTCAACCGGGCCAAGAAGATCACCCATCGCCTTCTGGGTTTTGCCCGGCGCATGGAGCCGGTCCAGGAGAGAGTGAACCTGAACGATATTTTAGACGATACCATCGGCTTTCTGGAGAATGATGCCCGGTATCGCAATATCGATATCCAAACGGATTTTTTCGAAGGGCTGCCCTCAACCACCAGCGACTCCTCCCAATTGCAGCAGGTTTTTCTCAATATTCTCAACAACGCCATCGATGCCATCGGCAAAGATGGGGAGATTATCGTCAAGACCAGCCATCTGGCCAAGATCAACAACCTGGCCGTGGAGATCAGCGATAACGGCCCCGGCATCCCCAAGGAGATGGTGGATAAGATCTTCGATCCCTTCTTTACCACCAAGACGGTGGGCAAAGGCACCGGGCTGGGATTATCCATTTCTTACAGCATCATTGACAAGTTGGGGGGCAGAATGATGGTGTCCAGCGAGCAAGGCAAGGGCGCAACTTTTACCATTTATCTGCCGATAAAATGACAAAACGAAGAAGGTCAGGGACGACTTATGCTGATGCCGGGAAAATACCCAAGGAGACGTGGTGATGGATAATTTCAAGGTCATGGTAGTGGATGACGAAGTGGATTTCCTGGAGACCATCATCAAACGGCTTAAGGCCAGGAAGATCGAAGTCACCGGCGCGGAAAACGGGCAGAGGGCCTTGGAGGTTTTGGCGGAGCAGGACATCGACGTCATTGTTCTGGATGTCAAAATGCCGGGAATGGATGGCATTGAGACCCTGAGAGCCATCAAAGAGAGAAAACCCTTGACGGAAGTAATCATGCTCACCGGCCACGCCTCGGTGGAGTCCGGCATTCAGGGCATGCAACTGGGAGCTTTTGATTACGTGATGAAGCCGGTGGCCCTGGATGAATTATTGGAGAAGATGCGCCAGGCCTATGAGAGAAAGCTGATTCAAGAAGGCAAGGTTTAATGAGCGCGGGTCTCCCCGGGCGGCTCCAGTTTCGCTAGCGGCAACCGGTTGTCCCATCCCGGACGCCGTTTCCTGAGACTTCCGGGCCTGCTTGCGGGCCGGCCCCCTAAAGCAGCGGCTGCCTTTCCGGGAATCAAGGCATTCTTTTCCTTGCCCGCAAACCCTGACAGAAAAATGACGGCCAGGTCCCCTAGCTCCGGTAGCAAGCTATTCCCATACATTCCCGCAATTGTCCTGTTTTTCGCCGCGGCGCCCCTGAGCCTGAGTTGCGGCCCTCTTTGGGGCCTGGGGGCCTTGATGGTGGCGGTGATTTCATTGGTGGCCACCAGGCGGTTGCAGCGCTGCGCGGAGAAAAGCGCCGGCGCCGAATGGCTCCTGGATGAGGGGCTGGTGCAGGCCCAGAAGATGGCGGCCATCGGCCAGTTGTCGGCAGGCGTGGCCCACGAAATCAACAATCCCCTGGCCATCATCCGCCAGGAAGCCCAATGGATGCAAACACTCTTGCATACGGACAATTTCCATGGGATACCGGAGGTCAAGGAGTTGCACGATTCCCTCCGGGAGATCATCCAGCAGGTGGACCGGGGCAAGGAGATCGTCCACAACCTCCTGGACTTTGCCCGCAAGCGGCCGCCGGTGCTCCAAATGGTGGCCGTCAACAAGCTGATCCAGGACATGGCCGCGTTGGTGGCCAAAGAGGCCAGCCACAAGGGAATTAACATCAACCTGCTCCTGGCCCCGGACCTGCCCCAGATTTATGCGGACGCGCCCCAGCTCCGCCAGGTGATTTTGAACCTGTTGAATAATGCCACTTACGCGGTCCAGAGAAAGGGCGAGGTCACCGTCACCAGCCGTTTGGCCGGCGAAGAGGCACTGGAAATCATCGTCAGCGACACCGGACCGGGTATTGCCCCGGCAGACCTGCCCCGGATTTTCGACCCCTTTTTCACCACCAAACCTCCGGGACAGGGCACCGGTTTGGGCCTGTCCATTTGCCACGGCATCATCACCAAGCTGGGAGGCCGGCTCACCGCGGCCAGTGAAGCGGGCCGGGGGGCTACTTTCACCATCACCCTGCCTTTGCAGCCCCGGGAAGGAAAACCATGAATGCCAAGATATTGCTGGTGGATGACGAAGAGCGCTTCCGCACCACCCTGGGCAAGATGCTCAAGGCCCATGGGCTGGAGGTGACCGCGTTGGGAAGCGGCCGGGAAGCCTTGGAAGAGCTGGGTGAAAAGGACTATGACGTGGTGGTCCTGGACGTGCGGATGCCGGACCTGGACGGCATCGCCACCCTGACGGAAATTAAGAAAATCGCCCCCCAAACCGAAGTCATCCTCCTCACCGGCCACGCCTCGTTGGACGCGGCCGTGGAGGCCATGCGCCTGGGGGGGTACGATTATCTGTTAAAGCCTTGTCCCGTGGAGGATCTGCTGGCCAAGATCGAGTCCGCCTACGAACGGAAGACCACCCGGAAGGGGAAGTAGAGTTCCGGATTCCGAGTTCAAATCCTTATCGGTCCTCCCGGCCCCGGCCCCGGCCTCCGGAATCATCCGGGAAAAAGAGATTCCGGTTATCATCGCGGCCCCGGCCCCGGCGCTGGTCTTGATCCTCAAACAAATTATCCTGGCCTCTTTGTCCTTCCCGGCGCTGGCCTTCGAGAAAATCGTCCTGGCCCCGGCCCCGCCCTCTCCTGCCGTCATCCGAGAACCCTTGGGAATCGTCACCGCCCCTGCGGGCAGAAGCCGGCCGGCAATCCGCCAGAAGTCCCCATAAGAGCAATCCGGCTAAGGTTATGGTGAATATTGATTTTGTCATGGCCGCCCCCTGTTCAGTATGGTGGATAGTTTTAAAGATGGGTCTCGAAAAGTGCATTATCAAGGCCAGGGATGAATGCTGATACCAATTTGCAGTCAAAAGGCGTTATACCGTTTTCACTTTCAAATACAACAAATGATAGAGTTAATATATTGAAATAACAGATTCTTTTAACGAAAAACGAAAAACCAAAAACGAAAAACGGTATTAAACCCTAGGGGCGAACCTTGTGTGCGCCCTGAGCGTTCAGGGCGAACACAAGGTTCGCCACGAAAAATTGTGGTTTGATTGCAAATTGTTATGAGTGGGGATAGGCTGTGTATTTGCCACAGAATGAGCGGTTGGCCTTGTGCCTTTGCTGCTTTTAATAAAGCAAAATGCCTCCGGCCCGCCCATAAAGCATAAAAAGTCTGGTGGGGCGGGCCTCCGTGCCCGCCCGGTAATCCTCACATGCTGGAAAGCCCGGGCTACCGCCCGGGAGAAAAAAGCCGCACCGTCACCGGCTCCCCCCGGAGCAGGCCCTCCACCCCCAGGGGGATCATCACCAAACCGTCGCTTTTCACCAAAGGCGAGAGCAGCCCCGAAGGCCCCAGGACCGGATCGGCCCACAGGGTCTCCCCTTCCCGGCGCAGGCGCACCCGCACGTAGTCCTCCCGACCGGAGGCCCCGGCCAGGTTCCGGGACAGCAACGCCGCCGCCTCGCCGCCCCAGGGCGCCGGACCCGCGAGCCCCGCCAACCGGGCCAGCAAGGGTTTGCCCAATACCTCCATGACCACCGCGGCGGACGCGGGGTGTCCGGGCAGGCCCAATAGAGGCAGGGCTTGAGGGCCCACTTGGGCCAGGATGGTGGGTTTGCCGGGGCGGATGGCCACGCCGTGCACCAGGACCTCGGCTCCCGGCAGGGCCTTGATGGCCTCCAGGGTCAGGTCACGGCTGCCCACCGAAGATCCCCCGGAGATAAGAATCAGGTCGGCTTCCTTAAGGGCCGCGGCCAGCGTGCTTTTCAGGGCCTCGAAATCATCGGGAATAATGCCTTTGATCGTGGGAATCCCGCCCCACTCCGCCGCCTGCGCAGCCGCGAGATAGGCGTTGGAGTCCCGCACCTGGCCGGGAGCGGGTATTGCCGTGAGGGGCACGATCTCATCTCCCGAAGACAAAATCGTCACCCGGGGCCGGCGAAACACCGGGAGGCGGGTTACTCCCAGCGCGGCCAGCAGGCCCAGGTCCTGGGGCCGAAGGCGGCTGCCCCCGGGAAAGAGGACTTCACCCCGGCGCACGTCTTCCCCGGGCTGCAGCAGGTTTTCCCCCGGGGCCACGGGCCGCCGCACCTCCAGGGTGCCGTCGGGGTGCTCCGCGGTGTATTCCAACATGACCACCGCGTCAGCATTCGGCGGCAGCATGGCCCCGGTGGGGACCCGCAGCGTTTCGCCGGGATCCACGGGCCGCTCGGGAACCGCGCCCATGGGCACTTCGCCCTTGATCTCCAGATACTGAGGCGCGCCCACGCTGGCCCCGAAGGTATCCGCCGCCCGCACTCCGTAGCCGTCCATGGTGGCCCGGAGGAAGGCAGGCACGTCCTCGGCCGCGGGCAAAGCCCCAGCCAGGACGCGGCCCAAAGCCGCGGATAAGTCCACCTCCTCTACGCCCACCGGCGCAAAGCGGGGGTAGAGGGACAGGACCTCTTCCCGGGTCTGGAGGCGGAAGAATTCGAGGGTATTCATATGGATGAATAGGAGTTAGGTTTTATTATAAGCCGCCAAGAAATCCTCTCTGGAAATTCCTGTCTGGGTACAGATCGTCCTTAATGCGGAAGACTTGAGGTATGGATGATTGGGCATGGTCAAAGGGGTTTGGCTACCGTCAGGATTCAGCCGCGGCATGCGATGTGCCCTCTATCCTGTAAAAACCGGAAGACTAGGATTTCCAAGGCTTTAATTACTCTGGCTTTAGGAGCATCAATGGGGAATTTGCCCATTTAGACTTCGATTCCTGCTTCTGCGATAAAGGCTTCCAGAATGGGAGGTTCCACTTCCATTACTTCCGGCCCAAAAGTCTCAATATGGAAGCTGATGGCGGATTTGACGTCGGCTAACGCTGCTTCATAAGTATCGCCCTGACCCACCACCACTCCCTTTAATCCCAAGGGATAGGCCACGTAACCATCCGGGTGCTTTTCCAAGATGATTTTGAACTGTCTCATAAAGAAGTCCTTTGACACTTTTTCTATCTATAATTTATTTATCAGCTTTCATTCCTGAAAATAAATTAGCACAGGCGAGACGCCTGTGCCACCGGAGTTTTTCAGTTAGGCTGAAGATAACCCCACCAAGTTCCGAACTATCGTAAGTTCCCCAGCAACTCCCCGGCGCTGACCACCCGGGCATAGATAAAACCCAGGGCCGCCAAAAACGCTCCGTGCACCTGGGCCGCGGGAATGGTCTGATCTCCAAACGCCAGCGCTCTCGTGGCGCAGGCGTCATGCACCACCGTGACTTGCAAGCCGTAATCGAACGCGGCCCGCACGCTCGCGTCCACGCACATGTGGGTCATCATGCCGCAAACGACAAGTTTATCTATCTGTTTGCTTTGAAGATGGTCCAAGAGGGGCGTGTTCCGGAAGCTGTTGGGAAAGTTTTTCTGGAAGACCGCCTCCCCCGGCAGAGGCGCCACGTTCTGATGAATCTTCACTCCCTCCGTGCCGGGAAGGAAAAACGCCGCTCCCGGCCGGGCGGCGATATGCTGAATATGTATTACCGGCAGGCCTTTTTCCCGGAATAATGCTAATACTTCCCCGGCGCGCAGGCTCGCCTCCAGGCTGCCTTCCAGCTCCATCTTACCGCCGGGGAAATAGTCGTTTTGGATATCAATGAGCAATAGGGCAGTAGTCATTACGTTACTGACCACTCTCTCAATATCTCCGCCTTTTGGTAATGCACGCCGATATCTCTTCTTAACGCCAATCTATTCCCCTGTTCGTTCTCCCGGGGGATGACCCGGATTTTGCCCTGGTCGAAGGCGTTTAACAGCCGCTGCCGCAGGCTCTCCACCACCTGGCCCCGTTTTTGCCCCGCCTTCACCGTGGCGTTGGCCACCAGAAAGGCCACCCGGGAGCCGTCGGACTTGAAGACGCCGTCCTCGGTGCAATCCATGGCCGAGGGGATGACGGTGATCTTCTTTTTGTCGAAATATTCGAAGTCCATCGAAAGCAACTCGCCCTTGGTCAGGGACCAGGGGTAGCCCTTCTGCTGCTTGGGGCCGCCGGGGCCGGTGACCAGGGCCATACACAAAGAGATCTGGTCGGACCTCACTTCCGGCGCGACTTCCGAAAGACGGCCCTCCGACATGGCCTTAAGCAGGGCCCCCAGGTTGCGCAGCCTTTTGACGATGGGCTGGAACTCCGGCTCCCCGGGGCGGATGTTGATTTCGCAGACCCGCACGGCCCGGGGCTGGAAATTGATATCAAAAGAGGCGAAGCAGCCGGGATAAAGTACGCAGGGCCGGAGAAAGCCTTTCTCTTTAATAGTTTTAATCAGGGGCTTGGCGATGGTCTCTTCCGCCAGGGCCATCAAGTCTGGGGATTCCAGTGGGTGGGGGGAGATGGAGCCCATGCCCCCGGTGATGGGGTTGTCGAGGCCCGGCGGGCCCTCGAACCGCTCCGGGTAGTCCATGGCCGTGGGCAGCAGTTGGTAATTCCCGTTTTTATCCACGAAAATCGTGAAACTGATTTCCACCCCGGACATGCGGGCCTCGATCAGCAGCGGCCAGGGGCCTTTCTTGCCGCATAGTTGGGTGTAAGACTCTTTATAGTCCTTCAGCAATTCCTCATAGACGTCCCGGATTTCCCAGGTATTGAGAATAATCCTGGCCCCTTTGCCCCCGGCGCTGTAAGGGAATTTCAGGACCGCGCCGCCGTATTCGTGGAGGTATTCCAGGCAGATCGCCAACACCGCCGGATAATGCCGGGCATCCGTCTCGGCCCAACCCGGGGCCACGGGAATGCCCGCTTCCTTACAGAGGCGTTTGCACGCGAGTTTATCCGCCTCAATGAACGCCCCTGTTTGATCCAGACCGATAACCCGGTCCCCAAACCCGGCTTCCTCGAGCTGATCCACCAGCCCCTCAAAGAGCAGGGCTTCGGGCATGACCAGGGCCAGGTCCAGGGTATCTTGCCGGAAAGCCTCCATCAGGGCCGCGGCATATGCCTCCAACCTATGGTCCGATACCGGGATAAATCCCACCGGCCAGTTCATCTTCCGGGCAAAGGGGGGCATGGCCGGGGTGCCCCGGACCACGAAACCTTGATATGTGCCGGGATAGAGTTCGCTGGTGGCCCGGGAGGTCTCCAACGCGGCCAGAAAACTCCTGCCGTCCGTGCCGATGAAGCCGATTTTTACCTTCTCCATAATAATCCTGTTCCTCTCGGAGCCGGTGAGGGCGGAATTGTCTCCTTATAGCAATAAGGTTGCCGCAAATCCATCATAAAAAGCCGACTGCTGAAAGCTGATAGCTGACAGCCTGGGCCTTGTTTTGTTAATATGGGGTGATATCGCCAAGAAAGATTGTCCCCAAACCAATGACCATTTCCCTAGAACTGACCATCTTCAGCAAGCTCTTCGCGGCGGTGGCCGAGGAGATGGGGATCGTGCTGCGCAAGAGCGCGTTTTCCCCCAACATCAGGGAGCGCCGGGATTATTCCTGCGCCCTGTGCACCGCGGAGGGCGAGCTTCTGGCCCAGGCCGCGCATATCCCCGTGCACCTGGGGGCCCTGCCCCGGACCCTGGCCCGGGTGCTGCCGGACTTCCCTTTGGCTCCGGGGGACGTGCTGCTGCTGAACGACCCTTATTGGGGCGGCACCCATCTCCCGGACCTCACGGTTATCGCTCCGGTTTATGCCCGGGGCCGCCTGGCCTTCCACCTGGTGAACCGGGCGCACCACGCGGACGTGGGCGGCTCCACTCCCGGCTCCATGCCCTTGGCCAAAAGCCTGGAGGAGGAAGGGGTGGTCATTCCCCCCACTTATCTCTTCAAAGAGGGCCGGTTGCAGGAGGATTTCTTAAACGGCCTCGTTTCCCGCATGCGGGTGCCCTCCGAGCGCCGGGGGGACCTCCAGGCCCAACTGGCCGCGCTCCACCGGGGCCAGGAGCGTCTCCCCGCCTTGATCGACCGCTACGGCCTGGACAAGCTTCTGGGTATGAGCCGGGCCTTGCTGGACTACTCGGAGCGGGCCATGCGGGAGTTAATCAAGGCCGTTCCCGACGGCTCCTATGATTTTACCGATTATCTGGACGATGACGGCTACGGCCGCCGGGATTTGGCCATCCGGCTGACCCTCGCCATAGACGGCGACGCCGCGGCCCTGGACTTCCGGGCCAGCGACGACCAGACAGAAGGCGGTGTCAACGCCGTGCCCCCGGTGGTGGACGCGGCCTGTTATTATGTCTTTTTGACGCTGTTGGCGGAGGAATACCCCATCAACCAGGGCTGTTTCCGGCCCTTAAGCATTCGCACCCGGCCCGGCAGCCTCCTAGACCCCATCTATCCCGCGGCCGTGGCCGCGGGCAACGTGGAGACCTCCCAGCGCCTGGTGGACGTGGTCCTGGGAGCCTTGGCCCCGGCCCTGCCGCAAACCATCCCGGCCGCGTCCCAGGGCACCATGAACAACCTGGCCTTCGGGGGGGTGAATCCGGACACCGGCCAGGAATTCACCTACTACGAAACCATCGCCGGAGGCATGGGCGCGGGGCCGGGCAGGCCCGGCCTGGACGGGGTGCACACCCACATGACCAACACCCGGAACACGCCCATTGAGGTCCTGGAGCATGACTACCCCCTGCTGGTGGAGCGCTACGCCTTTAGGGAAGGCTCCGGCGGGACGGGTCGTTTCCCCGGCGGCCGGGGCCTGGTCCGGGATTTTCGGTTTCTCACCCCGGTCACTGTGAGCCTCCTGACCGAACGGCGGACGCATGCCCCTTACGGCCTCCAGGGTGGGGGACCGGGGGCGATGGGAGAGAACGTGCTCATTACCGAGAAAGGCGAAGATAAACTACCCGGCAAGATTAACCTGCCTTTGCCAGAGGGCAGCCGTTTATCAATCCGAACACCGGGAGGGGGAGGCTGGGGAGTTGACCATGGAGCAGGAAGTGGCGGAGTTGAAAAAGCGGGTGGCGGCCTGAAGTTCTAGCCGGGGAAATATAGGGCCTGCCGTGCATACCGAATTACCGCGGCCAGGGGCCGCCCTAGATAATGATGGTGGGGAAAGAGCAGGGCGGGCCGGAGGCCCACCCTGCTTTTCGGGTCAGGGGACCGGCTTCGGCATGAGGTAGCCCCGCAAGATTATTGCCGGCGTTGGGGCCCCGCTTATAATAACTTCCAAGGGCGCCATCGATCCCAGCATGAGTCCGGTGGTCATATTAAAATTCTGTAAATCGTTTACCACAAGGACCGTATTGTCATTTAAAGTAAAGGTAACCGTACCGGGGGCATTGGCAATAGTGGAGAACTCGGTGATCACCAGGACCTTGCTGGCCGGGATAACGAAGGGATTGGCGGCCAACGTCCCTGCTCGATATATCCGACGAAAACTAGTTCCAGGTATCGGATTTCCTGGACTGGATCCAGACAACACTACGCTGTCGTAGCCCGGGGTGTTGGGCAAGACCGCCTGGGCCGCGGCCACTCCCACCACGAAGGTCAGTAACAATACCAGCGCCGGAACTTTGGTGTTCATGTAAGGCCTCCTTGTTGTCGCCCCCGGCCAGGAACAAGGCCCGAAGCAGGCGGCATTCCGCCCGGCCGCAAGCAATATCCGTCCTTCCCTGGGGTTGGGTTTACCGAAGCCAAAATTATCCTGGAAGTTATGGAGAGCGCGCCAATAAGTTCACTGTTCTATAGGGAAAATGCCGTGGTCTCACCTCCTTTTTCTAAGCTGGGGTGGCTTTGGGATTCCTGAGGGCGGTTGCTGACCGGGGATCGCGAAAAGTAGGCGGGAAGGCAGGAAGAACCGGAAGTGGAGAATGAAGCCGGCTAACGATATTAGCGGCCATGACCCCTCCAGGTATAACGAGCAAGCGTGATAAAAAGAGAATCCAAACCGATTTTTTTTATTACATTAAAATATCATTACCAAATCACAAAGTCAAAGCCAATCCCAAGGACTTCTGTAAAAGCATCGCCTGCAAAAAACTCTCCTTGACAACCGGCCTTGCTGCATGTTACGTTTTTTCCAAGTGCAGAGCTTGGATCCGGCAGACGCGGACTGAGACTCGGCGGTGGCGAAATATCCCTACCCCAGAGTAACGGTCTGGGGTTTTTTTTATGGAAATCATCAATGATGTGGCGCAGATGCGCCAGACGGCCCAGGATTGGCGGTCCCAAGGCAAAAAAATCGCCCTGGTGCCCACCATGGGCTATTTCCATGAAGGCCACCTCTCGCTGATGCGCTATGGCCGGGAAGCCGCGGATAAGCTGGTGGTGAGCCTGTTCGTCAACCCCGCGCAGTTCGGGCCCAACGAAGACCTGGCCCGCTATCCCCGGGACCTGGAGCGGGACTCAAGGATGGCCCGGGAGGTGGGGGTGGACGTGCTCTATACTCCCCCGGCGGAGGCCATGTATCCTGCCGGATACCAGACCTATGTGACCGTTGAGGAGTTGAGCCGGCCGCTGTGCGGTGCGTCCCGGCCCGGGCATTTTAAGGGCGTGGCCACCGTGGTCTTGAAGTTGCTCAACCAGGTGCGGCCGGATACCGCCATTTTCGGTGAAAAAGACTACCAGCAGTTGCAGGTCATCCGCCGCCTGGCGGCAGACCTGAACGTGCCCGTGGAGATCGTGGGCCGCCCCATAGTCCGGGAGGCGGACGGGTTGGCCATGAGTTCCCGGAACACTTATCTTTCCCCGGAGGAGCGGGCCTCGGCCCTCTGCCTCTTCCGGGCCATCCGGGCCGCCCGGGAGCTGGTGCTCTCCGGGGCCAAGTCCCGGGCCAGCGTCATGGAGGCGGTCAAGGGGATTATCACCGCCACGCCCCATACCGATATTGACTATATCTCCCTGGTGCATCCGGATACCCTCCAGGAGATCGATACCATCGACAGCGAAGCCCGTCTGGCCCTGGCCGTGCGGGTGGGCAAAACCCGGCTGATTGACAATACCCTGCTTTCGGAGTCCCTGTTATGCTGCGTGTAATGCTGAAATCCAAAATTCACCGGGCCACCGTCACGGAGGCCAACCTGGGTTATGAAGGCTCCCTCACCATCGACGCCGACCTGATGCGGGGCGCGGATATTTTGCCGTATGAGATGGTGCACATCTTTAATGTCTCCAATGGCGAGAGGTTCCAAACCTATGCCATTGAAGGCGAGGCCGGCAGCGGGGTCATGTGCCTGAACGGCGCCGCGGCCCGGAAAGGAACCCCCGGAGACCTGATTATTATCGCCACGTTCGCCACTTACGACGACGCGGCCCTGGAACAGCATGAGCCTAAAATAGTCCTGGTGGACGCACAAAACCGCGCCAAGGGGAAAATGTGGAGCGTTAAAAAATAAGGATGCTTCCTAATTTTTCCATAACTTCCCGCAAGGTTGAATGGCTCCCGGGAAAAACGAGAAAATATCTCTTTTTTTCTAGATTTTCCCCGGATTTTCGCGATTCCGGCACTGCCAAATAACGCCTGCCGCCTAGAAAAACCTTGTTTTTTCCTTTCGCATAAAGTTAAAATCAACAGGTTAAGGGGAGGACGATTCCTCCATCCTGATTTTTTTACAAAGGAGTCATGGCATGGCCCACGATTTTCTATTCACCTCGGAATCCGTAACCGAGGGGCATCCGGACAAAGTGGCGGACCAGGTGTCCGACGCCATCCTGGACGCCATTATCGGCCAGGATAAATATGCACGGGTGGCTTGTGAAACCCTGGTTACCACCGGGTTGGCCATGATTGCCGGGGAAATTACCACCACCGCGCGGGTCGATTACCCGGACATCGTCCGCCAGACCATCAAGGAGATCGGCTACAACGACTCCTCCGTGGGTTTCGACTGGGAAACCTGTGCGGTCCTGACCTCCATCGACCGGCAGTCGCCGGACATCGCCATGGGCGTGGAAGGCCGGGGCCTATCCCCGGAGCAGGGCGCCGGCGACCAGGGGCTGATGTTTGGTTACGCCTCCACCTCCACCGAAAACCTGATGCCCATGCCCATCTGGTATGCCCACCGCCTGGCGGAGCGTCTGGCCAAGGTGAGAAAGGACGGCACCCTGCCGTGGCTGCGCCCGGACGGCAAGACCCAGGTGACGGTGCGCTACGAAAACGGCATGCCCAAGAGCATCCACACGGTGGTGATCGCGGCCCAGCACAATCCCGAGATCAAGCCCGAACAGGTGAAAGAGGCGGTGGTCGAGGAAGTGATCAAAAGGACCATCCCGGCGAATCTCCTGGTGGACACCAAGTTTCTGGTGAACACCACCGGCCGCTTCGTGTTTGGCGGCCCCCTCGCCGACTGCGGCATGACCGGCCGCAAGATCATCGTCGATACTTACGGCGGCCGGGGCTACCACGGCGGCGGCGCCTTTTCCGGCAAGGACCCCACCAAGGTGGACCGCACCACTTCCTACATGTTGCGCCACGTGGCCAAAAACGTGGTGGCCGCGGGTCTGGCCCACCGTTGCGAGGTCCAGGTGGCCTACTCCATCGGCTTGCCCGATCCGCTGTCCATCATGGTCTATACCTACGATACCGCGGTCATCCCCGAAGAGGAAATCCTGAAGATCATCAAGGATACCTTCAGCTTCAAGCCAGCAAGCATGATCCAATACCTGGACCTGCAAAGGCCCGTCTTTAAAAAGACCGCGGCATACGGCCATTTCGGCCGCACCGATCCTGATTTCACCTGGGAGTACTTAAATAAGGTGGACATTCTGCGGGAGAAAGCCGGCCTGAAAGGCCCCTCTCCCGTTTGTATCTGTCATCCCCAAGCGGTCGCGAAATGAGGAACTCATGAACTACGATGTCAAGGATATCAATCTGGCCCACAAAGGCCTCTTAAGGGTAGAGTGGGCCCGCCGGGACATGCCGGTGCTCAACGCCATCCGGGAACGCTTCGAGAAAGAAAAACCTTTACAAGGCCTGCGCCTGGCCGCGTGCCTCCACGTCACCACGGAAACCGCGGTCCTGGCCGCCACCTTGAAGGCCGGGGGCGCTGAAGTGCACGTCTGCGCCTCCAACCCCTTGTCCACCCAGGACGACGTGGCCGCGCACCTGGCCAAAAATGAAGGCATCCCCACCTTCGCCATCAAGGGCGAAGACGCCGAGACTTACTACCGCCACATCCACCAGGCCCTGGACGTCAAACCCCAGGTGACCATGGACGACGGCGCGGACCTGGTTTTCACCGTCCACACCAAGCGCCAGGAATTGATCCCGGAAGTTTTGGGGGGCACCGAAGAGACCACCACCGGCGTGATCCGCCTCAAGGCCATGGCCAAGGACGGGGTGCTGAAATACCCCATGATCGCGGTGAACGACGCCATGACCAAGTATCTCTTCGACAACCGCTACGGTACCGGCCAAAGCACCATCGACGGCATCTTGCGGGCCACCAACCGGTTAATGTCCGGATCCATCTTCGTGGTCGCAGGCTACGGCTGGTGCGGCCGGGGCGCGGCCATGCGGGCCCGGGGCCTGGGCGCCCGGGTGGTGATCACCGAAGTCAACCCCTTAAAGGCCCTGGAAGCCCTGATGGACGGCTACGAGGTCCTGCCCATGGCCGAGGCCGCCAAGATCGGCGATATCTTCTGCACTTTGACCGGCGACATCAACGTCATCCGGGGCGAGCATTTCCCGGTGATGAAAGACGGGGCCATCCTCTGCAATTCCGGCCATTTCAACGTGGAAATCGAAATCGCGGCGCTGGAGACCTTAAGCAAGGGCAAGCGGCAGATCCGGGACGCGGTGGAGGAATACGCCTTGAAGAGCGGCAAATGCCTCTATCTGCTGGCGGAAGGCCGCCTGGTGAACCTGGCCGCGGCCGAAGGCCACCCTTCAGCGGTCATGGACATGAGCTTTGCCAACCAGGCCCTGGCCTCGGAGTTCATCTCCAAGAACCATGCTAAATTCCAGAAGCAGGTCTACCCGGTGCCTCCGGAGATCGACCAGGAGATCGCCCGCCTGAAACTGGCGGCCATGGGCACGGCCATCGACACCCTGACCCCGGAGCAGGAGAAGTATCTGGCGTCGTATGATCTGGGCACTTAAAGGATAGTTTTCAGTTTTCGGTTTTCAGTTTTCAGTAAAAATTCCCCGAAAACTGGAAACTGAAAACCGAAAACCTGTTGCGCCACCGTTCCCGTTAGAATCAGAGGTTCCCGACATGTCCGCCATCAAATTCGGCACCTCCGGCTGGCGGGGGATCATTGCCGAGGATTTTACTTTTGCCAATGCCCGTCTGGTCTGCCAGGCCATCGCCGACCACCTTAAAGCCGCCGGCACGGCGTCACGAGGCGTGGTCATCGGCTATGATACCCGCTTTCTGTCCGAGTCCTTTGCCGCCGCGGCCGCGGAGGTGATGGCGGGCAACGCCATTCCCAGTTATTTCACCGGCCGGGATTGCCCCACCCCGGTGGTGAGCTTCGCCATCCGGGAAGGCAACCGGGCCGGCGGCATCAACATCACCGCCTCCCACAACCCCCCGGAATACAACGGCGTCAAGTTCTCCCCGGCCAGCGGCGGTCCGGCCCCCGAGACGGTGACCAAGCCCATCGAGACCCGGGCCAATGAGTTGGCCTCCGGTGACATCAAGCTTATCCCAATAAAACAGGCCCGGTCCCAGGGACTGGTTACCGACATCGACCCCCGGCCCGGATATTTCCAACACCTCCGCAGTCTGGTGGACGTGGACGTCCTGAAGCGGGCTGGCTTAAGGGTGGTGGTGGACGTCCTCTACGGCACCGGCCGGGGCTACCTGGATACCTTTTTGCAGGAAGCGGGAGTGGAGGTGGAATTGCTCCACGGCTACCGGGACACCCTTTTCGGGGGCCACCGGCCGGAGCCGTCCGCGGAGTTCCTGGGGGAGTTGGCCGCCCGTATCCTCAAGTTTAAGGCCCATTTGGGCCTGGCCACGGACGCGGACGCGGACCGCTTCGGGGTGATGGACTCCCGGGGTGAATACCATGAAGCCAATGAAATCCTGGCCCTGCTGCTGGATTACCTCATCGAGACCCGGGGCTGGGAGGGCGGCGTGGCCCGGAGCGTGGCCAGCACCCATCTCATCGACCGGGTGGCCGCGCGCCATGGCCGGCCGGTGTTTGAAACCAAGGTGGGGTTCAAGTATCTGGGGGAATATATCACCAGCAAGCAGGCGGTATTGGTGGGAGAGGAGAGCGAAGGCTTTTCCATGAAAAACCACCTGCCCGAAAAGGACGGCATCCTGGCCGATCTCCTGGTGGCGGAAATGGTGGCCCGGAAAGGCAAAGACCTGCCCCGGCTCCTGGAAGAGCTGTTTTCCAAGGTGGGGCCGGTTTACAACCGCCGGGTCAATCTCGCGCTGGCCCCGGAAACCAAGGTCCGGCTCATGGAGCATCTTAAGAACCCGCCCCGGAGTTTTGCGGGCAAGGCCGTAAAGCAGCACGTCACCATCGACGGCCATAAGTTCATCCTGGAGGACGGCAGTTGGGTCTGCTTCCGGCCCTCCGGCACCGAACCGGTGGTGCGGTTCTACCTGGAGGATTTCTCCCCGGCGGGCCTGGAGCATTTGCAGAAAGCCGGGGAAGCCCTGCTCCGGGAAGTTTAATATGCCCAGTTTAAGCCCCTCCCACCTCCTGGAAATGGCCTTGATGGCCGTGGTGCTGCTTTTTTCCGTGATCGTGCATGAGGTGGCCCACGGTTACGTGGCTCTGCGCAATGGCGACCCCACCGCCAAGATGTTGGGCCGCCTGACCCTGAACCCCGTACCCCATATCGATCCCGTCGGCACCATCCTCCTGCCCGCCCTCCTCCTGATGAGCGGCGCGGGCATCATCTTCGGCTGGGCCAAGCCGGTGCCGGTTAATCCTCTTAATTTCCGGAACTACCGTTGGGGGGAAATCTCCGTCAGCGCCGCGGGGCCTTTGAGCAACCTGGCCCTGGCAGTACTTTTTTCCTATCTCCTGCAACTGGCCCCCATGAACCTGGGGCTGACGCAAATGGCCCTCTGGGGGGTCAAAATCAACATCTTCCTGGCCCTGTTCAACCTCATTCCCATTCCTCCTCTGGACGGTTCCCACATCGTCTCCACGCTCCTGCCCCGGGACCTGGCCCGCATGTATGCCTACCTGGAACCCGTGGGCTTCATCCTCATCCTGGTGCTCTTTTACACCGGCATCATGGGGATGTTCCTCATGCCGGTGTACCGGCTGATCGCGCACTTTCTGCTGGGTTAGTAGCCTCTTCTTCCTGTAGCGTTTTCCATTCCCGACGAAATATGCTATGATGTAAGTAATGGTGATGCGGAGCAAAGTCGGTTTTAAGCTGCTGGGGGTCAATCTCCTCTCCCTTCTGGTGGCCCTGGTGGGTCTCTTATTGGTCATGCAATACCTGGCCACCCGCCAGATCCTGGAATGGCACGGGGAGCGGGTGGAGTTCACCGCCCGCTTGGTGCTGGCCGAGTACCTGAGAAAGATTGAGCGGGTGACCCAGGCCGCCGGCCTGCTGGCCGACAACCCCAGCTACGGCGAACTCCTGGCCGCCGGCGACGGCGAAAGCCTGCGCCGTCTGGCCACCCCCATGATCAAGGCCACCGGGCTTCACGTCCTCACCATCACCGATGGCAAGGGCATCATCCAGGCCCGGGCCCACGACCCGGAAGCCATCGGGGTGAACATCGCCACCAATCCCCTGGTCCGGGCGGCGCTGAAAGGCAAAGACGCGGTGCGCATGACCCAGTGGCAGGACTCCATTGTGCTCAGCGCCACTTCCCCCATTCACTTCGAGAACAAGGTGGTGGGGGTCATGCTCACCGGCATGTTGGTGGACCGGGGTTTCGTGGAATCGTTGTCCCGCCCCGGCGCGGAAGTGGCCATCTTCTATGCCAACCGTCTGGTGGTCAACTCCTTTAAAGACCTCCCCGAGGCCGCGCTCAACGAAATCCGCCGCAGCAAAGAGCTGGCTGCAGCCGGTTCCGCTCCGCCCACCCGGGTCCAGAGTCTGAAATTGGGAGACCAGGACTATACTTTGTTCTATCTGCCCCTTGAAGAAGAAGACGTCAAACCTTGGGAAAACCTCATCGTGGTGGGGGTAAACCGAAGGATGATGGATGCCAGCATCGGCACCCTGAAGCTGGTGATCTTCGGGGTGGGCGGGGCCGCGGCCATGATGGGCGCGCTCTTAAGCGTCTGGCTGTCCTGGGGTATGCGCCGCCAGATCAAACACCTAACCGAAGGCACCCGCCAGGCGGCCACGGACGAGGAGGCCGGGGATATCCCGGTAACCAACCGCGATGAATTGGGGGAACTGGCGGAATCCTTCAATACCATGCTCCGGGCCTTGAGGGAGAAGACCCGGGACCTTAAAGAAGAGCGGGACCGGGTGGCGGCCAACGCCGATTTCCTGTCCATGATCGTCCACGATATCAAGGCCCCCCTCACCGGGGTGCGCCTCACCATTGAGGCCCTGCAGGATGAAACTTTGCCTCCGGAGATTAACCATAAACTGCAAGGCATTATCCAAAGGAGTGAGGGGCTGCTGCTGCATCTCCACAATGTCCTGGATCTGAGCCGGTTCGAAGCCGGCAGCCTGGCCTTGCATCCGGAAGCGGTGCCCCCGGGTTTTGTCATCCACCGGTTGCTGCACCACTTCAGCCCCTTGGCCCAACATCAGGGAGTGACCCTGACTGCGGTCCTGGCCCCGGATCTGCCCTCTTTGCACCTGGATGAGCACTCGTTGGAAAGGGTGCTGGCAAATCTGCTGGTCAACGCCCTGGCCGCCACCATGAAAGGGGGGGAAATTCGGGTGGAAGCCCGGATTCTACCCGGGTCCGATCCCCGGGAAGTGGAAATCATCGTCACCGATACCGGCTGCGGCATGAAAGTTGAGCAACAGGAGCACCTGTTCGAAAAATATCTCTCGCGGCCCCAAAAGCGCGGCGGTTCCGGACTGGGCCTCTATATTTGCCGCACCCTGGTGGAAGCCAACCGGGGCCGCATCTGGGTGGAAAGCGAACCCGGCCGAGGCAGCCGGTTCCATCTGGCATTTCCGGCCTTCCCTGCCGGTGGGGAAGCCGCGGAACCCCAGGAGGAGAAAGCCGCGGCCTCTTGACCGCTTTTTGCTATTGGCTGTTCGCTGTTCGCTGTTCGTTAAAAAAAATCTATAATTTCGATAAGTTAGCCATAGAATAAACCCTTACCCGTTGATGGACGGTATGGACCGCCGAATTCTAATCATCGACGACGATCCCGGCACCAGGGACGCCCTGGTGGCCATACTGGATCGGGCCGGCTACGGGATCACCCCCCTGGCCGGGGGCGACGCGGAGATAGAAGCCGCCTGCCGTTTCCGGGGCTATCAAGTAGCCGTGGTGGATTATCATCTCCCCCAGCAAAACGGGCTGGAAGTGGCCCGGCGGCTGAAGGAGTGCATGCCGGACTGCCGCGTCCTCCTCATTTCCTCGGAACTGCCCCCTCCTCAGGAATTCGGCAGGAACACCGGCCTGGTGGATCGCTTCCTGTCCAAACCCTTTTCCAAAGAAGCCATACTGGAGGCCGTAACCCAACTTTGCCAGACCGGGACACCGTGATTCCCCCCTTAATGGCAATCCCTCCCGCCGCCGCCGACCTGCCCCGGTGGGTGGAGCGGTACTTGCGCCGGGAAAATCTCTGCGCGGCGGGGGACCGGATGTTGGTGGCCGTTTCCGGGGGTCCGGACTCGGTGGCCCTCCTGCATCTCCTCAACCGCCTGCAGGCTGAACTGCAAATAACTTTGGGAGTGGCTCATTTCGACCACGGTCTTCGGGGCCAGGAGTCCCGGGAAGAGGCCGAATTCGTGGCCGCCCTGGCTCGAAGCCTGTCCCTCCCCTTCCATCTCGGGCAGGGCGATACCCGGGAGCTTGCCGGCCGGGCCAAGATCTCCCTGCAGATGGCGGCCCGGCGCCTCCGCCTTAATTTTCTGAAAGACACCTGCCGCAGCCACGGCTACCAAAAGCTGGTCCTGGGGCATACCGCGGATGACCAGGTGGAGTTATTCTTCCTGCGCCTGCTTAAGGGCGCCGGGCCCGAGGGCCTGGCGGGGATGCCTCCCGCCACCACTGAGGGTCTGGTGCGGCCCTTGCTGGCCGTGGGCAAGGAAGTGATCCTGGCCTGGCTGAAGCGGGAATCCCTCTCCTACTGCCGGGACCCCAGCAACTTAAAAAGGGACTACCTCCGCAACCGGGTGCGCCTGGACTTCCTGCCCCAGCTCGAGCAGTACAATCCCCGCATCCGGGAGGCCGTTTGGCGGGCCCAGGCCTGGCTGCAGGAGGAAGAGCGCCTGGTGGCCCCGGAGGCCGCCCGGGCCTGGGCCGGGGTGGTGGAGATTGCGGCCCCGGACTTTTACCGGCTGGGCCTGCCCGGATTTCTCCAATTGCCGGGGGCTTTGCAGAAATTGCTGCTGCGCCGGGTCTTGCATCAGGTCTTGGAGGAGTACCCCTTAAGCGCGGCCCAGGTGGACGCGGTCCTGGACCTGGCCCGGGCGGAAAAAAGCGGCGGCCTGGTTTCCCTGGGAGAGTGCCGCGCGGCCCGGGCGGGCGGGGAGTTGCACATCTTTCGCCGCCTGCCGGCACCGTCCCGGGAAAGCGGCCTGTTGCCCTCCTGTCCGGGACGATTCGAGGCCGGGGGTTGGAACTGGCGCCTGGACAGCCGGCCTTATCTTTCTGAAGCCCCCCGGCCCCGGGAAGCGGCCATCGCCTGGATGGATCTGGACCGGGTGCAATTCCCCTTGGAGGTCCGCTACTTGCGGCCGGGGGACCGCTTCCGGCCCGGGGGCGCGGCCGGGAGCAGGAAACTCCAGGACTTCCTGGTGGACCGCAAAATCCCCCGCTGGCTGCGGCCCTATATTCCGCTGGTGCTCAGCCGGGGGGAGATTATCTGGGTGGCGGGCCTGCGGGCTGCTGAGCCGGTGAAATTAACCACCGGGAGCCGGAATTTGCTGGAACTGGAATTATCCCCGGCTGGCGCTGAGAATCGGCGCATCTGGGAAATGCTCCAGACCTGCGGCCAGATGGCCGGGGCCGTGTAAAAGGATTACTGGCAAAAAAAGATTTATAACGGATCCTAAGCATTTGCGATCCTTATCCCCCCTCACCCTGCCCTCTCCCCCCCAAGGGGGAGAGGGAAATGCCCGGCATATCCATTAGGATATATACTCGCTGGGGGGAGAGGGCCGGGTTGAGAGGGGGGGCGGCAGAGGTCAAAACACTCATTGAACCACTAACCTAACAATGAAAACACATCCGGTCCTCCTCCTAATCAACCCCTGGGTTTACGATTTCGCGGCCTACGATTTTTTCGCCAAACCTTTGGGCCTGCTCTACCTCGCCTCTTTTCTTTCCATCCAAGGTTTTGAAGTCCGCCTCCTCGATTGCCTGGACGCCCCCCAGACCCGGCCCGGGGCCTTCGGGACCGGCAGATATTCCAAGGAGGTTCTGCCGACTCCCCCGGCATTGGCGGGCATCCCCCGGCGCTACGGCCGCTACGGTATTACCGAGGCCGATTTCCGGGCGCGGCTGACGGCCATGCCCAGGCCTGACGCCATTCTGGTCACCTCCCTGATGACCTACTGGTATCCGGGCGTGCAAGCCGCCATCCGCCTGGCCCGGGAACAATTCCCCGGAACCCCGGTAATATTGGGAGGCATCTACGCCACCCTCTGCCCGGAACACGCGGGCAAGCACAGCGGGGCCGATTTTTTGGCCACCGGCCCCGGCGAGGAGTCCATCCTCTCTAATCTGGCGGCCGCGGGACTACCCACGCCTGCCCCTACCCGGCCTCTCGATTTGGATGCCCTCCCTTACCCGGCCCTTAACCTCCTCTCCCACCTCTCCTACCTGCCCCTCCTCACCTCCCGGGGCTGTCCCCTGGACTGCCGCTATTGCGCCTCCCGCCTGCTGCAGCCCAATTACCGGCGCCGCCGGCCCCGGGCGGTGGCTGAGGAAATTCTGTACTGGCAGGGACGCCTGGGCCTCCGGGACGTGGCTTTTTACGACGACGCCCTGCTGCTGGACGCGGGAAATCACTTGCTGGTCATCCTGGAAGAACTGGAAAGGCGGGGCCTAGCCTGCCGCTTCCACACCCCCAACGGCCTCCATACCCGCTTAATCACCCCGGAGGTGGCCCGCTGGCTGCGGCGCGCCGGATTCGCCACCCTGCGCCTGGGGGTGGAGACCACCGGTTTGGGGCCGGAGCGCCTGGACCATAAACTCCAATCCGGGGAATTGGAGGAAGCTCTCGCCAATCTTCAAGAAGCAGGATTTCATCCGAAAGAAATCGGCGTCTATCTCCTACTTGGTCTGCCCGGCCAAAAGGAGGAAGAAGTGATCAACTCCATCCGCCGGGTTAAAGAACTGGGAGGAACCCCGGTTTTGGCCCAATACTCCCCCATCCCCGGCACCGCGCTCTGGCCCCAGGCCGTGGCCGCCAGCCGTTACGATCTTACGAGCGATCCCCTGTTCCACAACAATTCGCTGTTCCCATGCTGGCCCCGGTTCTCCTGGGAGCGCTACAGCCGGTTGAAACGTTTGGCTACCGGCTGATAGTTGTGGTAGGGTGGTTTAATATCGTTTTCGGTTTTCGGTTTTCGGTTAAAAGATTTTCGATTATCAATGAGTTAGCAATTAGGCTTGGTACTGCGACTGAAACCGAACTTGGTATAATAGGGATCTGTTTTCTGTTTTCTGTTTTTGGCTATTCGCTTTTAGCTTTTTCTGCTCACTGCTCACTGCTCACTGACCACTGACTACTGGCTAATGGCTAATGGCTACTGACCCCTGACCCCTGACCACAGACTACTGGAGAAAACCATGGGCACTTCCAGCGCCCGGCGGGCGCCGACTTCCTGGCACTGGCGGCGGGCCAAGACCGCGGCCGGCCGGTATCTGGCCCCGGAAGGGGAAACGGGCCTGGAGGCCCGGGAGGTGGTGGCCCGCTATCTCGCGGCCCTGGGAGAAGGCGGCGGGCCGGGCAATCAAGGCCTGGCTGTGGAATTCCGGCTGACCCGGAAAGCGGCGCAGAATCTGGGGGCTTTTTTAAGTGCGGCTGCTTCCCGGGGGTGGGATGCGGCTTGGGGGGCGGCAACCGGCGCCGGAGAAATAATGCCTTTCCGGGAGTCGGCCCTCCCCGTGCTGGCCGGGGCGCTGCTGGAGGCCGACGGCGGTCTGGAAGCCGCGGTGGCCCGGTCCTCCCTGGCTGCGGTACTTCAGGGAGTGGAGGGGGCGCCGCCGCCATCGGCCGCCCGGGCGGTGGCCGGATTCCTGGCCGAGGCTCTGTATCAACGCCTGGTCCTGGACCTGGGGGAATCCCTGGAGGCCGCCGGCCGCAGCTACGGCCAGTGGCGGCAGGGCCTGGCAGGGCTAAGGACCTTGATTGCCCAGGCAGGAGAAGAGGAACTGAAAGAGCCGCCGCGTTCGGAGCAGTGGCGGGGCCTGGCGGGGTGGCAGTGGGTGACCCTGGCCCTGGAAAAAATGCTGGCGCGTCTCCAAGAATCGGCTTCGCCAAAACCGGACAGCAGGGGCAAATGATTCTTCGGCTCCCGCATAAATCACAGAGAATTGGTGGGGCGGGCGTCTCGCCCGCCCCGAGAAACCGCACAGGCTGGAAAGCCTGTGCCACCGCTCTTTAACTTGCTTCTTACTTTGCGTCTTGGCGTCTTTGCGTGAGGTCTATCTTTTCAAACCCGACAAGGACGATATGCCTGACCATCTCTACCTCCGGGCCCCCGGGGAGAAGCGCCGGCCGCCGCCGGGGCTGGCCGCCGTCATCCATCTGGATGAACCGGGCAAAGGGGGCTATCCCCTGCACCACAATCTGGACCGATTGTTGATCCACCCCGCGCCGCCTCCTCCGGCGGCGGCCGCCTTTCTCCTGGCGGCCCTGGGGGTCTGGGCCGCAGATAAGCTCCTGCCCCGGAAGTCCGCGGCCGACGCCTGGACCCGGGAGATCGTTTTGCACCTGCCCGTTACCAAAGAGTGGGCCAAGCTGGCAACCCCATTGGCCCGGGCCTTGAACTTCCTCACCGGCGACCTCTGGACCCTCAAGACCAGGGAATCCTCTTGCAATCCAGGCTTTACCGGCAGATGGGAGCAATCCTGGCGGCCCGAGGCGGTGGCTCTCTTCTCCGGCGGCCTCGACTCCCTGGCCGGGGCCATCGACCAACTGGAAGGCGGAAAGCGCCTGTTGTTGGTGAGCCATCATGACTACGGCCAGTTGGCCGGCATGCAGCAGGCCCTGGCCGCGGCCCTAATTGCCCATTACGGTCCGGAGCAGGCGCATCACCTGAATTTAAGAGTGCAATTCCCGGAGGCCCCGGAGCTGACCTTGAGGAGCCGCTCGCTCCTTTACCTGGCTTTGGGACTGAGCGCGGCCGCGTCCTTCGTGCCGGAGACGCCGCTGTTGCTTCCCGAAAACGGCTGGGTCAGCCTCAATCCGCCGCTGACCCTGAACCGCCTGGGGTCTTATACCACCCGCACCACCCATCCCTTTTTTCTGGAGCAAATTACCCGCCTGTGGCGGGACGCGGGCATCAACAATCCTCTGATCAACCCTTATCAGCACCTCACCAAGGGCGAATTGCTGGAGAGTTGCCGCCGCCCCGAATTATTGCGGCAATTAGCCACGCAAAGCAGTTCCTGCGCCCGGCCCGTGGCCTCCCGCTGGCGGGGCCGGGGCGCCGGCGAGTGCGGCTACTGCTATCCCTGTCTGCTGCGCCGGGCTGCGCTCCACCGCTTGGGCCGGGACCGGGGGGAGGATTACCTGCTGGACGCCCTGGCCGGGAACGACACCCTGGAGCACCGGGTCCGGGGCCGGGATTTGCGGGCCCTGCTCCTGGGGCTAAAAACCTGGGAAGAAGCTCCCCAGGAAGTGGAGGGCCGTCTCCATTGGGGAGAGCCGGGGCCCGACGCGGCCGGGCAATTTGCGGCCACCCGGCGGCTGCTGGCCTCCGGCTTTCAGGAGATCGGCCGGTTTTTTCGGGATCAAGGACCGCATCTGCTTGCGGCCTACCTGGGCCGGCAGTAATGGAGGAGGAGCTTAAAGGCCAGGATGTCTTCTTCGGCAAAGGCCGCGGCGCCGAATGCCATGTGCCGCACTACTATACCGACAATTTATATCATTTTCACTTTCAAATGCACCAAATACCGCTTGAAACTCACCGAAATAATTAGGTCTTTTTAACGAAAAACGAAAAACGGAAAACGGTATTAATGCACAACCTTCGGGCCGAGCGCTTCTTCAAGCCCAAGATGGTGAACGGCCGCCTGCTGACCCTGGAAGACACGGTGGAATTTTTCAACCTGGTGACCGGGGTGAAGCTGAACGAACAGGAGAAGAAGGCGCTGACGGCGTTTATGAGGGCGCTTTAGAAGTAAGCAGTGAGCAGTGAGCAGTGAGCAGAAAAAACTGCTTACAGCTCCATGCTCACTGCTTACGGCTTAATAATCCTTCCCGCCTGCATCTGGGCTTCCAGGATGGCGAACATGTTGGAGACTTTGCCTGCGGCCAGGCGGTCTTTGACTTTATAGAAGTCCAGGCAGGTGCCGCAGACCAGGAGTTCCACGCCCATCTCCTCCAGGCCTTTGAGTTCCGCGAGAATCGGGGAGTCATTCAAGACCAGGAAGACGCCCCGGTTATAGAAGAGCAGTTTCTGGGGCACTTCCATCTGCACCAGGGTCTGGCCGAAGGCCCGCATGAGGATGGCCCCCAACTCCGGGTCGCCTTCCCCCATGCGGTCGGAGGCGAAGACCACCACTGTGCCCCGTGGCTCCGAGAAGGCGTCGGGCAGGATGCAGCCTGAAGGCTTGCCCCCCTCAGGGGGCTGGATGGTCAGGTGAAAGCAGTTCCCGGCCGCCGCGGCCTCCACTTTGCAGCCCCGGCTCTCGGCAAACCGGGTGACATTGTCCCGGGCCGCGATATTATCCACCACCACGATCAAACCCCGGTCGCTTTCCTGCTCCAGGGCCTCCTTGGTGCGCACCACCGGCAGGGGGCAGGCGAGGCCGGTTAGGTCTAGAATTTTTGGCATTGTGTCTCCTCGAATCAGTAGCCAGTAGCCAGAAAAAACTGGCAACTGACTACTGGCAACTGGCTACTATCTCATCCTCCCAAAGCCACGGCCAGGGCGGTGGTGAGTTTAATCACGTCCTGGTTGGATTTCCTTAAGTACCGGGAGAGCACCTGGGCCAATCGCAGGAGGATTTTCAAGCCCATCTCGGGGTTATTCCGGACCAGGGCCAGGAATTCCTGTTGGTGGAGTTCCAGCAGCGTGCAGGGGGTGCTGGCGGTGACGGTGGCGGAGCGGGCCTCATTTTCCAGCAGGGCCATTTCCCCGAAACAGACCCCGTCCTCGGCCCGGAGGCGGACCATCACCTTTTCCTTGGGGGTGTCCTCTTCGAGAATGAGGGTCAGGGCCTTGGTGATCTCCACCTCCCCCTGGCACATGATAAAGAGGCTGTCCCCGGTCTCCCCTTCCTTAAGGATCGCCTCTCCCGCGGCGAAATTCCGGGGGGTGGTGCACTTAACCACCTGCTGGATTTCAGCATCTTCCAGGTCCTGGAAGAGGGAAATTTTTTTCAGATTTTCGCAATGCACGTTCATAGGGCCGGCCGCTTGGCGGCGATAACCACCACGTATTGATGGGGTCCCAGAATCTGGGAGTCCGCAGGGTTGATCTGGCACTCCACCTTGGTGCGGCCAAAGAGGTGGGTCATGCCGCTCTCGGTGAACTTGCGGCGGATAAATTCGTCGATGCCGGAGGGTTCGCCGGACAGCAGGTCATCCAGGGCCAGGGCCCGGCCCTCGGTATAGATGGCCACCGGCAGGGCCTGATGGCGCTCCTTCAAATACGCGGCCAGCTCTCCCAGGGGCCGCCCATGAAACCGGGCAGGCACCGCCACCGGCCAAAGGTTCTGCCCTTCCACGGTGAGCAGCGCGGCCAGGATGTGATAAAGCCCCGGCGAGGCCAGGGCCCCGGCCAGCAATAAGCTGTCGTACTGCCCCCGGACCAGCACCTCGTCCACCCCGGCCCGCTCCAGGTGGGCGCGGTTTTCCGGGCGCAGCAGTTCCGCCAGGATGCGGATTTTGGCATTCATGGACTTCAAGGTGAGGACGGTGAGCAGGGTGCGCTGGTCCACCTGCTCGGCGCTCTCCCCTTCCTGGCGGTCCGCCAGAATCAGGGCCTTGTGGGCCTGGCGCACGTTGGCCTTCTCCAGGACCTCCTCCCTGGAGGGGTCCCCCCACAGGTATTGCACGTCAAAGGTGGGGAATCTCTCTTTCAAGCCCTCCAATTGCTCGGGAGGGAGCTTGTTGACCAGCACCACCGGCATGGGTGCGGGCAGGCGCCGGAGCAGTTGCTCCAGAAGGATTTCTCCGTCGTAGTGCCAGCCCATGATCAGAATATGATTGGTAATCTTAATTGCTTCCAAACCTCTCCCCCGACGGAACTTGCGTTCCACGAATACTGAGGCCACGGTGGCAGTGAGCAGCGACAGGCTCAACACCCCGCCCAACATCAGGCCCACACCCACCAACCGCCCGGCCATGGTGGTGGGGACCACATCACCATACCCCACGGTGGTGAGGGTGACCATGGACCACCAAATGCCGGTGCCGAAGCGCACCAGCCAGGGCCCTGTCTGGGGTTCGAATAGAGAAAAGCCCAATCCCCCCAGCAGGACCAGCAAAAGCACGGCCAGCAGCAGGGGGAAAACCCGCTCCCGGTGCAGGACCTCCACAAAACGAGTAATAAAATCCTTGATCATAACGCGGGCCCCGGACCTCAGGTAAAACTGCGGCTGCAGCAACGGACGCAGCCGGGAAAGAGGCGTTGGCCGACAAGCCGCCGGAATCTCCGCATCTGGGGGCCGTTCCAAATTTCCCGGAAAGGCTGCTGGCTGATGTTGCCGGCCACCAGATGCAAACAAGGAGACACGGTGCCGTCGGGCAAAATCCGGGAACCTTTCCACAAGGCCTGGCAGACCTGGGGAAAGGGATGGTTCAAATCCAAGTAGTATGGGGCGAGCAGCTCCGTCGGCAAATTGGGGAAGAACTGGAGCCGCACGCGGCCATTGGCCCGGCGCCGCACCTCTCTCAGACCGGCCTGCAAATGGCGCAGATCGGCGGCGGTGGCTTCACTTTCGTAATACTCTCCCTCGGGGATGGAAGGGAGGACCAGGTTCAGCCCCTGGCAGCGGGCAAATTCCGGGGAGAGGCAGCGGTTATGGCGCTCGATATTGTCGGCGGTATTAAACATGGTGTGCTGCAACTGCAGGATATCGGCCCCCAACTCCTGGGCCAGCGGCATCATCTCCTCCAGAAAGGGCATATTGGCCTTGGAAATGACGCAGTTAATGAGCAGCAGCGGCGAAGCGCGGCGGCCCCGGGCCGACACCAGGGCGTTGATCCCTTGGCAGCTCCGGTTGAACGCGCCCTTCTGCCCCCGGATGCGCTCATGGATTGCCCGCGGCCCGTCCAGGGAGACCGTCACCATTTCCACCCCCGCCTCCACCAGCAGGTCCGCGGCCTTCTCCAGCAAAGTGCCGTTGGTTTGAAGATGGATGACTAATTTCCGCTTCTTGGCCTCCCGGATCAAATCCGGGAAGTAAGGGTAAATCAAAGGCTCTCCGCCGGTGATATAGAGCCGGGGACGCCAAAAGGACACCTGGTCCAGCAGGTTCACCCAGGCGGCCAAGGGCAGTTCCCGGGCCGGGTCATACCAGCTCAGGGCGCCGGAGGTCCCCGGCTGATGGCGGTGCTGCTCGCACATGACGCATTTCAGATTACAGCGCCGGGTCAAGTCCAGATTGAGGCTCACCGGCAAGCCGCTGCGCCCGTGCCGGTAGCGGCGATCCAGGGAGATGCCCAGCTTTTCCCGGTATTCTTCCCGCAAGAGGGTGCAGATCATGCCGGGGTTGCCCCGAATCATCTGCCAGGTGCGGCCCATCATGGACCGCCGGAAGTTGCCCGACGGCGTCTTATCCTGTGATTCTCTCAGCATCCCCAAATTCTTTAGTTGAAAACCCGGCTGCAGCAACGGGCGCACCCCGGAAAAAGCCTCTGGGAGATAACTTCGCGAAAATGCTGCATGGGGGGGCCGTTCCAAATTTCCCGGAAGGGCTGCTCCTTGATGTTGCCCATCACCATGTGGAGGCAGGGCGACACCGTGCCGTCCGGCAAGATCCGGCAGGTCTTCCACAGGGAATTGCATTTCTGGGGAAAAGGGTGCTTCAGGTCAAAATAGTAAGGCTCGATCAACTCCCGGGGCAGTTCCGGATGAAAAATCAGTTTTATGCGGCCCCGGGCCTGGCTGCGGGCCTTTTCCACCCCCGCCACAAGTTGGGGCAGATCCTCCCGGCTGATCTCGCTTTGGTAGTACTCTCCTTCCGGGAGGGAAGGAGAAACCAGATCCAGGCCGTGAGTTTGGGCGAATTCGGGGGAGAGGAGGCGGTTGTGCACGGCCACGTTGGCCGGGGAATTAAAATCCGTATGCAGCAAGTGCAGGAAGTCGGCTTCCAGGTCAAGGGCCAGAGGCACCATCCGGTCCAGGTATTTCAGAGTGTCTTTGCAGATGACGCTGTTGATAAAGAGGAGGGGGCCGGGCCGTTTCAGTCTTCTCCGGGCGGCGACCAAAGCCCTGATCCCTTCCACCGTGCGCCGGAAGGCCGACTTTCCCCGGACGCGGTCATGCGCCTCCTGGGGGCCGTCCACCGAGACATTGATCAACTCCACCCCCAGGTCCACCACGAAGTCGGCCATCTCCGCCAGGCGGATGCCGTTGGTTTGCAGGTTCACCACGAAGCCCCGCTTCTTGGCCGCCAGCAAAAACTCCGGGAAATGGCGATAAAGCAGGGGCTCCCCCCCGGTTACATATAAGCGGGGGCGGAAGCCTTTAAACTGGTCCAAGAGGTTAATCCAAACCTCCAGCGGCAACTCCCGGGCGGGGTTATACCAACTGAGGCCGTCTGAGGCCCCGTCATCCTGCCGGTGCTGGATGCACATGCGGCACTTCAGGTTGCACCTTCGGGTCAGGTTGAGATGCAGGTATCCCGGCAGGAAGCTCCAGGTGGGGAAAAAGCGGCGATTAATGTTAATGCCCAGTTGGTGGCGATACGCCTCCCACCCCATGGTGACCAGCATGTTGGGGTTGCGGCGTATCAGGCCGATAAACCGGTTGAATAAGGGCATTTCCTGGTTATTTCCCGGAGCCTTAAAAACCGACATAATTTTCGCACTCAATCTTAACCCTCCATGCCGGGTGAGTGGTCTCAAAGGAAAAAGCACCGCCGACATAAAGGCTGGAATAATGCCCTGGATTCATATCAGGTCAATCCTGGAAATACGAGGCGCAGGATGTATCCGATTCCCAGACGCTCACCCGGCTCACCTTTACCCCGTCCCGGTTTAAGGCCGCGGCCAGTCGCTGGAACAGAAACCGGGCCAGGTTCTCCGAAGAGGGGTTTTGGCTGCTGAACGCCGGCAGTTCATTCAGGTACTTGTGGTCGATCTCCTCCAACAACTCCCGGGTCCGGGCCTTGATCACGCCGAAATCCCGGAGCAGGCCGGCCTCGTCCAGCCGCTCCCCTTGCAGAAATACCTCCACTTTCCAGTTATGGCCGTGGAGGGCTTCGCATTTGCCGTAGAAGTTTTCCAGGCGATGGGCCGCGGAAAACGAAGTAACGATCTTTATTTCATACATATCAGCTCAACCCACGCCCTCTTTGAGGCGGCGCAGCCGGGTCTCCGCCCGGTTGATAAATGCTTTCAGGTCGTTTTGCAGGGCCGCCAGTTCCTTGTGATGTTTTCCCTGGATGGCTCTCAACTCTTTGAGCCAAAAGTCCAGGATGGCCGTTTCCCGCAGGCGCAGCTCCTCCTCCACCTTTTGCTTCAATTGTTTTACCAGAGCCTCATTCATAAGCCACCCTGCATATAGCTACTCTAAAACCCGGTCTCTGTCAATCAACCTGGAACTCGGAACTTGGAACTCTAAAAAAAACGGATGGGCCACCGGTGTCTCCGGGCCAAACGCCTCAGGCGCCAGGAGGGATTGACCACCACCGGAAAACCGATACGGCGGAAGAGATGGAAATCCAGGAAATGATCCCCATAAGCAAAGGACCGGCTGAGGTCCAGGCCTTGGGCCCGGGAGAGCTCCGTCAGCAGGGTCAGTTTGTTCTCTCCCCGGGGGTGGAGGCCCGCGAGTTCGCCGCTAAACCTGCTGCCGTTTTGCCCCATCTCGGTGGCAATGAGCCAATCCGCGCCCAGGTCCTCCTTCAGGGGCAGGGTGAGAAATGCCAGGGAGCCGGTGAGCAAGACAATATCATGCCCCTGGGCCTGGTGTTCCCGGACGCAGGTCAAAGCCTTGAGGCTCAGGCGGGGAGCGATCTTTTCCCGGTAACACCTGCGGGCCAGATGGACGGTCTCGGCCACCGGCAAGCCCTGGAGATATGTCTTATCCCGAAACCGCTCCCGGGGTTTCCGGGCCAAGCCGCCTAGAAAACCCAAGGCCCGGCCCACCGGCAGCAGGCCGTGCCGCACCAGATACCGGAAAAAGAGGCGTTCGGTGGCCCCCTGAATCAGAGTCTGATCCACGTCGAAGACGGCGGCGATACGACCCATGGGAGTTCCAAGTAAAAAGTTAAAAATTAAAAGTACCCATCAATAACATTTCATGATTTATTTCATCATCTTCGCTGGCAAATAAAGCAAAATTGCACGGTAACGCATCGATAATCCTTATTTTTTACGGAAACGGGAAACGCCACTAAGGGTCAGGCGGGTTCTTTCCCCGAGGTGAAATAGATGCGGCCGTCCAGCACCACCGGAATCCCCCGGAGCACGCACAGGCCCACGGCCAGATAAATTAGACCGTGATTCAGGGGCTGCAAAGTTGCCAGGATTTGCGGATTTCCCAAAGCCAGGGCTTGGGTGAGGTAGAGGAAACCAAAGACCAATGCCTTGGCCAGTCCGTAGAAGGCCCGCATAAAGCGGGAAGCCACCAGGAACCGTCCCCAGGGAGAGTGCATCATGCCGAAGCCCGATTTCCCCTGGGCCAGGGCCACGCCCCGGATGCCGTCCACAATGAAAGAACGGATCAGAAAGATGATGGGCACCCATAAGGGGACCGTCCCCAGGTACATGAAAGTGATCCACAGGATGTTTTCCACCGCCCGGTCCAGGGCCACGTCCAAGGCCGCGCCCATCTCCGTAACTTCGTTCCGCAGCCGGGCCACATAGCCGTCGAACCAATCCATCAGATAAAGGACGACCAGCAGTCCCAAACCCAGAAAGCGCACCGGCCGGAAAGGCGCGAAGAGGAAGGCCACCAACAAGAGCAGCAGCGGCAGCCGGGCCAGGGTTATGGTGTTGGCCAGGGACATGGCGGGACCCCGAGAAATGTTACCTCAATTATAATTTTATCAAATCAGTGACGGGGTTTCAATTTTAATACCTATTCCATCTTGTAAGCTTAATAACGTAATAATTATCTGTTTCTGTTACAATTATTATGGTTCCCAAATAGACGATTTTGCCCATGGCAAAGACAAATGGGAATGGTTATGCTGGGTGATAGAAACTGATAACTCACTGCAATAAAAAGTAAAAAATGGCCATGCCCGATAATCTCCCCAATCAAACTTGGAGAATCCCCTGGCACTTGCTGCTCATTTTCGCGCTCCTCTCCGGGAGGATTTTGGGGGTGGTTATTGGTATTACGAACATCAACAGAGCCACTTCCGGGAGGAGACGGAAGCCCAGCTCAACGCCGTGGCCAACTTGAAGGTCAACCAAATCGTGGCCTGGCGGCAGGAGCGCATGCATGACGCCGTGCTGGTGTTTGACGCCCCCATCTTCGCCGCCGAAGTGCAGGAATGGTATGACGGCCAGGCCCCGCCGGGGCAGAGAGAGGAGATTATGCACCGGCTCCAAGGCTTGAAGCAAACCATGTATGAATCCATCAGACTGCTCGATTCCCGGGGAAATGTGCACTTGGCGATTCCCGATGATTCCCGGGAACTGACCCCGTTTATCAAAGAGAAAGCTCTGACGGCCATTTCCGATGGCAAGATATTTTTCAGTGACATGCATCCCGACCCGAAAGGGAGGATCAGGCTCGATCTCATCGTCCCCATCCATTTCCAGAAAAGCGGACAAAAAATCAACGCCGGCGTGGTTCTCCTTTGTATCGACCCCTACCTGCTGCTCTATCCCCTCATCGAATCCAGGCCCACCCCCAGCTCCACCGCTGAATTCGTCCTGGTGCGTCGTGAAGGCGGGGAGATAGTTTACCTGAACGAACTCCCCTTTCGCCCGGATACACCGCTCATACCAAGTTGGTGCGCCAGGCAAAGCTCTGGCGGTTCTAGCTAGATGCAAGGTTCTATCCATGGAAATTGCCTGTTCACCATGAAGTCACGGTTCGGCACCAGGGGCAACCCGAAGTGTCAAGCGA
>Ga0233425_10001150_pt1 | contig 61799 bp, 35 predicted proteins | sample Watercolumn_Towu_2_FD_181712 | JGI IMG/M metagenome (GOLD analysis project Ga0233425, IMG submission 181712) | Freshwater microbial communities from Lake Towuti, South Sulawesi, Indonesia - Watercolumn_Towuti2014_140_MG | ecosystem: Environmental > Aquatic > Freshwater > Lake | place...
CACCAGCCGCTCATGCTCGGCAACGCGGGAACCGCACCAGCCGCTCATGCTCGGCAACGCGGGAACCGCACCAGCCGCTCATGCTCGGCAACGCGGGAACCGCACCAGCCGCTCATGCTCGGCAACGTCATCCTGAGCCCCGCCCCCGGCGGGGCGAAGGACCTCCCCCATGCCTTGGCACCGATCGTCTTTCCGATTGATCTCCTTCCGGTTCCGAAGTACAAGTAGCGCCACGGCTCCCGGGCGGGTAGCTCAGCGGGAGAGCGTCGGCCTTACAAGCCGAATGTCGCAGGTTCGAACCCTGTCCCGCCCACTCAAAAAATACTTGCGTTCGTTGGAGGGACGTAGTATAGAGCAGTCCGTTTGACAATTCGGGGTGGTAGTTAAGTCGGTTATAACGCTGGCCTGTCACGCCGGAGGCCGCGGGTTCGAGTCCCGTCCACCCCGCCAACACACAGATAAGCACGGGCACATCTCAGGCAGTGGCGCGGTGTGGCGTGGTCACGAGCCTGGCCAACAGGTCGAGGGCGGCCTTCAGGGTCGGCCCTTTCATCAGATCGGTCAGGGCCAGCCCCGCCCTCTCCGCCGTTACCCAGCTTCCACCGACCTTGGCTACATGCACCCGGCGCGTCCGCCCCCATTGCCGCCAAGCTCCCAAGGGGATATACTTCGGGGTGCGGCCGGGGTCGAGCAGAGAGCCCGCGGCACGAAGCCGGACAGTGTCCCCGGCAGTACCAGGAGCCCGATGAGCACGCCATGGAGGACCAAGAGCGTCGGAACCCCTTTCCAGGCGTTTTCCAGCTTCAACATCCTGCTGGCTTCGCACGACGTGGCTCTGTCGGAGGAGCTTGCCGCGGAGCTGAGGCCGTTCGGGTACCAGGTGGCCGAGGTCACGGACAGCATGGCCGCGATCGAGCAGGTGCGGAATCACCGTCCGGACCTCGTCATCGCGGAGGTCACGCTTCCCCCCCTGACCGGGTACGAGCTGTGCCAGGCCATCAAGCAGGACCCTGCGCTCAAGGCCACACCGGTCATGCTGGTCACGCCGTCCTACGGTGACGTGGAGGCCAGGGTCAAGGGGCTGGCAAACGGTGCGGACGACCTCATCGCCCGGCCGGTCCACGGCCTCGAGCTGCGGGCCCGGGTGCGCTCCCAGCTCCGGCTCAAGGCCTACGTACAGCAGATCCTGTTCGAGCGCTCCCGCCTCGAAGAGCTCGTCAAGGAGCGGATCGGCGAGCTGGAGCAGATGACGATCGCGGTGGTGGCCGCGCTCGAGAAAGCCAGCACCATGAACGACATGGACACCGGTGCGCACCTTCGGCGGGTGTCAGGCTACAGCGAGACCTTGGCCCGGGCCATCGGGCTCGAGCCGGCGTTCGTGACGCGCATCGCCCGATACTCGTCCCTGCACGACGTCGGCAAGGTCGGGCTCCCGGACGCGGTGCTGAAGAAGGAACGGGACCTCACGCCCGAAGAGTTCGAGGTGATGAAGACCCACACCACCATGGGCTACGAGGTGCTGGCCGAAGCCAAGGCCGACCCGGTCGCTTGCCGTATCGCGCTCTACCACCACGAGCGTTTCGACGGCTCCGGCTACCCCAAGGGGCTCCGGGCCAACGAGATCCCGGTGGAAGCCCGCATCGTGGCCCTGGCGGACGTATTCGATGCGCTCACCACGCGGCGCTGCTACAAGGAGCCCCTGAGCCCCTCGGCAGCCTCCAAGCTGGTGCTGACCGAATCCGGCAGGCACTTCGATTCGTCCATCGTGCGCGGCTTCATGCAGTCGTACGAAGAGATGCTGCTGATCTTCGAGAAAAACCAGGACGACCCCCGCTTTGCCGGGCAAACAGACCTGAAGTCGGACGATGCGGGTACCACGGATTCGAACAGGTGACGACCGTGGGTCCACGGACCCGTCCGCCTACCCCTCCGGTGGGGACACGGGCACGGACAGGTAGTAGGTTCTCCCATCCTTGTCCGCCATGGACCAGAGCGAAACCCCCAGCCTGAGAGCCAGCAGCGCCGCGAGGTCCGGGATGTCCTCCGACCGAACCGCGCCCAGGGGGTGCCCGTCCCTGGAAACCTGCCCGCGTGCTGCCAGCGTGAGCATGTGATAGCGGTCGCCCGGCACGAGCGTGCTGGGATGACCCGACATGGTATGCGACACGACCATCCTGCGGGGGACGTAGCCCGCGCGGCACAGGAGGTCCTCCAGCAGCATGCGAAACAGGCGCTCCGCTATGTCCGGAAGCGTGAGGATGAGCGGGATCCCCTGCACGTCCAGGTCCGCTGCCCTCCCCTTTCCGGGAAAGCCCAGTTCGGAACACAGGCGCAGGATCATCTCGCGGATATCCACGGGCGCGATGCCGGCCCCCTGCTGGAGCGACACTGCGGTGCTCGAGAGCGTGGCAAGGCTGCGCATCAGGGCAACCCGCGGCTCCGCGAGGGATTCCGCTTCCGGTTCCCCGCCCTCCACGCCACCCGGCCAGGGCGCCGCGGACAAGGCTCCGGCGCCTTCCGGCCGCGCCATGAGGGCCGTACCCATCTCCTGGACCAGCGCGCCCACCCGCTCCCCGAGCCTGTCGAAGAGCTCCGCCATGGCAGCGGTCCTGCGCTTGAGCGCTCCGGTTTCCTCCTGGAGCTTCCGGAGCGCGCGCTCCGAGCGGGTCACCTCCACGCCCAGCTCGAGGACGAGCTTCTCGCCCTGGCGGCCCACGACGGGCACGGCCATGATCTCGTAGCTCCTTCCCGAACGGGGGTCGCTGGTGGTGTAGGTCACGTAGGTCTCGCCGTCCTCCCACGTCTGCTTGAGCACGCACGGGTGGCACGGGGAGGAGCGCCCCTTGAACGCCTCGTAGCACTTCCGCCCCACCACGTTCCCGAAGTGTCTCTGCATGGTCGGGTTGATGTACCTGACGACGTAGTCCGTGTCTTCCAGGGTGATGGCCACGTCCGGGATCTCGAGCAGGCTCTCCAGCTCCCGCCCCAGAGCGTGGGACTCCCGGACCATCGGCTCCCCGGAGCCGCCCGACGTGAGCAGCTTGCGCTCCAGGGTCTCGGCCCTGACGAGGTGATGCCGGCTCCTTGCCTGCTCGGAAGCCAGCTCGAGGCGGTGGGTGAGGGTCTCCTGGACCCTTGCGGAGTAAGCCGTCACCACGGTGGCCAGGAGCGCCGCGTGCTCCCGCGCCCGAACGAGATCGGGAAGCACGCGTGCAAGAAGGTCCCTGAACGCCGCTGCCTGCCCGACATCGACTCCGGCCCGCTGAGCCAGGACCTCGGGGGCAGGAAGCAGGTCGCATCCTGCGACCAGCGTGGCCACGGCCCCGTGGATGTACCGCTTCTCTCCGAACGGGAAACCGATGGGCGTGGCCTGCACCGAGTCGGGCCCGAAGAACGACTCGATGACCACGGGCTTTCCCCGGGTAACCGCGAGCCGTGACGCTTCCACCAGCGATTCCTCCAGCGCCTCGACCAGCTGGCGGCCAACCGCGTCCACGTCCACAAGCCAGTCGGGACGGCACGGCTCCGGAGCGCCGACGGTGACCCTCGGGCTCGTGCGCTCCCACTCCTCCACGCTGGTCCGCCCGTCCACGAAGACCGAGAGCACCGGAAGCTGCGACACGCGAACCAGCGTGCCGATCTGGACCAGGAGGTCGGAAGGGTCCACCAGGGCCGCCAGCGCGTCGCGGTCCACGGTCCGGGGCTCCAATTCGAGAAGAGACGACCCTGCCGGCTGGTAGTACCAGTGCTGGTTCCTGAAGATCCAGAGCCCCGACTTGCCTCCGTCCCCCACGCGTGCCCCCTCTACCCCGGGCCCATCGCGGCCGCTGCCGCGCGTCTGCCCGGCCGCGCCCCGTTGTCCGTCCGCGCTGCTAGTAGCACCGCACCCGCAGCGAGCCGAAGCGCCAGCCGTCCTTCCGCGTCCGGGCGACCGATGCCTGGACCTTGAAGGAGGAACCTCCCCTCTCGACGACATAGGCGATATCCAGCACGACTGCATTGGACCCCACGTATGCCGGCAGGGGAAGCGATCCCAGTGCGGCCCTGTACTTCGCGTCCCCGCACGCCTTGTGGTCCTGCACGAGGTCGTCGTTGGCCTTGACTCCCTTGCGCTCGGACACGGCAGACGGAAGAAGGAGCGGCACGAGACCCGCGGGGTCCCGGGCCTTGCGCGCGTCGGCAAACAACGCGGCGAGCTTCCGGGCCGAGTCCGGGTCCGGCTCGGTGTCCGTGCCGCCGGCGACGAGCTTGGAAAGGAACGTTCCCTCCTCGACCTTGACGGCCCTGCACCCGGACACGGTCCACGCGCGCTTGCCCCGGTCCGCCTGGCAGCCCTCGAGAAAGAGGAGCGCCTTGGCCCTGAGCGCGACCACGGCGAGGGTCAGCTTCTGTGCGTCGTCGGGCAGCCCGGTGAAGTCCGGCAACTCCCGTGAGAGGAACAGGAAGTCGGAGATGGGGGAGCCCGCGTGCTCCCACTCCACCGGCCTGGGCCTGGCTTCCGGCGCCTTGTCCCCCTTGGCGTCCTTTCCGTCCCCGGCCTTCTTGCCCTTTGCGTCCCCGCCCTTCTTGTCCTTTGCGTCCCCGGCCTTCTTGCCCTTTGCGTCCTCGGCCTTCTTGCCCTTTGCGTCCTCGGCCTTCTTGCCCTTTGCGTCCTCGGCCTTCTTGCCCTTTGCGTCCTCGGCCTTCTTGCCCTTTGCGTCCTCGGCCTTCTTGCCCTTTTCGTCCCCGGCCTTCTTGCCCTTTGCGTCCTCGGCCTTCTTGCCCTTGGCCGTCTCGTCCTTGGGGTCAACAGGCGGCCTTGCCGGGTCGTCCGTGCTCACCAGGCTCGACGCGGGCGCGGCGGCCGGGCACTCGTACGGAGCAAGGGCCACGGCGGCAAGAAGGAGAGGAATCAGCATCTGGGACCTCCGGCGAACACTCAACCCGGCACCATGTTGCGTCATGCTGCGGATGACGTCAAGAGCCCATGCACAACGGCTCTTGACCGGTCGCGGCACGGCATATAATATGCCGCACGGTTTCGGGCGCGACCCGTGGGTCTGACATCCCTGGTCCCGGAGGATACCGTGGCGGACATCGGCACCGTTGTGAAGGAACTGAGCGCAGTGGCCAAGAAGGCCAGGGTCTTCGTGAGCATGCCGTGGGTCGAGGGCCTGACGCCCGAGGCGCTCGGCCGGGCGGGCCGCTACGAGGTGGCCCGGACCGACGAGCCCATGGAGCGACGGCACGCGGTGCTCGCGATGGCCGAGGCCACGCTGTCCCCCCTGGACCACGGGGGACTGTACGGAGACGCGTGCTTCGAGGGGATTCTCATCATCAACGACCAGATCTTCCTGCTCAGGGAGCACATGGAGCGGTGGTGGCGCTCCGCGGAGATGCTCGGCATCCCCATGCCGTACGACATGGAGGAGCTGGCCTGGCACGTGCTGCGCACGGTCCAGGCCGTGGGGTTCGGACCCGGGGAGAAGGGCTACCTGCGGCCGGTCCTCACCCGCGGGTTCGGCAACCTCGGGATCAATCCTGCCAAGTGCCTGGCCCCGACGATCTACTGCATCGCGTCCACCATCCAGCTCTATCCTCCGGAAGCGTACGAGAAGGGGATCGTGCTGTCGGTTGCACGCAACACGCGGCGGGCCGGCAGAGACGTGATCGACCCGAACATCAAGAGCAACAACTACCTCAACAACATCTGCGGCCTGCTGGAGACCCGGGGGCAGGGCACCCTGGAGACCATGATGCTGACGCACCGGGGTTTCGTGGCCGAGGCCACTGCGGACAACATCTTTCTCGTCCGCAAGGAGCCCGGCTGGGAGAGCGATCCGTCCAGGGTCCACCTCTTCACGCCGGTGTCGGACTACTGCCTCGTGGGCATCACGCGTAACCTGATCATCTCGGAGGCAAGAGCCCTCGGCTACACGATCCACGAGATGCCCAACATGCTGCCGCACGACTTCATGGGCCCGGACAAGGAATGCTTCCTGACCGGCACGGGATGCGGCCTGATGCCCATCGTGGGCATCGAGGGAGTGGACGTCGGCAACCGGCGGCCGGGCGAGGTGACGCGGGTGTTGCTGGCGCGCATCCGAGCAGACATGGCAGACCCGCGGCTGGGCATCTCGGTCCGGGCCGACCGGGGCACGCTGACGAGCTACATGAGCGCCGGCCGCGCCGCGTGACGCGCGTTCCACGTTGCGCTTGACACGCGGGGAACTGGTGCTACTCTAGGTCGAGTTGTTTTTCAGGGTGGACAAGAGCCAGGAGGGCTGAAGTGACCACGGACACGACGGACAACAAGGGCAAGCCGGCAGCGGGACCCGGAGCCAAGGGCGGCAAGGATCTGGATGACCTGAAGGCGAGACTCGGGCTCAAGAAGGGGCCGGAAGCCGCTGCCCCGGGAGCGGCCGGAGCCGCTGGCGGGCAGCAGCAGGCCAAGCAGGCCCAGTCCAGCCTGGAGGATTTCAAGTTCTCGTTCGGCCAGAAGCCCGCGGCGCCCGCCGCGGCCGAGATGTCGGACAAGGAATTCGAAGCCATCGAGAAGGGGGTTGCGAAGTCCGCCACTCCGTGGTCGATGCAGCTCATCAAGTGGGCGGCTGGCGGCGCCTTGGTCGCAATCCTGATGTGGATCGGCTACCAGTACGGCAACAGCATGGGGCTGCGCGTGATCCACAACGAGTCCGTGTCCCAGGCCCAGCGCGTGAGGGACATCTTCACCAAGTCGTTCACCGACGGCACCGGAACGGAGGTTTCCTCCCGCAGGGACGCCACGGCTGCGCTGGCCGACGCGCTGGCGACCTACACGGACGAGAGGGCGGCCAAGTTCACGCTGCTGGCCGAGGCCCTCGGAAAGGGGCAGTTCCCGCCGGACTTCGACATCGAGGCGTTCCGCAAGGAGGACATCGATCCGCTCAAGAGGATCTGCGAGACATACATGACCGCGGTGGAGCAGTACAGCGTGGATGCGCTGCTCCAGGGCCAGCTGTATGCCACCGAACTGGGGTCCAAGCTGCTGGAGTTCGTCAACCGTGCCAACTCTCTGCGTTCCAAGGTCGAGCAGGTCTACATTCTTCTCCAGCTCATGGAGAGCCTCTCGCTTCCCGAAGCGCCGCCGTCGAACCTGAAGCCCAAGCTCCTGCTGCTGGCTTCCAAGGCGGAGACGGACAAGGACAAGGTGCTTCCCGTGACGTCCGTCGACATCGACGGCACGCCGGAGGTGGACCGCGAGCTGGTGACCAAGGAGATCTGCGAGCCCGTCTCGATGGAGATCGAGATCCCGGTGTGCAACCCGGCCAAGGGGCAGCCCGAGACCGAGAAGCGGCTCCTGGAAGTCTTTGAGAAGAAGGAAGCGCAGGAGGTCAAGCCGTTCCGGAAGGTGAAGGTGAAGACCGAAGGGGAGAGCAAGAGCCTGACGGCCAAGATCGGGGATCTGTTCGAGCTGGACATGCGGCCGTACCTCATGCCGCTGCTCGACCGGCTCGGTGCGGACCGGTCGAAGAGCGCGCTGAACGTGGCGACCCTGTTCAATGCCTTCGTGGCGAACCTGATGGCAGTCCGGGAAGCTGCGCCGGAGGTGGACTACCGCACGGTCGTAGAGATGCTGGACACGTTCGCGTCCCAGGAGACGTACTTCGCGTTCTAGTGCAGTTCCAGGAAAAGACCGTAGCAGCGTCACTGTTCATCGGGCTGAGCCTTGCGCTTCCGATCCTGGCTTCCGGGTTCCCGGCGGATGAGAAACCGAGGTCGGAGGACGTGGCGTTCCTGGTGCAGTCCGCGCTGGTGGAGCTGAAGCTGGACGTGTGGACCGCGGGCCGGCCGGAGTTTGCGGAGGCCGTGGGCGGGTCGTTCTTTTCCGCGGACAACTGGATCGAGATCGCGCAGAGGTTCGAGCGTCCCGAGGACCGCGGGCGGCTGCTGAAGCCGCTGGCGGTGGCGTGCATGGCCCTGGAGCGGAAGGAGGATGCGGACAAGCTGGTTCACCGCGGCCAGGTGACGTTCGAGCCGACGGACCCGTTCGCGTTCCTGGTGACCGGGGGCGCTGCGCCCGCCCGGTCCCGGCTCACTGCGGATGCGGAAGCCTCTCCCCTGCCGGAGTGGCTGACCGGGCCGCTGGTGTCTGCGTGGTCGGGAGGCAGTGTGCCTGCCGCGGGCAAAGTCCCGGGCATGGTGGGGGCTGCGCTGCATCCGTCGCTGGTGCTTGCCGGGGTTGCGGCCGGGGGGTTCCTGCTGCTGTTCTTCGCGGGGACCATTCTGCTGGCTCTGGCCAGGCGGGTGCTCAGGGCGTACCCGGTGCCGGTGTGGTCCTACGGGTCGGGGCGATTCGAATGCAACACGCTCCAGACGTTTGCCGTCTTCGGGCTGTGGCTTGCCGCGTTCGTGCTCGTGCACGTGATGCTGGCCCCTCTGCTTTCCGGGGAACTTTCCGGCTCCCGCGTCATCTTCGTGGTCTATCTCGCCCACGCTGCCGTGGGCGTCTGGCTGGTGCGGAAATGGGGCAACATCGAGACGAAGCGGCTTGCAAAGGCCGTGGACCTGGACCACAGGGGGCTGACGCTGCGGCACCTCGCGTTCGGGGTCGGGGGTGCGGTGGCCGCGGTCCCTGCGGTGCTGATCCTCATGCAGATGAGCCTGCTGCTGTTCGGCGGGGAGGACAGAGTCAGCCCTGCGGTCCCGGTGCTGGTGGATGCGCAGGGCGACTTCGACCGCGTGCTGCTGACGCTCAACGTAGTGCTGGTGGCCCCGCTGTTCGAGGAGTTCCTGTTCCGGGGCTTCCTGTTCCAGCAGTTCCGTCGCTACTTCGGGCCCACCCACGGCGTGTGTCTTTCCGCGCTCGTGTTCGCGGCGATTCACCAGTCCATCGAGTTTTTCGTTCCGCTGTTCGGGCTGGGGGTCATCCTGGCCCTGGTGTATCACCACACGCAGAACCTGTGGGTCTCGGTGCTGACCCACGCGCTGTACAACGGATTCACCGTGGTCCTCGTGGCCGTGCTCTATGGTTGGGCGTGATGCCACGGGCTGAATCCCGCTGACAAGGAGGTCTGGATCCCATGACCCGCCTGACTGCCCGAATCGTTCTGCTGGCATTCGTACTGGCCCCGCTGCCCGCGGCAGCCGGGAAGCCCGATGCGCTGCTGGACTCCATGCAGAAGGAGCTGAAGCGCAACATGTCGGAGCTGACGCTTGCCGACTACCCGAAGCCGTACTTCCTGTCCTACCTGATGCGCGACAGCGTGGGCTCGTCCATCATCGCGCGCTTCGGTGCGCCCATCGCCACGGGGGAAGAAGAGAACCGGTGGGTGTACGTGGACATGCGGGTCGGCTCGCCGGAGCTGGACAACACGCAGGATCCCTACCCCGGGTTCGACATGCCCTACTCGTACAACCCGGTGGGCAACCGGGCGCCTCTGACCGACGACGACGAGGCGCTTCGCAAGACCCTCTGGCTCCTGTCGGACAGGGAGTACAAGAAGGCGGTTGCAAGCTACCTCAAGGTCAAGGGGCAGCGGGTGTACCAGCCCGACGACCCGGACTTCACCGGCTCGTTTTCCGCGGCACCGGTGCTGGAGCGCCAGGACCAGCCTGCGGCGTTCATCAAGGACATGAAGGGATACGAGGAGACGGTGCTGGCCATGTCCGCGCACCTCTCCGCGGTACCGTTCCTGACCGACTCGTCGGTGAGCTTCGATGCGAACCGCCAGGACCGGTACTTCGTGAGCTCCGAGGGGACCCGGTTCTACACGTCGGAGACGTTCTACAGCTACCAGGTGAACATCCAGACGCGCGGAGAGGACGGCTCTGTAGTGCCGCATGCGATGGTGCTGTATGCGCGGGAGGCCAGGTCGCTTCCCGGGAAGAAGGAGCTGATGGAGCGGCTGGACACCCTGGTACGGGAAGCCGATGCCCTGCGCAAGGCGCCGGTGATGCCTCCGTACTCGGGGCCTGCGCTCCTCGAGGGGGACACCGCGGGCGTGTTCCTGCACGAGGCGCTCGGTCACCGGCTGGAGGGGCACCGCCAGGGAGGCGACGAGGAGGGGGCGACGTTTCGCGGCAAGGTAGGCGACTCCATCATGCCGGACTTCGTGTCCGTGGTGGACGACCCGGGCCTGTCCGCGTTCGAGGGTCTGGGGGTCAACGGCCACTACACCATCGACGACGAGGGGGTGGCGGCCCAGAAGGTGTCGCTGGTGACGGGCGGCAAGCTCGACGGATTCCTGTTGACGCGCAAGCCTGCGGAGGGGTTCAAGGCGTCCAACGGCCACGCGCGCTCCAGCGGCATGCAGCGCCCGGTGGCGCGCATGGGCACCCTGGTCCTGGCAAGCTCTGCCACGAGCACCCGCGAGGATCTCAAGAAGCAGCTCGTGGCGCTGGCCCGGAGCCAGGGCAAGCCGTACGCCATCATCCTGCGCAAGGCGTCGTCCGGAGCGACCAACACGTCGAGCTGGGGGTTCCAGGCGTTCAAGGGCGTTGCCAGCCTCGTCTACCGCGTGGATGCCCAGACCGGAGAAGAGACGCTGGTGCGCGACGTGGAGCTGGTGGGCACGCCGCTGGCAAGCCTCATGAAGATCGTTGCGGTGGGCAACGACCCTGCGCTGTTCAACGGCTTCTGCGGTGCGGAGTCGGGCTACGTGCCGGTTTCCACGATCACGCCGTCGATGCTGCTTTCGGAGCTGGAGTTCCAGAAGTCCCCGCCGAAGCGTGAGCAGAAGGAGATCCTGCCGCCTCCGGCGCGGTAGCGATTACTCTGCCGGGGCCGGGGCCGGAGCGGTGGTCGCTGCGGCCTTCTTGGCCTTGACCTTCTCGGCCTCGTCCACGCGGTTCTGGAGATAAGCGATGTAGGACTCGAACTCCGCGCTGCGCTCCATGGAGCCGCCTTCCAGCGCGCTCTGGCGCAGGGAGCGGAGCCACGCCTCGAAGTAGGGGATGTCGCGGGAGAACGCCAGGCCCTCGCGCTCCTGGTCGAGCTTCTCGGCCTCGATGGTCGCGGGTGCGGCCACCTTCTCGAGGAGCTTGACGACATAGGCGCGCTTGGAGTCCGGATGCACGTACACGCGTGTTGCAAGCGGAGCCTTGTCCGTGAGCTTGAACCCGTCCTCGAACAGATCCTTGAAGGAGCCGATCCCGGGCACGCTGTTGTCCGGGGTGGCGAGAGAGAACTTGCCGGTCTTGGAGACCTTGAGGAGGTCGAGGTCCGCCTTGTCCTCGGGCTTCATGGTGGCTTCCAGGCCCTTCTTGAGCTCGGCCATGACCGCGTCCATGTCATTGGCTGCGTTCTTGTTCACCGCGGCGAGGAACTCCTCGGCCCTGGACTTGGCCAGCTCCGGCGCCTTCTCCTGCCCCAGCAGGCGGGCAGCGATCTCGGAGCGTGCGTCGTCCAGGGTCTGGTCCTTCTTGTCCCGCTTCTCGACGACGTACACGAGGTAGTGCCCCGTGGGGGTCTCCACCGGGCCCACGACCGCGCCGGCTTTGGCCCCGGCGAGGGCGGAAGCGACCGGGGCGCCCATGGGGGTGCCTTCGATGTCGAACGCGGCCTGCCAGTCGGGCAGGAGCCCGGAGCGCTCCGCGGTGGCGGTGTCGTCGGACTCGCGCTTGGCCAGCTCCTTGAAGCGCTCCAGCGGGTCCTTGGGCTCTTCGGCATTGGCCTTGACCTCCATGGCCACGCTGCCTCCGCCCTCCGGCACCTTGACCTCGGTGGGAGCATTCGGATCGAACAGCGGCATCTTGCCGTTGAAGCGCTCCAGCAGCGCGCCAGCCTTGGCCTTGGAAGCTGCCAGCTCCTCCTTGGTGATGGGCTTGGGCACTTCGGGCTTTTCCCCGCGGGCGGGCTCCTCCTTGCGTGCGGCCTTGAAGATCACGGCCAGCTTGAACGACTCCGGGGCGTGGAAGCGGTCCGGGTGGGCGTCGTAGTATGCCTTGATCTTCTCTTCGTTGGCCGCTGCAAACGTCTTGACGTCGGCTTCCGCCGAGGGGACGAGGGACTCGAACGTGTCGGGCCGGAACTCCGCGTAGGCCAGGTCCACTTTGGCCTCGCGGGCCTTGGCCATGATCTCGGCCTCGACGGGCTCCACCTGGACGACGCCGGCCAGGAAGGACTGGAGCTTGAACGCAAGCAGGATGCGGCGCACGAACTCCTCGTACTCCAGCTCCGATGCGTGCAGGCCGTAGACCACCCAGTTCTGGAAGGCCTTGTGGTCGAACACCTTCTTGGGTCCATCGAGGCTCACCGCGTCGGGCGGAAGCTCCTCCTCCTTGTAGAAGGAGGGAGGGTACATCGCCTTTCCGAGCTCCTCGCTGCTCACCTTGAAGCCCATGCGGATGGCTTCGTCGCTGGCCAGGTAGACCATCTCCACGGCCTGCATGATGGCGTTTGCCTGTGCGGGCGTGAGGTTCTCCACGTCGGTGCGGCCCAGGGAAGCCGCGTCGAGCCCGGAAGCCAGAGCGAAGGTCATGCCTGCGGGAGAACGGAAGAAGTCCGGGAGCAGGTTGAGCCCCATGATGAAGGTGTCCTGGGTGATGCTGTTGGACCCGACCTTCGCGTACTGCGGGACTTCGGGCGGCGTGCACCCGCCCCCCCGGCCTGCGCCCGTGTTGAACGTGAACACGAACACGACGATGATCATCGCGAAGAGCAGGTAAATGATGAACGACCTCGAATGGCGTCGCATCGCACCGAGCATGTCCACTCCCTCCCGTCTGGGCCGCAACGCTTGCGGCCGGGCCTGGGGCCCGTAAGCCCGCGTGCGCACACCGTGCGCGGCGGTCGGCGGATATTAATGCAAGGTGTACACGTTTGCAACAACAAATCCGCTCCGGCAGGGTCTGGTGAACATAGCGCTTTACCTGCGGCATGTCTTATGGTATGAACCGCCGCTTGATTCTTGGGTCTCTCCCTGTGGAGGTGGAGCCGTGATTGTTGATCTTCATGTTTTGGCAGCTGGGGCAGAACCCGGCTTGCTGGTGGATGCGGCCCGGAAGGCGGGCTTGGATGGCGTGTGCCTCGTGGCGGAGAAGGCGTTGCCCGATCCGGCACTGGCAGCAGCGGTGCGCGCAGCGGGCCTGAAGGCGTTCCTTGCGGCAGCGGTGCCGGTCGAGAAGGGCCAGGTGCTGGCCATCCCGCCGGACGACAAGCCGGAGTGGAACGAGTTCTTCGGGTCGCTGGCGGCCGCGGACGCTTCGATCATGGAAGCGCGCAACAAGGGCTGTGCGGTGGTCGCGTGCCACCCGTACCACAAGGACTCGCCCGGTGCGATGGGCGACCGGATCCTCCAGCACGTGGCGTTCGACGCGGTGATCGTGGTGACGACGGGCAGCCCCCGCACGGCCAACGACATGGCGCTGGACTGCCTGGACAGGGTGGGAGCGGCCGCGGCCGGCGGCTCTGCCGTGGCAGGCGTCGAGGGCAAGGCCGCGACGCTGTTCCTCAACACGTTCGATGCGCAGGACCGGTTCGTCGCCGAGCTCCAGCAGGGCGATTTCTGGGCCGTGACCCTGGGCCCGGAGGACCGCTGGTCACCGGACTCGGGCTCTGGCGGCGGCGACAGGGACCGGAGGGGTCCGGACCGGTTCGGCGACCGACGGCGCGGCCGGGGCGGCAGGGACCGCGACCGGAGGGGCGGCAGGGACCGCGGCGGCCGGGGCGGCAGGGACCGTGACCGCCGTGGCGGGGGCGACCGCTTCGACGGCCCGCGGCGGGACCACGGCGAGCGCGTGGAGAGGGCTCCGGAAGGGGCACCGGGTGGCGAGGCCGCACCGCGACGGGAGGGCGCAGAGCGAACGGACGGCCAGGGACCGGAGCGCGGGGAGCGGCGGCGCCGCCGCCGGGGCCGGCGTCATGGGGGTCCGAGGCCCGAGGGAGCCGGCAACGCGGCCGAGCCCAGGGCTCCGGGCGAGCCGGACGGCAACCGCCGGGCGGACGAACCGGATGGCGAGGAAGTGAACGGCAACCGGATCGACGTCGACACCAACGTGGGTCTCGGCACCTCGGACATCAACCCCGTGGACTTCATCCGCAAGACGGTCGTGGATCCCGACTAGCGCGACTACTTGACTTCCTCGAAATCCGCGTCGATGACATCGTCCTTGCCACCCTTGGCACTCGGCTGGGGACCGCTGCCGTTTGCGCCCGGAGCGGGGCCGGGACCGGACTGGGACGCCTTCTGGTACATCATCTCCGCGAGCCGGTGGGACGCGGTCGTCATCTCCTCGAAGGCCTTCCGGATCCGGGCCTCGTCGTCCCCCTTGAGCGCTTCCTTCAGGGTTGCGATGGAGGCTTCCACCTTGGCCACGTCGTCAGCGGAGAGCTTGTCGCGGTACTCCTTGAGGCTCTTCTCGACCTGGTAGAGGGTGTTGTCCGCCTGGTTCTTGAGCTCGATGATCTCCTTCTTCTTGCGGTCGTCGGCTTCGTGGCTGGACGCCTCGTTCACCATGCGCTTGATGTCCGCCTCGTTGAGGCCGGAGGACGCCTTGATGGTGATCTGCTGCTGGCGGTTGGTGGCCTTGTCCTTGGCATTGACCGACAGGATGCCGTTGGCGTCGATGTCGAAGGTGACCTCGATCTGCGGGATGCCTCTGGGTGCGGGAGGGATGCCGTCCAGGATGAACTTGCCCAGGGTGCGGTTGTCCGCGGCCATGGGGCGCTCACCCTGGAGAACGTGGATATCGACCCGCGTCTGGTTGTCTTCCGCGGTGGAGAACACCTGGGAGTGCTTGTACGGGATGGTGGTATTGCGGGGGATGAGGACGGTGGAAACGCCGCCCAGGGTCTCGATTCCGAGGGACAGCGGGGTGACGTCCAGCAGCAGGATGTCCTTGACCTCGCCGGCCAGCACGCCGGCCTGGACCGCGGCGCCGGCCGCGACGACCTCGTCGGGGTTGACGCCCTTGTGGGGGACCTTCCCGAAGAACTCCTCGACGCGCTTCTGGATGAGGGGCATGCGCGTGGCGCCGCCTACGAGCACGACCTCGTCGATGTCGGCCGGCCGCTTCCCCGCGTCGGCCAGTGCCCGGCGGACGGGCTCGAAGGAGCGCTCCACGAGGTCGCCCACGAGCTGCTCGAGCTTGGCCCGGGAGATCTTCAGGTTCATGTGCTTGGGCCCGGAAGCGTCCGCTGTCAGGAACGGCAGGCTGATCTCCGACTCCATGGTGGAGGACAGCTCGATCTTGGCCTTCTCGCCGGCTTCCTTGAACCGCTGGAGGACCACGCGGTCCCTGGAGACGTCCAGCCCGGTGTCCTTCTTGAACTCCGCGATGAGGTACTCGATGATCCGCTGGTCCATGTTGTCGCCGCCCAGGTGCGTGTCGCCGTTGGTGGAGATGACCTCCACCACGTCACCGCCGACCTCGAGGACGGAGATGTCGAAGGTGCCGCCGCCGAAGTCGTAGACTGCGATGACCTGGTTGGCCTTCTTGTCCAGTCCATAGGCCAGGGCCGCGGCGGTGGGCTCGTTGATGATGCGGCGGACGTTGAGCCCCGCGATGCGGCCTGCGTCCTTGGTAGCCTGCCGCTGAGAGTCGTTGAAGTACGCGGGCACGGTGATGACCGCCTCGGTAACCTCCTCGCCGAGGTAGTTCTCCGCGGCACGCTTCATCTTCTGGAGCACGCGGGCCGACACCTCGGGGGGGGTGTAGGTCTTGCCGCGGATGTCCACCACCGCGTCGCCGTTGGGTGCCTCGACGATCCGGTAGGGCACGGTGCGGGTCTCCTCGCCGACTTCTCCGAACCGGCGCCCCATGAACCGCTTGATGGAGTAGACGGTGTTCTCGGGGTTGGTGACCGCCTGACGCTTGGCGATCTGTCCCACCAGCACGCCGCCCTTGTCGTCGAATCCCACCACCGACGGGGTGGTGCGAGCGCCTTCCTCGTTTTCGAGCACCTTGGGGGCCGCACCCTCCATCACTGCGACGCAGGAGTTCGTCGTCCCAAGGTCGATGCCGATTATTTTTGCCATGGTCTCACCTCGTGTTGCCAACCAATCGGGAGTAAAGTAATCGAACAAGATGGGTTGTCAAGCCGTGTCATTTGACAGCTTTCGGACAGCGTGATACTGAAAATATGTTCAGTAGGAGTCGCCCCTTGGCATCCATCGAGCAGATCGTCGAAGAGTGGAAGAAGCCGAACCGGTTCGGGCCCTGTTTCTCCGCGCACACCATCGAGCTTCCGAGACCTGCGCGGACGGCTCCGGTACCCGACTGGCTGGACATCCGTCTTGCGGAGGCGCTGCGGCGCCGGGGGATCGTGGAGCTGTATTCCCACCAGGTCGAGGCCATGGAGTCGACCCACGCGGGCCGCAACGTGGTGCTGGTCACCCCCACCGCGTCGGGCAAGACCCTCGCGTACAACCTGCCGGTCCTGCAGAGCATCCTTGCGGACGAGACGTCGCGTGCGCTCTACGTGTTTCCAACCAAGGCGCTGACTCAAGACCAGTACACGGGTCTCTACGAGCTCATCCAGCAGCTCGACGTAAGCGTCGCGACGCACACCTACGACGGGGACACGCCTGCGGACGCCAGGAACGCGATCCGGGAGATGGGGCACATCGTGCTGACCAACCCGGACATGCTCCACTCCGCGATCCTGCCTCACCACCCGAAGTGGATGAAGCTGTTCCGCAACCTCAAGTACGTGGTCATCGACGAGGTGCACACGTACCGCGGGGTCTTTGGCTCCCACATGGCCAACGTGATCCGGCGGCTCACGCGGATTGCCCGTTTCCACGGATCGGATCCCCGGTTCATCCTGTGCTCTGCGACGGTGGCAAACCCGAAGGAGCACGGGCAGGCGCTCATCGAGCAGGACGTGGATCTCGTGGACCGGTCCGGCGCTCCTGCGGGCAAGCGGCACGTGCTCCTGTTCAACCCGCCGGTGGTGAACAAGCAGCTGGGCATCCGGGCCAACTACATCAAGCAGGCCCGGTTGTTCGCACACGAGCTGGTGGTGCGGGACGTGCCGTGCATCGTGTTCGCCCTTTCCCGGCTCAACGTGGAGCTGCTGGTCAAGTACCTGCGCGAAGGGCTGGAGAAGGAGGGATACAGCCCGGAAGTGGTGCAGGGATACCGCGGGGGCTACCTCCCGTCGCGGCGCAGGGAGATCGAGAAGGGACTTCGGGAAGGGCAGGTCAAGTGCGTGGTGGCGACCAATGCGCTGGAGCTTGGCATCGACATCGGGTCGCTGGATGCGTCGGTGGTCGCGGGGTATCCCGGAAGCCAGGCCAGCCTGTTGCAGCAGTGGGGGCGTGCCGGGCGCAAGAGCGGCACGAGCCTGTGCCTCTTCGTGGGACGGTCCGATGCCATCGACCAGTACGTGGTGACGCACCCGGACTTCATGCTGGGCCGCAGCCCGGAGGAGGCGCGCATCGACCCGAACAACCCGTACATCCTCGCGGACCACGTGAAGTGCGCGGCCTTCGAGCTGGCGTTTGCAGAGGGCGAGGCGTTCGGCGCCATCGCTCCCCAGCACCTGTCCGGCATGCTCGGCATGATGGCCAACGCGCGGCTGCTGCACAAGGCGGGCAAGCGGTACATGTGGTCGAGCGAGACCTACCCGGCCAGTGCGGTGAGCCTGCGCAACATCCCGGGTGAGAACTTCGTGGTCATCGACCGGCCGAGCCAGCAGATCGTGGCAGAGGTGGACTTCGTCAGCGCGCACACCATGCTCCACGAAGGGGCCATCCACAACGTGGACGGCATCCAGTACCACGTCAAGGAGCTGGACTACACCGGCCGGAAGGCCTACGTGGAGCGGGCGGTCACCGACTACTTCACCGACGCGGAGACGTACGTCGAGGTCCGCATCCTGGACGAGCACGAGAAGGAGCCGCACCCCGCGTTCGAGGCGTGCCACGGCGAGGTCAGCGTCACGGAGAAGGTGGTGGGCTACAAGAAGATCCGGTTCTACACCTCGGACAACGTGGGGTACGGGGAGGTGAACCTGCCGGAGCTGACCATGCACACCATGGGATGCTGGGCCACCATCGCACCGGAGGTGCTGGCCCGGCTTCCCTACCCGCGAGTCGACGTTGCGGACGCGATGATGGGCGTGGCACGGACCCTGCACATGGTCGCGGCGCTGCGGCTCATGTGCGCGGTCCAGGACATCGGCCACTGCGTGGGAGACCGATCGTCCAAGTGGTTCTCCATCTCCGGCGTGACGTTCAGGGGCTCCTACAGCTTCGACGAGACGTCCGCGGACCCGGACGCGTTCTCTCCCACGGTGTTCCTCTTCGATCGGCGGGCCGGGGGCGTGGGCCTCGCCCCTGCGGTGCACGCGATGCTTCCGTCGCTGACTGCCGCTGCGCTGGACCTCGTCAACGCGTGCGAGTGCGAGTCCGGCTGCCCCTCCTGCATCGGTCCCGCGGGCAGCACCGGGACCGGAAACCCCAAGAGGATCGCGACCGAGATCCTGGCCGCGCTCTCGGGCCGCTGATGCCCGACGACTTCCTCAGGCGCTTCGGGCGCTTCCTGGAGCAGGGCCGGACGCAGGAACCGCAAACCGGCAGGCCGGCACCGGACGGAGCCGCAACCGGAGCGGACGAGCAAGCGCCTCCGGACCGGAGGGCACCCGACGGAGCCGCAACCGGAGCGGACGAGGAAGCCGCGCTTCCCGGCCAGCGCGTGGACACGCCGTTCGGCCACGTGCAGGTCCTGGCCACGCGGGTGCATCTCCCGCTCCTGCTGCCACCGAGGGTGACCGGGGCAGCCGGCCGGCTCAAGGACCGGCGGCTTGCGGGGTTCGACCGTCAGCAGGCGCTCTTCTTCGACGTGGAAGCCACGGGCCTGTCCCACGGAGCGGGCACCGTCGCGTTCCTGCTGGGGCTCGGCCGCTTCGACGGCGACGACCTCGTGGTGGAGCAGGTGCTGCTGGCCGACTACGACGAGGAGTGTGCACAGCTGCAGCTCCTGCTCGAACGGCTGTCGCAGACCACCTATCTCGTCTCGTACAACGGCAAGTCCTACGACACCAGCGTGCTGGCCAACCGGCTCGTGGTGAATCGCTTCATGGACCGGGAGGAGGCGCAGCTCAAGCTCAGGCCCCACCTCGACCTCCTGCACCTCGGCCGCCGCCTCTACTCGGGGCTGCTGCCCGACCACACCCTCGCGACCCTGGAGCGGGAGGTGCTCCGGCGCCCCCGGCTGGACGACCTGCCGGGAGAGCTGGTGCCCCAGCACTACTTCCAGTACCTGCTGACGCGCGACCCCTCGTACCTCGCGCCGGTGCTCGCGCACAACCTGCAGGACGTCGTGTCGCTGGCGCTGCTGGCCCACGAGATGCTCCTGCTGCTGGCGGACGGAAGCCAGGAGCGCCGCGTGCGCCTCTGCTTCAACATCGGCAAGACCCTTGCGGACGGCGGGTTCTTCGCGGAAGCGCTGCCCCACCTCCGCATCGGGATGACCCGCGACGAGCCGGACCTTGCCCTGCCCGCGGCCCGGCTGCTGGCAAGAGCGCTCCGGAAGCTCTCCGCACGGCCCGAGGAGCTGCTGGCCGTCTGGGAGGAGCTGCTGGCCATCGCAGGGGAGCGGATGGATCCCGCGGAGAGGGACGAGGTGCAGCGACGGGTCGAGCGGCTCCGGAAGGCGCTGCGTCAGTCCTGACGCGTGCGCCCGATTGCGCGCGATGGTGACACTTTGTATAATTCGTCGCCCGGTTGTCGGGGCGTACTTGAACTTCGGAGAATGCAATGGACCGACTTCGGCTGCTCGTTCCCGTCCTGTTGCTCTGTTCCTGCACCACCACGGAGACCGTGTACGTCGACAAGGACAACGGCAGCACGGACACCGGCGGCAAGGACAGCACGCTGCCCGGCGACGTTCGGTTCGAGGAGATCCCGGTGGAGGAGGATGTCCCTCCGGACTACGTTCCCCCGGACGCGGCGCCATCGGACGTCCCGCTGGTGGAGGGGGAGTTCGGGTGGCCGTGCACGCAGGCCACGGACTGCAACTCGGGGTACTGCATCCTGACCGGGGAGAAGAAGATCTGCACGTCGATGTGCGAGACGGAGTGCCCGGATGGCTTCGTGTGCGCTCCAGTGACCAACACACCTCCGGACGTGACGTACATCTGCCTGCCGCGCTACGACAAGCTGTGCCAGCCCTGTGCCGAGCACAAGGACTGCCAGCCCATCTGGGGAGCGGGCACGGACCTCTGCCTCGACTACGGGCAGGACGGCAAGTTCTGCGGTGCGGAGTGCACGGACGCGGCGTGTCCGGAGGGGTACGACTGCGTGGTGGAGAAGGCGTCCGACGGGTCCTCGGTGCAGCAGTGCCGGAAGGCCAAGGGGCAGGGTGCGTGCGAATGCAGCGCGCTTTCGAAGTACCTCCAGCTCACGACGCCGTGCTCGGCAAGCAACGAGTTCGGAACCTGTTCCGGGCAGCGGCGGTGCGAGGCAGCGGGGCTTTCGGCGTGCGATGCGGGGGAGCCTGCGGAGGAGGTGTGCAACGACGTGGACGACGACTGCAACGGGACCGTGGACGACGCGGCGAGCGTGTCCTGCCTCGTGACCGGCGAGTTCGGCTCCTGCCCCGGAACGACCGCGTGCAGCCTCGGCAAGGAGATCTGCCAGGGGACCGCTCCGGCCAAGGACGTGTGCGACGGCAAGGACAATGACTGCAACGGGTTCACGGACGAGGGGTTCCCGGACGCGGACGGGGACGGACAGGCCGACTGCATCGACGATGACGACGACGACGACGGCATCCTGGACGGGAACGACAACTGCCCGCTCAAGGCCAACGCGGACCAGGCGAACCAGGATCTGGATGCGTTCGGCGACGCGTGCGACCCGGACATGGACAACGACGGTGCGTCCAATGCGTCGGACTGCAAGCCGCTGGACCCCAAGGTCTACCCGTTCGCGGTGGAGACGTGCGACGGGCTGGACAACGACTGCGACGGACCGGTTGACGAGGGAAGCTGCGACGACTCCAACCTCTGCACCGACGACGTGTGCGACCCTGCGCTCGGCTGCCAGCACGTGTTCAACTCGGACCCCTGCAACGACTCCAATCCGTGCACGCTGGAGGACCACTGCTCGTTCGGGCAGTGTTCGGGCTCGTTCATGAGCTGCGAGGACAACAACCCCTGCACGGCCAACAGCTGCGACCCCAAGATGGGGTGCACGTTCACGTACCTCGGCGGCGCATGCGACGACGGCAACCCGTGCACCAAGAACGACGTGTGTGCCCAGGGCGTGTGCGCGGGCGTCGTCTCCGGTTGCGACTGCACGTCGGACTCCGACTGCGCAGCGGCGGAGGACGGCAACCTGTGCAACGGCACGCTCAAGTGCGACAAGTCCACGGCCCCGTTCAAGTGCGTGGTGGATCCGGCATCGGTGCCTTCCTGCACGCTTCCTCCCGGGTCCGACCCGGTGTGTGCCAAGCCTGCGTGCAACAGTGAGACCGGCAAGTGCGAGGTGGCCCCGCAGAACAACGGCCAGGTGTGCAACGACGGGAATCTGTGCACCGTCAACGAGATCTGTGCAGGCGGCCTGTGCGTGGGCCAGCCCAAGGACTGCAAGGACGCCAACCTCTGCACGGACGACACGTGCGACCCGGTGACGGGCTGCGCTCACACGTACAACACCAACCCGTGCGACGACGGCAACCCCTGCACCCTGGGCGACGCATGCCAGGGCGGCCAGTGCGTCGCCGGCGGCGCGGTGCCGTGCGACGACGGCAACCCCTGCACCACCGACTCCTGCTTCCCGGGCCAGGGCTGCCAGCACACGAACAACACGCTGCCCTGCAACGACAAGAACGCGTGCACGCAGACCGACCTGTGCATCTCCGGGGTCTGCACGGGAAGCAACCCGCTCCAGTGCGACGACGGCAACGCGTGCACCAACGACTTCTGCGACCCGGCAAGCGGCTGCAAGTACACGTACAACGAGGCCCCGTGCAACGACGGCAACAAGTGCACCACAGGCGACGTGTGCCAGGGGGGAACGTGCGTCGGCTCGGGGCTGCTGGCGTGCAACGACTTCAACCCCTGCACCACGGACACGTGCGACCCGGTCAACGGCTGCTCCTACTCGCTCAACACCCTGCCGTGCGACGACGGCAATGCGTGCACGAACACGGACACGTGCGCGGCCGGCGTCTGCTCCGGCAAGGCGGTCTCGTGCGCGGACGGGAACCCGTGCACGTCGGATGCGTGCGACCCGGTCAAGGGCTGCACGTTTGCTCCGGTAGCAGGCCCCTGCGACGACGGAAACCCCTGCACCGTGGGCGACTCGTGCCAGCTCGGCAAGTGCCTGTCCGGCAACGCGATCTCCTGCGACGACGGCAACCCCTGCACCAAGGACACGTGCGGCCAGGGAGGTCAGTGCTCATACGCCGCGCTCGACGGCGTGGCGTGCGACGACGGCAACGAGTGCACGGTCAACGACTTCTGCGTCGCCGGCAAGTGCTACGGTTCGGGAAACCCCTCCTGCTGCCTCAAGGACGCGGACTGCGACGACGGCAACCAGTGCACCAAGGACACCTGCGTGCTGGAAACCGGGCAGTGCCTGTCCCAGGCCGCGCCCATGAACGGGCTGGCCTGCAACAAGGACGACAACGGCTGCACGGGCGGCGACTCGTGCAGCAACGGCGTCTGCAACGTGGGCGCGCCCGTGGACTGCTCCGGCACCGCGGATGCCTGCAACGCGGCCGTCTGCCAGAGCACCGGTATCCAGACCTACAAGTGCGTCAAGTCCCCCAAGACCAAGGGCACGCCGTGCGAGGACGGCAAGTTCTGCACCACCGGGGACACGTGCGACGGGCTCGGCGCGTGCTCGTCCGGACCCGCGGTGGACTGCACCAAGCTCTCGGGCGGCTGCATCTCGGGCGTGTGCAACGAGAGCCTCGACAAGTGCGAGGGCACGCCGGTCACGGACGGCAAGCCGTGCAACGCGGACGACAACGGCTGCACAGCGGGCGACAAGTGCGTCGCGGGCAACTGCGTCAAGGGCGCACCCGCGGACTGCTCGTGGCTGTCCGCGGCGTGCATCATCGGCGTGTGCAACCCGACGGGCCCCTCCAATCCGGACGGGTTCACGTGTGAGCCGCAGTTCAAGCCCAAGGGCACCTCGTGCAACGACGGGCTCTACTGCACCGTCAGCGACCAGTGCGACGACACCGGCTGGTGCGGCGGGGGCACGCCCAACCCCTGCGACGCGGTCAAGGACTCGTGCAACGACGCACAGTGCAAGGAGGACGTGGACAAGTGCCTGCCCGTGCCCAAGCCCAACGGAACCGCGTGCAACGACAACGACGCGTGCACCATGGGCGATGCCTGCCAGAACTGCGTCTGCACCGGCACGTCCAACGTCTGCGGCGAGTACAAGGTGAGCACGTTCCACACCAACTTCGCGGGCGTTGCCCCTGCGCTCGCGGACCACAAGGACGGCCGCTACCTCCTGTTCTGGGACGACAGCAACCAGGACCAGTACTTCGCCCGAAGCTACACCAACTCCTGGTCCAAGGAGTGGACCGAGTTCGACGCGTACACCGGAGGCGACGAGAACCTGTCCGTGGACGCGGACGGCTTCCCGGACGGCAAGGTGGTGGCCGCGTTCACGCACCGGAAGAAGACGTACAACATCTCGTCCACGTACTGCGACTACCAGTCCAGCAGCTCCAACTCCTGCGCCAACGGCTACTGCTGCACCAGTTGCAGCGGCAACTGCAGCAGCTACTGCTACTCGCGTCCTTTCACCAAGTACTCCGGCTCGAAGTCCATCGAGGAGCGCATCTTCCTCAAGTGGTACAACCTCGACAACAGCGTTTCCAAGACCGTGTCGGTGTTCGAGCGCAATGCGTCGACCTCCCACTCGTATGATTGCACCAACCCGCCGCAGTACGTCTATGCGTCCCCCTTCGGCAACGTGCGGCTGGCCGCGACGCCTGCGGGCAACACGCTGCTGCTGTGGCAGGACGGCGCGGACGTCAAGGGCCGCATCTACAACTCCGCGGGCACGCAGACCAAGGACTTCGGCACGTTGGGCACGAGCTGGGCCGGCTTCGACGTCGCGTCCCGCGCGGACGACACGTTCGTCATCACCTGGTCCGCTTCCGGGAACGTCTACGCGCAGATCTACACGGCCAGCGGCACACCTGACGGAAGCCAGATCGTGGTGTCCGACTCCGCGGGCACGCAGGCCAACCCGGCCATCGACGCGAACAACCAGGGGCGGTTCATCATCGCGTGGGAGAGCAACGGCGACGGCGACAACGACATCTACTTCAAGATCTTCAAGATCGACGGGTCTCCGCTGGGTCCGCCCGAGGCCAAGGTGAACACCACGGACAGCGGCAACGAGGTGAGCCCCGACGTGTCCGCGTTCGACGCGGCGGGCAACTACATCATCGCCTGGGAGGGCAAGGATCCCGCCGGATCGGGCATCCTGGCCCAGTTCTACAACAAGAACGGGGTCCCCGTGGGGACCGAGAAGATCGTGAACGTCAAGACCACCGGCAACCAGACCGTCCCGCGGGTCAAGACCCTTGCCAGCGAGGAAGCGGTCATTGCGTGGCGCGGGGACGATGGCCACGTCTGGGCGCGCAAGTACGACCCCAACGGCGAGGCGCTGAACCACTCCAAGGAGCTCGTCCACAACACGACCACGGCCGGCGAGCAGACCTCGCCCGCGGCCGCGGCACAGGGCGTCGACGGGTACGTCGCGGTGTGGGAGCACACCGCGGGTACCAACGTGGACGTCAAGGCGCGGCGCTTCGGCCCCACCGGCGCGGGCATCGGCGACGAGTTCACGGTGAACACCACGACCGCGGACGTCCAGAACGAGCCGGTGGTCGGGACCGATTCCGCGGGCAAGTTCGTGGTGGCATGGGCTTCCTTCGGGCAGGACACCGACCTCGAAGGCGTGTACTTCCGGCGGTTCAATGCGGACGGGACCCCGGGGTCCAACGAGATCGCGGTCAACCAGACCACGAAGGAGGAGCAGTTTGCCCCGGCCCTGGCCGTGGACCGGTCCGCAGGATTCGACGGCCAGTTCGCGGTGGTCTGGACTTCCTACCTCCAGGCCGGCGGGGCAGCCTACGACGTCATGGGACGGTGCTTTGCCGCGTCCAACAACCCGCTCGGCAACGAGTTCATGGTGAACACCTACACGACGAACAACCAGGACAACGCCGCGATCGCGCTCGTCCCGCAGGGCCCGTCCCGCTACGTGGTCGTCTGGTCTTCCTACGGCGAGGACGGCGACAACTACGGCATCTACGCACAGCGCCTGAGCCCTACCTGCTCCAAGCAGGCCGACCCGTTCAAGGTCAGCACCACGTCGGCCAACGTCCAGTCGCAGCCGGTCATCGCGGCCGACGCCGCGGGCAATTTCGTCGTGGCATGGCGCTCCCTCAACCAGGACGGCGACAACTACGGTGTCTATGCCCAGCGCTACGACAACGCGGGGAACAAGGTCGGAGCCGAGTTCAAGATGAACCCGGTCACGGCCGGAGAGCAGTCCACGCCGACCCTCGCGTTCCTGTCGGACAACACCCTCATGGCCGGGTGGAGGACCACGGGAGAGGACGAGCAGGGTGCGTCGGTGAAGTTCCTCCACTACAAGGCGGACTTCTCTGCCGCGGACGGGCTCGACTTCCTCGGGAACATCTACTACCAGACGAACCAGGAGCTTCCCTTCCTCTGCCCGTTGGCCGACAAGAAGTACGTCGTGCTGTGGCGCTCGGAAGGGCAGGACGGCGGGGCCGGCGGCGTGGTGGGCAGGATTCTCCCGTAAGCGGCTGCCCGCGGGGTGCGAACCAGCGTGTGGCAGGAGCCCGCGTGGAGGGGAGCGGGGGAGACCGGCGTTCAGCCGCAGCTCCCCCGGCTGCCCCGGAAGCAGAGCGGCTCCTGCCAATCTGCCGCCGCGGCGATCGCACCCCTGCCCGCGGGGTGCGAACCAGCGTGTGGCAGGAGCCCGCGTGGAGGGGAGCGGGGGAGACCGGCGTTCAGCCGCAGCTCCCCCGGCTGCCCCGGAAGCAGAGCGGCTCCTGCCAATCTGCCGCCGCGGCGCGGCTGGCGTCTACCCCTGGGGCTTGCCCCTGGCCTTGGGCCGATTCTTGGGCAGGGTCATCCCGTACCGCTCCATCCAGCGGTACACCTGGCGCCTGTTCGTCTTGAGGTGTTGGGCCACCGCGGTTGCGCTGCCGCCGTGCAGCTCGAGGAGGTCCATGAGGCGCCGGGGAGCGGGCGCCACCGGCACGGTGGTCGTGCCTGCCAGGATGTCCGCGTCGTCGCGCCGGTCCCAGGCCGCCACCTCGTCCACGTCGACCCCGCCCCCCTCCCGTGTGCCGGCAAGGAGTCGCTCGACGCTACGGACGAGCTGGCGGGCATCGTGCTGCCAGGCTGCCACGAGCATCTGCTCCAGCAGGTCCGCGCCGAGCACTTCTGCGGGGTTCTTCCCTTGGCGCCGCATGGCCTGGTAGATGAGCGGCATGATATCTGCCCTGCGCTGGCGCAGCGGCTGGATGCGGAACACGGCTTCCTCCAGCACGCGGCGCAAGCCGGGAATCAGTCCCGGCTCGCTTCGCACCGCTGCCCGGACCGGATTCATGGTCCCGGCCACGCGGACGTCGCCCTTGCGCACCACCCAGTCCCCGGCCCGCTGGAACTCTCCGGTCCGGAGGAACTCCACCAGGAGCGCCTGCTCCATCTCGGGCAGGTGGTCGATGTTCTTGAGAAGGAGGGTTCCGCCGGCAGCCTGCTCGACGCGACCGATGCCGCCGATCCCTTCCGAGGAGGGGCCGGAAGCGCTGCCGAAGAGGAGTCGCTGGGCGTGGCCGGTGGGGATCCCGCTGCAGTCGAACGCGCCGAACGGTCCCTTGCGGCCGGAGAGTGCATGCATGGCAGCGGCCATGCGCTCCTTTCCGCAGCCGACGTCCCCCACGAAGAGGACGCAACGGCGACTGGGAGCGACCATGCGCAGCCGCTGCATCGCGGACACCATCTGCGAGCTGCACGCCACAGACCCCACGCGGAGCCACTCCGGCGTGATGGACGGCGCTTCCCGGACCACGAGGAAGAGGCTGTCGCCGGCCCGGACGACATCCTGGTCCCTCAGGAACTGGCTTCCCACGCGCACCCTGTTGACCCAGGTCCCGTTGGTGCTGTTGATGTCGTCGACGCGCAGGGCATCCCCGCTGCGCACGAGCCTGAAGTGGGTGCGGGACATGGCCCCGTCCACCACGTACACCTTGCCGTGGCTCGCGTCGCGTCCGACTTCCAACTCGGCTTGCACCGGAAGCATGCGGGAGGGAAACCCGTTCCCGTCCAGCGGCGGGAACACCTGGACCAGCCACCAGGGCCTGTCCTCCTCGGCAGGTGTCGGCCGCACGGTCTTCTGCACCCGCTTCTGCGTGGGGACGCCAGTGGGAGCCACTCTCCTGCGGGGAGCGGAGGGCTCCCCTTCCGCGGCTTCCGGAACCCCGGGTGAAGTGGGATCCTCGTTGAGACCGCAGGGGTTGGACGATGGCGGCCGATTGGTCGAGTCTCTTTCCACCCTAGACCTCTTCTCCGAGACTTGTATACCCGTTCTTCGTGGACACCGCAAGTCCGTTGATCCCGGGGCGGGTTCTCCCTTGCCATGCCCGGTCGAAACGTCTATGCTGGCCGGGCTTCTGGGAGGACTCGGCGATGCGGACCATTATCGAGCCGTTCAAGATCAAGATGGTCGAGCCCCTGCGAATGTCCACTGCGGACCACCGCCGCAGGGTCATGCAGGAAGCGGGCTACAACGCGTTCCTGATCCGGTCGGAGGACGTGATCATCGACCTGCTGACCGACAGCGGCACTTCGAGCATGAGCGACCGGCAATGGGCAGAGATGATCCTCGGGGACGAGGCGTACGCGGGAAGCCGGTCCTTCTTCAAGCTCGAGGAGGTAGTGCGGGACATCACGGGCTTCAAGTACGTCATCCCGACGCACCAGGGCCGCGCTGCGGAGCGCATCCTGTTCTCCGTCGCGACGAGGAAGGGAGACACCATCCCGAACAACACCCATTTCGACACGACCCGGGCCAACGTGGAGTACAACGGTGCGGTTGCGCTGGACCTGATGACCGATGAGGGGCTCAGCCCCTCCAGCCAGCATCCGTTCAAGGGCAACATGGACTGCTCCAAGCTGGAGCGCTTGCTGGCCGACACGCCTCGGGAGCGCATCCCGCTGGGCATGATCACGGTCACGAACAACGCTTCCGGGGGCCAGCCGGTCTCCATGGAGAACATCCGCGCGGTGTCCGCGCTGTACCGCAGGCACGGCATCCCGTTCATCTTCGATGCGTGCCGGTTTGCGGAAAACGCGTACTTCATCAAGAGCCGCGAGCCCGGCTACCGGGACCGGTCGATCAAGAGCATCGCGCAGGAGATGTTCTCCTACGGCGACGGGTGCACGATGAGCGCCAAGAAGGACGCGTTCGCCAACATCGGCGGATTCCTTGCGCTCAACAACGACGAGTGGGCGGACCGGGCGCGCACGCTGCTGGTGCTCACCGAGGGCTTCACCACCTACGGGGGCCTTGCGGGCAGGGACCTTGCGGCCATCGCACAGGGGCTCGTCGAGGTCCTGGACGAGGACTACATGGAATACCGGATCGCGTCCACCCGCTATCTCGGAGAGCACCTCCAGAAGATCGGCGTGCCGATCTTCCAGCCGCCGGGAGGACACGCCATCTACATCGACGCCAGGGCGTTCCTGCCTCACATCCCGCCCCAGCAGTTCCCCGGCCAGGCGCTGGTGGTCGAGATGTACATCGAAGCAGGCATCCGCGCGGTGGAGATCGGGTCGGTCATGTTTGGGAGGACGAATCCCGAGACCGGCGCGTTCCAGCCGGCCAAGAACGAGCTGGTCCGGCTGGCCATCCCGCGGCGCGTCTACACGCAGAGCCACGTGGACTACGTCATCGAGGCCATGGAGTCCCTGGCGCAACGCAAGGGGGACGTCCGGGGGTTGCGCTTCGAGCGGGAGACTCCCATCCTGCGTCACTTCACCTCCACGTTCCGACCCGTGAGCTGATCCATGAGGTTCCGATGCTAGCGCTCATCACCAACGACGACGGCATACAGTCTCCGGGAATCTCCGTGCTGGCAGAGGTTGCGCGCCGGGTGTTCGACCGTGTCGTGGTGGTCGCTCCCCGCGGGCAGCAGAGCGCGGTAAGCCACGCCATCACCATCAACAAGATGTTCCGTGTGTTCCCTGACGGGCAGGACCGGTACGCGCTGGAAGCGACGCCTGCGGACTGCGTGTTCTATGCCGTGCGCCAGATACTGGACCAGAAGCCGGACTACGTCCTGTCCGGGGTGAATCTCGGCCCGAACCTCGGCTTCGACACCCTCTATTCGGGGACCGTGGCAGGCGCACGGGAAGGGCTCATGCACGGCATCCGCAGCATTTCGTTCTCGCTGGCCGCCAACCGGCCCGTGCCCTTTGACCAGGCCGCTCCGGTCATTGAGCAGGTGCTGCGCAACGCCGGGCGTTTCGACTGGGATCCGGACGTGATGCTCAACGTCAACATCCCGTCCCGGGAGATGTTCAGCGACCCCAAGGGATTTCGGGCCTGCTCACTCGGCACGCGGGTCTTCGACAACAAGACCGCGCAGTTCACCGACCCCATGGGCAACACCCACGGGTGGATCGGCGGACGGGAGTTCGCTCTCAAAGGAGACGACGACTCGGATTGCGTGTGGCTGAAGAAAGGCTATGTCACCATTACGCCCCTGACGTGGAACCTGTGCTCCAAGGGGATGAAGGCAGCCGTCCGGCTGGCAGGAGACCTGGGAACCGAGGGGGCATTGGACACTGCGCAGCAAGGGAGGAGCAGATGACGGACCTCAACACGTTCATTCGAGCCATTCCCGACTTTCCCAAGCCCGGGATCCTGTTCCGAGACATCACGCCGCTGCTCCTGGCTCCGGAGGCCTTCCGAGCTGCCGTGGACCAGATGGCCGCGCCGCTGGCAGGAAGCCCTCCCGACGTGTTTGCCGCGATCGAGTCCCGCGGGTTCCTGTTCGCTTCTGCGCTGGCTTACAAGCTGGGCCGCGGGCTGGCCATCATCCGCAAGCCGGGCAAGCTTCCGTACAAGACCCGGACGGCTTCCTACTCGCTGGAGTACGGCAAGGACCGCATCGAGATACACGAGGATGCCATCAAACCGGGTCAGACCGTGGTGCTGGTGGACGACCTGCTTGCCACGGGCGGCACCATGGAGGCCGCGGGCCGGCTCGTGGCCGAGCTGGGCGGCCGTGTCACCGAGTACCTGTTTGCCATCGAGCTGGCCGACCTCAACGGGCGCCGGAAGCTGACCGCGGCGCCGGTCCGCTGCCTCCTCTCCTACTGACACTTCTCGAACCCGATCCGCACGTCGTCGATGTAGACCCCCTCGGGCAGCGGGCTCGGGGGCAGGAAGACCGAGGGGAAGTTCAGGGTGAAGGAGATTCGGACGTTCTTCCCCTTGTACGCGCTCAGGTCGTGCTGCGCGCTGAGCCATGCCTTGCCCGGCAGGTCCGAGCCGCACACCTTGGCCAGTTGGACCTCCCCGAGCATGTCACTGCTCTTGGCCGTCACGGTCAGGCAGTTCTTGGAGTCGGGCAGGATGTCGATATAGCGCTGGTAGCTGACCACCGGCGTCAGGTCCGGGATGGCGTCGATCTCCACGTACGGAGTGCTGGCCACGACCACGCCGGAGCTCGTGTTCGCGAGGTAGGAGCGCAGGAACGTGTTGCCGCAGTACAGGGAGTTGGGCTTCGACACGTACCGGTAGGAGTCGACCTTCCAGGTGACACCCGCGTTGTTGGTGGAGAACGACCATCCGTCGGCCACGCCGTCGTCGAAGGTCTCCAGCTTGTTCGTGGCCGGCCGGTGCAGGCAGACACCGCCGCCCGGAACGCCGTCGCACGTGTCGATGGTGCAGGAGACTCCGTCGCTGCAGCCCTTGACCCCTTCGCAGCAGGAAAGCGGGTTGGCGGAGTCTACGATCCGAATGTTGTCCACATACACGCCCTCCGCGTTGTTCTGGACCGCATTCGAGGAGAATCCGAACACGAGGTACACCTGCTGCCCCTTGTACCCGGAGAGAGCGACGCTGGCATTCTTGAACCCGCCCGTTGAGCCGCACTCCTTGTAGATCTGGGTGCCCGAGTCCGCCAGGGACGTGGCTACCCGCACCTCGAAGAAGTCGCCGCAGCCGTTTTCAGCAAGGCCGGTCCAGTAGCTGAAGGTGAGCACGGGCGTGGAGTAGAGCGGGATCGGAATGACGGGAGTCCGGGCCCACACGGTGCTGCTGGTGCCCGCGTAGCTGTGGGACTTGAGGTAGCCTGCGTAGAGCGAGTACGGGGTGCTGCTGGAGCGCTTGTTGTCCACCTGCCACGTCACGTCCGGGTTGCTGACCGGGGCCGCGTAGATGTACCACTTGGAGGAATCCCCGGTGTCGAGCGGGATCGAGCCCGTGTCGAAGTCCTCGCTGAAGTAGCTGCCTCCGGTCGCGCTGTACTTGCACTCGTAGCTGAGGCACTGGTCGAGGGTGCACAGCGGGCCGTCGTTGCAATCGCCGTCGAACTGGCAGCAGCCCGCCTTCGGGCCCGCGGTGACAGCGATCTCGTCGAGGTAGATGCCCTCGGCCTGGTTGTACATGGCGTCCACGGTCCTGAAATTGAACCGGAACCGCACCGACTTCCCGCCGAATGCGCTGATGTCGAACGCAGCAGGAACGAACGCTCCGCCCGTGCTGGAGCAGAGCCTCGGCACGAGGGTGCTGAGGGTTCCGTCCTCCGCCTCCACCTGGATCTCGAGGAAGTCGTAGTTGCAGTCCTGCTCGGCCACGTCCGCGTAGTACTTGAACGAGAGCTGGTTGGTCACGCCCGCCACGATGCGGACCGGAGGGGAGTACGCGGTCGCGTCGCCGATGCCGTGGTCGTAGGTGAAGTCCTTCGGGTTGCCCACGTACAGGCTCTGCTTGCCCGCGGACGACCGGTGGTCGCTGATGGACCAGAAGATGTCCGGGGAGCCCGAGGGCGGATTGACCCGGTAGAGCCACCCGTTGCCCCCCAGCTCGAATCCCCACAGCGCGAGCAGAACGGGTGTGGATATGGGCGCTGCCTTGCAGGTTCCGCCTCCGCAGAAGTCCGCGGTGCACCCGAGGCCGTCGTCGCACTTGGGCGCGGTATTCAGGCAGAAGCCGCCCACGCACAGGTCGTCGCTGCACGCGTACTTGTCATCGCAGTCCGCGTCCGAGTGGCAACAGTTGAAGACCGGGGCGCCGGCGCACACTCCCATGTTGCAGACGTCGCCCGAGGTGCAGCTCTCTCCATCGTCGCACGCCTTGGTGTTGAAGGGGTTCGAGCACAGCCCGGTGGTCGGGTCGCACGCATCGTCGGTGCAGATCTTCCCGTCGCTGCAGTCCTTGGGGACACCGGAGCAGACCCCCCCGGCGCACACGTCAGACTGGGTGCAGGGCTGACCGTCGTTGCACGCCTTGGTATTGAAGGTCTGCTTGCACAACCCGCTTGCCGTGTCGCAGTAGTTGTCGGTGCAGACGTTGCCGTCCTCGCAGTTCTTGGCCTTGCCCGCGCACGCCCCGCCGGAGCACTTGTCCGACTCGGTGCACAGGTTGCCGTCGTCGCAGGAAGCGGTATTCGGGGTGTGGACGCAGCCGCTGGTCGGGTCGCACGAGTCGTCGGTGCACGGATTGCCGTCGCCGCAGCCGAGCGCGCTGCCGGTGCAGGTCCCCGCGACGCACGCGTCCCCCACGGTGCACTGGTTGTTGTCGTTGCACGCTCCGGCCACGGGTGAGAAGAAGCACTTCGGCTGGTTGTTCTCCGGGCTGCACACGTCGCTGGTGCACGGGTTGTTGTCGTTGCACGGGTAGACCGACCCGGCGCAGGCCCCGGCCGCGCACTTGTCGCTGACCGTGCACGGGTTGCCGTCGTCGCACGCCACGGTGTTGTTGGTGAACACGCATCCGGTGGCCGCGTTGCACGTGTCGGTGGTGCAGACGTTGTTGTCGTTGCACACCTTTGCGGTGCCGGTGCACGTGCCGTCGGTTCCGCAGTGGTCGTCCGTGGTGCACGCGCTATTGTCGTTGCACAGCGTCGTGACCGGAGCGGGCACGAGATCGCACGCACCCGAGGCCGGCTGGCACTGGTATCTCAGGCAGGGCTTGTCCACGGGGTCGGACGGGCACTGGATCACGGTGCCCGGCTTGGTCTGGCATGCGTTGTTCACGCACTCCGGGATGCCATTGCACTTGTTGTTGTCATCCACGCACGGCTGGGCCGGCCCGCACGCGCAGGTCCACGCGCCCGGCACGCACTGCCCGTTCTGGCACTTGTCGCCGGAGGTGCAGGTGTTGTTGTCGTTGCACGAGGCGGTGTTGGGCACGTACACGCACCCGCCCTGAGCGGTCACGCAGGAATCGTTGGTGCAGACGTTGTTGTCGTTGCACGAAAGCGTCCCGCCGCCTTTGCACGAGCCTGTGACGCACGTGTCGCCCGTGGTGCACGGGTCGCCGTCGCTGCACGAGCCTCCGCTCAGGGGGTCGTACTTGCACATGCCGGTAATGGGGTTGCAGGAGTCCGAGGTGCAGACCTTGGAGTCGTCACACGTCTTGGGGTTGGCGCCGGTGCACTTGCCGCCCACGCACGTGTCGGTCTGGGTGCACGCGCTGCCGTCGTTGCAGGTCACCGCGGGAGCGTCGGGCACCGGCGGGAAGAAGCAGCCCTGGACCGGGTCGCACAGATCCTGCGTGCACGGGTTCGTGTCCGTGCAGGTCTTGGTGCTCCCCACGCACTTCCCGTCCACGCACTTGTCGGACTCGGTGCACACGTTGCTGTCGGTGCACGCGACGCCGTCCAGCGATTCGTGGATGCAGCCGAGGGTGGGGTTGCACAGGTCCTTGGTGCATGGGTTCTTGTCGTCGCAAGACAGCTGGGCGTCGCCCGCGCACTTCCCGTTGACGCACTTGTCTCCGGTGGTGCACGGGTTGCCGTCGCTGCACGTGGCCAGGCTCGTGGGCACGTGCTGGCAGCCGAGGGTCTTGTCGCAGGAGTCTGTGGTGCACGGGTTGCCATCGTCGCAGGTGGACGGGTTGCCGGGCTGGCACTTGCCGCCCGTGCACGAGTCGCCCTCGGTGCAGGGGTTCCCGTCCTCGCACGGTCCCGTGCTCTCCGCGTGCTTGCAGCCCGCGGGCTCGGCGCAGCTGTCCGTGGTGCACGAGTTCTGGTCGTCGCACGGGTTCGGGCTCGTCACGCACTGGTCCTCGTCACACGTCTCGAGCACGGTGCAGGCCAGGTCGTCCTGGCAGGGGGCGCCGTCCAGCTCTTCGTGCTGGCAGCTGCCCATCTCGCAGGCGTCCTGCGTGCAGGGGTTGCCGTCCCCGCAGTCGAGGGGCTTTCCGCCTGCGCACTCGCCCTTGACGCAGACGTCGCCCGTGGTGCAAGGGTCACCGTCGTCGCAGGGTAGCTCCGCTGCGTAGTGGACGCATCCGATCACCGGGTCGCACGCGTCCGCGGTGCAGGGGTTGCCGTCGTCACACGGGTTCGTCTTGCCCTTGCACTCCGCGTCCTGGCAGGCGTCCCCGATGGTGCACGCATTGCCGTCGTCGCAGGCCACCTGGGCCGGAACGTGTGCGCAGCCGCCCTTGGACGCGCAGTAGTCGATGGTGCAGGGATTCCCGTCGTCACACGAGACCATCTTGCCCACGCATTTGCCCAGCGAGCATCCGTCGGCCTCGGTGCACGGGTTGCCGTCGTCGCAGGGCTTCGTGTTCGGCAGCCACGCGCAGTCCGCTATCGCGGGGTCGCACGCGTCGTCGGTGCACGGGTTGCCGTCGTTGCACGGCTTGAAATACCCGGTGCACTCCCCGTTCATGCACACGTCCCCCTCGGTACATCCCTGGCCGTCGTCGCACGCCATGCCGTCCGGGAAGACGGCCAGCTCGCAGGTCCCGCTCCCGGGATCGCACAGCGCCTTCTTGCAGGGTGCATCCAGCGAGGTGTCGCACTTCACGATGGTGACGGGGTCGGTCTCGCAGAAGCCCGCGGTGCAGTGCAGCGTTCCGTTGCACAGGTCCGCGTCTTCGAACTTGGCGCAGTCCGCATCCTTCTCGCAGGGGCACTGGTTGTCGTGACCCTCGCAGGCTCCGTCGACACAGCTGTCTTTCAGCGTGCAGGAGTTCCCGTCGTCGCACGCGCCACCGGAGGTCTTCACGTGGAGACACCCGGTCGCGGGGTCACACGAGTCCTGGGTGCACACGTTTCCGTCCTCGCAGGGTACGGGCTGCCCGACGCACTGCCCCGCGAAGCAGGAGTCTCCCGCGGTGCACGCGCTCTGGTCCGAGCAGGGCGTGCCGGCAGGCTCGTCCACGCCCACGCAGTCCCCGGTAGCCGGGTCGCACGCGGTGTTGGAGCACTGGGACTGTCCCACCTCGCATGCGACCACGCTGCCCGGCTCGAACACGCAGAAGCCGCCCGAGCAGTGGAGCGTTCCGTTGCAGAGGTCCTCGTCCTCGAAGAACGCGCAGTCGGCATCCACCGCGCACGGGCACGAGTTCGTCCCGCCAATGCACTGGCCGGCCTTGCACGTGTCGCCGGAGGTGCAGAGGAATCCGTCGTCGCAGGGGCCGCCGGTCGCAGGCTCCGACACGCACCCCAGAGCCGGATCGCAGGTGTCCTCGGAGCACGGGTTTCCGTCGTCGCAGGGCTTGGGGATGCCTCCCTGGCACTGGCCGAAGAAGCACGCGTCCCCGAGGGTGCACTCGTTGCCGTCGCTGCACTCCGAACCGTACGGGTTGTCCTTGAGGAAGCACTTGCCGGTAAAGGGGTTGCAGGTGTTGGTCATGCAGGGGCTGTCGAGGCTCGGGTCGCACGCGATCTGGGTCGCGGGGTCCTCGATGCACAGATTGCCCTGGCAGATCAGCGTGCCGTCGCACAGGTTGAAGTCCTCGTAGGGTGCACAGTCCGCGGTCTGCTGGCACTGGCAGGAAGGGGCACCGGAAACGCAGGCGCCGGCCAGACACAGGTCGGGAGCGGTGCACGGATCGCCGTCGTCGCAGGGGGTGTTGGTCTGCAGCGAATGCATGCATCCTGACGCGGGGTCGCATGCGTCCAGCGTGCAATCATCCTGGTCATCGCAGTCCAGCGCGTCCTGTCCGACGCAGGCTCCGTCCTTGCAGGTGTCGGTCTTGGTGCACGCGTCCCCGTCGTCGCACACCGCGCCCGTGACGGCTTCGTGCACGCACCCGGATTCCTTGGCGCAGCCGTCCTTGGAGCACGGGTTCCCGTCGTCGCAGTCCAGGGCCGTGCCCACGCACGCTCCGTCCTGGCAGCGGTCCTTCCCGGTGCAGGCGTCCCCGTCGTCGCAGAACGTTCCATCCCAGAGTGCCGCGTCCTCGCACTTGCCCGTCTCCGGGTTGCACGTGGAGAGCGTGCACGGCCCCGGCTTGCACTGTGCCCCCCCCTCGGTGCCGGGATGGCACTTGGCGTCGGTGCAGACATACGGCGGGGCGCAGAGGTCGCCTTCGGACAGGTAGGCGCAGTCCTCGTCCGAGCCGCACGCAACGCACACGTACTTGTTGCCCTGCAGGCAGGTGCCACCGTCGCAGACGTCTCCCTGTGTGCAGGGATTCCCGTCGTCGCACGGGGTGCCGTTGTCCACCGCGTGGCTCTCGCACAGGCCGGACCCCGGGTTGCAGACGGATGTGACGCAGGGCCCTGAGGGCGGCGGGCACATGACTTCCGAGCCCGGAGCCGGCACGCACTGCTTGGCAACGCATGCGAGGACCCCGTTGCACGGGTTCGAGTCGTCGTTGAGGGCGCAGTCGGCGTCCGTGTCACACGCGCAGTCGTTGGGGCCGCCGACGCAGGCCGACTGCTTGCACTTGGACTGGGCGGTGCACGGATTCCCGTCGTCGCAGTCGCCTCCGTCCACGGGGGCGAACACGCACCCGGCCTGCTCGTCGCACGAGTCCTGGGTGCAGGGGTTGCCGTCGTCGCACGCCTCCGGTGCGCCTCCGCCGCAGGTTCCCTGCGAGCAGTAGGAGAGCTTCGTGCAGGCCAGCCCGTCGTCGCAGTGGGTCCCGTCCTTCATGTCCTCCACCATGCACAGGCCGGCCGCGGAGTCACACAGGGCCAGCCGGCACGGGCCGAGATCGACGTAGTGAGCGATGCACTGCTCGTGCGACGTGCACGGCACGATCTCCTGCTTCCCGTCCCCGGCCGTGACGTCCCCGGCATCCGCGGCATCCCCGCGCACCGCCGCGTCTCCGGAAGCGTCCCCTTCCGCGCCGACGTCCACGGAAACCGAGCCGGCGGACGAGCAGGCCAACATGCATGCGAGGCCCAGCGCAACGGGCACGCGACAAACAGGTGAACAACGCATCTGGACATCCTCCCTACGATGTGGGTATCCGAGACGACGAACTAGAGTACTTTACGCGCCCGGGCGCGTCAAATGCCGTTGCGGTGGAGGGTGCGATGGCCGCAGTGGCAGATTGGCAGGAGCCGCTCTGCTTCCGGGGCAGCCGGGGGAGCTGCGGCTGAACGCCGGTCTCCCCCGCTCCCCTCCACGCGGGCTCCTGCCACACGCTGGATCGCACCCCGCGGTGGATCAGAGTCCTACGGGTTCGTTTGCGCTGGCTCGTCGTGTGCGTACTCGGAGAGCGCCTCCAGCAGCCGGGTCCCCAGGCTCCGGTGGGCTTCCCACTGCCCGAAGACCCCGCCGGCGGGCACCAGCGAGCGCAGCGCGTCGTCCAGCGCCTTGCTGCCAGCCGCGGCGGGCCTTGGCCAGTACTCGGTACCTGGCAGCGGGATGTAGGTATGTGCGTGGATGCGCGCCCCTCGAGCAACCAGGTAGCGCAGCACTTCCACCGTCTCCGTCACGTCCTCGGGGGTCTCGTCCGGCAAGCCGAAGATGACGTCCACAGCCACCTCGTACCCGAACTCGATGGCCAGACCCACCGCGTCCAGGGCCTGGCGGACCGTGTGCCCCCTGCGGCACGCGGTCAGCAGCCGGTCGCTTCCGGCCTGCATGCCCACCGTGATGCCGCGGTTGGATGCATACCGCCGGAGCACCTCCAGCGTTTCTCCGGTCACGCAGTCGGGCCTCACCTCGGAGGGGAAGCTTCCCAGGAACACCCTGCCGCGCCCCGCGGCACGGGCCGCTTCGGACAGGAGCTGCTCCAGCGCGTGCGGGCTCACGCGGCCGGGCGCCGCGCCGTAGCCGAACGCGTTGGGAGCGACGAACCGGAAGTCCACGAGCCCGAGGGCCGCCATGTCCCTCACCTGGCGAGCCACGGAGTCCACGCTCCGGTGGCGGACATCCCGGCCGAACAGCCGCGGGGTCTGGCAGTACGCGCATCGGTACGGGCAGCCACGGGAGATCTCGACCGGGCCGCACGCGTGGTAGGCCGTTGCGACGCTGGGGTAGCTCAGGGCTCCCGGACGCCCGTGCAGGATCCCGCGGGCGACTGCCGCCGGGCCTGCGGCCACGAGATGCGCAAGCCAGTCGGCGAAGGTGCGCTCCCCTTCCCCGACCACCACGAGGTCGAACCCCATCCGGAGCGCGTGCCGCGGCATGGCGGTGGGGTGGGGGCCACCCGCGACGCGCAGGACACGCCCTGCCGCGGGGCGGGAAAGCAGGGGCATCTCCGACACGGCAAACAGCTGCGGCGAGGAGAACGAAACCGCGGCGACCACCGCGTCATAGCGACCCGCGGCTCCGGACACGCGGCGCTCGAAGGCTTCCGCGGTCCGCTCGAGGTACACGTCCACCCGGGCCGACAGGCCTTCGCAGTCCAGCGCGGCCAGCAGCGCGTTGATGCTGTTCCTGGTGTCCCGCCGGTAGTAGCAGACGAGTGCTGCCTGCACGTGCTGCCCCCTCGGGTCGGGAATACCAGCGCCGGAAGGACGGGTCAAGGACCGCGGCGTGCGCGCAGCAGCCACAGCCCTGTCCAGCTGGCCGCGGCCAACGCAGCTAGCGCCAGCGACGCGAATCGGGCAGCGAACCAGACCGACTTCTCCTGGAGCGGGTTCTCGCCGGCCGCCTTGTCGATGGGGTACAGGGCCAGAGACGGGTCCTCTTCCGGCCTCACGATCCGGGGGACGTCCGGCAGCACGACCTGCTGCTCGGCACCCGCGGGCACGCCGTAGATTTCCGCGACCGGCTCCCCCTTCTGCCACAGGAGCTTCTGCATCTGCACGACCTCGGGCGGATGCGGCGTGATCACCAGCACCTTCTGAGAGAAGACCTGGGTCAGGACCAGCGCTGCACCCCACACGGCCAGGAGCAGGGCCGGGAACACCAGGCCGCATGCCCTGAGCAGCCGGGTCACTTCGCAGTCTCCATGGCAAACAGGCTCAACCGCACCTTCCAGGAGTCGCTGACCTTGGCCGCTGCCATGTCGGGGATCGCCACGCCGAAGTCGGAGAGCTTCACCTCGAACTCCGCTCTCACGCGAAGCCAGTTGGCTTCCTTCATGCCCGCCTTGACCGCGAGCTCACGCCCGATGCGCGTCGCTTCCACGGTCACCGTCAGGGGCTTGCCCACGCCGTGCAACGAGAAGGTGCCGGATACCTCGTACCTGTCCCCGCCAAGGGACTTGATCCTGCTGCCCTTGAACGCAATGGCCGGGTACTTCTTCGCATCGAGCCAGTACTCGGAGCGCAGGTGCTCGTCCCGCAGGTCGATCCCGGTGCGCAGCGAGTCCACCGGGACCTTGAAGTCGAAGGACCCGGCTCCGGGGGCCAGCGAAGCGGTTCCCGTGATGGAGTGCGACACCCCGAGGATGTCCTCCACGTCCATCCTGGACTCGAACGCGATGTTCACGAACTTGGAGTCCACTCCGAAGTCGTACGTCTGAGCCACGGCTGCGGTCGGCAGCAGCAGCCCGGCGGCAACGATGAATGCTGTGGAAAGCCTGTTTCTCGTCATGGGCGACCTCCGTTCTTTCAACCTACGGGGGAAAGATGCGAACGGTGCACCCGCGTTCAAGTGGGCAGAGGAACCGTGGCGCTTGCCGCGGCCGCGCGTCCGGCCCTTGCCGCGGCCCGGCGTTCGGGGATAATGGGCGCATGGGCCGCGTGCGCACATACCTGCTGGCATGTTGTCTCCTGCTGACCGGGTGCCCCCGAGCGGTCACCCGTGTGGAGGTGCAGTCTCCCCTCGACGCCAGGGAACGGGAAGCGCTGGATTCGCTGCAGCTCCTGTTCGACACCGCGGCATCGGACGGGGAGTCCATCTGGCCCGGATACCGCCCCGATGCGCTCCCATACCTCGTGTTCAGGCCCGGGCAGCGCAGCTTCCTCGTGAACCCGAGGTCCGTGCCCGCCGGAGCGGTGCTCCTGCACCCACGCGGCATCCGGTACACGGTCTACGCAATCGCGGCAGCAGACATGGCGGTCCGGCCGGGTCTCCCCTTCTCCCGGGAGTTCCCGGTGGGGGACTCCACCGCGTTCCTCGTGCGGCACACGGTCCACAACGACCGGGACGGGTGGTTCCGGCTCGTGGTGCACGAGGTGTTCCACGAGCACCAGCGCCAGGCCTTCCGCAAGGCGCCCTTCCCAGCCAGGTGCCGCTTCCCCTACGAGGACCGCGAGATGCGCTTCCTGGGCCTGGTCGAGGAGAAGCTCCTGGCTTCCATGATGCGCAAGGACGAGTCGGACGTGGTGGTCTCGGACCTGGCGTTGCTGGCGGGCATCCGCAGCCGGCGCTATGCGCTGGCGGACGGCCCCGCGGACCAGGGGATCGAGTACTGGGAGGAGAAGACCGAAGGCACCGCCAGGTACGTCGAGGAATCCTATGCCGCGGCAGCGGGCCTCACGGACCGCGCCGCGTGCCGCAGCAAGCTCGAGAAGTACCTGGACGACGTGCCTGCCGAGGACCTCCAGAAGTGGAAGTACTACCGCTCCGGACTGGCGCTTGCCCTGGCCATGGATTCGCTCGGGCTGGACGGGTGGAAGGCCGCGTGCGAGGAGGACCGGTGCATCTTCCCGTTCCTCCTGGAAGCGCTTCCACAGGACGCGATTCCGTCCGGGCAGGCGCTGGACGCACAGGTGGAGCAGTTCCGCCCCTTCATGGCAACCATCGACGCGGCCACGGAGGGGTACCTCGAGCGGGAGAAGTCGCTGCTTGCCGCCTGGCAGGCCGAGGGCACGCACCAGTTTCGGGTCGCACTCGGCTCCCGGGGAGCAGCCTACTACTCGAACCGGGGCGTGACGTTCGTGATGGCCGACTGCTCGCGGCTGGTGACGGGCATCCTGCAGTTCGTGGATCGATCGTACGGGCTGGAAGTCCGCAACAGGGGCATCCGCCTGTCGGGCATGGACGGCCCCTATGTCATCGTCTTCTACGAGGATGCGGACAAGGGGTCGCTTCGGCTGGACGGCCGCGACTACACGGCCGGAAGCGGCAAGCAGTCCTTCGCACGGTCGCTCAGCGCATCCTACCCCGGGTTCGACGTCGACTGGCAGGGCAGCGGGACGGCGGAAGTCACCGGGGATCGCGTGGCGTTGGAATTGTATTGACTGGCGCGCGCGGATTGATAATCTATGCGCCGTCCACGAACGGGTGGCACTGCAACCGGGAGGTCGATGATGAACAGGTTCCTGGCTCTTCTCATGGCTGCTGTCGTTTCTGCTGCGGGCTGCGGCACTCCGAACAACGAGCTGCCGGAGCGCGTGACGCCCGACCCCACCGCATCCGGTGCGGTCACCGTTCCGGACGACGCACCGCTTCCCACCTGCCTCATCGCGGGCGACTGCGCGGGCGCCGTCACCCTCGGTCCCTGCCAGACGGAAGCCTGCGTGGAGGGCAAGTGCGTCGCAGCCGACGGGTTCGTCGGCATGCTGTGCGCCAAGGCGGACGCTCCCGCGTGCATGTCCGGAGCCTGCGCGGCCAACGGCGCCAAGCTCGAGTGCTCGGCCACGGTCGTGGCCCCTGACGGCACCCCCTGCGGCCAGGCCTTCGAGAAGTGCGGTCCGTCCCCGTACTGCAAGGCCGGAGTGTGCATGGACCCGTGCAACGACGGCGACCCGTGCACCACGGATGCGTGCACCCCGGACGGCTGCGAGGCGACTCCTTCCAGCGGCGCTTCCTGCAACGACGGCGACCCGTGCACCGGCCCCGACGTGTGCGACGACGGAGAGTGCACCGGACCCAAGGTCTGCGACTGCTCCACCAACGAGGACTGCCTGGCAGCGGAAGACGGCAACCCCTGCAACGGCACGCTGGAATGCAAGGACGGCAAGTGCAAGGTCAAGGCCGGAACCCCCATCCTGTGCGAAGAGACCGGCAACGAGCCCTGCACCACCAACACCTGCCAGCCCGAGACAGCGGAGTGCAAGACCGAGGTCGCTCAGGACGGCGTGGCCTGTGACGACGGCGTCGAGTGCACCACCGGCGACAGCTGCCTGGCAGGAGCGTGCACCGAGATAGAGGAGACCGTTTGCGAGTGGATCTGCGACGACGACGTGGATCAGGATGCAGACTCCGCGACCGACTGCTTCGACTCCGACTGCTTCGGCATCGGCGACTGCCCCACCCCCGCCTGTCCGGACGGAACGTGCCAGGACTTCGCAGGGGAGACGTGCGCTTCCTGCGTAGAGGACTGCGGCGAGTGCCCGCCCGAATGCGGCGACGGCGAGCTCCAGGAGGTGATCGAAGAGGAGTGCGACGACGGCAACACCGATTCAGGCGACGGCTGCGATGCCACCTGCAAGGTGGAGGCCCTGGTCCCGGCTGAGAACGTCATCGTCATCACCGAGATCATGAAGAACCCCGACGCGGTACCGGACCCCACGGGCGAGTGGTTCGAGATCCAGAACCTGTCCAAGAGCGACGTCGACGTCAACGCGTTCACCATCGAGGACATGGGAACGGACAAGCACCGGCTCTACAAGAAGGGCGGCCTGGTCATCCCGGCTAACGGCATTTTCGTGTTGGGCAACAGCGCAAACCCGGAGGAGAACGGCGGCATCACGCCCGACTACGTCTACGACAACTTCGCTCTCGGCAACGGCGAGGACCAGATCATCCTCAAGGCCGGGGAGTCCGTCGTGGACCAGGTCGCCTACGTCGAAGGCGGCGATTGGCCCAACGCCAAGGGCGGCAAGTCGCTGTCCCTGGACCCGGCCGAGACCTCCATCTGGGGCAACGACAGCGGGCTCAACTGGTGCGTTGGCCAGACCCCCTTCGGGATGGGCGACCTGGGCACCCCCGGCACCGGGAATCCGCCGTGCCCGTTCTGCGGCGACAACGCCTGCAACGCGCAAGAGACCTGCACCTCCTGCCAGGGCGACTGCGGATGCACCCTGCCCGACGTCTGCTTCCTCGACGCGTGCTGCACGCCGGCCTGCACGGGCAAGGATTGTGGCGATGACGGCTGCGGCGCCACCTGCGGCACCTGCAAGGGCGCACAGGACGAGTGCGTCGCAGGCAAGTGCGTCTGCCAGCCCGCATGCGCGGGCAAAGTCTGCGGCGACGACGGCTGCGGCGCCACCTGCGGCACGTGCAAGCCGACCGAGGCCTGCCAGCCCGCTGGCTACTGCCTCCTGCTCACCTGCACGGACAAGGTGAAGAACGGACTCGAGACCGACGTCGACTGCGGCGGCAACTGCAGCAAGTGCAACAAGAATCACGCCTGCCTCGTCGCTTCCGACTGCGTCAGCAACGTCTGCACCGCGAACAAGTGCCAGTAGGCCTACTCGGTCATCTTCTCCGCTAGCTTTCGCAGCAGGCCGGTCAGACCGCCCCCTTCGGGCTTGCCCTCGTCCGGCTTCTCCGGCTTGGCCGCCGGCGCGGCCGGCTTCCCTGCCGGTGCGGAGCCAATCTCCTGCTTGGCGTAGGTGACCCGCGGCCTCTTGTCCGCGCCCGCGTGCACCACCCCCACGTTGTCCATCTTCTCCCACGCTGCCCGGCTCATCCGGATGCCGTACATGTCCACCATGTCGGACTCGTCGGCAGCGCCTGCGGCAGGGGCCTGAGGCCGAAGGGCCGCGGCTGAAGGCAGAGGGGTGGGCGGCTGGTATGCGCGCACCAGGGACGCGGAAGTCGCGTCGCCCTGGGCAGGAGCCAGCGCACCGCGCAGGGGCGAGTTGAACGCTCCGGCTTGGAAGTCGTACGACACGATCTCCCCCTCGGGCGGGTCGGTCCCGAGGGAAGCCGCAACGGTGCACACGCCGAGGACGGACTGGAGGAATACCAGGGCGGACATGGTCCCGCGCGGGCTGGTGAGCTTCTCCCACCGCACCACGAAGTGCCCCTTGTGCCGTTCATGCTCCTTCTCGCACCGCGCCAGGAGCTGGAGGGAACCGTCCACCCCGTTGCCACCGGCCGGCTGCATGGCCAGCAGGTCTCCGGCTGCCAGCCCGACGCTGCTCTCGACGAGCCCGTACCCGTCCTTCACGGCCTTGAGCGTGAGGGTGAACTGGCCGGACTTACTGCGCGTGCGGAACACCATGCGCATGCCAGCCGCCTGTTTCTTGGGAGGTTGAAGCTCGCTCATCGACCGTGGGACCTCTCCGCATGGACTCTTCCCGAACCCACCCGCGCACCCAGCCGGAATCCTCCGGCGGAGCATACTGCTACAAGTGATGAAATGCAAATAGTCGTGCGACCCCGTCAGCGGCTGGAGCGGCTTCGTACACGCACCAGGCAAAGAGATGCCAGCAACAGCATGGCAAGGACGGGTGACGGAGACGGCCCGGCCGCGGCAGCGCATCCGGCTCCCCCTCCGCTGCCGCCGCCCGTTTCCCCGTCCACGAGGAAGTGGTCGTCTCCGTCCGGCAGGGACGCGTCGCCTTCCACCACGTCCGCCGGCGGCTCCGGCGGGCCGTCGTATTGGGCCGGCAGCGTGGCCGAGGCCAGCGCGGTGTCCACGGAACCGCCCTCGTCCCGGACCGCGACCTTCGCCACCACGACTCCGGGTTGGGACGGATAGGTGTAGCTCGTGGCAGGGGAGGACTGCCACCCGGTGTCCCACGTGCCGTCGTAGTCGAAGTCGAACCGGTACTCGAGGGGTCCTGCTTCCGGGTCCGCAGAACCCGCTGCGGTGACGGTCACCGCGAACTCGTCGATGTGCTCCACGCGGAGCTTCGCGTCGGGCAGGAGGTTCGGCGGGGCATCCACCCCGAATGCGGCCTTGTAGGTGTTGAGCTTGCCGTGTCCCCAGGACTTGTTGGGCAGCGTGCCCATGTCCGGGCTGGTGGTGGCACCGTTGGCGATGGCCACCGCGATGTCCTGGGCCGCCAGGTTCGGCTTCAGCTGCCGCAGCAACGCGGCAGCGCCGGCCACGTGGGGGCCGGCCCCGGACGTGCCACCGAAGATCATGTAGCTCGCGACAAGGTCCTTCTTGCCCATGAACATGCCGGTGTGCCACTCGGGAAGGGGTGACAAGGGGTCGTCGGGCGCTGCGATGTCGATACACACCTGCCCATCGATTCGGGGCCCGCGGCCGGAATACGGCCGGATCTTGCCAAGCTCCTCGGGCTTGCCGAACTCCCCACCGAACGCGGCTACCGCGAGCGCGGAATTGGCCGTTGCGGGATGGCACACGGTGGAGTCGTCGCTCTCGAAGGTGGTGAACGTAGTGACCCGCGCCCAGCCCGACAGCGCGTCGTTGCAGAACCCGTGCAGCGTCAGCGGCTTGCCGGACTGGTTGGTCACCTTGAACGCGTACGCGCCGTACTTCACCGCCTTCTGCGAGTTGTCCACGATGAAGAGGATGCGCAGGTTCAGCCCGCTGGAGGACTTCATCGTCTGGGACACCACCGAGAGGTTCGACGGCAGTCCGATGGGGTCGTACGACTCCGCGGGGATGGCCACCGGACTGCTTCCTCCCGGTGCGGTCAGAGCCAGGGCCACGTCCCCTTCCTTGCCGTACCAGTAGAACGACACCATGATGTAGGGCGTCTCGAACGGCATGTAGTCGATGTCCGGCCACCATTCGGGCACGTCCACCCCCACCTTGGCCGCGCCCGGGGCCAACTGGGCCACCATGTGCTTTCCGGAACCGCCGAGGTTGCCCGCGGGCACCACCATGAGCATGTTGTTCTGTGCGGAGATCTGGTCCATGGCCGTCTCGAGATTCGACGACCCGTCCATGAACTCGAGCCCCCACTGTCCGAACTCGAACAGCAGCACCTGCAGGGACTGGTCCCTTGCCCACACCAGCTTGCTCAAGTGGCTGCTGGCGAACCCGAACGGGTCGGATCCGTCCAGCGAGTGGTCCAGCATGTAGAGGTCCGCATAGGGCGCCATGCCCACGTACTTGCTGAGCCCCGGGGAGTTGGCCACGAGGATGCCTGCCACGCCGGTCCCGTGTGCCGCACCGGGCAGCGTCCCGTCGCTCGGGAAGACCCCGGGGTCGAGCTGCGTGAGGTTCTTGCCCCGGACGTACTCGGTCTTGCCCTTGACCAGCACCTTTGCGATCTTGCTGGTCTTGAGCAGCACCAGCTTCTCGTCCGGGTCCACGACCAGGTCACCGTCCACGTCATCGACGAGCAGAATCGGCTCGCCGAAGCCGGGACTTGCGTCGGTGAACCCGGCCTCGGGCCCGAAGTCACGCACACCGTTGCCGTTGGTGTCCGCGTAGACCCAGTCGACGCCGACCTCGAACTTTCCGTCCGGGTCGAACGCTTCCCACCCTTCCAGCACCTTCTCCATGTCCACGAGGCTGACGTCGTGGTAGCGCAGCACCTCGTCGGGCCCTGGTGCGCCATCCATGTTGAGGTCGCACGCGTCAGTGCCGAACGTCAGTGCGCCGTCCTGGTTCACGTCGATCCAGCGGAAGTACCCGCCGTCCGCGTGGAAGAACGCGGGGTGGAACGGGTCGATGCCCGAGTCGTTGTCGCCGATGCGGATCCCTTCTCCGGGCCTCTGGTCCATGAACACCGAGATCTGCTCCGAGACCTGCGGCACGGAGACCAGCGAGCGCGTCACGTTGAGCGGGCAACGCTGCTGGACCATGGGTTCCGCCTCGATCTGCTGCACGAGCGGATGCCGGCCGAGCTCGTCGAGCGCGGACCAGGGTATGCGCACCGGGTAGATGGTCCCGACTCGCGCGGGAGAGCCGTGGTGCGCGGCAAGGTCCCTGTCGAACCGGACCCCGAGCTTCTCCAGCTCACTCACCTCTCCGACCGTGAGAGGCCTCTGAAACCGGGCGCTGCCCAGGAAGTCGTCCCGGGTGGCTACCCGCGACGGAAGCAGGTCCGGGAAGTGGTGCGCCACGGCCCTCAGCACTCCGGCCGACGGCGCGACAGCGTCCGGATCGGATGCGGCCAGGAGCACGGGAAGGGCGAGGGGCGCCGTCGCCAGGAACAGGAAACGGGTGATGCGGGTCATGCGGTGCACTCAGCGGTTGAGCAGTGTGAACATGATGCCCTTCTGGACATGCAGCCGGTTCTCGGCCTGGTCGAAGATGACGGACCGCTCGTGGTCCGCGATCTCGTCGGTCACCTCGTCCCCCCGGTGTGCGGGCAGGCAATGCATGAAGATGCAATCGGGTGCCGCGTTGGAGAAGAGCGAGCCGTTCACCTGGTAGGGGGAGAACAGCTTCTTGCGCTCCGAAGCCTGCCCTTCCTGTCCCATGGAAGCCCAGACGTCGGTGTAGATGACGCGGGCGTTGCGCGCTGCCTGCATGGGGTCGTTGACCACCTCGATGTTCGCTCCGGTGGCCTTGGCAAACTGCATGGCCTGCTCCACGATCTGGCCCTCGGGCTCGTACCCGCGGGGGGTCGCCACGGTCAGGTTCACACCCAGCTTGGCCGCACCGATGATGAGCGAATGCGCCACGTTGTTGCCGTCGCCCACGTAGGTCACGTCGAGCCCCTCGAGCTTCCCGAACCGCTCCCACATGGTGAAGTAGTCCGTCAGCCCCTGGCAGGGGTGCAGCAGGTCCGTCAGCCCGTTGATCACGGGCATGGTCGCATGCCGGGAGAACTCCACGATCTCCGCGTGGTCGAAGGTGCGGATCATCATGATGTCGACGTAGCGCGACAGCACGCGGGCCGTGTCCGCCACGGTCTCCCCGCGGCCGAGCTGCAGCTCGTCCGGCCGGAACACCATGCCCGTGCCGCCCAGCTGGTAGATGCCCACCTCGAAGGACACGCGGGTGCGGGTGGAAGGCTTCCGGAACAGCATGCCGAGCACCTTGCCGTCGCACGCCCTGCGGAACTCCTGCGGCGTGTCCTTCATCTTCCTCACGAGATCGAATAGCTGCTTGATATCCGTGGTTTCTATGTCAGCGATAGCCAGAAAGTCCTTCTTCCACATGGCATCTCCTTGTCAAACACCGGCACAACCTACACTACTAGCGAGCGCATTTCAACGTCCGTTGGGAATTGCTTTTGCTGCCAGTGCGCTTTAGTATCCGCTGTGCCGCGGTGCGCGCACCCGGAACTGCCGAGCACGGGTGGGAGCGCGCGGCCGCAGTCGTTTGAGAGGGTTTCGAAACGTGAATCAGGAAGGCCCAGTGTCGGTTCCCCGGGGATGCGGGTTCTCGGTGTCCCTCGCGGTCTTTGCCGCGATGGGTCTCGTGGACTGGCTCATCCTGCTGGTCGATGCAGGGGAGCTTTCCGCGGGAGTGGCCCTGTCCCTGCCCGTGTGCCTCGGCACGTGGGTGCTGGCCGGGTTCACGGCCGCAGCCATCCAGTGGTGCATCGCGGCCCTGCTGTTCGGACCCGGCCGGGGCACCGCCGCGCTGGAACGCTTCGGCGCATGGCTCTGGGCCGCGCTGTCGGAACGCGCCACCCCATCGGACCGCCGGCGAGTGGCCGCACTCTGGTCGGTCCTCTCCTGGACGGTCCTCTTCTCCTGTGCCTCCATCCTCTGGACCGCCTACCTGGTGGCCAACCGCCATGGAGCGGTGCTCATCGCAGTCACCGCGACCGTCGGCAACCTCGCGCTCGCAGCGCTGACGGCCATCCCCGCACGCTCCCTCTACAAGCTGGCAGTGGCAGCGCTGGAGCAGGTCCGCCCCGGCACGCTCGCGGCCGAGGTCACCTCCTTCGCTTCCTCGGTGCTCCTCCTGGTGGGGCTTGGCGCGGTGGGGGCCGTCGCCCTCGTCGCACTCTTCCGCAGCACCATCGTCGCGGTGGACGGGATCTCGCTGGTCCTGCCCGCGGGCGCGGTGGTCCTGCAGGTCCCCGCGTACTACCTGCTGCGGCGCCGGGTCTCGGACCGCTGGTTCCTGGTCCTCGTCGCGCCCGCGGCCCTCGCTCTGGCATGGACCGGAGCGCTGGAAGGGCAGACCCGCCTGGCTCTCGCCACCCACTCCACCACCGAGAAGTACCTGTTCTCCGGGCTCCAGGAGCTCTCCGACTTCGATGGGGACGGCGTGCCGCTGTTCCCCGGCCTCGACGACTGCGACCCCTTCGACCCCGGCGTCCACCCGTTTGCAGCAGAGATCGAAGGCAACGGCATCGACGAGAACTGTGACGGCGACGACTTCCTGCCCGACTACGCGCCCAGGCTCGCTCCCCCCCGAAAGAAGCTCACCACCCGGGCACGCAAGCCGGACATCCTGCTCATCACCGTGGATGCCACGCGGGTCGACCACCTCGGGTTCTTCGGATACGACCGGGAGACGTCGCCCAACATCGACTGGCTGGCCGAGCGGTCCCGCGTGTTCTCACAGGCATTCAGCCAGGACTCGGGCACGGGCCCCAGCGGCTGGTCGCTCATGGCCGGCAAGACCCCGTTCCAGGTCCAGCTCGTGGACGCTCATCGCTTCCCGCCGAACTACGCGGAGTCCGAGGTGTTGCTGGCCGAGGTCCTCAAGAAGGGCGGCTACACCACCTCCGCGGTGACCTGCGCGGCCATGCTCGGGAAGAAGAGCTGGAACATCCGCCGGGGCTTCGACCGCTTCGACATGCCGTGCGGGAGGAGGGACTCCAAGGTCGCTCCGGTGGTCCTGAAGAAGGCTCTGGACGAGGTCAAGAAGCTGCGGCGCAGCTCCAAGCCCTTCTTCCTCTGGGTCCACTTCCTCGACCCCCACCACCCGTACACGAGCCACGAGGACCCCGCGTTCGGCGACCGTCCGGTCGACGACTACGACGAGGAGATCCGGTACACCGACGACCACATCGGCAAGCTGCTCAACGTGGCGATGCGGCCTTCCAAGAGCCGTTCGCTCTACACCGTTCTGTACGCAGACCACGGCGAGAACTTCAACGAGCACGGCAAGGACCCGCACGCGCGGACGCTGTACCGGGAAGTCACGCACGTGCCGCTCATGGTCTCGGGCCCGGACGTGGTCAAGGGAACCACGGACACCCCCGTCGCAGTCGGGGACATCTACCCGACGGTCATCGAGCTGGCAGGGCTCAAGGTGCCGGAGTCCACCACCATGTTCAGCCTGCTTCCCATGGTGCTGGGGGAAGAAGGGGATCCGGACCGCCTCGTGTTCCAGGAGAACTCGTGGTCGCGGCCGACGCGGCACGTGAAGGGCGTCGTCAAGGGCCGCTACCACATGCTCATGGACACCACGAACAACGTCGTGGAGCTCTACGACATGGAAGAGGACCCCGGAGAGAAGAACGACCTCTACGGCACGGGCCTTCCCGAGGAGACCGACATGAAGCGGGCGCTGCTCTGGTTCATCCAGACCACGAGCATCCCCCCCGAAATCCGCTAGGAGGGCCGGTGCATCCCGCGCTCTACCTCCTGTACGTGGTGGCGGTGGTGCTCACGTGCTTCCTCGTGCCCGGCATGCTGGTCGTCCGGCTGGCCGGCCGAGACGAGCACCGGGACGCGTTCTTCGGCGCGTCGCTGGCCGTGGGCCTGGGGCTGGTCTGCTACCTGTCCCTGCTGGTGGTCGGGCTGCTGGGACTGGTGGTCAAGGTGCACGTCAGCCTGCCCCTCGTGGTGGGGCTGGCGCTCGCGCTCACGGCAGGCGCGGGGATCCTCCTTCGGCTGTCGGAAGGGAGCTTCGCATTCCTGAAGGAGCTGTTCGTCACCGCGCCCCGCACCGCATTCTCCCTCCCGCTCTTCCTCTACCTGGCCGCGGTCACGGCCGTGGCGCTGCTGGTGTACGACAGCGCGCTGTTCGACCAGGAGCGCTGCGTGTCCCGAGCCGGTATCCTGCCGTTTGCGGACTACCTGACCGGCCGTCTTCCCGTGGGGTTCCCGGGGTGCATCGAGTGCTTCCGCGACCGGAACGCGTTCTTCCTGTGGAATGGAGGCCAGCGCGAGGGCCCCGCAGTCCTCGTGGCCAATGCAATGGCCCTGTTCGGGTTCCCGGGCTTTCGCATCATGAACGCGCTGCTGGCCCTGGTGACCGGATGGCTCGGCTTCCACCTCGGCAGGCAGGTGTTCGAGAGCAGGCCGCTGGGGTATCTCACGTCCGCGGCCCTGGTGCTCAATCCCATGGTCCTGTCCATCCCGCTGGAGGACGAGAATACCATGGCGCTGGCCCTGGGGACCGCACTGTTCTTCTTCCTGTTTCGCAAGCGGCCCGCGTGGGCGCTCGTGGGGCTGTTTGCCGGCCTCTTCCTCGGCATCCGCCACGAGGGCGTCGTGTCGCTGGCAGCCCTGGCAATCGTCGCGTGGACCGCGGGCAGGAACCTGCGCTTCAAGACCCCGCTGGCAGACGAGCTGTTCGGCCGCGGGCGCGTGACCGCATTCGTGGTGCTGGGCCTGGCCACCGTGGCCGCATCGGTACCCTGGATCTGGGCCCACGCATGGCTGTTCAGCCAGACCGGCGGCGTGTACGAGTCGTTCCTGTCCATGCCCGCCACGGAGCACCGCTTCCTCGGCATCCGCTTCCCCTTCAACGGCCTGCTGAGCTGGCCCTTCGTCCCGGAGCCGGTTCGCAGCCCCTACAACGGCTTCCCCACGCTGGTGTCGTTCCCGCTCACCCTCCTGCGCACGTGGGGCATCCTGCTGTGCGCGCTCGGCCTGACCGGGGTCGCCTGGGGTTGGCGCAACCGCCGCGTGGAAACCCTCGCGGGAGCCGCATGGCTCCTGCCGGCCCTTGCGCTGCTCATGGTCATGGCCAACTGGGTCCAGCCCAACAAGATGGGCGTGTTCCTCTGCTTCAGCCAGCCGGTCGCACTGGCCATGGCGGCCGGGGTCCGCCAGGTCGGCACCGCGCTGTCGGCCCTGCGCACGTCCGGCGCTCTGAAGCCGGCCCTCCCCACCGCGGGCGTCCTGGTCGCATCCGTGGGCCTGCTTGCCGCGCTGCCCCTGGGCCTGCGCTCCTTCCAGGCGCCACTGGACCAGCGCAACTTCGGCGCACGGGTGGAGTACATCGTGAACGACTACCCGGTCACGCCGCCCATGGTGCACGGGACCGAGGAAGCGTATGCCGCGCTCGACCGCCAGCAGCTGGCCGCACTCCACCTCTTTCCCGACTTCTTCCTCGCGGACTGGTTCCGGAGGCCGGAGCTGCTTCCCGTCCGATCGAGGCAGGTGCTGCACGACTTCGCGGCCCCGTACTTCAGGCAGTTTGCCGACCGGGCCAAAGACCTTCTCTACGGCCTGTCCGGGCTCCCGGAAGCGATGGTGCGCAGCCTTGCCCTGTGCCGCCACGAGGCGTGCGATCCGTCCCACGTCACGCTGGACGACATGATGCACCACCCGGTGGGACACATCCGGGACGACATGGGCGGGACGCGAGGCCTGCCCCAGGTATCCGAGCCCCCTGGCACCGCGGCCGTTCCCCTGGTGCTGGACCTGTCCAGGCCCCTGGTGACCAACCCCGGCTTCCTGGCCCCGGCCCCCTTGCCCGAAGCGCTCCCCGCGCTGCCTGCAAGGCCCCTGGTCGCCACCGCGATCCCCATCCCCTGGGCAGACGGCCAGAGCGGGCACTTCGCGATGATCCCGTTTGCGCCCGGCTACTACTGGATCGTGCTGTGGTTCGGAGACTTCACCACCACACACCTCGATTCCCGAACCGACATCTCGCTCATCACTCCCGGCCCGGACCTCCGCATCCCGCTGTCCCTCCCCGACGGAGCCGTGGTGCGCATCACCGAGGCGACCACCATCGAGCCCTCGCGGCTGCACGTCTGGACCGCAGTGGTCCGCTCCGGAAACGTCGCGATCGAGGGCCCCGTACCGTCGTCGTATTGACGCCCACCATGTGCAGCACCGGCTGTGGCTCTGCCAAGGCAACCGGAGGTCCCTCGCTGCTCGGCGGGCCGGCATTGCCGAGTGCTACGGACCGATGGCCTGCGCGCTCGGGATGACGTTGCCGAGCATGTGCAGCCGATGGCCAGCAGGGGCAAGGTCATGTATTGGGGGTGACCTCGCAGCTTGCTGCTCGCTCGGAAAACCGTTGACACGGACACCGCGTGCCGGTAGGGTCCGATCCGAAGGGCACAGTCTTGCAGGAACGAGAAGCCAAGCGATGTACACGCGGAACGAGCGTCGAATGTACGTGACCGGAGCCACTTGGCCGTATTTGTCGTTGTTGGCAGAATTATCATTTTTGCCCCCCCCCCATCTGCCTCTCCTGTAAGATTAGATCAGAATTATCTATTTTTGCACTTCAACATAGAGACCTCGGACGGGTGACACATGCTCAAGCTCATGATCGTGGACTCGGACGGACTCGCCGGCAACGGAGTCAGCAAGACCGTGCAAGCGGTGCGCGACATCACGGTGGCGGTCACCACGGAGGACTGCTATCGGGCTTTGGAGAAGTGCGCGAGCGTTGACATCGTGGTCGTGGTCAGCTTCCCTTCACAGCCTGAGTACATCAGACTGGTCGAGTCGTTGAGGCAGAAGAACGAGAAGCTACCTGTCCTAGCGATCCCGCCGACTGACTACCTCTGCCCCCACTTCGTGCAACGGTTGGCCGAAGTCGGCGCCGCCGGTTGCATCGCCAGGGGCAGCTCCGACGAGGAGATTGTCGGTGCCATAAGGAACGTGGCAGCGGGACGCCTGCACTATGATCGCCAGGCGTCCGCATTCCTGGTCGCTTTCCACCGGGGAAGGAGCAGGTCCCCGGCGTTCCGCGATCTCGGACTCACTCCGCGGCAGAAAGAAGTGGCGTTGCGCCTGGCCGCAGGTGACACGGTCGAATGCATCGGCCATAGTCTCTGCCTGAGTCCCGATACCATCCGCAACCACAGGAAATCCGTCTTCAAGAAGGCCGGAGTGCATTCCCGCACCGAGTTCATGCAATGGGCGCGCCAGTCAGGGCTGCTCGGGGAGGAGGAAGGGCCAGGTCTATAGCCCCGGGGGGCCAATCATTGGCCATTCTGGGCTAAGGAGAATGACCCGAAAGGGCCTATTGATTGGCCCCCGGGCGCCGGGGCTATCATCCATTCGCGTGAGGGGAGGCTCATCGGGGCCTTCCCCGTCGTTGTCATCGACACGAAGATGGAGGACGGGATGAAGAAACCGACCGATCGGATCTTGCAGGATTGGCTGACGCTGATGGGGGCGGCGGCGGGCAGCCTGGGGCAGAACCAGCAGTACTACGTGAACGTCTCCCGCTGCAGGAAGGTGGTCGTGACCTACACGGTGCTGAAGGCCGTGAACGCCGATCTCTACCTCCAGACTTCGCAAGTGGCGGAGAAGAAGCACTGGCGGGACACCGAGACCTTGACCGGGACCGGGTCCCTGGTACTGACTCGCGACGCGGGGCTCACGAGCAAGTTCGTGGAGAACTTCCTGCGCTGGCGCGTTGCCGGCACGGCCGCGAACTGGCAGCTTACGTTCCGCATCAAAGTATACGGGAGGTAGATCATGTTTAAAGAGAGGATAGTTGAGGACTTCATGTCCGCGCGCGGCACAACACTGTTGTCGCTCTACATGGACCCCGGGGCGATCGTCGACACCGAAGGGTCGGAAACGGTCAGGCTCCACTCCATCATACCCGCGCTCAGCGCGTGCACCCTCAAGATCCAGACCGCGGTCACCCCCGACGGCCCGTGGCGCACGCTCATAGAGAAGACGGCCGCGGGTGAGACGTTCGACGAGCTTGAGTGCGACCCTGACGCCACGTATCGACTGGACCGCTACATCCGGTGGGAGCTGCTGACCACGGCAGCAGCCTGGACGGCATGCTTCAGCCTGCTTGCGGTGTTTGAGGCCGAGCATGGCCGGGGCACGGGGTTCACCAGCGGCTCGACCGGCGTGGCCGCCGGGAGCTTCGACAAGACCGTAAAGGTGAAGAACATCGTTCCCGCTTCTGGGGGTACGGCAACGTACGTGTCCAACCTCCCTCCAAGTTCCGCGGGAGCGAGCTTCGTGACCATCGACAAGTGGGGGAACAAATGATGCGGCGCGCTTTCAAGCAGAAGCTGATAACTCTCACGGGCGAGCTGTCGACTGACGAAGCCATCCAGGACATGGAGGGATGGGACGACACTGAGGGCACCCGGATGCTCGTCGTCTCCGCAGTAGTGCCGAAGCTGTTGGACTGTGCTCTGTACGTGGAGACAGCGGCCAGCATCAACGGCCCCTGGACGTCCGTGAGCATTGCGGCTACAGGGGTGACCCTGTTCGAGGCCGACGCAGCTGCCACGAACAAGCTCCAGCGTTACGTGCGCTGGCGGGTGGACGCCACCGCGGATGACTGGGAAGCCTGCTTCGCCCTCGAAGGCGTCACGAAGGACTAGGAAACTGCGCGCATGCCCAGCCGCGGGCCGTGCTTTTTCGGCAGCGAACGGAAGCAGCGTGCGCACAAAGCAGCGGGTCCTGCGGAGCGTGCTGCCGAACTTTCAATTGCGGGGACAACATGCCGGTAGGTTTTGACCTTCAGCAAGCGATCAGCACGACGCTTCTCAATGAAATGCTGGCGGAGATGTTCGTCTCGCTGTCGTCCAACGGCAACTCTTACGGTGGGAACCTCGGGCCTGTCTCGTGGGCTGTGCAAGGCAGACGAGCTCAGTTGAACTCGCCCATTCTGGCCGCTACTGTGGCCTTTAGGAACCCGCAGGTGCGTTTCCTCGACAGTGGGGATTCCGCCGTGACACCGGCAGGGGCGGGCTACAACGGACCGATGCTGCGAATCAGCATCCCTGTTCACTTCTGCGACTTCCAAACCCTTCTCCTCATCAACGGCGCTCCGCAGGTTTACCAGTTCTCACACTTGGAAATGACAGCGATCTGCGAGCTCCCGCTCGCCCAGGTGTGGATCCAGCCTTCCGCCAGCATTGGGCCACCGGATTCGGACTGCTGTTTCCACACGGTAGGAGCGGCATTCCCGGCCACGCCAATTGGCTGGAACGACGCTACTGAAGTCGCTTTGCATGGCTACGGGTTGGCCCTCGAAGCCGTGCGCCTGGATGATAGTGTGGCGGGGCCGGGAGGGCAGCCATTCGGGCAGCGGGGGCTGGACACGCTGGTTGACGATGACATGCGGGTACTGCTGCTGGGCTCGCTGCGCGGGGTGGGGACGGTTCTGTTCTCTGGAGTAATGCAAGGCGTGGCAGCCCAACTGTCGTCCGTCCTCACGGGCACGGCCCAGATGCCGGAGGACTTTCTGCCGTTGTCTGCTCCAATTCTCCAGCACATGATGCACGTCAACACCCAAGGAACGCCGTGGCCGCAAGGTATGACCTTCGCTGAGGGGCAAGACGACCCCTTTCTGTCGCGCGTGATGCAGCAGCTATTCGTAGACGCGACTGTAAACGGTGTAATGGGGCCGGAGGGCGGGGGATTCAACGCACAGACAGACTTCATGCCCACTTGGATGGTGGACCAACTCCTTCCCGTCCAGGCGGCCTTCGAGGTACTTGAGGCGGAAGAGTTCGGGCGCCCGGACGTGCTGACGGTGCAATACCGAACGGCGTACACCTACCTGCGTGAACGCATTGACGGAGCGTGGGCTGCCGACGTCGCCTCGGCTGGTTGGGTAGAGCCGAACTTGCCTGCGGCCGCGACCGGAGACGAGGCTGTGGCTCAGCAGTTGACTACCGCGTGGTCGCACCTCACGTTGGCAGTGTCCCGTCAAACTTCGCTGGCGATGCTTCAGATCCTGGCGACCGACTTCGTCAACAGGTTCCTCCTCGCGGCGGCAGGAGTGGGCCGTAGAGTCTCTCTTGCCGACTACTCTTTGTCCTGCGGGGGAGGATGTCCGCCTGGCGTGGACCCGGCCCCGATGACTCAGGCTGAGTCCAACAACGGCATAGATCTGCTTCAGGTTTCCAACCCGTTCACTTTGAATGAAACCGATTTGGTGTGCTTTGAGCTCCAGGGAGTTACTGTCCAAGTGCAGGACAACGGAACGTCCTTGACATTACGCTTTCAGCTGGAAGAGGAGTTCCTCGGCGTCGAGGCGAGCCCTTCCATCTCAGTCTCGGCGGCATTTGGGGTGCATAATGGCGTGCCTGCAGTTCACCTGCAGGGGAGTGTCGCCGGTCTTCCACTGGGCTCTGGGGGGTACGTGTTCATCTTGGCGTGGATGTCGGCCAACGCTCCAGCGGTGCATCAGCTCTTGACAACAGGGTTCGACTATGGGCTGGACGATATCGCCGCACTGGGGTTGGACTTGAGTTGGGCGACGACCATCGCCCACTTTGGCGCGCCCAGCGCGTCGACCCGGCGGTGGTACTTCCCGCTCACGTTCACCCCGGGCGGTCCGTATGAGGAAATCCAGGAGTACGGGCCCAAAGGCACACCCGACGCGCCGAGGCACTTCGACGTAAATGGGTTCAGTCAGGGCGTTCCCGTGGCCAGGATCGCTTGTTGGAGGGATGGGCAGGAGGTTGTGATGGCGGAATCCCCTGGGCTCATGCTCCACCCGATCCTCGACCGGCCCAGAGAGACCGTCGGCCACGGTGCCCTCGAAATCTGCGACCCGTGGATAGGCGATGGCGTCAAGCAACTGGCGTGGAGCGGAGCGCTTTCGTTTGTGGCCAAATGGGCGGACCCATGGGTTCCGACGTTCCGCAGGTCAGCATTGGTCTTGCTTATGGACAACGTCACCGGCTTGACAGTACGGTCGAGAGTCAACCCCGGGTTGGGTGCAATCAATGATCCCAAGTCGTTCATACTCCTTCTGCCGGAGTTCGAGTGGGAATCCTCAGGTGAACTCGTCGATGGCGTGGAGTTCGGGTGGACGACCGTCACAATAACGGCTGAGTGCGAGGGAGTACACGGTCCGGCGCTGCAATGGGAGTTGAACGGGGTTCCCCTGTCCTTCCAAGGCAGTTCCATGCTGACAATCCAGGTGAACGGAAAGACCCTCACCGTCACACGGGAAGCGCTCGAGGGTTCAGACCAGGAGCCGTACAGGGAAGCACTCAGTTTTCGGAACACCGACGGTGACGCTCAAACCTGGGGCACACTTGAGCCTGCGGGGTTATGGCTCATCTGCAAGTGTGTGCCTCCCTTCGCTGACTTCAGGGACTCGGAGGCAGTCGAGTTCTCAGTCGATGGGTTCAGGAAGGTGACCGAGGAGAGTGGAGCGCTGCCTGATGACGCGCCGGGCCTCTGGGATTCTCTGGTGAGCCAGTTGCAGGACGTGAACAAGTTCCCCGAGGGGGTGACGAAGTACATCTACAGAGGTTGCTGGCCACCAGGGGAAACGCCATGGAAGCGTCGGCGGCCCGCCAACTCGCCTGCGCACGGACCCGGGGGAGGTGCGGTCGTCCCGAGGCCAACCACCCTCCAGCGGGTGTCCCCGCGGTCTCCCGCCGAAAGTGCCCTGTGGTTCAGGAACTGGCGACCCAGGTTCAGGAAAGTGCCCCGTTGACGACGGCACAGACGTTGTGCTTGCGACGAGGAACGCGTATGATCCGAGCTGTCGGCGAGAGTCGGAACCGAAAAAGGGATTTCAAGGGATACCAGGTGGTCGGAGGGACGTCATGGAGCCGATTTTGACCAGTGATGGTCGGAGATCACGTTTCTGCGCCCGGCCACAGACGGGGAGCTGGGCGCTGGGAGCGCTGGCCGCCGCGCTGGGGCTGTACGGGTGCGGGTCGGGTGCAGAGGCAAGCGCAGGAAAGGACGTGCAGGAAGGTCAGTTGTCAGCAGACTATGCCGTGGGCGTCCCGTGCGACCAGAGCTTGCCAAAGCCCACTCCATACTGGTCGCTGCAACTCAGCGGGGAGATGTACGCGTGGTCGCCGTCAAACATGGCGGCCGCGGCTGACGGAAGCGTCTACTACGGCGGCTCGTTCAGGAGTCCGACCTTCACCATAAACGGGGAGGTGTATGCCAAGAACACATCGAAGAATGAATCCGACGTCTTCGTGGTGAAGGTGGGGCCGGGCGGCGAAGTCGAGTGGACTCGGACCGTCGCAGGTCCACAGGACGAGTTCCTGTATCACATCGGCTGCGACGAGGACAACGGCGTGATCCTTGCCGGCAAGCTGGAGCCAACAGAGTTCCACGGAGGGACTTATGATCCAGCTCCGGTGGATCTCGGGGGAGGGCCGCTCGGATGTGAACAATGCGACTGCGAGGCTGACCTGTGCCAAGCCGGATTCCTGCTGAAGCTGGACAAGAACGGCTCGCACGTCTGGTCTCGTGTCTTCAACGGGAGCCAATGGATGGGTCCGAGCAGCACAGCCGCGGCAGGCAACGGGGACCTGTGGGTAGTCGGCGCGTTCCATCCCCCCGAGCTGACCCTCGATGGGCTCACGTTCGACAGCGGATTGGCCGCGTGCGCCGACGAATACAACTGCTCGTCGAGCATGGTTCTGCTGAAGCTCGGTGCCGACGGGAATGTCCTTGATGGCCATGCCTGGCCTGTTGCCGGCAAGGAATACAATCAGGCACTGACGGCCGATGGCCACGGGGGAGTGCTTCTGACAGGCTGGTACTTCTTTGGTGGCCCGGATCTGGGCACTGTGAAGCCGCTTCCGCTCGATGATGGGCCGGGATGCGAAAACTTCTTCGACCAAGTCTGCGGAGACGGCTTCCTGGCGAGGATCAACCAGGACTTCGAAGTCGAGTGGGTGCTTTCCGTCTCGGGCGACCTTGCTGATGGTTTCGGGTCGCCGGTCCTCACGTCGTCCGGGGGCGTAGCGGTCGGGGTGGCTTCGACGAGCGCAGAGGCGAAGCTGCCCTGCGACCTCGGCATAAGCAAGTGCGAATCTCCCGGGGCCTGCACGCGGGGAGGCGTTCTGAGCGTGACCATCGACGGGGAATGCGAGTGGTTGGCCCCCGGAGGGGGACTCAAGACTGGAGTGTCCCCGTACATGCTTTGGCCGGAGAAGTCAGGGTACCTGCTGGTGACAGGAGCGTTTGCCGGACCGAAGTTGAATCTCGGCTGTGGAGACCTGCTCAACGTCTCTGCCGATCCGGCCGAATCAGACGCCGTGATGTGGGAGATGACGCCCGACGGTGACACCACGTGGGCGGTAGCGCTCGGAGGTTCAGGGCGAGACGGTGCCAAAGGTCTAGCCCGCATGCCCGACGGGACCATCCGTTGGGTGATCCAGTTCGACAGCGAGCTGCTCACAATCCCGGGAATCGGTGAAGTCGCCAACTCCTACCCCGGCGAGCGCGACCTCATTGCATTGGCGCTCAGGCAGTAGCTTGGCAATGGCTGCGGTCTTCCCACACGAATGCATCGTGAGACCCGAAGCGGAACCGACAGATGCCCTATCGCCCCAACCGAATGACAAGAGTGACAAGTAGCTTGCGTCCAATCCGGCGTGCAGCGGGATAGCGGCGTGGCTGTGGCAGGCAGGGCGGCGGGCGCGGAGACGGCACAGCCAGCGAGTGGCCCCCCCTTCCCGTGAGGGGTTCAGTGACGAGCGCCCGCCGTGGCGGCCGGCACCCATCTGCTGCATTGCTTGGCACCGTCATCCTGAGCAGCCGGCCATCCTCGCCGATAGATCCCATCGGCCGTTCCGCCGGCTGCCGAAGGACCTCCCCCATGCCTTGGCTACGCCGTGGCAGAACGCGCGTTCCGCCCCGGCCGTGCCCACCATGTGCAGCACCGGCTGTGGCTCTGCCAAGGCAACCGGAGGTCCCTCGCTGCTCGGCGGGCCGGCATTGCCGAGTGCGACGGACCGATGGCCTGCGCGCTCGGGATGACGTTGCCGAGCATGTGCAGTTGGTCGTTGCCGAGCTTGTGCAGCCGATCGTTGCCGAGCATGTGCAGTTGGTCGTTGCCGAGCATGTGCAGCCGACATGTCAGTCGGAGACGTGCTCGACGATGCGGCCGCCCTTCAGAACGATGAGCCGGCCACCCAGGACCTTGGGCTCTGAAAGCCTGTGCGTCACGTAGACCAGCGCCAGGCCACGGTCGGAAACCGCACGGAGAAGCAGCGACAGCACCGCCCGTGCCGCGGGCACGTCCAGATTCGCAGTCGGCTCGTCGGCAAGCAACAGCTTCGGCTCGTGCACCAGAGCGCGAGCGATGCACACCCGCTGGCACTGGCCGCCCGAAAGCCCGGCAGGCTTGCGAAGCCATCCCTCCCGCGTCAGCCCCACGTCCGCCAGAGCCGCTTCAGCGCTCGCCCGCGCTGCGGCTGCGGGAAGGCCGCGCAGATGCACGAGCATCTCAGCCACCGATTCCAACGCACTCATCGTCGGGTCCAGCGCAGTGCGGGGCGACTGCAGGATCAGCCCAAGCTTCCGCCTGACCCTCAGAACCCCGCCGGAGCCGCAAGTCGCCAGGTCGTCCCCGTCCACTTCAAGCCGCCCGCTACGCGGCTTCACGAATCCGGCAATGCAAGCGATCAGCGTCGACTTGCCCGCACCGCTCTCCCCCACAACGTTCAGAATCTGCCCGGGACGAAGCTCCACCCCGAAATCCACCAGCCGGTCGGGACCACGCCCATACGCGGCGCACACGCCCGACGCTACAAGCAACGAGGCCGAGCCGGACCGGAGGGGAACCCCTCGGACCGACTGAGCCCGATCGCACTGGAGATCCTCCGTATCGCCCTCGGGGCGACGGCCAGTCGCAGCCGAGGGGATTGCCCCG